>Ga0209281_1000053_pt1 | contig 309587 bp, 315 predicted proteins | sample MedtruBG_FD_187514 | JGI IMG/M metagenome (GOLD analysis project Ga0209281, IMG submission 187514) | Root nodule microbial communities of legume samples collected from California, USA - Medicago truncatula BG (SPAdes) (version 2) | ecosystem: Host-associated > Plants > Roots > Nodule | place...
AGGCTGCAAGAGAGGGTCGACTTTATGTTACGCCGGATCCGGCCGCGCATTTGAAAATGGCTGCTCAGGTTTGGAATTCTGAGAATTTCAACGTTATCGCCTGGCAACTGATGCTCGGAAAACTGGTTGAGAAAGGAGTGTTCGAGCGATCCGACGCAGTGGAAATGTGTGCCACGCTCGTTCACCACTTGCGCGAAGGGCCGGCGGTCGCATTGCATCCAGGCACCGTTGATGAGGTATGTAACTTCATCGAGGATATCGCGGGAGACTATCTGAAAAAGTGAGGCCGGGTCATTCCAGACTGCCATTTGAGGGCGATTCGAATGTACACGAAACTTCAGGCTCGCGTTTTGGACATCGTCAAAGCAGAGATCGCCGCACGGCGGTCCTGCAATCTGTCTCATGCGCAGGTCGCGTATAGGGCAGGGGTCGGTAAATGGACCGTGCGGGCGGCGCTCGATAAGGCTCGAGCTGCTGGGGAACTGGTTATCGTGCGGCGTCAGGCTGATGGTATCAGCAACGTTATTCGGCTTCCGTAATTATTCTCCGTTGGAATAATTAAATGGTTTCCGTTGATCACCATTGCGGGTCCGCAAATTTGCGGACCCTTACTCGTCCCAGTTCTCTTTTCCGTCTTGGGCATAGGTGGCAGTCGGCCGTTCCGGCGGCGCCTTTTCATTGGGGAAAATTGTGAAAACAAGAGTCTTCAGATCGAACTGCACCACCGCCTTTTCTTTGCGTGCCGCTCGGATGACGCGCTCGATGTCTGCCTGAAGGAACGATGTACGCGCCATCAGAGATATCCGTTCGTCGGAACCGGGAAATCATCTTCTCGTAGATCGCCATCAGCGTTGATGACCACGGCTCCATTCGGCTCAATGCGGATCGTTTTGATCTCGATGCCTGCTTTTTTCACGGCGCGAATTGCGCGGTTGATGCTGTCTTCGGTGAAGGGAATTTGCCTTCGGCCCATATTAAAGCTCCACACTCCAATCCTCATCGTCGGGTCCTGGTAGCTTATCGAAAGCGCTATCCAGTCGGCGGCGGTCCCATACTTTCCGGGTGTTGATCGATTTTGCTTGCGGCATTCGACCGTCGCGGACCATTTCATCGAACAGAGAGGCAGATACGCCGATGTAGGCAGCCGCCTGCTCTCTGTTCAAGCCTCTTGCCTCCGGCAACGGCAAAGCCCCATCAGGTTTCTTCATTGCCAAATGATTTAGCCTGCCATCGTTAAAACCGCACGCCGCCTTTTGGCCGATACGCTGCCTGCTGGTCGATAGGGCGGGGATGGAAAATAAGAGATCCATCGACTTTTAGCTCGATCGTCACATCGAGTTCCTTAGCAACGGTCGCTACGGCGCGGATCTGGGCAGTCTTCCAAATCAGTCTCTCGGTCATTGCTGATCGCGATAGTTTGCCATCAGAAGTCTTTCGGATCTGGGAAGAGATCTCGCTTTGACGGTACTGTAAGCGAAATGCGGCCTGATTTGCCGATGGGCTTCAGTTTAACTAGCTCACCGATATATTTTGAGTCGAAAATTTTACGAGCGTCATGTCTGACCACCTCGGCACGCTCCTCCAATATCCGGCGCTCTTCCGGCGTTAATTGCAAGAACAGCTCCATGATGTCGTCGTACTTTTTCCGTGCTTCCCATGCACGGTTTTCAAGTTCGTTTACGAGCGATATTTCAGGTTTGAGGCTCTGCTTAAGACGATAAATCATCTCCTCATGCAGGGATCTTTTGTTGTAGCTGGCGGCGACCATGAGATCAAAATCTAACTCTTCGCCAAGGCCGATGGCGAAGTCATTAAATTCCTTCTCTCCAAGGCTATTCGCAAGGCGATGAACGATTTCTGCGTTCATCGATCGACCAGATGCCGCTGCTTCTTCCTTCAGGCGCTCACGCATCCCATCCGGAAGTCTCAGCATAAACTTGTCGGTATAAGAGCGGTTCTGATCCTCTGACATAATGTCCTTTTGACATCATTTCGCTATTGACGGCAATAATGTCCTTAGGACATATTAACCAAGTCCTAAGGACATCATTAAGCACAGGAGATGGCAATGCTTCAGGAGTACAGCAGCAGGAACGCCGATCGCGCACAGGTGCGGTTTCCTGCGGGAATGCGAGAGAAGATTAAGGAAGAAGCCCGCCGCAATCAGCGGACCATGAACGCTGAAATCGTATACCGCCTCAATGAGGCATACCGGTCAACCGAAACGAAGAAAGCCGACGCAGCTTGAGACCCTCGTCGGCTTTTTCGTGAACTTAGGAAAGTCCATTCAATGCAACAGTTTCTTACACCAAAGGCGGGCGAGGGCGCAAGCGTCTCGCGCCGCAAATTCATGGCATTCGCCGCCGCCGGCTCCGCCGCAACATTGCCGGCCGTGGCGCTCGCTGAGGCAAGCGGCAAAACCAGCCGCTTGCCTCAGCCTCCCGAAATCCAGCTGGCGGAATGTGTTGCGCAGCTAAGGGCGATCCTAGCTGAAATGCATCCTGGTATTTCGGTGATGCATGACCACCGTCTGTCCAGTAGGCCAGATGGCTCATTCAGGTTTAGCCTGCAAGGAGACGTGAGTTTCCAATCATTCCAGGGAGATGGTGTCTATATCATCAGTCATGACGGTCATCTGCATGAGTATCTAGTTCGCGAGGAGAGAATATTTTCCATGCGCGGCAGGGATCTTGGCCACAGTCACTACTGGGGTCGTATTCGCTGCGAAGACGGCGGATGGTGTGACCACGAGCGATTTGTTTGCAACTTCGTCCGCAAGGTCGGCGAGGTGCCGGCATGACGACGGAAGAACAAACTGAAATCAGATCTGCAATCGACGACCTCAATGAGGCTCGTACGTATCTTCATCTCGCAACGATGGCAGCGATCGCGATCGGCGAAGAAGACGGCAATGCACTTCAAAAGATATGCGACTTGGCCAGTGGCCAATTGATGTTGGTTCGTATTGAGCTCTACCGCTTGTGCGGTGAGCTTCCTCCATGTGCTCAGAGGGAATGCTAGTGGTTCGACAAGCAATCATCCACTCTCGGCCGCCATCCTATCTATCCTGCGCTTCACTGGCGCGGGAGCTGGACGTTTCCGAAAGCACGGTGCGGGATTGGACCGAGAAAGGGTTTCTCCCCCGGCCGATCAAGCAGGGCGGTTGCGTGCGTTGGTCTTGGGCCGCGGTGCAGGCGACGCTTTCTGGCGTCGCACCTGTTCCGCCGCGCAAGAGTGATGACCCGTACATGGCGGGGGCGATCAATGCGGCGAAAGCGTAACAAGACTGCTGTCGCACTCCCTGAGAATGTCCATCGCGTCGAGGCGCGCGGCAAACATTATTACTACTTCCAGCGCGGCCGGGGATCTGCAAATCCCGGCCCGCGTATCTCGTTGCCGCGAGATCCGCAGTCGCCGGAATTCTGGGCAGCGGTGCAGCATCATCGAGGCGGCCCACTTATCATGCCGCCTGCCACCATCAACCGCGCGCTCGATGAGTGGCTGATGGAGATGCGAGCGACCAGCACGATTACGGTCAGTTCGATCGGGTTTTACGAGCAGAGTTCGCAGCTCGCGCGCAAGGCGTGGGGCGCGCTCGATCCGAAGGGCTTGAGGCCGATCCATGTCGAGACGCTGTTCAACAGTCTGGCAAGCAAGCCGGGTGCTGCGAACAACCTGCTATCGACGCTGCGCGCCTTTTCGAAATGGATGCGCAAACGGGATTACATCACTGCCGATCTGACGGACGGTATTGCCGCCCGCAAGAGCGAAAATGGGCATAAGCCCTGGACGCCTGAGCAGATCGAGGCTGCAAAGTCGAAACTAACCGGCGCGGTGCGTCGAGCATTCGTCCTCTACCTCTATACGGGCATGCGCGGCAGCGACGTGGTGCGCCTTGGACCGGAGCATGTCGAAGACAATGGGTTCTCAATTCAGACGCAGAAAAAAAAGCGATGGGTCTATTGCCCCATCCTGCCCGAGCTGGCCGAAGAAATGAAGAATTGGGACATAAGCGCTACCCCATTCATTCGACAGGAGGGCGGAAGAGCGGATGGCAAGAAATACACCCGCAAGCTCTTCTCAAAGCATTTTGCGGAACAGCGTGAGCAGGTTCCGGAACTTGCCGGGACCACGCTTCACGGTCTGCGTGCGACGGCAGTTATCCGCCTCCGTGTTGGCGGTCTGGAGGTCGGGCAAATCAGCGATATCGTCGGAATGTCGATGGCGACGATCATTCGATATTGCCGGTTTCTCGACAAAAAAGCGTCCGCGAAAAAGGGAATTCAGATCTTGCTGGCAAACGAGAAAAAGCTGGCAACTGTAAAACGCGCGAAAAATGTAAAACGCGAAGCAAGTAAAAACAACGAGTTAGAGGTATCAAGATGAAATGTGCGATTTTGGTCCTGATGGGCTGTCATCGGGGCGTTCACCTGACAGGCTGGATGCGCTGGTCTGGGCGCTGACGGCGCTGGTGCTGGAAGGGCAGGGCGAACCGCGGGTGCGGGGGATATGATGCAATGCGCTTTAGAGCGTGCAGCTTTCGGCAAGGTGCTTGTAAAGCTGAGCCTCTGTCTGCCTTCTCAGCGCTTCACCGTTGCGGCCCGGCCCGAAACACCGATCGCCTGGTCTTATCTGTTCGGCGAGGAGTGCGGCGCGCTCGCGATAGAACAGGCATTGTTGTTTTCGCGGCAGTGACGACAGCCGCAAGAGAGCTTGTTCGGATTGTTGCATTCGGCGTGAATGCTCGGCTTGTCGCGGGGCGCAGGATGGATCCATGGCCACCCTGACCAGCATGCTTGCACCAAACAAAAGCACCGCTCCCATAAGGACCGGTGCCACGTAGTTACGCCATCCGGACATCGGCGATATCCGGATGGGTTATCTGGCTCAGCGCTGGTTCGGCTGGCGGGAATTGTTTTCCTGCATCTGCTTCCATTCGGATTCCATGCGATCCAGGATTTCCTGCGGGATCGGTTTCGAAGGGGCTGCCTGAGCGGGCTGCGGCATCATCATGATCTCCTTTTTTGTTGCGCTGCACCATCATGGAAAAGCGTCGACATAACGTCGCATGGCCATATTGGTTCCATAGCCCGAGGCAAAAGTAAATTAGCCTTTAAGTCGTTAAAACGATTTAGTTTTCTTAAACCGATTGAAAGTCGCAACAAGGTGAAGGCGGGCGGTAAATGGGTAAGCTTAACAATGCGGCGGAACGTCGCATTTTCTTCGACGAGGTGCGCAAGAGCCTGTTTTCAGGACGTTTGAAACGGCGCGAGGTTAACGGGCTCAATAGGATTCTCGACGGATGGACGAAACTGAGCGTGGCCGCTCGAACGTCTGCTGGTGGCGACGATGCGCTGGCCTATGTGCTGGCGACAGCTTTCCATGAGACAGCGGCAACGATGCAGCCGGTGCGTGAGACGCTGGCGCTCAATGATGAGGAAGCGATTGCCCGGCTGGAAAAAGCCTTCAAGGCGGGTCGGATTCCCGCGGTGAAGACCCCCTATTGGCGGCCGGATGCCGAAGGCAGGACCTGGCTTGGCCGCGGCTTCGTGCAACTGACGCATCGGAGAAATTACGAGGCGATGTCGGCACTGACCGGGATCGATCTCGTCTCCGAGCCGGGGCGTGCAATGGAAATGGGCGTTGCAGTCGCGATCCTTGTCAGTGGCATGCTCGAGGGTTCGTTTACCGGCCGCAGGCTCGGCGATTATTTCGCTGACGGCAGGAGAGACTGGACCGGTGCGCGAAAGATCGTCAACGGGACGGATCGGGCGGAACTTGTGGCGGGATACGCAAAGGCATTTCGGCTGGCTTTGCCGAGGCGCATTGATGCGGGCGGGGACGCGTGTTAGCAGGCAACCTGTCCGAATGAGGTGCTGCGGAGTTTCGATGATACGCCATATCGTGTTTTTCACGGCCACGTCCGAAAATCTCGAGGATGTCCGGGCAGGGCTTTCGATGCTGACCGCAAATCCGCATGCATCGCTTCTGGAAATCGGCACGAACGTGAAGACCGACCAGTGGGACCGGGAAGTCGATTTCATCGTCTACGGCGAGTTCGAGGACGAGGCGGCGCTGGCAGCCTACAAGGCGCATCCGATCTATCATAAATCGACTGAAACCGTGCGGCCGCTTCGCGAGATGCGCATTGCAGCGGACTATGACAGCGACAAGGCGGTAAAGACGCCGCTCAGGTAGGCTCAAGTCTTACCCAAGAAGGATCACCGGAATGAAATCTCCTTTTCGCCTGCCGTGGCTTTTCACGGGAGAACGCAAAGCCGTGTCTGCAGATCAGGGGACGGGCGGCGAGCCCGTGGCCGAGGTGAAGATGGCGGGAGGCGTCGCATCAGCCTTTGCGGTGCTTGCGAGCGAAGGAACGCCGCATTGGTCCGGCAGGTCCTATGCGGCGTTGGCGCGGACAGGGTTCATGCGCAATCCGGTGGCATATCGGGCGGTGCGGATGATTGCGGAGGCGGCGGCCGCTGTGCCGTGGCTGGCTTACAAGGGCGCTGCGGAAGTTGCGGATCATCCGGCGCTGTCACTGCTTCTGCGCCCGAACGGACGGCAGGGCGGACCGGATTTTTTCGAGGCGCTCTACGGGCATCTGCTCCTCTCCGGCAATGCCTATGTCGAACCGTTGGCGATCGGCGGCAGTTTGCGCGAACTGCACCTGTTGCGGCCCGATCGGGTGAGCGTCGTCGAGGGGCGTGATGGCTGGGTGACGGGGTATGATTATCGCGCAGGCGGAGGAACGCGCAGGCTTGCGGCTGAAGCCGAGGATGGGCGGCTTTCGCTGCTGCACTTGAAACTGTTTCACCCGCTCGATGACCATTCCGGCTTTTCGCCGCTTGTCGCGGCGGGGGCAGCACTCGATCTTTCCAATGCGGCGGCGGGCTGGAACAAGGCTCTGCTCGACAATTCCGCGCGGCCTTCCGGCGCACTCGTCTATCAGCCGAAGGATGGCGGCAATCTTTCGGCCGACCAGTATCAGCGGCTGAAGGACGAGCTGGAGGCGGGGTATTCCGGCGCCGTCAATGCCGGTCGGCCCCTGCTGCTTGAAGGCGGCCTGGACTGGAAGGCGATGGGGCTTTCGCCGAAGGACATGGATTTCATCGAGGCGAGAAACGGTGCCGCGCGCGATATCGCGCTTGCCCTGGGCGTGCCGCCGATGCTGATCGGCATTCCCGGCGACAATACCTATGCCAATTACCAGGAGGCCAACCGCGCCTTCTACAGGCTGACCGTGCTGCCGCTGATTGCGCGGACTGCCGCGAGCTTCTCCGCCTGGCTGTCCGAGATCTTCGGGGAATTGCGGCTGGAGCCGGATCTCGACCGGATCGCCGGGCTGGGTGCGGAACGGGAAGCCTTGTGGGCGCGGGTAGGGGCGGCGGATTTCCTCTCGGACGAGGAGAAGCGCGAGGCGGTGGGTTATTGATGGAAAACCGCCGCGGGTGTGATTTGTAATACGCCGTATTCCGATCACCCTGCGCGTGCCGTAGGACATTCTGGACGATATCGAAAAGATCGCGGAAACGGCAGATCGCAGCCGCAGCTGGGTGATCGTCAGGGCGCTGAAATATTACCTGATGGCGGAGGGTAACGATGTGTTGCAGATCCGCAAGGGCGAGGAGCAGATCGCCAGAGGTGAACATGTCGATGCGGAGGAATTCTTTTCTGAACTGCTGGGCGAGAAGAAAAGCGACGCTGCGTGATGCGCGTAAAACTCTCCAAAGACGCAGGTCTCTTTTAAAGAAGCGAACAGCGCTATCTGGAGCATTTTAATCCGCGAGCGGCCGCTGCCGTGCTGCGGCAGTTGCGGGCAGCGCTTCGCCTTCTAGCAGAGTATGCGGAGGCGAGCAGTCCATATTCCATATGACATGCTTGAAGGCGGACGCCGCTTCGTCTCGGGAGATTACGTGATCGATTACCGGATCCGTGGCGGGTTTCTTGAAGTGTCGCATATCCGGCACGGGCAACAACTACCGTCCGATCTTGACGCTGGAGAGGATTTGGAAGGGAAGGGATAGGCCCATCGGCGGGGAGTGCGGACTTCACTCAACCTTCGAACGTCCCGACTCAATCTCTCAAAGCTGCCGCCCAAGCGATTCTGAACGTTGACCAATATCCTGCAGGCGATGCGGTAATATGATGCCGCGCCGTGTCCCGTGACCGTGTCTCCTGAAACGGAGTGCGCGTATCGGCGGGCGGCTTTACGCCGGGGCAGGGTGGATCTCGCGTCCCCTCTAACGGACAAGGAGTTAACAATGGCTGACCTTGGACATGATCCGGGCGCGATGTTTGGCGTCTGGGCGGCGAAGACGGCTGGGGCTTTTGCCGGGGCCGGCGTGTCGCTGATCTATCTTCTGCCGAAGAGCCGGCGTGAGGCGGCAAGCCGTTTTGCGACGGGCATGACCTGCGGGCTGATCTTCGGTGGGCCGACGGGATTGTGGCTGGCCGAACGGCTCGGCCTTTCCGGCATGCTGTCGGGGGCGGAGACCATGCTGGCAGGCTCGGCGGCGGCGAGCCTTTGTGCCTGGTGGGTACTGGGGGCTTTGTCTCGCGTGGCGGAAAGATATGGCGGGCGGCGTTAGGCTGTCAGCTGTGGCTCTCGCCGCTCCCGTGGCTTCCTTCGCTGCTGGCACACATGGCGGCGTCTCCCAGCGCGTGGTCCGGCCTGTCGAGCGGTTCAGCCATGATGGCCTTTTTGAAAATGCCGGGCGGATAAAGGGCCAGCCGGATCGCGCCTGCGATCAGGGCGGTGCCGGATACGATGCCGAGTGCGATCAAAAAGAGCATCTGCATGTCGTCCTCCATTCAAGAGAGGCGCAGTGCAGGATACCGCGATGCGGGTCGCGGCTCAATCCCGAAGGCCCTACGGCCGGATGAAGGTTTCATTCAATTCAGGAGATTTCCATGCACGCTGATCGCGGGCACCGCGCCCCCATGCGTATTCCGGCGCGCCCAACGGCACGCAAGTTCGCCAATCTGGAACTGGCTGGCATTACCGGCGATGGCACGTTTTCCGGTTATGCCAGCGTCTTCGGCGAGGTCGATCTCGGCAAGGACAGGATCGAGCGCGGGGCATTTCTGAACTCGCTTGTCGCCCGTGGCGCGCCGGGAGTGCGGATGCTTTACCAGCATGATCCGAACGAGCCGATCGGCGCCTGGAAGACGATCCGCGAGGATGCCCGCGGGCTTTATGTCGAGGGCGTGCTGTCGCCGGGTGTCGGGCGGTCGCGCGAAGTGTTCTCGCTGATGAAGTCCGGCGCGCTGGACGGGCTGTCGATCGGCTTTCGCACGGTCAAGGCGCGCACCGATGCCAAGACCGGCGTGCGGCGCATTCTCGAAGCCGATCTCTGGGAAATCTCCGTCGTGACCTTTCCGATGCTGCCATCGGCCAGGGTCTCCGACGTCAAGCATGCCCGGTTCTTCCGCGACCGGGAAACCGAACTCGTCCGCCAGATGCGGCGGGCGGCGAAGATGATGTTCACCTCAAGCTTCAAGGGAAAATCGATATGACGGAGCAGGTTATGCAGGCAAACAAGGTGGCGCCCGAAGTGAAGGCCATACCCGAGACGGTAACGGCGGCTTTCGACGACTTCATGGAGGCATTCGAGTCCTTCAAGGATGTCAACGACCGCAGGCTCGGCGAGATCGAGCAGAAGCTGAGCTCGGATATCGTCACCCGCGACAAGGTCGACCGGATCAACCGGGCGATGGACGACCAGAAGAAGCTTCTCGACCAGCTTGTTCTGAAGAAGGCACGGCCGCAGCTCGGATCGGCCCGTGGGGCCGAGCTGTCGCCGGACGTGGTGGAGCACAAGGCAGCCTTCGATGCCTATGTTCGCCGCGGCGACGAGGCGGGGCTGCGCGAGCTGGAAGCCAAGGCGATGTCGGCGGGCAGCGGTGCCGATGGCGGTTATCTGGTGCCGGACGAGACCGACACGGAGATCGGAAGGCGGGTTTCCGTCGTCTCGCCGATGCGGGCGCTCTCGACCGTGCGGACCGTTTCTTCCACGGTGCTGAAGAAGCCGTTTGCCACGACCGGCCTTGCGACCGGCTGGGTGGCGGAGGCGGCGGCGCGGCCGCAGACCAATGCGCCGCAGCTGGCCGAGCTGTCATTCCCGACCATGGAGCTCTATGCCATGCCGGCAGCCACCCAGGCGCTGCTCGACGATGCGGCGGTCGATATCGAGGCCTGGATCGCCGGCGAGGTGGATATCGTTTTTGCCGAGCAGGAGGGCGACGCCTTCATCCGCGGTGATGGTATCAACAAGCCGAAGGGATTTCTGTCCTACACAACGGTGGCGGACAGCGCCTGGAGCTGGGGCAATCTCGGTTACATCGCGACCGGGGCAGCGGGCGCCTGGAAATCCACCGGTCCGTCCGACACGCTGGTCGATGCGATCTATTCGCTGAAGGCGGGGCATCGGCAGAACGGCACCTTCATGCTGAACCGCAAGGTGCAGGCCGATATCCGCAAGTTCAAGGATGCCGACGGCAATTACATGTGGCGCCCGCCGGCATCGGCCGGCCAGCCCGCCACGCTGATGGGCTTTCCGGTGGCGGAAGCCGAAGAGATGCCGGATGTCGCGGCGGGATCCCTGTCGATCGCGTTTGGCGATTTCCGCTCGGGTTATCTTGTCGTCGACCGTGCGGGCGTGCGTATCCTGCGCGATCCCTATTCGGCCAAGCCCTATGTTCTGTTCTACACCACCAAGCGCGTCGGCGGCGGGGTGCAGAATTTCGAGGCGATCAAGCTGGTGAAGTTCGCGGCGAGCTGACGTGTGGTTCGCTTGTCGGGTAGAGTACGTGATACCCCCCTCTGCCCTGCCGGGCATCTCCCCCACAAGGGGGGAGATCATGTGCTGACGCACCTTTATGTCCCTTCAACCTCTCATCCGCTGTCGGCCTGTCGCTGGCGAGACTTTGCCTCCGTCCGATCTCCCTCCTTGTGGGGGAGATGCCCGGCAGGGCAGAGGGAGGCTGAGGTCTGCGACGCGATTGAATTGAAATAATCCCCGAGGACTTTTCCATGACCTATGCCCTGATCGATCCGCCTCTGGCGGAGCCGTTGACGCTTGCCGAGGTGAAGGCGCATCTGCGGCTGGATGGCGGTGACGAGGATGCGCTTCTTCTGTCGCTCGTGAAAACTGCGCGCGAGTTTCTCGAAGGCGAGACGGGCTTGTGCCTGATCGCCCAGGGGTGGCGGTTTTATCTCGACCGATGGCCGAAGGACGGGGTGATCCGTATCCTGAAGTCGCCGGTGCAAGCGATTCAATCCGTTACGGTTTATGACGCGGATGGCGTCGCCGTTGATGTTTCGCTTGAAGATCATCTGCTCGATGCTGCGGGACGTCCGGCAAGGCTGTGGCTGCGTGATGCGCCATCGCCGGGACGGGCCGTCAACGGTATCGAGATCGACTTTGCCGCCGGTTACGGAGAGGCGGGAACGGATGTGCCGGATACGCTGAAACGGGCGATGCTGATCCATATCGGCCACATGTTCGCCTTCCGCGGTGTCATCTCCGCCGACCAGCAGCCGGCAGGTGTTCCTGACGGTTACGAGCGACTGATTGCCCCTTTCCGGATGCGGAGGCTGTGATGGTCGTCTTTTTCGATCCGGGCCAGATGACGGCACGGTTGTCGCTGGAAGAGCAGACGAGCACACCGGACGGACAGGGTGGCGGCACGCTAAGCTGGACGGAGATTGCCGCCATGTGGGCGAAGATCGAGCCGGTGTCGACGAGCCTTGCGGAACGGGCAGGTGCCGAGATCGGCACGATTACCCACCGCATCTGGCTACGGTTTCGTGAAGGGGTTTCCGCCGGACAGCGTTTGCGCAAGGGAGCACGGCTTTTTGCGATAAGGCTGGTGCAGGACCCGGATGAGACGGGGCGTTACCTCACCTGCCTCTGCGAGGAGGATGCGGCATGAGCGCGGCAAATGCTCTTTTGAAGGCGATCCACCAGCGGCTTTCCGGCGATGCCGGGCTGACGGAGCTGATCGGGCCGGACGGCATTCGCGATCGTCTGCTGGCACGGCCGAAACTGCCGGCGATCATCTTCGGCGAGATGGAGACGCGTGACCTTTCCACCGTGACGGAAGCCGGCGAGGAGCATTTTCTCGTACTGGAGATCTGGTCGGAAGGGGAAGGGCGAAAGCTTGCCCAAGAGATCGCCGCGAAAGTGACGGCGCTTCTCGACGATGCGGATCTGACGCTCGACGGTGCCGTGCTGGTGAGCCTGCTGAGGATCGGCACGCGCAGCCGTCGTGAGCCGAAGACCAGGTACTATCTTAACGAGATACGATTCAGGGCTGTGACGGAGTAATGGTGCCCGCCGTTCGGCGCGCTTTTCGGACGAGCGAGATCAAGAGGATGACCGAGCAGAGAGCGACAAGCGTGAGCAGGATTGAAATGATGAGCGCGGTGGATACGCCGGTTCGGTCAAGCAGTGCGGTAAACAGGATCGGGGCGATGGCGTTGGCGATATTCTGCGGCATCATCAGCCGTGATGCCTGACGGCCGTATTCGCTCGGCGAAAACAGCGCCAGCGGCAGAAGTGCGCGGGCGACGACCAATATGCCCGAGCCGAAGCCGTAAAGTGCGACGAAAATCCAGAGGCTGACGGTTGACGGTGGTAACAGGAGGAGGCTGGTAAAGCCGGCAACCATCAGGCTGATCCCGCTGACCGAGGTGATAAACGGATTGCCGCGCTTGCCGAGCAGCATATCGAACCCGCGCGCCGAAATGCCGAGCACGCCGCGCGCTGCGGCAAGCTGCAGGGCGAGTTCGGGCGTGGCGCCGGACTGTTGCAGCACTTCCAGAAGAGAAGGCGATAGGCCGAAGGTGACGAAGGAGGCGATTGCCGTTGAGAGCGCCACGAAGATGAAGGCTGCCTTCTTGCCGGCCGCAGTCAGCGGTACCGGTGCGGTGTTGGCCGATATGCGGGCGGCTTCGCGGGCGACCGGTTTCGACAGGCCGAACAGATAGAGCGGCAGGCAGACGAAGACCTGCAATCCGGCGGCCCAGAGGAAGGTCGCACGCCAGCCGATCAGATCATGCAGCAGGTTGAGCAGCGGCCAGGAAATCGTCGGCGACAGGCCGGTGAACAGCATCAGGATGGCAATCGTGCGCTTTCCCTCGACGCCTTCGCGTTCGACCACGGCCGTGAAAGCCGGTGCATTGAGCGCAAGGGCTGCGCCAAGGCCGAGGATGATCCAGGCGGTTATGTAACCGATCACCCCTTGCGCGCTGGCCAGAACGCAAAGTCCCGCGGCGAAGAACAGGGTTCCGATGGAAAGCACGCGCGAGGCGCCGAAACGCTCGAGCATCCTGCCCGTCAGCGGGCTTGCGAAGGCGCTCGTCATCATCATGACGGAGAGGCCGGCAAAGACGATCTCGTTTGCAAGGCCGAGATCCGAGCCGAGCTTGCGGCCGATGGCCCCGACCGCTTCGAATGTCGTGCCCCATCCGATCAACTGCCCAATGGCGAGGACGCTCACGGTTCTGACCGAACTGGGGGAATGAGGCATGGCGGGGACATCGCGAAGGGAACTGGCGGCAACGGCTGTAGCAGGTCCTCTTAACAGCGGGAAGTGGCCTTTCGGCCGAAGACGACAACCAATCGGGAAGGAATGGCAACATGGCAGCGCAGAAGGGCAGGGACCTGCTTCTGAAGGTCGATGAAGGCGGGACTTTCATGACCGTGGCAGGACTGCGATCACGACGTCTCGCCTTCAACGCCGAGACGGTGGATGTAACGGATGCGGAAAGTGTGGGGCGCTGGCGGGAATTGCTGGGTGGCGCGGGTGTCCAGCGCGCATCCCTGACCGGGGCCGGCATATTCAAGGACCAGGCGAGTGACGAGAAGGTGCGGGCCGCCTTCTTTTCTGCGGCGATCCTCGACTGGCAGGTGATCATTCCGGGTTTCGGCACCATCACCGGGCCGTTTCAGGCGACGGCACTCGAATATTCCGGCGAGCACAATGGCGAGGTGCGGTTTGAACTGGCGCTCGAATCTGCCGGTGCACTGGCATTCGGTGCGCTGTGATGGCCGGGGCTGTGGTCATTGGCAGCCGGGCCAACCGGCGACGCGGCGAGGTGGAGGCGGTGCTGGACGGTGAGCGCCGCATCCTTTGCCTGACGCTCGGGGCACTGGCGGAACTGGAGACGGCCTTTGCGGTTGAAGACCTCAACCGGCTGGCTGCGCGCTTCTCATCCGGCAGGCTGAAAGCGGCCGACATGATCCGCATCATCGGTGCCGGCCTGCGCGGCGGCGGCAATCTTCTCTCCGATGACGAGGTGGCTGCGATGAGTGTCGAGGGCGGGATTGCGACCTATGCCGGCATTGTTGGCGACCTCTTGACGGCGACCTTTGCCGGGCGCGGGGAGGGCACGGCCGCAAACCCTTGAATGCCGCAGCGGGAGGTGCAGGTGACGACAGGGCTGGTGCATCGGCGCCATTTCCCTGGGATGTCGTCATGCATGTCGGCTTCTGCCTGCTGCGGCTTTCCTCACGCGATTTCTGGGCGCTGACGCCGGTCGAATTCTTTCTCATGGCTGGTGGTGCACGGCCTCGCACGATGGCGGTGGGCAGGGCGGAGCTGGATGCGTTGATGCGGGTGTTTCCGGATTGAGCATGAATTTTGCCGAGGTCTGCCCCATGGAGCGAACAACAATGGAAAACGACGATACGAATATCACCGCAACGCTCGATGATGCGGAGGCACTGTCCGATGTGATGGCTGATCTGGAGGCGCGGTCGCAGCGTTTTGGGGCCGCGCTGACCGGAGCGCTCAGATCGGCAACGACTGGCGGCAAGGGCCTCGAGGATGTCTTGCGGGGGCTTGGCAACCGGTTGACGGATATTGCGCTCTCGGCCGGCCTGAAGCCGCTGGAAGGATTGCTCGGCAATGCCGTGGGATCGCTGATCGGGTCGGTGACACCGTTTGCCGATGGCGGGGTCGTTCGGGCGCCGAGTTATTTCCCGATGAATGGCGGCACTGGCCTGATGGGCGAGGCTGGACCGGAAGCGATCCTGCCGCTGAAACGCGGCGCGGACGGCTCGCTTGGCGTGGCATCGGCCGGCGGCGGGGCTGTGCCGCAGGTGGTCTTCAACGTGACGGCGACCGATGCGGCAAGCTTTCGCAAGAGCGAGGCGCAGGTTTCGGCCATGCTGGCGCGCAGTGTCATGCGTGGCCGCAGAGGGCTTTGACGGGAGAATGCGATGAGCGGATTTCATGACGTGCGCTTTCCGCTGCGGGTGGCGCTCGGGGCGAGCGGTGGGCCTGTGCGGCGCACGGATATCGTCAATCTTTCGAACGGGCAGGAACAGCGCAATCAGCGCTGGCGCGACAGCCGGCGCAGTTACGATGCCGGATCGGGCATCCGGTCACTTGCCGATCTCTATGCGGTCCTGGAGTTCTTCGAGGCCCGCCGCGGGCAGCTTTATGGTTTTCGTTTTCGCGATCCGGTCGACTGGGCCTCGTGCCCGCCGGGGGGGACGGTTGCCGCGACCGACCAGATCATCGGCACCGGCGACGGCATGACGGCGGCTTTCCAGCTGGTGAAGGCCTACCAGGATGCCGGCGGTGGCTGGACGCGGCGGATCGTGAAACCGGTTTTGGCAACGGTGCGGGTCTCCGTGGACGGCGTGGAAGCGGCAGGCACCGCCTGGTCGGTCGATGCAACGACCGGGGTGCTCACCTTTCTTGCCGGCCATGTGCCGGCGGCAGGCGCTCTGGTCGGGGCGGGCTTCGAATTCGATGTGCCGGTGCGCTTCGATATCGATCGTATCGATGTCAATCTCGCGCATTTCGATGCCGGGCGTATTCCGACCATTCCCCTGACGGAGATATTGGCATGAGGACGATCCCTCCCGCGCTGAAGGCGCATCTCGACGGGCAGGCGACGACGACCTGCCATTGCTGGCGGGTGACGCGGCGCGATGGCGTGGTGATCGGTTTTACCGATCATGACCGCGATCTTGGCTTCGGCGGTACGGGTTTTCTGGCGGCGAGCGGCTTTGCAGCAAGCGAAAGCGAGCAGTCATCCGGGCTCGGCGCAGAGGCGGACGAGGTTGCTGGCGGATTTTCGAATGCGGCGATCGACGAGGGCGATCTGGCGGCCGGGCGTTACGATGGCGCCCGGGTCGAGCTGTTTTTCGTCAACTGGGCAGCGCCGGATGAGCATATGTTGCTGAATGTGCGCGAGATCGGCGAAGTGGTGCGCGCCGGTGGCCAGTTTCGGGCGGAATTGCGCAGCCTGGCACACAGGCTGAACCAGCCGCAGGGCAGGCTTTACAATCGCCGTTGCGACGCGAGCCTTGGAGATGGCAGGTGCAGAATGGATCTTGCCGCCTGGCGTGGGGAAGGATCGGTCGTCGAGATGGTGGACCGGAGCCGGTTGCTCGTTTCGGGGCTGGCGCATTTCGCCGATGGTTTCTTCCGCCAGGGCAGGATCGTGTTTTCGGATGGTCCGTCCGTCGAACTGGATCGGCATGAAAAACGCACCGACGGAATGGCGGTCCTTTCGCTCTGGTTGCCGCTGGAGGAGGATATCGGGGCGGGCCGTGCATTCACGGTGACGGCCGGCTGCGACAAGACCTTTTCGACGTGTCGGGAGCGTTTTGCCAACCAGCTGAATTTCCGCGGTTTCCCGCATGTGCCGGGTTCGGACTTCGCCTATTCCTATGTGGATGGCGAGCGGATCCATGACGGTGGACCGATCTTCGAATGAGCGGGGTGGAGAACAGGATCGTTGCGCTGGCGGAAAGCTGGATCGGCACGCCTTATCGGCATCAGGGCGCGACGAAGGATGTGGGATGCGACTGTATCGGCCTGATCCGCGGCATCTGGCGCGACCTTTATGGCGATGAGCCGGAGGTGGTGCCGGCCTATGCGCCGGATTGGGCCGAACGTAGCGGCGAGGACCGGCTGACGGATGCAGCGCTGCGACTGTTCGGAAAGGCGTTGCCGCTCGCAGAGGCTATGCCCGGAGACCTGCTGCTGTTTCGCTGGAGGCCGGATTGTGCGGCAAAGCATGCCGGCGTTCTTGTTGCGCCGACCTATTTCATTCACGCCTATGAGCAGGTGGCAGTGACGCGTTCGGCGCTGGTGCCCTCATGGAAGCGGCGGATCGCTGCCGTGCATCGGTTTCCGGGGATTCGGATTGATTGAAACGGCGATGAACTGGCGTATATTGCTGAAGTGGTGAGCGGGGGTGCAACCCCGACCACCGTGGACTTACTTGGTAAAGTGGATCCGGACGGCTATTGACCAGCCCGTCCGGGTCACCCTCCAGATAAGCGTAATGCCAATCGGCTTGAGCCTCATAACATCACCTCCAGGTTTGAAAGCAGGGCTTCTGCCAAAGTCGGTGGAGCCGTTCTCCACCGATGTGCCGCGCTGGCTGCGGCACGCTCTGCTTTCGCTTCCAAACATCGATACGCTATCACAATTTTAGCGCGCATCCAGTCGTGAAGACGGATGCGTGGGGAGAGATCATGGCTACTCTTCTTTTCCAGGCAGCCGGTGCGGCCTTGGGCGGCGTGTTCGGTCCGATCGGCGCGATTGTCGGACGGGCTGCGGGTGCTCTCGCCGGCAGTGTCGTCGATCGGGCCTTGATCAACGGAAATCGCACGATTTCTGGCGCGAGGCTGGGTACGGCGCGTATTCCGGGGGCAGACGAAGGTGCTGCCATCAACCGGCTTTACGGGACGGCGCGGATCGGCGGTACGCTGATATGGGCGACGCGTTTCGAGGAGGAGGTGACGCGTGAACGCACTGGCGGCAAGGCGACGGGGCCGCGCGTCGAGACGTTTCGTTACTTTGCCAATTTCGCCATCGGGTTGTGCGAGGGGCCGATTGCTTCGGTGAGGCGGGTCTGGGCCGATGGCCGAGAAATCGACCTGACTGCGATCGAAATGCGCGTCTATCGCGGCGACGAGGAGCAGCTGCCCGATCCGCTGATCGAGGCGAAACAGGGAGAAGGATTAGCGCCGGCTTATCGCGGGCTGGCCTATGTCGTCTTCGAAAAACTGCCGCTCGATGCGTTCGGCAATCGTATTCCGCTCCTGCAATTCGAGGTGCTGAGACCGGTTGGCAGGCTGGAGGCGCAGATCCGGGCGGTAACGATCATTCCGGGAGCAACGGAGCATGGCTATCAGACCGTTCAGGTAACGGAGAGCACCGGTGAAGGCAGCGGCCGCATCATCAACCGGCATACGACGACGGCGCTGACCGACTGGCAGGCTTCGCTCGATGAGTTGCAGGCTCTTTGCCCGAACCTTCAGCGGGTGGCGCTGGTCGTCTCGTGGTTCGGCACGGATCTCCGTGCAGGGCACTGCCGGATCAGGCCGGGTGTCGAAGTGGAGGCGCGGCGCGATGAAAGCGATCTTTGGTCGGTAGCGGGCATCGGGCGGGGTGAGGCCTACCTGGTCAGCCGGCGCGACGGCGCGCCTGCCTATGGTGGTACACCAAGCGACAGGAGCGTCAGGGCGGCAATCGCGGACCTCAAGGCGCGTGGGTTGAAGGTCTATCTCTATCCGTTCGTGATGATGGATGTTCCAGCGGGAAACGGTTTGCCCGATCCTTATGGCGGCAGTGAACAGGCGGCCTATCCCTGGCGGGGCAGGATCACCTGTCATCCTGCCCCGGGAGAAGCCGGGTCGGTGGACAGGACGGCGGTTGCTCGGGCCCAGGTGCAGGCCTTCAGCCAAGACAGCGAAGGTTATCGTCGCATGGTTCTGCATTATGCGGATATGGTGGGCGATGCGGGTGGTGTAGACGGCTTTATCATTGGCTCTGAACTGCGCGGGCTGACGCAATTGCGCGATGAGGCGGATCGGTTTCCCTTTGTTGATGAACTGGTCGAACTTGCCGGGGATGTCAGGGCGAGGGTCGGAGCGGAGACGAAGATAACCTATGGTGCCGACTGGAGCGAATATTTCGGCTATCATCCGCAGGACGATAGCGGCGACGTTTTCTTTCATCTTGACCCGCTCTGGGCCTCTCCGGACATCGATGCGGTTGGCATCGACAATTACATGCCGCTCGCCGACTGGCGCGACGATGACCTCGTAAAGCGTAACCCGGATGGCTTTGCTGCGCGCGACGACGTGACGGGGATGGAAGGGCAGATTGCAGCCGGTGAAGGTTATGACTGGTATTATGCCAGGGAGGTTGACCGGCAAAATCGCTTTCGTTCACCCATAACCGACGGGCTGGCGGGCAAGCCCTGGGTCTTTCGTTACAAGGATATCGAAAGCTGGTGGTCGAGCCTGCATTTCAACCGTGTAGACGGTGCGGAGCGGACGACGCCGACGGTCTGGATGCCGGGAATGAAGCCCGTGTGGTTTACCGAACTGGGGTGTCCCGCAGTCGACAAGGGCGCCAATCAGCCGAATGTCTTCGTCGATCCGAAATCGGCAGAAAGCAATCTGCCGTACTTCTCTTCGGGTGGAAGATCTGACAGCCAGCAGCGGCGTTTTCTTCAGGCGCACCACGATCATTGGCACGGCAATACAGCACCGCAGGCCATGGTCGATCCGGACCATGTTTTTGTCTGGACATGGGACGCGCGCCCGCAGCCGGCCTTTCCGGATGACCTGTCGTTCTGGAGCGACGGCAGCAACTGGCGGACCGGGCACTGGCTTAACGGGCGTATTGGCGGCACCACGCTTGCCGATGCGATTGCCGCGATCCTTGTTGACCATGGCATCGAGGATTTCGATGTTTCCGCGGTCAGCGGTGACCTGACCGGTTTCGTGCAGGCGGACCTCACTTCGGCGCGGGCCTTGATCGAGCCGCTGATGGAGGCCTTTCAGATCGATGCGGTCGAGGACGGCGGACGGATACGGTTTCGCTCGCGATTGGCCTCGAGCCTTGAACCGCATGAAGTCGATGTTCTGGCCGATATCGAGGATGAACCGCTATGGACGGAAAACCGGGGGCACGACAGCGATTTCCCTGCCGAGACCGCATTGGGTTTCTTCAATCCGGCGCTGGACTACGAGCAGGCAAGCGTGCGCTCGCGCCCGGTTGTGGCCGCAGGCAAGCGGGTGCTGGGCTACGATCTGCCGGCGACGCTTTTTGAGGAGACGGCGCTTGCTGCGGTTGAAGCTGCCCTGCGGGCAAACCGTATTGCCAGGCGGACCGTGAATTTTGCGATTTCACCGGCCGACCAGGCAATCGGGACGGGTGACGCGATCCGGCTCGTTGATGGGCCTGATGGGATATTCGTGGTTGAGCGTATCGAAGAGGGCGCGATCCGCCGGATCGAGGCGCGCCATCATGTGGCGGTGCCGCCTTCCGGTTCGCATGTGGCGACCAGCCGGGGCCATGCAAGCGGCGGAGGCGTTTCCGATGCCTTTCAGCCCCTCCTGCACTTCATGGACTTTCCGCGCCTGACCGATGCCGCATCGGAAAGTTTCGCCTGCGTTGCCGGTTACTGCCGGCCGTGGCGGCGCATGGTGATCTCCTCCTCGGCTACCCGCGAGGCATATCGCACACGGGTGACGATTGATCGCCCTGCACGGCTCGGGTCGCTGTATTCGCCGCTGCGGCCCGGCGTCTCGGGCAGGTTCGATCATGCGAATGTACTGGAAGTGGATCTCCATTTTGGCGGGCTGGCATCGGCCGATGAAGGCGCGGTTCTTTCCGGCGAAAACCGGATCGCGGTGAAGGCGCAGAATGGTGTCTGGGAAATCATTGGCTTTCTGTCGGCGCAGGAGATCGCGCCAAAACGCTGGCGGCTGTCCGGTCTGCTGCGGGGGCTTGCAGGCACGCAGGATGCGACGGTGGCCGGTGCCGTGTCTGGTAGTCCGTTTGTCGTGCTGGATGAAGCGGTGGTGTCGCTTGGGCTTGGCAGCGAGGAACGCGGGCGGTCGCTGAACTGGCTCGCCGAGAGCCTTGGCAGCGGTGGCGGTCAGGCCGGACCTCGGGTGTTTACGGGTGGTGAGCGCGCCGAAACTCCGTTGGCACCTGTGCATCTTTGGGCCGACAGGAGAGCTGATGGAGACATCGTCATAGGCTGGACGCGATGCGGCCGGGTGGACGCAGATGGCTGGGAGGCCTTGGACATCCCGATGGACGAACCACAGGAGCGATATCGCATCGATCTGATGGCACATGGCGATGTGGTGAGGAGCGTTGAAGTGGCCGAACCGTCCTATTCCTATGCCGCAGAAGACGAGCTTACCGATTTCGGTGAACGGCAAACAAGTATCGATTTCGCAGTCAGGCAGATGGGACGCGCGGTTCCTTTGGGCATTCCTGCCCGATCATCGATCAATCTTTGATAACAAGGAGATGAACAGATGGATTTGATGAAGAACTGGTATCAGTCGAAGACGATCTGGGGTGCCCTGATTGCTGTTGCAGCCTCCGCGCTACAGCTTGCTGGCCTTGAGATCGGGGTTGCGGATCAGGCGGAGCTGGCCGATATCGCAGTGACGCTTATGGGGGCGGCGGGTGGCCTTCTGGCGCTTTACGGGCGCCTTGTGGCAACCGGCTCAATCGGTGGAAAAGCCCCCTCCAGACCATCCTGAAGGGGAGGATTACGGAGCATTCATTTGCCATTCAGCCGTCATCCGATACATAATCCATAACATGCATTGGACATGACCTTTCGTCGGTTGAGTGGAAACAGGTAAACATGGCGCGACTGCCGATCATAGCGATTTTGGCTGCCGGCACTGCACTCGCAGCATTGCCTGGGAAGCCTGCGACTGCTCGAGACTATCTCGTTCTTGTTGCGGGCGACTGTGGCACAGCCGCCTCGCGCGTTGTCCGTGACACGGGTGGACAGCTTCTGTCGGCCCAGCCGTCCTCGGATGGCCAGACCTGCATTGTAACGGTCCTTGTGCAGGGCAATGGCAGCGAACGGCCGCGCAAGGTCACCGTCCGGGTGCCGATGTAGGCGAGGTATACTAGACATCAGCGCCTTTTTGGATCCGAAACCGGGTGCGGTTTTCGGGTTGATGCGCTAGATACTTGCAAGATTTTATGCAGGGGACGGTTCATGCGCATTCTCGTGGTCGAAGACGACGTCAATCTCAATCGCCAGCTTTCGGACGCATTGAAAGAATCCGGCTATGTCGTCGATACCGCATTCGACGGCGAGGAAGGTCATTTCCTTGGTGATACGGAACCCTACGACGCGGTGATTCTCGATATCGGCCTGCCTGAAATGGACGGCATCACGGTCGTCGAGAAATGGCGCTCCAACGGCAAGGGCATGCCGGTTTTGATGCTGACGGCGCGTGATCGCTGGAGCGACAAGGTGGCCGGCATCGACGCCGGTGCTGACGACTATGTGGCAAAACCCTTCCATGTCGAAGAGGTGCTGGCGCGGGTGCGGGCGCTGATCCGTCGCGCGGCTGGTCACTCGTCGTCAGAGATCGTCTGTGGCCCGGTACGCCTCGACACCAAGGCGTCTAAGGCAACGGTCGATGGCATTGCCCTGAAACTGACCTCTCACGAATTCCGCCTTCTGTCTTATCTTATGCACCACATGGGCACGGTCGTATCGCGAACCGAACTGGTCGAGCATATGTATGACCAGGATTTCGATCGCGATTCCAATACGATTGAAGTGTTTGTCGGTCGACTGCGCAAGAAAATCGGTGTTGATCTGATCGAGACCGTGCGTGGGCTTGGCTACCGGATGCAAGCGCCGGCCGATGCCCAATAGTCTCCCCAAACAGCCCCCGAGCCTGGGCATGGGAGGATTTCGGTCACTCACCGCACGCGTTCTTCTGCTGGCGACCGCGTGGTCTGCCGTGGCGCTGGTGGTGATCGCGATCGTCATCTCGCAGCTCTACCGGCAATCGTCGGAACGGGCTTTTACCGATCTGCTGCGTGCGCAACTCTATAACGTCATCAACTCGATGACGATCGGTGAGGACAACAAGCTTTCGGGCAATCCGCAACTCGGTGACCTGCGTTTCTCGCAGCCGGAGACGGGCTGGTACTGGATCATCGAGCCGCTCGGCACTTTCGCGGCGACGCCGCTGTCGTCTTCTTCGCTCGGAACCTCGAACATCAAGGTGCCGACCATTCTGAGCGTGCCGTTCAACAATCGGTACGAACGATTCTACCGCACCAATGATGCTTTCGGGAATACGGTGCTCGTGGCCGAGACCGAAGTGGTTCTCGACGGTGAAGGGCGTGCGGCGCGGTTTCGCGTTTCGGGCAATCTGGCAGTCGTGGAAGATGACGTGCACGGATTTTCTCGCAATCTCTATATCACGCTTGCCGTGTTCGGCGTTGGTAGCCTGATCGTCAATGGCCTGGCGATCCTTTTCGGCCTGTTGCCGTTGAAGGGCGCACGCCGTTCACTGGAGCGGGTACGTCGCGGTGAAGTCGAACGACTGGAGGGGCGTTTCCCTCGCGAAATCATGCCCTTGGCAAACGATATCAATGCGCTGATCGAAAGCAATCGACGCATCGTGGAGCGTGCGCGCATGCAGGTGGGTAATCTTGCCCATTCGTTGAAAACACCGATTGCAGTGCTGCTTAACGAAGGGCGGCTGGGCGAGAAGGTGCCGTCCGATCTGGTGCGCTCCCAGGCCGAAGCGATGCAGAGCCAGGTTCAGTCCTATCTCAATCGCGCCCGTATCGCCGCTCAGCGCGATTCGCTTCTCGCCAGAAGCGAGGCCGAACCGGTGATGGAGCGGCTGGTGCGCGTCATGCGCAGGTTAAACCCGGACACGCAGTTCCACCTTTCCGTTTCACCGCCGTCATTGGCGGTGGCGCTGGAACAGCAGGACCTTGAAGAGACGGTTGGCAATCTTCTGGAGAATGCCGCGCGTTTTGCCAAGACCGATATCTGGGTAGCGATCGCACCGTCGTCTCCGCCGCCGGGTTCCGAAGGCGAGGCTGCCCGAAGGGCATGGGTAGAGCTGATTGTGGAGGATGATGGTCCCGGTCTTGAGCCGGAGCAGATCACCATAGCAATGAAACGCGGAAAAAGGCTGGACGAAAGCAAGCCCGGTGCCGGTCTCGGCCTTTCGATCGTCAGCGAAATCGCCTCTGAATACAACGGTACTTTCAATCTGGACCGTGGTGCGCACGGAGGATTGCGAGCGAGACTTCTGCTGCCCGGCGTGACCCGTGACGCAGCCTGACGCAGGTCAGGAAACCTGTGGCCAATGAGCAACTGCTAAAGACTTGCTGTCATATCTTCTGGACGATCGCATCGCCTGCTATATCATTGAAGTGAAAGGCGGACGAACAAGGCTCAGCAAAGGTCTCGATCAACCTGGCCGGGGAATTGTTTTCCAGGCGGGCGGAGATGCTGATGTGAAGACCTTGTTTTCTGCCGAGCATGCAAGTCGGAGACCATAAGCAAGCGATGCGCCCCACGAGCTTTTCAACCGTGCTGTTGACCCTTTGCGGAATAGCGGTCGTTTCCGGATGCACGTCGACGTCGCGTTCTGCGGCCGGTGCGCGAGGGCTGTTGTCTCCCAAGCCGTCTGCCTCGGCAGGCTATATTACGGCCCTGCAGGGCGGTATCGTTGGGCGCAGTGGTGCAGAGCTTTCATCCAGCGACCGTTCACGCGCATTGGAAGCTGAATACCGGGCTCTGGAAGAGATGGCCGGCGGGCAGTCCGTTCAATGGAAGGGCGATAACGCCAACGGCACGGTCATCGCCAACGCGCCTTATCAGGTAGGCGCACAGAATTGCCGACAATACCGGCACACGGTTACTGTCGATGGCCGGGACATGCTCGCGAGGGGCGCCGCATGCCGCAATTCCGACGGGACCTGGACGCCGCTCAACTGAACTCGTGTCGGATATGCCCGCACGGATTCGTGAATTTGATACAGGTCATAGCCGTCGATAGACATTCCCATCAGTCTTGAAACGTTCTAAAGACCTGACCTGTGACGTGGCCATGGGCCACAGAGATCTCTCAAATTCACGTCAACGGCATGGGACCGATTGGAATGTCACCGCCGTTGCAGTAATTGGCGAACATGATTTTATGGATCCTTCTTGCGCTCATGACGGCGATCGTCGCGGCAGCGCTGCTTTATCCGCTCTATCGGCGTCCCGAGGCCCTTGCGCCTGACAATGCCGGAGAGATCGAGGTCTATCGTGACCAGATGAAGGAACTGGACCGGGATCGCGCCGGCGGCCTGATCAGCGCCGAGGAAGCGGAATATGCACGCGCCGAGATCGGTCGCCGGTTGCTGGCCGCTGCGGGTAAGGAAAATGTAGATGCTGCGGATGCGGCAAAGGCGAGCGGATTACGCAGAATGGCGATCGGTATCGTCACTGTCGCGCCGCCTGCTATCGGGCTCTGTCTTTACATCATGCTGGGCAGCCCAGGTTTGCCCGATCAGCCGCTGGAAGCGCGGCTGGCGAACCCAGGCAATGACATGTCGCTGCTGGTGGCGAAAGCCGAGCGGCACCTGGCGCAAAATCCGAACGATGGTTCCGGCTGGGATATTCTGGCTCCGATCTATTTCCGTACTGCACGGCTTGGAGACGCCGAACTTGCTTATCGAAACGCGATTCGCTTGATCGGACCCAGTGCGGCACGTCTGTCGGGCCTCGGCGAGACGCTGGTCGTTGCCAATGACGGTATAGTGACCGAGGACGCCCGCTCTGCCTTCGAGGAAGCGGTGCGGCTGGAGCCGGGTGATGTGCGCGCGCGATTTTATGTTGGCGTGGCACAGGAACAGGCCGGCAAGGCGGCTGACGCGAAAGCGACCTTCGAGGAGATCGCCAAGGCTTCACCCCGCGATGCTCCGTGGATGGGCCTGATAAACGAACATATCGCCAAGAATGGCGGCACCGTTGCGGCGCCTGCCGCGCCGCCTTCTCTGGGCGGCCCGAGCGCTGATGATGTAGCGGCAGCGCAGGATATGTCGCAGGGCGACCGTCAGGACATGATCCGCGGCATGGTCGACAGCCTCGCATCAAAGCTGGAAGCGGATCCGAACAATATCGAGGGCTGGCTGAGGCTGGTAAGATCCTACATGGTGCTCGGCGACAGGGATAAGGCGGAAGCCGCCTTGAAGACCGGGCTGGAGCATTTCTCCGCCGATGGAAGCGAGGGCAGGCAGCTTGTCGCGCTCGCACGGGAAATAGGACTGTCGGCCGAAGGCGCGGCAAATCCGGGAGCAACCCCCAAGATGGGAGTAACCCAATGACGCGCAAGCAGAAACGACTGGCCGTAATCGCCGGCGGCATGAGCTTCATCATCATCGCCGTTTTTCTCGTGATGTTCGCCTTCTCGCAGTCCGTCGCCTATTTCTTCATGCCGGGCGATCTGGCCACCGCCAATCTGCAGCCCGGAACCCGCATCCGGCTCGGCGGTCTGGTGGAGGATGGATCGGTGAAACGCGGCCAGGGATCAACGGTGAGCTTTACCGTGACCGATGGCAAGGCGACCGTGCCGGTAAGCTATACCGGCATTCTGCCCGACCTGTTTCGCGAGGGGCAGGGGGTCGTCACCGAAGGTTCCTTCGATGCCGCGACGCATGCTTTCGTCGCGGACAGCGTGCTTGCCAAGCATGACGAGAACTACATGCCCAAGGAAGTGGCCGACCGGCTGAAGAAGGACGGCGTCTGGGAAGACGGAACCGGCAAGGGCATGGCGCCGGCCAAGGATGGCGAGGGCGACAAGGCTGGAGCCAAGAGCGGACAGGTTGTCGGGAGCACCACGCCATGATCGTCGAGATCGGCCATTTCGCGCTGGTACTGGCGCTCGCGACCGCAATCATCGTTTCTGTTCTTCCGCTGATCGGCGTCCATCGGCGTGACGCCAGCATGATGGCGGTGGCGACGACCGGTTCTCTCGTCATGTTCGGCCTCGTGGCGCTCTCATTCGCCGCGCTGACCTGGGCCTATGTGGTTTCCGATTTTTCGGTGAAGAACGTCTGGGAGAATTCCCATTCGCTGATGCCATTGATCTACAAATATTCCGGTGTCTGGGGCAATCACGAAGGCTCGATGATGCTCTGGCTGTTGATCCTCGTGTTCTTCAGTATGCTGGTCGCCGTCTTCGGCCGCAACATCCCCGAAACGCTGAAGGCCAATGTTCTGGCCGTGCAGGCCTGGATAAGCCTGGCTTTCCTGCTGTTCATCCTTTTGACCTCCAATCCGTTCCTGCGCCTCGATCCGGCGCCGGCTGAAGGTCAGGACCTGAACCCGATCCTGCAGGATTTCGGCCTCGCGATCCATCCGCCGCTTCTCTATCTCGGTTATGTCGGCTTTTCAGTCTGCTTCTCCTTTGCGGTGGCGGCACTGATGGAAGGCCGCATCGACGCGGCATGGGCACGCTGGGTTCGCCCCTGGACGCTTGCCGCCTGGACCTTCCTGACCGCCGGTATCGCCATGGGCTCCTACTGGGCCTATTACGAACTCGGCTGGGGCGGCTGGTGGTTCTGGGACCCGGTCGAAAACGCCTCCTTCATGCCCTGGCTTGCCGGCACGGCCCTCCTGCACTCGGCACTGGTCATGGAAAAGCGCGAGGCCTTGAAAATCTGGACCGTGCTTCTCGCGATCATGACCTTTTCGCTGTCGTTGCTCGGTACCTTCCTTGTGCGCTCCGGCGTGCTGACTTCGGTCCATGCGTTTGCCACCGATCCGTCGCGCGGTATCTTCATCCTCTGCATTCTGGCGATCTTTATCGGCGGAGCGTTCATGCTGTTTGCATGGCGGGCGCCGACCTTGAAGGCTGGTGGCCTGTTCGCGCCGATCTCGCGCGAGGGTTCGCTGGTGCTGAACAACCTGATCCTGACGGTTTCGACTGCGACCGTCTTGACCGGCACGCTCTATCCGCTGGTGCTGGAGACCCTGACGGGCGAAAAAATCTCGGTCGGCGCGCCGTTCTTCAACATGACCTTCGGTCTGTTGATGCTGCCGCTTCTGATTGCCGTGCCGCTCGGGCCGATGCTTGCCTGGAAGCGGGCCGATCTTTATGGGGCGCTGCAGCGGCTCTGGGTTTTCGCCGGCCTTGCGCTGCTTTTAGGCCTGCTGCTCTGGTATATGCAGAACGGCGGCCCGGTCCTCGCGATCTTCGGACTGGCGATTGGCTGCTGGGGCATGCTCGGCGCAATCGCCGACCTCTGGTATCGCGGCAATTTCGGTAAACTGCCGGTGATGACCTCGCTGCGCCGCCTGAAAGGTCTGCCACGCTCGGCCTGGGGCACGGCATTTGCACATTTTGGTCTCGGCGTGACCGTTGTCGGTATTGTTGCCGCATCGGCTTTCAGCACCGAGCACGTCGTCGAGATGAAGCAGGGGCAGACAGCGGACGCCGGTGGTTATTCGCTGACTTTCGACGGTTTCCGTGAGGCGGTCGGGCCGAATTACACCGAGGAGCGGGGTCACTTCACGGTACGCTCCGGTGGCGCTGTGGTCTCCGATGTCTGGTCGTCCAAGCGGCTTTACACGGCGCGTCGCATGCCGACCACGGAAGCAGGTATCCTCACCTTCGGGCTCAGCCAGCTCTATGTCTCTCTCGGTGATCCGATGGATGGCGGTGGCATTGTCGTGCGTATCTGGTGGAAGCCGATGATCCTTTGCATCTGGGGCGGCTGCCTGATCATGATGGTCGGTGGTTTCGTGTCTCTGTCGGATCGACGCTTGCGCGTCGGCGCACCGTCTAGGAAGGCCAAGCCGGTGAAAACCGTGATGGAGCCGGCGGAATGATGGAACTGGAACGTCTGCGATTGCCCCTCACAGTAACCCTTTCCCCCCTTGCGGAGAGAAGGAGCCGGCAGGCGGATGAGGGGCTGCGAGGCTTCCTACTGAAGCTGATGCTTGCCCTCTTTCTCCTTTTCACTCCCATCCAGGCCTTCGCCGTCAACCCCGACGAGGTGCTGAAAGACCCGGCGCTGGAACAGCGTGCGCGGCAGATTTCGGCGCAGTTGCGTTGCATGGTCTGCCAGAACCAGTCGATCGATGACAGCAACGCCGAGCTTGCCAAGGATCTGCGCGTCCTTGTCCGCCAGCGGCTGACCGATGGCGATACGGACAAACAGGTTGTCGATTACGTCGTGTCGCGTTACGGCGAATTCGTTCTTCTCAATCCGCGGCTCAGCGGCAAGACGATCATTCTCTGGTCCATGCCGATCGGACTTCTGATCGCGGGTATTTTCGCTCTCGTCATTTTTGTCAGGAGCAGGCCTGCACGGCGTTCTTCCGAGGTGTTAAGTGCCGAAGAGAAAGCGAAAATCGACGAATTGCTCGGCAATTAGGTCTTGGACCAACGGGCGGGATATTTCGAAATATTACGAACATTTCATGCTCTAGCCACCTGCAGTTAAGGTGACGGCGCCTATATCTGTCTCATCGAACAATGGCGGGTTGCCCATCGGCAGCCCGGCCAAGATTGAGTGACGAAGAGAAGAAGGTAGCTTTCACCATGACGTTTGGACGTCCCTCCCTCAAGACAGTGCTGAAGACCTCGACCGTTGCCGGCCTTGCCGCCGTCATGCTGTCCACCGGCATCTCAGGCCAGGTCATGTCCTCATTTGCTGCTCCGGTTTCGGTAACGGCGCCGCAGGCACCGAGCTTCGCGGACGTCGTGTCTGCGGTTTCCCCCGCAGTCGTTTCCGTTCGCGTCCAGTCCGACGCACAGCCGGTCTCCGACGACAACAGCAATTTCTCCTTCAACTTCGGCGGTCGTGGCTTCGATCAGCTGCCTGATGATCACCCGCTGAAGCGTTTCTTCAAGGAATTCGGTGGTCAGGGTGGCCAAGGTGGTCCCGGTGGCCCAGGCGCAGGCCCGCGTGACCGCGCAGAGCGCGGTGGCCCCGGTGGGCCAAATCGCCCGCACCACCTGCGTCCGACCGCCCAGGGCTCCGGCTTCTTCATTTCCGAAGACGGTTACATCGTCACCAACAACCACGTCGTTTCCGATGGTCAGGCCTATACGGTCGTGCTGAACGATGGCACCGAACTCGATGCCAAGCTCGTCGGCAAGGACAGCCGTACCGACCTCGCGCTGCTGAAGGTCGATGCTCCGGCCCGCAAGTTCACCTATGTCTCCTTTGCCGATGACAGCAAGGTTCGCGTCGGTGACTGGGTTGTCGCAGTCGGCAATCCGTTCGGCCTCGGCGGCACGGTGACCGCCGGTATCGTTTCGGCCCGTGGCCGTGACATCGGCTCCGGTCCCTATGACGACTACATCCAGGTCGACGCAGCCGTGAACCGAGGCAACTCGGGCGGCCCGACCTTCGACCTCAACGGTCAGGTCGTCGGTATCAACACTGCGATCTTCTCGCCGTCTGGCGGTAACGTCGGTATCGCTTTCGCCATCCCTGCCTCCACCGCCAAGGACGTGATCGCCGACCTGATGAAGGACGGCAAGGTCGAGCGCGGCTGGCTCGGTGTGCAAATCCAGCCGGTAACGCAGGACATCGCCGACTCGCTGGGCCTGAAGGAAGCTTCCGGTGCGCTCGTTGTTGCCCCGCAGGAAGGCTCTCCGGGCCAGAAGGCCGGTATCAAGCAGGGTGACGTCGTTCAGGCGGTCAACGGCCAGCCGATCAAGGATGCCCGTGATCTTGCCCGCCGTGTCGCAGCTTTTGCGCCGAACACCAAGGTCGATGTCGATCTGTGGCGCGATGGCAAGAAGCAGACCATTCCGGTGACGCTCGGCAACATGGCAAGCGATGAGGCAGCTTCGGCTGAACCCACGCAGCCCGACGATCCGGCTCCGGCAAGCGAACAGGCGCTGGCAAGCCTCGGCATCACCGTTGCCCCGGCTGAGGACGGCTCCGGCCTTTCCGTCACCGATGTCGATCCGGACAGTGAAGCTGCTGCCCGCGGACTGAAGAACGGCGAGAAGATTCTTTCGGTCAACAACAAGAAGGTCGAAAGCGCAGCCGATGTCGGCAAGGTTCTCGAACAGGCCAAGAAGGACGGACGCACCCGCGCGCTCTTCCAGGTCGAGGCCGACGGTTCGAGCCGCTTTGTGGCGCTGCCGATCAACGAAGGCTGATGCCCGGCAAACCATCTGAGTGACACTGCGGAGGTGGCACCTCCAGGCCTGACCGCAGGATCAACTTCATCAAGGGGCGCCGTCGGAAACGTCGGCGCCCTTCTTGTAACGGAGACCATCATGCAGACCCCGTCGTTTTCCTCGGCCAAGACAGAAGATTCCGATAGTGCAAATGTTTCCGCCGAGGCTATTGTCCCGCACATGAAGATTCTGGTTATCGAAGACGATCTCGAGGCGGCAGCCTACATGACCAAGGCCTTTCGCGAGGCCGGCATCATCGTGGACCACGCCAGCGACGGTGAAAGCGGCCTGTTCATGGGCTCGGAAAACTCCTACGACGTGATGGTCATCGACCGCATGTTGCCGCGCCGCGATGGCCTGTCGGTCATCAGCGAGTTGCGCAAGCGCGGCGTCAATGCGCCGGTGCTGATCCTTTCTGCGCTCGGCCAGGTGGATGACCGCGTGACCGGCCTGCGCGCCGGTGGCGACGACTATCTGCCGAAACCCTACGCCTTTTCCGAACTTCTGGCGCGCGTCGAAGTGCTCGGCCGTCGCAAGGGCACGCCGGAACAGGACATGGTCTACCGGGTCGGCGACCTGGAGCTCGACCGCCTGTCACACGAGGTCAAGCGCGCCGGCAAGGATGTTCTGCTGCAGCCGCGCGAATTCCGCCTGCTTGAATACCTGATGAAGAATGCCGGTCAGGTCGTGACCCGCACCATGCTGCTCGAAAACGTCTGGGACTATCACTTCGATCCGCAGACGAATGTCATCGACGTGCATGTCTCGCGCCTGCGCTCCAAGATCGAGAAGGACTTCGACAAGCCGCTGTTGAAGACCATTCGCGGCGCCGGCTACATGATCAAGGACGAGGGGTAATGCTTTCCCGCATCGTCAAGCGCGCCCGCCTCATGTTCCGCTCGACGGCCGTGAGGCTTTCGGCGCTGTATATTCTCCTGTTCGCGATCTGCGCCGGGTTTCTCGTCATCTATGTGACGGCGCTTTCGGAAAAGACGCTGGTGCAGCAGACGCGCCAGACGATTACCGAGGAAGTGGCCGATATCCAGCGCGCCTATGAGCGCGGCGGCGTCAACCTCTTGCTGCGCATCATGGAGCGGCGCGCTCGCCAGCCGGGCGCAAATCTGTATGTGATCGCCGGACCGAACGGCGAGATGCTGGCCGGCAACGTCTCTTCCGTCCAGCCTGGCGTGCTCGACCAGGAAGGCTGGACGAACATGCCCTTTTCCTACGAGCCCTATGCCGAGATCGGCGGTTCGCGCAAACATCTCGCCATCGCCAATGTATTGCGTGTCGATAACGGCTTGCGCGTGATGATCGGACGCGATCTGGGTGACCCCAGCCGCTTCCGTTATATCGTGCGGCAAGCGCTGATGGTGGCGCTGGCGATCATGGGGCTTGGCGCACTGGTCATCTGGTTCGGTATCGGCCGCAATGCGCTGAAGCGCATCGACCGGATGTCGGCTGCAAGCCAGAAGATCATGGCGGGCGATCTCTCTCAGAGACTTCCCGTCGGCCGCTCCGGTGACGAGTTCGATAGAATGTCGGGATCGCTCAACGCCATGCTGGGCCGGATCGAGAAGCTGAACGAAGGCCTGCGGCAGGTTTCCGACAATATCGCCCATGACCTGAAGACACCATTGACGCGGCTGCGAAACAAGGCGGCTGACGCTCTGGGCGAGGATGATGAGGATGCGCGCAGGGCCGCGCTCGAAGGCATCATCGCAGAATCCGATCAGTTGATCCGCACGTTCAACGCATTGCTGATGATCTCCCGCGTCGAGGCGGGATCGATCGCGGCGGAAATGTCGAGCGTCGATCTCTCTGCCGTTTCAGCCGACAGCGCCGAGCTTTACGAGCCGGTTGCGGAAGAGGCGGGCATAACACTGACCACCGAGATCGATCAGGGCATTGCCGTCAACGGCAATCGCGAACTGATCGGCCAGGCGATTTTCAACCTGCTCGACAACGCGATCAAATATGCAAGCGAAGGCAGTCAGTCTCCGGTCATCCAGGTCAAGCTGACGTCTGCGGCCGACGAGGTGAGGCTTTCGGTTTGCGACAACGGCCCGGGCGTGCCGGCCGACAAACGTGGCGAGGTGACGAAACGCTTCTTCCGGCTGGATGCCAGCCGCTCGAAACCCGGCACGGGTCTTGGCCTGTCACTGGTGGAAGCGGTGATGGAACTGCATGGCGGAAAGCTGGAGCTCTCCGCAACCGACGAGACGAAGACCGAGGCTCCAGGCCTGACTGTGACGATGGTGTTTCCGATTGTGAAAGGGTGAGGTGAGGCTGCCTCTTACCCAGAGCGCAGCTTGCTGCGCTCGGCCTCGCTCAACGCTTGAGAGCTCCGAGACATTGAGGTTTGTGTCCTTCTCCCCGCGAGTGGGGAGAAGGTGGCGGCAGCCGGATGAGGGGCTGGCGGGACAGACAGGTATCCGGTGCTTCACACCAGCGGCGGTGCCAGGTTCATCAGCAGCACCATCACCAGTCCGACGACCGAGACGATCGACTGGATGATCGAGATGGTTGCGGTCGCTTCGCCCATCGTCATGCCGAAGGATTCCTTCACCAGCCAGAAACCGGCATGGTTGGCATAGTTGAAGAACAGCGAGCCGCAGCCGACCGAGAGTGCCAGAAGCGAGGCGTTGAGCGACGGGTCATGTCCGACGAGCGGCGCGAGCAGTCCCGATGCACCGACGATGCCGACCGTGGCGGAACCGGTCGAGACCGAGAGCAGCATCGAGATGATCCAGCCGAGAAGCAGCGGCGAAAGCGAGAACTGCTGGCTCAGATGCATGATCGCATCCCCGACCTTGGCATCTCCCAGGACATGCTGGAAGGCCCCGCCGCCGGCGATGATCAACAGGACGTTGGCGATCGGCTTGACGCTGGCCGAAAGCTGCGTGCGCAGAAGCTCGCTGTTTCCGCCGCGGCCGATGATCAGCGTCCAGGCTGCAAACAGCACGCCGACCAGCATGGCGATACCCGGATCGCCGAGGAAGTCGGTGATCGACAGAAGGATAGACCCTTTCGGCAGAACCAGTTCGGCAATCGCATGGAAAAGCATCAGCAGCGCCGGCAGAAGCGCCGTCAGCAGGCTAAGACCGAGGCTGGGCGGTGCCTTGCCGGTCGAGGCGCCCTCCGCGGCGTCCTGTGAGAACTGGTCGATAAGACCCTGATCCGGCTTGACCTTGAGGCGTGGGGTGACGATCGCGCCATAGACCGGTCCGCCGAGGATGATCGCCGGAATGGCGGCGATGAAACCGTAGAGCATGGTCGCGCCGATATTGGCGTTGAGCGAGGCGATTGCCGTCAGCGGGCCGGGATGCGGCGGCACCATGCCGTGCATCGAGGCAAGTGCGGCAATGACCGGGACACCGACATAGACATAGGCCGAGCCCTTGATGCTCTTGGTCTCGTCGAGCTTGCGCGCGACGCTGAAGATCAGTGGCAGGAGCACGACGAGGCCGACTTCGAAGAACATCGGAATGCCGATGATGAAGGCGGCACCCGCCATCGCCCAGGGCAGCATGCGGGTGGATGTCCTGGTGATGATGAGATTGGCAATGCTCTCCGTCACGCCGCCGGCAGCAAGAATACGGCCGAGCATGGCACCGAGTGCAACGACGAGGCCGACAGCCCCGAGCGTGTGGCCGGCACCCGCCTCGATCGACTTGATCAGCTTTTCGCCCGGCATGCCGGTGACAAGGCCGACGCCGATGGAGGTGATGATCAACGCCAGAAGCGGATGCAGCCGGATGCGCGATACGATCAGCACGACGAGGAAAATCACGCTGCCGAGCGCGGTCGCAAGAAGCGCAATGTCTGAGGAATTCATGGTTTCTCCCGAAGATGGACGCGGGAGCGCAAGGCAATTCGGTGACTCCGCTCAACCGAAGAGCGGGAAGCGACCCGCAAAGGCATGGAGTACGAATGTCTCCAGATAGATAGCGCCCTAATTAGATTGCGTCACTTGATAAACCGCAATCGTTCATGGGTTGTGGTTTCCCTTCATTCCGGTTTGTCTTCTCCTTCCGCGCAAACTAAAAGCTGCATAAGGGAGGAAACGGCATGAAAAGCGTAAAACGGCTCGATACCGTATCAGCGGATGTCATTCGTCCCCTGTCGCAGGCGGAAGCCAAGACTGCTCTGGCGGCGCTGAAAGATATTGGACAATCCGAAGCTTCCGTGGCGCAAATGCTGAAAGAAGGCGGGGCGCTGAAGGATTTTATCGTCGCGGCATTCAGCCTGTCGCCCTATCTGCGCGACACGGCTTCTGTCTCTCCCTCTTTTCTGGCTCAGGCTATTGGCGAGCCGGTCGAACCGGCGCTCTCCTCCCTGATCGAAAAAGCGCGGAATGCCTGGCGGCCGGTGGACGGAAATATCCCTTCCGAGAGCGAGGTCATGACGGTCCTGCGGTCGGCCAAGCGCGCCTTCAGCTTCATCCTGGCGTTGGCCGATCTCGCCCGCATCTTCACGGCGAAGGAAACGACATGCTGGCTGAGCGAATTTGCGCAAGCCTCCGTCGCCTCCGCGATCGACCATCTTCTGCTCGCGACGCATGAAAGCGGCAAGCTCAAGCTTGTCGATCCGGCAGAACCGAGCCGTGGCTCGGGCCTCATCGTGCTCGGCATGGGCAAGCTCGGCGGGCGCGAACTCAACTATTCCTCCGATATCGATATCGTCGTTTTCTTCGATCCGGAGGTGGGGATTCTTGCTGATCCGCTCGATGCGTCGGAGATCTATGGCCGGATGATGCGCCGGCTGATCCGCATCCTGCAGGACCGCACCGCCGATGGCTATGTCTTTAGAACCGACCTGAGGCTGCGCCCGGACCCCGGCTCGACGCCGCTCGCCGTCTCGATGGATGCAGCGCTGATCTACTACGAGGGTAGGGGGCAGAACTGGGAGCGGGCCGCCTATATCAAGGCGCGTCCGGTTGCGGGCGACATGGCTGCCGGCGATAACTTCCTCAAGCTTCTGACGCCCTTCGTCTTTCGCAAATATCTCGATTATGCGGCAATCGCTGACATTCATTCGATCAAGCGGCAGATCCATGTCCACAAGGGCCATGGGGCGATCGCGGTAAAGGGCCACGACGTCAAGCTCGGACGCGGCGGCATCCGCGAGATCGAATTTTTCGCCCAGACCCAGCAGTTGATCGCCGGTGGACGCATGCCGGCGCTGAGAACACGCGAGACGGAAACAGCGCTGCATGCGCTGGCGGAAGCCAAGTGGATCAAGCCGGAGATCGCAACGGCCTTGACCGAGGCCTACTGGTTCCTGCGCGATGTCGAACACCGTATCCAGATGGTGCATGACGAGCAGACGCATCGCCTGCCCGACAGCAATGCGGAGCTAAAGCGCATCGCCTTCATGCTTGGCTTTGTCGATGTCGCGGCGTTTTCCACGCGGCTGGAGAGCATCCTGAAAACTGTCGAGAGGCGCTATTCGCGTCTGTTCGAACAGGAGGAGGGATTGTCAGGCGGTGAGGGCAACCTCGTCTTCACCGGCCAGAAGGATGATCCCGACACGCTGAAGACGCTGGCCGAGCTCGGTTATGAGCGACCCGCCGACATGTCGCGGATGATCCGCACCTGGCATTCCGGCCGTTATCGGGCAACGCAATCGGTCGAGGCCCGCGAGCGGTTGACGCAGATGATGCCGGCGCTGCTCAAGGCCTTTGGCGAGAGCCGGCGTGCGGACGAGGCGTTGCTGCGCTTCGACAGCTTTTTGAAGGCGCTGCCGGCCGGCATCCAGCTTTTTTCGCTGATCGGCAAGAACCCGCCGCTTCTCTCCCTCATCGTCACCATCATGGCATCGGCGCCGCGTCTGGCCGATATCATCGCCTCCAAGCCGCATGTTTTCGATGGCATGCTCGATCCCGGCCTGATGTCGGAAGTGCCGACGCGCGATTACCTGTCGAAGCGGCTGGACACGTTTCTCTCCGGTTCGCGCCATTACGAGGACAGGCTCGACCGGCTGCGCATCTTTGCCGCCGAACAGCGTTTTCTGATCGGCATCAGATTGCTCACCGCAACGATCTCCGGCGACGATGCCGGCCGTGCCTTCACCCATCTGGCAGATCTGTTGATCGACGCGGCGCTGACAGCGGTGAAAAGCGAGATCGAGGCGGCGCATGGCACCTATCCGGGTGGCAGGGTTGCCGTCATGGGCATGGGCAAGCTCGGTTCCTTCGAGCTCACGGCGGGATCGGATGTCGATCTTATCCTGCTCTACGATTACGACAGCGAAGCCTTCGAGAGCAGCGGTCAAAAACCGCTCGATGCGCAGCGTTATTTCACCCGTCTGACGCAGAGACTGATCGCAGCGCTTTCCGCTCCGATGGCGGAAGGCATCATCTTCGAAGTCGACCTGCGCCTGCGCCCTTCCGGCAACAAGGGGCCGGTCGCCTCGCGCATCACCGCATTCGGCAAATATCAGCGTGAAGAGGCCTGGACCTGGGAGCACATGGCGCTCACCCGCGCACGCATCGTCTGCGGCGACGAGAGCCTGGGTGATGAGGCAAGGGCTGTCATCCGCGAGGTTCTGTCCGCCAAGCCGGACGTGAAGAAGATCACCAAGGACGTGGCCGAGATGCGGACGCTGATCGGAGAAGAGAAACCGCCGCGCGATATCTGGGACTTCAAGCTCATTCCTGGCGGATTGATCGACATCGAGTTCATCGCCCAATATCTGCGGCTGATTGCGCCGGCGCGGGCAGGGGGCAAGGATCTGTCGGTCGATACCTACGGTCTGTCGACTGCGCAAGCACTGAAGGCACTCGGTGAGGACCTGCCGGAACGAGCCGATCTCGATACATGCCTTGAAGCCTTGAGTCTGTTCACCGAACTCTCGCAGATCATCCGCCTCTGTGTGGATGGCCCGTTCGATGCCAAGGATGCACCCGCCGGCCTCGTGGAGCGGATCTGCCGTGCCGGAGACTGCCCGGATCTCTCCACGCTGGAGAGGGAGGTGAAGCGGCTATCGGGTGAGGTAAGGAACGTGTTTCAGCGCGCGATCCGCTGATCTTTCACGCCGCCTTCTTGCGCGCTTCCACGAAAGGCCGGTCGGGGATGAAAAGCGATACGGCGGTACCTTTGCCGCATTTCGAGCGGATGCGCATCCGGCCGCCATGCAGCGCCACCAGCGAGCGGGAAATGGCAAGCCCGAGGCCTGATCCACCCTTGCTCTTGGCATACTGGCTCTGCACTTGTTCGAACGGCTGGCCGATCTTGGGCATAGCATCCTTGGGGATACCGATACCGCTGTCAGCGATCGTCAGCATCAGGCCTTTTTCCATCCGGTGAGCACGCAACTCGATGCTGCCGCCTTCGTCGGTGAATTTAACGGCATTGGAGAGGAGATTGAGCATCACCTGCTTCAGCGCGCGTCTGTCACCGACCATGTCGAGGACTTCGGGTAGTCGTTGATGTATCGCGATATGCTTGTCCTGTGCGGCGATGGAGGTGAGGCGCAAGCTCTCTTCGATCAACGGCACAAGATCAATCTTGTCCGACTGTATGCGCATGTGGCCAGCTTCGATCTTCGACATGTCGAGGATATCGTTGATGACGTTCAAAAGGTGCTTGCCGCTATCGTGAATATCCTTGGAATATTCGCCGTATTTCGGTGAGCCGAGCGGTCCGAACATGCCGTTCATCAGGATTTCGGAGAAGCCGAGAATGGCGTTGAGCGGCGTGCGCAACTCGTGGCTCATATTGGCGAGGAATTCGGACTTTGCCTGGTTGGCTGCTTCCGCGCGTTCCTTCTCCGCCTGGTAGTTGGCATTGGCGACGGAAAGCTCTGCCTTCTGTTTTTCCAGCGTCTTCTGCGAGGCCGAAAGGTCCCCAATCGTTGCCATCAGGCGGCGCTCGCTATGGCGCAGGCGATCCTGGTGGCGCTTCAGAAGGGTGATGTCGGTTCCGACCGAAACCGTGCCGCCGTCTCGGGTGCGGCGCTCGTTGATCTGCAGCCAGCGTTCGTCGGCAAGCTGAACCTCGGTGGTGCGGGAGAAACCACTGCCATCCGCATCCGCGATGCGACGCTCGATCACCGGCCGCGCGGCTGCTGTATTGACCGTTGTGCGTTCGGTTCCTGGCACCAGCACACTTTCAGGCAATCCGTAAGCTTGCTGGAAGTGGGTGTTGCACATGACGAGGCGGTCGTTCTTGTCCCATAGCACGAAGGCCTCTGAGGTACATTCGATCGCGTCGGCAAGACGCTGATCGGCCTCGGCATAACGCTGTGCCAGACGGTGCTGTTCGGTGACGTCCATGGCAATGCCGATCACGTGGATGCGGCCGGACGCGTTGCGAATGACCTGTGCCCGTGCGCGCATCCAGACATAGTGGCCAGCCGCGTGGCGCATGCGGAATACCTGGTCGACCTGCTTTGCATTGCCGCGGCCGATGGCACGCGCCAGAGCGTAGATATTGCCGTCCGACGGATGCATCATCCTTGCGGCATCGGAAAACGATATGATGCTGCCGGCAGCAGGCAGGCCAAGCATTTCGTACATCGAACCGGACCAGAAGAGCCTGCGGTTGGCAACATCGAAATCCCAAAGTCCGCAACGCCCGTGAGACAATGCGGCTTCGATCCGCAGATTGGATTCAGCAAAGATCTCGTCGGCGTCTTGTGCGCGCCTGACCTGCGTATAGTAGGCATAAAGGATGACGAGAAGAATGGCGGAAATACCGGTAAAGAGGGTGACGTTGAGAGAAATTTCACCGCGCAGGAAACGGTTGGTCGTATCAAGCGAATGCGCAGAAACAATCAGCGCACCCTCGTCGCCTATCGACTGGATTGCGGCATAGTGCGGGGTCTCGCCAAGATAGGTTTCAATCACGCCGCCGACGCGACGGAGCGTTGCGGTTTCGGGAAGAAGTGCAGCAAGGCGGTGCCCGATATAGGCAGAGGCTGCTCCGTTCGATCCGCCGAATACGACGCCGGACTTGTCGATGAAAAGGGTGAACGAACCATGCGGCTGCGGATTGGAAGACAGATAGGATGAAAGGCGGGCCTCCGCCGCGACGCGGTCAGCAGTGCTGAACAGGCTCTCCTGGCCGACGAATATCGCCTTGGCGGTCGCGGCCATCAGCGCCGTCGATTGTCTCGCGGCATCTTCCATGCGGCTGTTCTCGCCCATGATGCCGAGAATGCGTGACGCCGCCACGACCATGAGGAATGCGATGATGAGAAGGGGGATGGATCGCTTGAGCACCAGTTCCACCTTCGGCGTTTGACGTGCGATCGGCTTGACCGCGAAATTGCTGTCTTTCGAAAGCGCCTTCTGCAGGCCCGAAACCTTCGGAAATTTAGGGCGCAGCCAAGCGCCGGCCGCGGTTTCCCGCTGCACGTCCGATACCGTGTTCATCTAGTCCCTCGTGATGATCCGGTACGCCGCCCGTCCGAATCTACCCTAATGAATCATAGAGTGATTCTTCGTGTCCAGAGGGTTGGTAATATTTTGTTAACCATTTGAAATACGCTGCAATTTGCGGATTTTTGCGTCGCAAATCAGCTGTGCTGGTGGTCGAAACCCGGATGCGAGATTTCGGGGTGCGTCAAGCAAAGTGTTTCAAAATGTGTCAAACGCGGCCAAAAATGTGGCAGGCGTTTAAAGCGTGACCCGCAGCGCATAAAGCACTGCGGGTCAGAAGAGTGTTAGTCCTTCAGCATACGCTCGACGATATCGCCGACATCCGTCGAAAGGTTGGATGCCTTGGCGATCTTCGAAAGCGCCAACCGTGCCTTTTCAGCGCGCACAGGTTCAAGCGAACGCCAGGAACGCATCGAGGTGAGGAGGCGCGCGGCGAGCTGCGGGTTCTTCGGATCGATCGCAAGGATCTGGTCTGCGAGGAAGTCGTAGCCCTTGCCGTCGGCGCGGTTGAAGCCGGTCGGATTGCCGAAGGCGAACGTGCCGACGAGCGAACGCACGCGGTTCGGATTGCCCGCGTTGTAGCGCGGGTTTTCCATCAGCGCCTTGACCCGCTCAAGCGCATCGACGCCGGGGATCGTCGCCTGGATCGAGAACCACTTGTCGATGACCAGCGGATTGCCGTCGAAGCGGGTGAGGAAGCTGGCGAGAGCCGCGGTTGCCTCAGATGCATCCGGGAAGCGATGCGCAAGCAGCGTCAGCGACTGCGCAAGGTCCGTCATGTTGTCAGCGCCCGCAAACGCTTCCGCAGCGCGCTGCGGGCTGTTTTCGGCATACATGAGATAGGAGAGGGCGACGCCGCGAAGCGAGCGCTTGCCGGCATCCTCGGCTTCCGGCGAATAGGCGCCGTCGACCTTCATCTCGTTATAAAGGCGGACGAAGACTTCTTCCCCGGCCTTGGCGATTGCTTCATGCACGGCCTTGCGGCCGTCATGGATCGCGTCGGGATCGTTATTGCCGCCAAGCGCGCGGGCAATATCGGCCTCGCTCGGCAGGTTCAGCGCCTGCGCCCGGAAGGCCGGCTCCAGCGATGCATCGCCGGCGCATTCCAGAAGGGCTGCAACGAATGCCGGATCGCAGCTCACATCCTTGCCGTCACGCGCATCGCGGGCAGCCTGCGTCAGGTTCGGCATGGCAAGATCGGTCAGGGCCTGCCAACGGGAGAAAAGATCGCTGTCATGGCGGGCGATATGGACGAGATCTTCCGGCGACTGTTCGAATGCCAGATTGACCGGTGCCGAGAAGGACCGGTTGAGCGACAGAACCGGCCGCGACGAGACGCCCGAGAAGGTGAAGCTCTGGCTACGCTCGGTCAGGTGCAGCACGTCACCCGTGACTTCGCCGCCGGTAACCGACTTCGGCTCGGCGATCGAACCATTGTCGAGGATCAGCGCGAAGGAGAGCGGAATATGCAGCGGCTCCTTGTTGGGCTGGCCGGGTGTGGCCGGTGTCGTCTGTTCGAGCGACAGAGTGAATGTGCCGGCGGCAGCGTCATAGGCGCCCGAGGCGCTGACCAGCGGCGTGCCTGCCTGAACATACCAACGGAAGAACTGGCTGAGGTCGCGACCGCTCGCATCCTCGAAGCATTTTACATAATCTTCGACGGTGACGGCCTGTCCGTCATGGCGCTCGAAATACAGGTCCATGCCGCGGCGGAAGTCGTCGCGTCCGAGAATGGTCGCGATCATCCCGGTGATCTCGGCGCCCTTCTCGTAGATCGTCATCGTGTAGAAGTTGTTGATCTCGCGATAGCTGTCCGGGCGCGGCGGATGCGCCAGCGGGCCTCCATCTTCCGGAAACTGATCGGACTTCAGATGACGCACGTCGGCAATCCGCTTGACCGGGCGCGAACGCATGTCGGAGGAGAATTCCTGGTCGCGATAGACCGTGAGGCCCTCTTTCAGGCAAAGCTGGAACCAGTCGCGGCAGGTGATACGGTTGCCGGTCCAGTTGTGAAAATATTCATGCGCGATGATGCGCTCGATATTCGCATAATCCTGGTCGGTCGCGGTTTCCGGGTCGGCCAGCACGTATTTGTCGTTGAAGACGTTGAGACCCTTGTTCTCCATGGCCCCCATGTTGAAGTCGGAGACGGCGACGATCTGGAAGATGTTCAAGTCGTATTCGCGGCCGAAATGCTCTTCATCCCACTTCATCGAGCGCTTCAGCGCATCCATGGCATAGGCCGCACGTGCCTCCTTGCCATGCTCGACATAGATCTTCAGCGTCACTTCGCGGCCCGACATCGTCTCGAACGTGTCTTCGATCACGCCGAGATCGCCTGCGACCAGTGCAAAGAGATAGGCCGGCTTGGGATGGGGATCGAACCATGCGGCGAAGGATCGGCCCTCGTCATAACCGGCGCCGCCGAGGAAATTGCCATTCGACAGCATGACCGGGTTGGCTGCCTTGTCACCGATGATGGTGATCGTGTAGGGCGCCAGAACATCCGGGCGGTCGGGGAAATAGGTAATGCGGCGAAAGCCCTCGGCCTCGCACTGTGTGCAATACACACCGTTGGTCCGGTAAAGACCCATCAGCTGGGTATTGGCTTCCGGATTGATATAGGTAGTGATCGTAAGCTCGAACGGGCTTTCTGCCGGCAGGTCGCGGATCGTCAGGCTTTCCGGCGTCGCGTCATACTGGTTTGCCGGCATTTCTTTCTGGTCGAACAGCAGGCCGGAAAGCTTAAGTTCGTCACCATCCAGGACCAGCGGCAGCGATGCGTCGACGCCTTCGCGCCGATGGAAGATCAATCGGGCCTCGACCTTTGTATTGGTCGGATCGAGTTCGAACGTCAGGTCGACCCGTTCCAGAACAAAGTCAGTGGGGCGGTAATCCGCCAGATGCACGATCTGGCCCGTATCTGTTCGCATGATGTTTCCTGAAACGGCTTAACGACTGGACGTGACGACGTGAGACCTGTCCCCGAAAAGACTGGTTTGGCCCCCGCGCCGCGGGCATATTTACATTCAATGCTAAACGATTGTTGAACCGCGGCTAAAATAAAGTGTCGCACTGTCAGTATAGTGATCGATTTTCATACAGCGCTATTTCGGGGCTGTAGGCAAAAGATCGCAAATCTGGCTGTCGGCTGCGTCGATTGGCGCACTTTCGTCAATTTTCACACACGGCGCTCCACTTTTGCGTTAATGTCCTTGCGAATCCACCCCGCCTACTTCCGGATCAAGGCCCAAGGCCTGAACCCCAATGAGTTCCCTTATGGCCCCCGATGCCCGAAATCCCCTGCACGGGATTATGCTGAAAGTATTGTCTGTTGTCGTATTCGTGATGATGCAGACCTGCATCAAGGCAGCCGGGCCGGATCTCCCCGCTGGGCAGGTCACCTTCTACAGATCGGCTTTCGCGCTTGTTCCGATCATGGGATATCTGGCTTTTCGCCGGGAATTGTTTCACGCCTTCCACACGAATAGCCTGTCGGGTCATCTCAAGCGCGGCGTGCTCGGGATTATGGGTATGATATGCGGCTTTTATGGCCTGGTGCATTTGCCAATGCCCGACGCAATTGCACTCGGTTATTCGATGCCGCTGATCGCCGTCATTTTTGCCGCGGTATTTCTCAAGGAGACCGTCAGGCTTTATCGCTGGACCGCGGTCGCTATCGGCATGGTCGGCGTGGTGATCATTTCATGGCCCAAGATGACCATGTTCAGTGGTAGTGGCATGGGGTCAGAGCAGGCAATGGGCGCCATGGCAGTGCTCCTGGGCGCCATCATGGGCGGCTTTGCGATGATCCAGGTACGCCAACTCGTTCAGACGGAAAAGACCGCAACAATCGTGCTCTATTTCTCGCTGACCGCGGCGATCTTCTCGATCATCAGCCTGCCCTTCGGCTGGTCTTCCCTGAGTGGTTACGCGCGCCTATGCCTGATCGCCTCGGGATTTTTCGGAGGGCTGGGACAGATCCTGCTGACGGAAAGCTATCGCCATGCGGACGTCTCGACGATCGCGCCCTTCGAATACACGTCAATCATTCTGGGAATTGCGATTGCCTACACGCTGTTCGGTGATATCCCGGCGATCACTACCTTGATTGGTACCGCAATCACCGTCTCGGCCGGTATCTTCATCATCTACCGTGAACACCAGCTTGGGCTGGAGCGCAGGGCTGCGCGCAAAGCCTCTCCGCCGGGTGCATGAGAATCAGGGATTTGAAAATCAGAGCGGGATGCCGGAAAGCGGACTGACGGAACCGATCGCTTCGCCTCGGGTCCTGCTTGCCTCGGAAAACTCACGAGATGCGTTTACGGCGGCGTTTATCTGACGCAAGTTTTCACGGAGAGTGCGAAGAGGACTAAATATCGATCTCATCGCACATCCTCCTCAACGTTCGCGAAAATCGGCAAACATGGCCGAAGGACGGGAAACGCCACCCGGGCGCACCATGGCGCGAGACGTGATCTGCTCGTTGGTTGCCGAGCCGAACCTGTGATAGCCCTGCGTGGAGCGCGGGCCGACGCCTGCGGCGCGAAGTGTTTCAAAACCCGAATGGATCGGGCGGAAGCGGGTGGTCATTGGTCTAGTCCTTGTGTCTGGGTCCCTCCCAAGACATTAGTAATATTGCTAAAATGCACCGATTCAGCAATGTGGCAGAACGCCACGCTGCCATGCGTTTCTCGCATGGGTTGCTTCACATAATGGTAATAAATTGCATTTCGTCAGCTTGATTGCATGAAATATGTGCAATTTCGGCTATTGAAGCCCGTGTTGAAAGGCCAACAGATCTTGCCAGGTCAGGGCTTTGTTGGCGGGGGCGGCAAGAAGCTCCTGCGGATGGAATGTCGCAAGGGCAGGGATTTCCATGCCTGCAAAGCTCACGGTCTGCCACTTTCCACGCATCGTGTGGATCGTGCCGTTGCCGCCTATGAAGAAGCGGGCCGGGAAGTTGCCGAGCAGGAGCAGCGCCTTCGGCCGCGCAAGCATGATCTGGCGCTCGATAAAAGGCTGGCAGATATCCATCTCCGCCGCCGACGGCATGCGGTTGCCCGGCGGGCGCCATGGAATGACATTGGTCATCAGCACGCCGTCGCGCGAAAGGCCGATTGCTGCAAGCATCCGGTCGAGAAGATCTCCGGCCCGACCGGAGAAGGGGGCACCATCTCGATCGTCGTCCGCATTCGGCATCGGCCCGATAATCGCAATCCCGGAAGTCGGATCACCGCTAGCAAACACAGTCGAGCGGGCGCTGTTCTTCAGGTTGCAGCCGTGGAATGTCTCGATCGCCGTCTTCAGCTCGGCCAGTGAGCCGGCAGCATTCGCCGCCGAACGCGCGGCTTCCACCGCCTGCCCGGCCGGCACGGAGACCGGTGCCGTGGTTGCCGGGGGAGGGGCGGCAGCACCCGGCCGCCGCGAGGACGCACTCCCACCATTCGAAGCCGAAGATGCGCCGTCCTGCGGACTGCGCTCCCTGGCACTCGCTGGGGCCTTTGCCTGAGCCCGTGCCGCCTTCTGCGCCTCGAACTGGGCAATCCGATCGACAGGTTCGTCGTCGACGAGCCATTCCACGCCCGCATCCGCATAAAAATGCAGAAGCGCGGCAAGCTCGGCCGGATTGAGGTCTGAGGCGGCGTTCATGCTTTCACCTTAACGAAGCCGAACTTCGCAGGAAAGCCTTACGCCGCCCATTCACCGACATTCTCGCTCTCACCGATCAGAGCCAGACCATGGGCGATCGACAGAAGCTCACCGCCGCTTTCGATTTTCGATGCGTCGAAACGCCGGGTGAAGATCTGGCGTACTGCGGGAACGAACGAGGTTCCGCCGGTGAGGAACACCTTGTCGACCTCGGCCGGTGCGGTATTCGTCTTGGTCAGCACATCGTCCAGTGCGCCTTCGATCTTTGCCAGATCGTCGGCGATCCAGGTCTCGAAATCCGCACGCTTGACCATCTTCTTGCCGGCCCTGCCGAGCGGTGCGAAATTGAACTCGGCTTCTTCCGCGGAAGAAAGCGCCATCTTGGTGGCCGAGATCGCCTGATAGAGCGGATAGCCTTCGTCATGCTCGACCAGTTCGATAAACAGTTCCAGCTTGTCCGGGTCGATCGCCGAGCGCACCAGCGACTTCAGGTCGTTGAACTCGCGGGTCGTCTTGAAGATTGAAAGCTGGTTCCAGCGCGCAAAATTGGCGTAGTAGTTCGATGGCACTTCCAAGAGCTTGTCGAAACTCTTGAAGAACGTGCCCTTGCCGATTTCAGGGGCCACCAGATGTTCGATCATCTTCGCATCGAAGTGGTCGCCTGCAATGCCCACGCCGGAATGGCCGATCGGCTTGGCCGTCAGCTTGCCGGCCACGCGTTCGAAGCGGATCAGCGAGTAGTCCGTCGTACCGCCGCCGAAGTCGGCGACCAGAACATTGGCGTCGGTCTTCAGGGTCTGGGCGAAGTAATAGGCGGCTGCGACCGGTTCATAGACATAATGGATCTCGGGAAAACCGAGCCGTGTCAGCGCCTCGTTATAGCGATCCGTCGCAAGCTTCTCATCCGGGCTGGCGCCGGCAAAATGCACCGGCCGGCCGGCCACCAGACGCGAAACCTCTGTTGGCCAATGGCCGTCCGCATAATTTTTCAGCCGCTTGAGAAACACTTCCATCAGGTCTTCGAACGTGTGACGACGGGCGAAGACCAGCGTCCCTTGGAAGAGCGGGCTTGCGGCAAAGGTCTTGATCGACTGCAGGAAACGGGCGTCACCCGGATTGTCTATGAACTGGCGGATCGCCGCCTGTCCGGCCTCGACCTTTAGTGCCTGAGCGCCGAGCTGGGCATCCTTCATGAAGGAGAGCGCCGTGCGCATCGAATCCGTCTCGCCGGCGCTGCTCGAAAACTGCATCGAATGGGTAGTGCTGCCGCTGTCTGCCAGCGCCAGAACGGTATTGGTCGTGCCGAAATCAAGCCCGAGCGCCCGTGCCATGGCCGTGCTCCTTGTGGTCTGCAAAAATGATTGAGCCGGGACGCTCCCGGACGCGATAAGGGCGAAGCCGCCGCCTCGCCCTTTTTGAGAGCGCGCCTGATGCCACAGGCTAGGCGCCAAAGCAAGCGGGAAGGGGTGGAAGATGCGGAATTACGTGCCGAACGCCATCAATCGTGAGCGCTGCGGCGCTGGCGGGGTCGATCACAAATTCAGCCAGAAGTGGATGTCCGCTAGGCGCCAGAAGCAGACATTGTACAACGATTTTTCGTAGCGCGCCGAGCGTAGTGCCGGTGTGCCGCAGCCAAATATCTATCTCGGTATACGCCCACGCATTCCGAAGTGGCTTCGCTGTCGAGACGTTGTGGTTTTGCTTGTTGTTGTCTGATCGAAATCGACAACTTTGCTGCTTTTTTTGTTCCGACTATCCGGCTTTGCAATCGTCCAGAATGTAACCGCAGCCGGAATCCAAGGCAGATTGAATAGTATAGACCTGATCATCGCGCCAACGACGTCATCGTGAACGGAGGGCAAGTTGATACCCCCCCACCACAACATATGGGACAAGAGGAACCATAGTGTCACATAGGCAAAAAGCGAATTATATTTTTTCCAGCGCAGCACCATGTGTGCCAGCGGAGAAAGGACGATCATAGGGATGAACCCGTACACAAATCCGAACGTCCAGTTTATGCTTGCCTTGTACAACAATGACAAATCCGCCTGGACCTCTGACAGCCCAGTGAAGACCAAATTTGCAAAAAAAGCAGTGTACAATGGTGCCCATAAAGCTGAGAGCAATGTGGCCAAAATTATACGTAGCATGGGAAAATCCTAGATTGGCTATCAGGACGAAGCTGGTGGTGTTCGCGGCCCTATAGATTTGGATTTCAAGCAATCTAAAAAGTCAGCACAAAAATCTATACTAGCTAAATATGAGTGCTTATCATCTTGGTTTGGCGCAATTTTACCAATAACCTGTATCAGACCGTGAAGCGAATTGACTGAGTATGACCGCTTTGGGCCGATAACGGACATCATTGCATTTCCCTATAGCAGAAGGGGCGCAGATGCTGCGCCCCTTGCTTCGGCCCGATCTTGATCGGGTCGGTCAGGCTTCGGCATACCAGCGGGCCTGCAGGGATTGCGTTTGTTCGGCGTCCTTGCTTTTGAACAGCTGTGTCGAGGAACCGCTGGTGCCGGTTGCCGAGATCTGGTCGAGCATCTGCCGGATCATCTGGTCATGCACATTGGCCGCAGCGCGCCGCTGGCTGGCGGAGACGTCCTCATTGGCCTTCACGGAGGAACGCTGGCCGATCGCCTGAAGATCGGCCAGCAGCGGAGTGACGAAATCACGGACACCCGAACCTGCCGCGGGCGCGCTTGTTGACGCTGAACCGTCCACCTGACCGGCAGATGCGTCCGCATCAGGCTCGCGGCCCGAGATGCTATCGTCCTCGGTCGGTGCCGAAGGTTCATCAGAGGTGGAGTGCTCGGCGACGGCTTCACCGGTTGGAACATCGCCGTCTGCCGCATTGGCCGCCTCGGTGGTCTCGGCCTCGTCCGCAGGCTGAGAGGCACTCTCGTCTACCGGCTCGTCCGTTCCCGCTTCGGCAGGTGGCATCGGGCCATAGGTGCCGTCATCGGTTTCTTCCGGTGAGTAGTTTTCGACTGTGTCGGACTGGCTGCCGCTTGATGGTGCCGTGTTGTTTTTACCAGTCGTCGTTTCGTCGTCCTTCACATCGGAAGAACCGGACGATGGCGATGATTGGCTCGGTGAACCGGATTGGCTTCCGCCACCGAAAATACCTTCGAGAAACACTATATTCTCCGCTGTTAACGAATGCGGAGCGGCCTCTAGCAGCTGCGGATTGAAGCGGCTTCAACGCGCGAATAACAAATAAAATCAATATTTAAGCATTTGAAAATATGATTGAATGATAGATTTCTCATGTTGTTGAAGGCATGGTCCGGATGCCTGCTCTGCCATGTTTTGGCCGGGTCGCTCATGTCTATCGCAAGGCTCTTGTCGAACGCATGGAGTTGATCTGCCGTGAACCCCGGAACGCTCTCTTTTCTCGCTCTTTTCGCCACTGCCGCCGTCTCTGTCTCGGCCCCCGCCCGCGCCGCCGAGCCAGTGCGCTGCACCGTCATTCTCGACGTCGATACCGGCATGGTCATCCACCGGCAGGGCGGATGTGATCAGGCCTTCTATCCCCAATCGACCTTCAAACTGCCGCTGGCGATGATGGGTTACGACAAGGGTATTCTTGTGGACGAACATACCCCCCGCTGGGAATATCAGGAGAAGTTCAATCGCTCCGAGCGGGAGCGGAAGGCAACCGACCCGACCATATGGGAGAAGGACTCGATCGTCTGGTATTCGCAGGAGATCACCCGCCGTCTCGGCAAACAGGCCTTTGCCGATTACGTTCGCAGCTTCGACTACGGCAACCGCGATGTTGCCGGCGGACCGGGCGGAACCGACGGGCTGACGGAAGCCTGGCTGAGTTCGTCGCTGAAGATATCGCCCGACCAGCAGGTGAGTTTCCTGCGGCGCTTCATCACCGGCAAGCTGCCGATTTCGGCAAAGGCCGTGACGATGACGCAGGCGATCGTGCCGACTTTTGCGGCCGGCGACGGCTGGACTGTTCATGGCAAGACCGGCGCCGGATGGCTGCGTGATGCCAAGGGCAAGCCGGATCGCAACCGTCCGCTCGGCTGGTTCGTCGGTTGGGCAGAGAAGGGCGGCAAAAAGGTCGTGTTTGCCCGCATGCTGGTGGATAACAAGCGGCATGCCGATCAGCCGATCAGCTTCACCGTTCGTGACGGCCTGATTGCGGATCTGCCGAAACTGGCTTCCGGTCGACCGAATTGAAATCGGATGCAAGCCGGACCTATCGGCCCGGCTTGCATATTCCGTCAGGCGTTTGTCTGAAAACGCAAGCCGCTTTCGTTGAGGAAGCAGGTCTTGTCGAATGCGGCCAGATCCAGCGGATTGGCGAGCCGCACGTCTTCCAGCGTCGGAAACGGCTTCCCTTGCGGGTCATAGCTTCGGCTGATCTGCGATACGAAGACGATGATCAGGCCCCTTGATCTCGCGAAGGATTGTAGTGCCGAAACCTGCAGATCGAGCGGCGGCGTCGAGCGCCGCAGATCCAGCAATTGCAGATAGTCGATCACGATCAATGTGCCGGGGGCAGCATCCTCCGCGGCCTTGATGATGTAATCGGCGCTGATCCCGTCCGAGCAATCCGAAACGAACCGGTCGCCATAACGCCAAAGCTCCGTTCCCAGCCGCAGGAACCGGTCGGCGATCTGCGCCTGCGTATATTCCAGCGTGAAGAAGAAGGCGCGGCTGCCTGTCTTCATCGCCTCGATCGCCAGTTCCAACGCCATGAGCGTCTTGCCGAGCCCCGGCCTTGCGCCGATCAGGAGGAGATCGCCCGGTTTCAGCTGTTGATACAGTTCGCTGGCCGGAGACGCCGCGGCATGGCGCGCCGCAAGCAGGCTCCAGCTTTCGCAGCCTTCGCCGCGTGCGATACGATCGAGCGCGGCATTGAGAGGAATGGATTGTTGGCGCGACAGGGCCTTGGCCTTGCGCTTGAGATGGTAGATGGGTGCCGAAAGTTTCATCGACGAAAACCTCCTGATGCGAGCAATATTCGCAATCCCTCCTTTTGCAGCTGCCCGGACAGTCGGTTGAAATCGCCAGTGCCCGGCATGAAATCTGCTTTCCCGGTCGGAGGGGGGAGGCGCGGGCCGCGCCGGAATCAGATGATAGCCGAAGCCCGTCAGATCTGGAAGCGGCGCGACGCCCAGACGATCAGCACGCCTATGACGGTTGCCAGCAATCCCCAGAAGATCCAGGGCGTCTGGTTTATCATGAAGCTGGAGCGCGGGTAGGGGAACACGCCTGTGCCCTGGCCGATCCAGACAAGCCCGGTGATGCCAATGAGAAAACCGAAAATACCGGCGATAAGCCTGATCAAACGCATTGCCGCTCTCTCATGTCCTTCCATAGGCAGGAAGATATGGCGAATGCGGCTGCCATCAATGCCGGGTGGCTGTCGCGGATGCGGCAAACCTATTCCCGCACATGAAAAGGCCCGGCTGTTCACCGGGCCCTATATCGTCAGAGCGACTTCGCCGCGCCGCCATCGACGCGCAGCATCGTGCCGGTAATGTAGCTTGCCGGTTCCGAGCAGAGGAAGGCGCCCGCCGCGCCGAATTCCTCGACCGTGCCGAGACGACCGGCCGGAATGGTCTTCACCGAAGCTTCGCGGATTTCTTCAAGGCTCTTGCCCAGCCGCTTGGCATTGGCGCCGTCCAGTTCCTCGATACGGTCCGTCAGGATACGGCCCGGAAGCAGCATGTTTGCGGTCACGCCGGAGCCGGCGATTTCGGTCGCGAGCGTCTTGTTCCAGCCGACCAGCGCGCCGCGCAGCGTGTTGGAAAGAGCCAGGTTGGGGATCGGCTCAATGACGCCGGAAGAAGCGACGGTCAGGATGCGGCCCCAGCCCTGTTCCTTCATCTGCGGCAGAAGCGCGTTGGTGAGCGAAATCACCCTGAGCACCATCGACTGGAAGAAGGTGTCGAGCTTGTCGGCGCTCATGTCCTGCGTGCCGCCGGGCGTCGGGCCTCCGGTATTGTTGACGAGGATATCGATGCCGCCGAGCTTTTCTTTGACCGCTTCAACCATGGCCTCGACGAAATTATCGTCGGCAAGATCGCCCCAGACCCAATCGGCTTTGCCTTTGCCTGCTGCGTTGATCGTCTTGCAGTTTTCGGCAAGCTTGTCGCCCGAACGTCCCACCAGGAGAACATTGGCGCCTTCATTGGCGAGCGCCGTTGCAATGCCGAGGCCCAAGCCGCGCGAAGAGGCTAGCACAAGCGCCCTTTTGCCCGAAATTCCCAGATCCATTCCGTTCTCCTGTGACGATGTTGTCTGTGCATGCGGTTATAATGGCCACGGCTCACATTGGAAGCCTGATCCGGCTTCTGATCGGCTCAACCAGGCGCCAGACGAAGCGGGGCGGCGTTAGGACGCAATCACGCATGAGGCCTTGGCTTGCGGTGCGGTTTGACTTTACGGATATCCCGTCTCGAAGAGAGCTTGCGGCTTGTCAGGTTGTATGACAGCAAGGACTTGGAGGATTGTGCGGCATTTTGACGTTGACGTAAACGTTATTTGTCTTGCAGATAAGGGAGTGGGTCTTCGGGTCTGGTCAGTCGGTGTCGCATCTCGGCTCGACAACCATCCTGGCATTTGCCAAGGAGTAATGTGACAAAAGGGGATCCCGCCAAGGCGGAGGCATATGGAATGAGCGAAGAGATGGAACTTCCCGAACGGGAGATGATGGAATTCGACGTCGTGATCGTCGGTGCTGGCCCGGCCGGCCTGTCCGCTGCAATCCGGCTGAAGCAGATCAATCCCGATCTCACCGTCGTGGTGCTGGAAAAGGGCGCGGAAGTCGGTGCCCATATTCTCTCCGGCGCGGTGGTCGATCCGGTCGGCATCGATGCGCTCCTGCCGGGTTGGCAAGAGGAAGAGGGGCATCCGTTCAAGACTAAGGTCACCGACGACCAGTTCCTGTTCTTAGGCCCTGCAGGCTCCGTCCGCCTGCCCAACTTCGCCATGCCTCCGCTGATGAACAACCACGGTAAGTATATCGTATCGCTCGGCAATGTCTGTCGCTGGCTTGCGGGTAAGGCGGAGGAGTTCGGTGTCGAGATCTATCCGGGCTTTGCCGCAAGCGAGGTGCTGTATGACGATGCAGGCAATGTGATCGGCGTCGCCACTGGCGATATGGGCATCGAGAAGAACGGCGAGCCGGGGCCGAACTATACCCGCGGCATGGCGCTGCTCGGCAAATACACCCTGATCGGGGAGGGCGTACGTGGTTCGCTCGCCAAGCAGCTGATCGAGAAGTTCGATCTGCAAAAGGATCGCGATGTCCAGAAATTCGGCATCGGCATCAAGGAACTCTGGGAAGTAAAGCCGCAGAACCACAAATTGGGTCTCGTCCAGCACTCCTTCGGCTGGCCGCTGGACATGAAGACCGGTGGTGGTTCCTTCCTTTATCACCTAGAAGACAATCTCGTTGCTGTCGGCTTCGTCCTGCACCTGAACTACAAGAACCCCTATCTCTTCCCCTTCGAGGAATTCCAGCGGTTCAAGACCCATCCGGCAATCGCGCCGACCTTTGAGGGCGCTAAGCGCATCTCCTATGGCGCGCGTGCGATCACCGAGGGCGGTTACCAGTCGGTGCCGAAGCTTTCTTTCCCCGGTGGGGCGCTGATCGGCTGTTCGGCAGGCTTCGTCAACGTGCCGCGCATCAAGGGCTCGCATAACGCCGTGCTTTCCGGCATTCTCGCCGCTGACAAGATCGCGGCTGCAATTGCCGACGGCCGCGCCAATGACGAGCCGGTCGAGATCGAAAACGAATGGCGTTCCGGCCCGATCGGCAAGGATTTGAAGCGCGTCCGCAACGTCAAGCCGCTCTGGTCGAAATTCGGCACCATCATCGGCATCCCGCTCGGCGGGTTGGACATGTGGACCAACCAGCTGTTCGGCTTTTCTCTGTTCGGCACGCTGAAGCACGGCAAGACCGATGCCCAGTCGCTCGAGCCGGCGGCGAAGCACAAGAAGATCGACTATCCGAAGCCGGATGGTGTTCTGACCTTCGACCGACTGTCTTCCGTCTTCCTGTCCAACACCAATCACGAGGAGGACCAGCCGGTCCATCTCAAGGTCAAGGATATGGATCTGCAGAAGCGCTCCGAGCACGACGTCTATGCCGGTCCCTCTGCCCGCTACTGTCCGGCCGGTGTCTACGAATGGCGCGAGCAGAATGGGGAAGAGGTCTACGTGATCAACGCCCAGAACTGCGTCCACTGCAAGACCTGCGATATCAAGGACCCCAACCAGAACATCAACTGGGTACCGCCCCAGGGAGGCGAGGGGCCGGTCTATCCGAACATGTGATCTTCGGTCCGTTTGCGAGAATGCCTCGTGCAACATCGATGATGAATGGCAACTTTTAAGTTGCCGTTTGTCAGTTTCATCTGCCGGTTATTATCCGGGGATGAAAAGGCCTTGGTAACGCTGAGTTCATTCTTATATCTGATCACATCTGGCTGATCGCCTATCTCTTTCGTGTCGCGTGAAAGAAGAATAGGTATGGTTCAGGATAGGAAATAGGCTTCTTTCGCGCCAACAGGTCAGCATGTGATGAGCAACAGAGATATCGTCTTCGGCGTCGCCTCCGTCATCGGGGCCATCAGGCGTGTTTTTTTCTTCGCCGCGATCGCGATCATGCCGGCGTTCTTCGTTGCGGGTGAAGCGGCGGCGGTCGATTGCCGTGCCTATCCGACGCCCGGTGTTGACTGGAGCAACTGCAAGAAGCGGCTGCTTATGCTGGACAACAGCAATTTCGAGGGAGCCAATCTCTCCGGCGTTGATTTCAGCATGACCGATCTCAGTCGCACCAACCTCAAGAAGTCTAATTTCAGCAAGGCCATGCTGGTGCGTGCCTCACTTGCCGGTTCCGATGCGACAAGTGCGAGTTTCGAGCGCGCGGAAGGTTACCGCAGCAATCTTTCCGGCATTTCTGCTTCCGGCGCGAGTTTCGTTTCGGCCGAAATGCAACGGTCGAATTTTTCCGATGCGGACCTGACCAATGTCGACTTCACCAAGGCCGAGCTTGGGCGGGCGATCTTTTATAAGGCAAAGCTGGCGAACACCCGCTTCGCGCTGGTTAATCTCTCCCGCGCGACCTTCCACAATGTCGATATGAGCGGGCCGGTCGATTTCACCAATGCTTTCCTTTTCCTGACCCGCATCGAAGGGGTTGACCTGTCGAAGGCGACAGGCCTCGAACAGGACCAGATCGCGCTGGCTTGCGGAGACGACAGGACACAATTGCCGGAGGGACTGAAGACGCCGCCCTCATGGCCCTGCGAAGACGAGTAACATCAAACACGATTGTTACCAGCCGAGGCTTCGGCGACACACGTCATTAGCGAAGCATTAACCATAACGTCCTTAGCTTGCGTCATCTTTTCGACGCATCAAGGACACGATCATGCCGATTTCACGCCGCGGCCTTCTGGCTGGCTTGCCTCTTTTGCTGGCCGGTTGCGCTTCGACCTATAACGAGCAGCACAATTACGCTGCCCTGCCGGAAGAAGAGTTCCCCCTTCACCGCGTACCGATCGACAAGATCAAGCCGGAACTGCGCCGCCAGCAGGTCGCCTTCTCGGGCAATTATGCACCTGGTACCGTCGTGGTCGATACCCCGGCCAAGCGTGCCTATTACGTCCTAGGCGGCGGTCAGGCGATCCGTTACGGCGTCGGCGTTGGTCGCGCCGGCATGGCTCTTTCCGGCAATGCCTATGTCGGCCGCAAGGCCGAATGGCCGTCCTGGACCCCGACCCCCAACATGCAGCGCCGCGAGGAGCGTTACCGCAAGCTCGCCGGTGGCCTGCCCGGCGGCCCGAACAACCCGCTCGGCGCCCGCGCCATGTATCTCTACCGCAACGGTAACGATACGATGTTCCGCCTGCACGGCACCAACCAGCCGGAATCGATCGGCCACGCCATGTCGAGCGGCTGCATCCGCATGATGAACCACGACGTGATCGACCTTTACAACCGCGTTCAGGTCGGCGCCAAGGTTGTCGTCATCCAGGCCTAAGCCTCGGACACTCTGACTTCTGGCAGCCCGTCGCAGTGATCGCGGCGGGCTTTTGCATTTCAGGTCCGGGCTTTCCAGGCGACCACCATCAGCGCGCCGATCACCGTGATATGTTCCATCACCACATAGAATTCGATCGTCTTGAACGGCTCTTCCATGGTCCAGAAGTGGTGAACCAGCGGGATCGTCAGCGCGGTGAAGACGGCCAGCGCCCCCGCACCAAGCCATGTCCAACGATTGAGGATGATCAGGATCGAGCCGCCGAGCTGAGTGATGATCGTCGCGATATTGAAGGCGACGGCCGGTTCCAGCCCGAAATGCGCCATCTCGGCGACCCCGGCATTGAAATCGATCAGCTTGGAAAGCCCGCTCGCCCAGAACATGAAGGTCAGGACGGTGCGCGCCAGATAACCGAACCAGGTGGAGCTTGTCAGCGCGCTGATCGGGTTGGGATTGCCATATGATGATGTCTGTGATGTCGCCATGATATCCCCCTAGGCTCAAGGGGACAATCATAGCGAGAAATTTGCGTTTTGGTAAGTATACGCCGCCGCCGATGCAGGCCGGCTTTGTCGTCAGAAGCCCGAGAGAACCAGCTTGCCGCGGGTCTTGCCGCTTTCGATCAGGGCATGTGCCGCCTTGAGGTTGGCCGCATTGATCGGACCGAGGACGTCGGACAGCGTCGTCCTGATCTTCCCGGCATCGACCAGTTCCGCCACCTGGCTCAAAAGCTTGTGCTGCTCGATCATGTCCGCCGTCTGGAAAACTGGCCGGGCAAACATCGTTTCCCAATGGATCGACAGTGCCTTGCGCTTGAACTGGCGCACGTCGACCGGCTCCTTCGGATCGTCGATGAGGCCAAGACGGCCCTGCGGCGCGATGAGTTCGATAATGTCGCCGATATGCTGCGATGTCTCGGTGATCGAAAAGACGAAGGCTGGTGCACCGATCGCCAGTTCTGCGATCTGTCGGGCAAGCGGCTTTGAATGGTCGAGGACATGATGCGCGCCGAGCTGCCTGATCCATTCCTGCGTCTCGGGTCGTGAGCCGGTGGCGATCACGGTGACGTCTGAAAGCTCGCGCAGAAGCTGGATGGCGATCGAGCCGACACCGCCTGCGCCGCCGATCAGAAGGACGGCGTTCCACGCGCTCGCCACCTTGTCCTGAACCCGCATCCGATGAAACAACGTCTCATAGGCGGTAATCGCGGTCAGCGGCAGTGCGGCGGCCTGTTCGAAGCTCAGCGTCTTCGGCTTAGGCCCGACGATCCGTTCGTCGACCAGATGGAATTCGGCATTGGTGCCCTGGCGATTGATCGCGCCGGCGTAATAGACCTCGTCGCCCGGCTTGAAGAGTTTGACATCCGGGCCGACCGCCTTGACCACACCGGCCGCGTCATAGCCCAGAACCTTGTACTGGCCGGGTTCGAGAACGGCATTTTTGCGGGTCTTCGTATCGACGGGATTGACCGAAATCGCCCTGATCTCGACCAGCAGGTCACGCCCCTTGGCCTCCGGCATCGGCAGGTCGATGTCCACCAGTGCTGTTTCGGATGAAATCGGCTGGTTCTGGTTGAAACCCACGGCGCGCATCGATCATCTCCCTTGCTGTATCGAGGACTAGAGATGGCGCGGACTTGGGCGTGGCGCAAGGAGCGATGGGCCGCACACGGTACGGCCCAGTCAAATCGTGGGAAGGAAGATCTCAGGCGTGGCCGGTCTTGCGCTCAAGCCAGATCGAAACGGAAAATACGCCAAGCCCGAGCAGCGAAAACAATACGCCGACATAACCGGTTGCCGCAAAGCCCCAGCCCCAGGAGATCACGAGACCACCGAGTGCCGCACCGAGTGCATTGGCGATGTTGAAGGCCGAGTGGTTGGAGGCGGCGGCGAGCGTCTGCGCATCGGCAGCAACATCCATAAGGCGTGTCTGCAGTGCAGGTGCCGGCGCAAAACCGCAGCCTACGAGGAAGACGGTGATATAGAGCACGATCGGGTATTGCGCGAAATTGGCGAAGACGAGCATCACGATGATGTAGAACACCATTGAACCGCCGATCGTACCCTTCAGCGAGATATCGGCGAGCCGCGATCCGACGATATTGCCGACATTCATGCCGATGCCGAACAGCGCCAGCACTACTGCAACCATGCTCGCCGGCAGGCCGGCCGTCTCGGTCGTCGTCGAGGCAATGTAGCTGAACACCGAGAACATGCCGCCGAAGCCGACGGCTGCGATACCGAGCGTCAGCCACACTTGCGGTTTGGCGAATGCGCTGAGTTCGCGCAGGATGCTCGCACCTTCCTGCACCTTATCTTTCGGCTTGAAATACCAGACCAGCGCGACCGTCAGGGCGCCGATGCCTCCGACCAGATAGAAAGCGGCGCGCCAGGAAAGAAGCTGGCCCATGAACGTGGCAAGCGGCGTGCCTAGAAGTGTCGCGATGGTCAGGCCCAGCATGACCCGGCCGACGGCGCGTGCGCGCTTGTTCGGCGGCACCATCGACGCTGCCACCAGCGATGCGACGCCGAAATAGGCGCCGTGCGGCAGGCCGGTCAGGAAGCGCAGGAAAGTGAAGCTCCAGAAGTCTGGCGCCATGGCAGACAGGATGTTGCCCGCCGCAAATACGCCCATCAGCCAGAGCAGTAGCGTGCGGCGCGGCACCCGTGCCGAAAGCACCGCGATGATCGGCGCACCGACGACGACGCCCAGCGCATAGGCGCTGATGACATAGCCTGCCATCGGGATGCTGACCTCGAAGGTCTTCGCCACGTCCGGCAACAGCCCCATGATGACGAATTCGCCGGTACCGATACCGAAGCCACCCACCGCGAGGGCAAACGTGATCAGCAGGACGGCGAGGGGAGAAAGGGTCTGATGGCTGGATGAAGCGCGTGCGGCATCCATGGAATGTACGCTGTCGGTCATGATGTCGGATCGTCTTGAAGAATGGGACAGGCAGGAACCGTCCCGCCCGATTGGTCGTTGCGGTCGCAAATCCGACCGCTGCTATCAGCCTACCACGTCATTGTGCAGTGCGGTAGATGAACATTGTATTTCGTCAAATTTTCATAGGCGTTCGGCATATCTTCTGTTCATCTGTCAACGCGACGCTCTTGATAAGACCGCGTCCCGCAACCATTTCGTGATCCACCCGTTGTCTCGCCGCCCGAATTTCAAACCGGATATTTCATGAATCTCTATGCAGTCTTCAACCGCGATGGCGGCACCTTTCGAACCACCGACATGGACGCCTATTGCGCCCATGCGCTGAGAGCGTTCGAAGGGGCGGGACATGAGATCGAGTGCCACGTCGTATCCGGCGACAAGGTTGTCGAGACGATGGAGAGGGCCGCCGCCATGAACGGTGTCGATGGCCTGATCGCCGGCGGTGGCGATGGCACGATTTCGGCCGCCTCCTCGATTGCCTGGAAAAGCGGAATCGCGCTCGGCATCGTTCCCGCTGGCACGATGAACCTGTTTGCCCGTTCGCTGAAAATCCCGCTGGATATCTGGGACGCGATCGACACTCTTTCCCATTCGCATATACGCGATGTCGACATCGCCAGCGCCAATGGCCGCAGCTTCGTCCATCAGTTTTCCGCCGGCCTGCATGCCCGCATGGTGCGCTACCGCAACTCGATGAGCTATGCCTCGCGCCTTGGGAAAATCCGCGCCAGCACCCGCGCCGCAATCGGCGTCATGCTCAATCCGCCGGAATTCGAGGTCGAGTTCAACGCCGAGGGAAAGACCGGTGTCCGCCGCGTTTCGGCGATTTCTGTATCCAACAACGAATTCGGCAGCGATGCGCTGATGTATGCCGACGATGTCACGCGCGGCCATCTCGGCTTCTACATTGCCGATCCGTTGACACCTGCCGGCGTCGCAAAACTCACGCTCGATATCCTGCGTGGACGTCTGAAGGATAACGAGGCGGTGACGGCGATGACCGTGACCGAGCTGGAACTGCATTTCCCCCGCCACCGCAACGATGTCCGCTGCGTCATCGACGGCGAACTCCTGCCGATGGATCGCGACATCCTGCTGAAGATTCATGCCGGCGAATTGAAGGTTCTTGTCGACCAGCTTCCGCAAAAGGAGATCACTGAGCAGCAAGGCAGCGGCATCTGATAGGCCTCATGCAGACGATGCGACCGGTGCCAGCGGCTGAAGCATCGTCGCTGCAGCCGCATCGTCATGCATCTCACCGCGTGATTTCACCGTCACGGCATTGGATGCAAATTCCAGCCCCGCAGCCTTGCAGGCGGAAATCAGCCGCTTGATCGCCTCGCGCTTGATGATGCTCGGATTGCCCGGCAGCGAGGTGAACTTGAAGCGCACCACGATCGATGTTTCGGTTATGTCCTGAATACCCTGCATCTTCAGGGGGACCAGGAAATCGGCCCCGAATTCCGGATCGTCCAGCATGGCGATGCCGACCTTCTTAGCCGTCTTGCGGATCAGTTCGGGATCGCTCTCCCGCTCGAATTTCAGCTGGAATTTGATCGTGCCCCAGTCACGGCTGTAATTGCTGACCGAACTGATCTGGCCGAAGGGCACCGTATGGATCGGCCCGTTATGATGGCGAAGCCTGACTGAACGGATGGCGATCTGCTCCACCGTGCCTTGCTGGCTGCCGGTGCTGATATACTCCCCGATGCGGAATGCGTCCTCTGCGATGAAGAAGATGCCTGACACGATATCCTTCACCAGCGCCTGCGAGCCGAAGGAGAGCGCCAGGCCCAGCACACCGAAGCCTGCAAGAAGCGGCGCCACATTCACCCCGAGAGCGCTCAATATGACCAGCGCGCCGACGGCAAGCACCGCACCGAGCGCCAGATTGCGCACGACGGGCATCGCCGTCGAGAGCCTGCTGGTCTGGCGTTTCTCGTTCTGGTCCTCATGGCCCGGCAGCATGATGGCCGGCGAAGGGGCAAGCGCTTCCGAATAGTGCCAGATGAAACTCGCCACCGCCCAGCTTGCCACGACCGCAAAGCTCAGCCTTTCTAGCCAGAGGATCCAGCTCGTCGCGTCCGCTGCCTGTCCGCCCATGAAGGGTGACCATATGGCGGTGATCAGATGCAGGCCGCCTATCCACACCGCCCCGGCACAGATCACCCTGAGGCTGGCCAGAAGCGAGGAAGCCAGGCCCGCGCCGTGAATCCGCTCATGATGCCGGGTGAAGTCGTCGACCAGCGCATGCGCGCCGAGCGCAAGGATCGGCAGCGCCAGCAGGGCCATCTGCGTCGTGCCGGCAGCGAAGATCCAGCGGGCGCTGTTGGGCGTTCCGGCAAACAGAACACAGATCAGCCACAGCGCCAGCGCCGTCACGACGTAAAATTCCGGCAGAAGATTTCCGGCCACCCGGCGTACGATGCCGGGATTGTCGCTGATGAAGGCGTCGCGAATATCGTTGCGCCCACCAATGAACCAGTAGAGCTTCAACAGTGTCAGTAGCGTATTGCCGGTCAGGAACCAGCCGTCGATAATCAGGCTGTCTATCCCGATAGCGCCTGCAAGCCTTGCCATTTCGGCAATCGCGGCGCTGATCAGGCCGTAGGTAACCAATATGCGGAAATGCCATTCCGGCCGGTTGATCGGCACCAGACTGCGCCCGCCATGGTTTCTCTTGAACAAAAGCCGCGCAAGCGAGACATAGAGCGACGCCACGATGGTGGCCGTCAAGATACTTCTCACCATGCGGGTCGTGGCTTCTCCTTGCGGTCCGAGCAGATCAAACACAAAACGCGTGGCCACGAGGAAAAACGCCACCGAGGCGAGATCTCCGATCATTCGCCTCAAGCTTTGACCGATAATCCCGGTCATTCGCCCGCCCTGCGGCACTTCCCGCGTGAATGCAGCCGCAATCAGCCGCCGCAGAATGAGAGTCGCGGCGGCCGCGGCTGCGATCGTCGAGAGCGCAAGAAACAGGACTCGGCCATGGCTGCTGCCTTCCTCGGTCAGCTTCTCGTCTGCCATCACCATCGCCGTGGGCAGGCTGCCGACGCCGGAGAGAGCTGTCGTCGCGCCGCGCATGAAGGCGGCGGAAAACTGGCTCCACTTCGCCATGCCCATGTCTGTCGCCATCATTTCGGGCGTCGGTGTCATAGGGGCAGGTGAGGGTGCGGCTGCTGCAGGTGCCGGTGCCGCTGGTGGCGAAGATGCGGGTGCCTGGGATTTAGCTTGGGTGGATGTGATTTGCGTGGATGTCGCCGACGTTGTGCTGGCATTGCCTGCTGTCGCTGCCGGCACAGTCGTTCCGGTCCCGGGTGAAACCGTTGTCGCCTGTCCGACCTCGATCGCCACAGGCCTGCCGCTTCGTGCCGCGAAATCGAGGATTTGCTCGACATCGGCCTCGCTCTGGCCGGGATGGACGATGATCTTGAGCGGCGTGTCATCCGCGATGGCAGAACCGCCAAGGGCGATCGTCACGACGATGGCGGCGAATGTGGTGCGGAGAAATGCGAATATCATGTCCATGGCCAACGTCCTCAACGACGCTGTCGCCTTCCGTACAGACCGGTGCGACAATCCGTACCTGCGATTTATATCAGCAAGATGGGCCGGCGCGAATGGGGACTTTTGCGATGCTTATATCGACGCGACAGCCTGGTTTCGCCCGCGTGATTTTGCCTGGTAGAGATACTCGTCGGCCCCTTTCAGGCAATCGTCCGGATCGAATCCGGGGCTGCACATCAGTGCTCCGATGCTGGCCGAAAGCGGAATGCGGGCCCCGGATGAGGAGCGCAGGTCGATTGCCTGTATCGCCTGCCGGACATCCTCGCAGCGCCGTGCCAGCGCCTTCGATGTCAGTCCCACCTGGAAAAGCGCGAATTCCTCCCCACCCAGCCGGCCGGAGATGTCGCGCTGTTCCATCCGGTGGGCCGCCAGCAGATCGCCCGTCAGGCGCAGTGCCTCGTCGCCGGTGGCGTGCCCGTGCCGGTCGTTGATCGACTTGAAGTAGTCGAGATCGAGAAACATCAGGCCGCCCGTCACTCCCTGCCGGCTGAGGGAGGCCAACTCATCGAGAAATGCGGTGCGGTTGAGCAGGCCGGTCAACCCGTCATGGCGAGCAAGCTGTTTTAAGTCTTCATAGGCGACTGCAAGCTTTTCCAGAGCCTCGGTCGTCTCCGCCTTGGCGCGCCTGATCCGGTCTGCCTGCCACAGATGCAGGAGAGAGGCGGGAATGGAGATCACGAAAGGGCAGACGATTGTCATGATCAGTCCGGCGCCGGCCACTTGTCCGCCAAGATGCGGCACGATCGCAAAAGACAGGCCAAGCGAGGCAAGCGTGGCCAATATTCCGATCAGTATCGATTTCGCCAGAATAACGCGCATGCCCCACCCCTAAACCAATCAAATATAAGGGATGTGATTAGAGGTCGGAATTTTAACGAGGGCTGAATGAAACGATTAAAGACTGGTCGTATTCTTGCTGTTTGTCAGAGTTAGGGAGCAATAAGAGGTATATACGTTAAGTCTAACGTTTCGCCCGAGCGCATTCTTCGAGCACGACCTCATCAGATCCTCGGCAGGTAAGTCTGGTAATCGAAATCGCTTACCGTGCGCAGATAGGTGATCGCCTCCTTACGCTTCGTATCGCCATAGAGTTTCCGGTAGCGTTCTCCGAACACGTCCTTGATGAAGGGTGAGACGGAGAAATCCTCGACGGCGGTCAGAAAATCATGCGTCAGTCGCTTTGTGCCTTCGGGTGGTTCCTTTCCTGGCTCTGTTGCCGGACCGGGATCGAGCACCTCATCCAATCCCATAAGCATGCCACCCAAGATGGCGGTGAGCAGCAGATAGGGGTTGGCATCCGCGCCAGCGACCCGGTGCTCTACACGCGCTGCCGGCCCATTGGCATCCGGGATACGCACCGCCGTACCGCGATGGCCGAACCCCCAGTCGATATCGACCGGCGCAAACGATCCCGGCTGGAAACGGCGATAGGAATTGGCAAAGGGCGCAAAGATCAGCTGCGCATCGCGCATCGTCTTCAGCATGCCCGCCGTGGCGGACTTCAGTTTCACCGGATCGCCGCCCTTGGCATCGAGAATATTGTTGCCGTCGCGGTCGATGATGCTGGCATGCACATGCAGGCCGGAACCTGCCTGATCGCCATAGGGCTTTGCCATGCAGGTAGATTTCATGCCGAATTTTCGCGCCGCCTGTTCGGCAATGCGCTTCAGGTAGATGCAGTCATCGGCGGCAGCCAGCGCATCGGCCCGATGCAGAAGATTGATCTCGAACTGGCCGGGGCCGAATTCCGCCGTTGTCGCATCTGCCGGAATATCCTGAAGCTTCGCCCACTGGCGCACCGTCTGAAGATACTCGTCCAGCGCATCGACAGCGCCCATATCATACAGCTGGAACCCGTTCGGCTGGTCCCTATACATCAGCCTTGCCGGCGGGCGCGGGCGGCCGGTCTCACGCCAGTCGTCCTGCATCACGTAAAATTCCAGTTCGGTCGCCACAACCGGTGTCAGCCCCCGTTCCTCGAAACGCTTCAGCAGACTGGCGAGAATGGCGCGCGGGTCCATGAAGCTCGGAGAGCCATCCATCTCGTGCATGGTAGCCAGAACTTGGGTTGAGCCTTCAGGCCCCCATGGCATCGGTGCCGTACTGCGAGGGTCTGGAACGCACTGCCCGTCGGGGTCGCCGATGGTCAGAGACAGGCCGGTAATATCGTCATTGTCGTCGCCCCATATGTCGAGCGACTGGGTGGAGGACGGCAGCCGAACGAGCCCGTCCCACACTTTCTTTTCCTTCGATTTCGGAATGCGTTTGCCGCGCAGATCCCCGTTCATGCCGACGAGCAGGATTTCGGTATGGGGCTCAATGCGATCGGTCATGAAGCATCATCTCAACGGTTGCGGAACCTCGTTCGTAGCCGATAAGAATTGGTCGCACAATCTTCAGGAGAGCGACGCGATGAACGACAAGCCGACCATTTCCAATCCTGGCATTTCCAATCTTCAAGCCATCGATGCCGCTCATCACATCCATCCCTTTTCTGACATGAAGGAACTGAACGCCAAAGGCACGCGCATCATCGAACGCGCCGAGGGTGTTCACATCTACGATTCCACGGGGAAGAAATATCTCGATGCCTTTGCCGGGCTGTGGTGCGTCAATGTCGGTTATGGCCGCAAGTCGATTGCCGACGCTGCCTTCCGGCAGATGCAGGAACTGCCCTATTACAACACCTTCTTCGGCACCACGACACCACCGGCTACGCTGCTTGCCCAGAAGATCGCTTCGAAGACCGGTGGTAAAATGAACCACGTCTTCTTCACCAATTCCGGCTCGGAAGCGACCGACACCTGGTTCCGCATCGCCCGCGTCTACTGGAAGGCGCTGGGCAAGCCGGAAAAGACCCAGGTGATTGCCCGCAAGAATGCCTATCACGGTTCCACCGTCGCCGGTGCCTCACTCGGCGGCATGAAGCACATGCACGAACAGGGCAACCTGCCGATCGAAGGCGTCCACCATATCGGCCAGCCCTATTGGTATGCCGATGGCGGCGATCTGACGCCTGCCGAATTCGGCCTGAAAATGGCCCGAGAACTGGAAGCCAAGATAGACGAACTGGGCGAGGATCGCGTTGCCGCCTTCGTAGCCGAACCGATCCAGGGCGCTGGCGGCGTTATCATTCCGCCAGACACCTACTGGCCGGAAATTGCCCGCATCTGCAAGGCCCGCAACATCCTCCTGATCTCGGACGAGGTCATCTGCGGTTTCGGCCGTCTCGGGTCATGGTTCGGCTACCAGCATTTCAGCGTCGAGCCGGATCTCGCGCCGATCGCCAAGGGTCTGTCCTCGGGTTATCTGCCGATCGGCGGCGTGCTGGTCTCGGATCGCGTAGCGCAAGTGATGATCAGCGAATTCGGCGATTTCGCCCACGGCTATACCTATTCCGGTCATCCGGTCGCTGCCGCCGCTGCACTCGAAAACCTGCGCATTATCGAGCAGGAGGGGCTGGTCGAGCGGGTGCGCGACGATATCGGCCCGTATTTCGCCTCTGTCTGGAAAAGCCTCGAGGATCACGAGGTCGTAGGTCAGGCGGAGAGCATTGGCCTGATCGGCGGACTGCAGCTTGCCGCTGACAAATCCACCCGCCGCCGTTACGCAAAGCCGGACGATATCGGCACGCTGGTGCGTAATCACTGCGTCGAGAACGGTCTGATCATGCGCGCCACCGGCGACCGTATGCTGGCCTCGCCGGCGCTGACGATCACGCGATCGGAAATCGACGAGGTGATCGGTAAACTGCGCAATGCGCTCGATCACCTGCGCGATACGGTCAAGGAATAGGTTTTAACGCGGCAGGTCCATCACCGCATAACCGAAGCGGTACTGGTCCATCGGCCGGCCCCATTGATAGGGGTAGCCGACGATCGCGACATCCTGCGGTGCAGTGGTGATCCCTTGTTCAAGCAGATACCCGGAAAACTCCTTGTCGAAGGCGACCGGCATGCTGCCATCCTTCGTGCGCCAGACGAAAACCACCCGGTCGAAATCCGCAAGCGGCCGGTTTTTCAGTCCCGGCGGCGGCGGCTCCACGGCAACCGGCTGTTCGGGCAGGCTGAAATGCAGGTTGCCGGCAAGCTGCCTGTCCGAGGCGACGACGACTGTGTTGGCACCTGCAGCCTTCTCCGCAACGGTCTTCGAAAGGGCCGCGAACGGAATGTTGACATAGCCGTAATTGCCGTTGATGCGGCCCATATTGGCACGAAGCGCCAGCGCCGTCGGGATCAGCAGCATGATGACGATAGCCACGCCCCAGAGCCGCTTGAAACTCACCTCGACCGGGATTTTTGCGGCATCCACCTTCAGCGCGAGATAGAGCGGTGTGGCCAAGAGAAGCGGCGTCAGCCAGCGGTCACGCACATTCTCGAAACCTGCAAACAGGATCATCAGCACGATCAGCGCGAGCGAAAGCACGAGAATGCGGCCGACAAGCCGCGTCCAGCGGCTATGGGCGCTGACGATCGCTTTCAGGTGTTCGCGATAGACGGCTGCAAAGATGATCAGCGTGAGCGCGGTGAAGCTGAAAAAGCCGATCGTCAGTGAGCCCAGGCCGCTGGCAATCCCGCCGATCAGGCCTGCATCGTCACCGCCGAGCTTCTTGAGCGTGCTCTGGCTTGCATCGCTGAAATTGTCGACAAGCCATAGCGCATGCGGTGCGACGATCGCCAGAGCCAGAACCCCGGCTGGTATCAGCTTCCACGAAAGCATCGTACGGCGCATGTCGCGGTCCATCAGCACGGCAAGTCCGGCGGCAATCGGCAGGACCGCGAAATTGTATTTCGTGATGCCGCCGATCCCGATGGCAATGCCGAACAGCAGGAAGGCCCCGAGCGTTGGCCGGGAAATGACCCTCAGCAGGGTAAAAAGAAACAGGCATGCGCCGAAAATGGCAGCTACCGTATGTGAAAGGTCGCGCTGCGCCTCGAAGGAGACCTGCGGAATGGTGAGAAGCCCGAGTGCGGCAACGACCGCCAGCCGCTTGTCTTCCAGCACCTGCCGTGCCGCGAGATAATAGAAGATGTAGGACAGGAAGAGCATCAGCGCCTTCATGCCCGAAAGCGTGATGATCGAGATGCCGAAAATCTGAATCGCGCCGTGCTGCAGCCAGTTATAGAAGGGGGGTTGCGCGCCATAGCCGGCAAGCAGCCATTGCGACACATAAACCTGTTCGGACTCGTCGAGTTCCAGCCCATGCGGAAGAATGAAGCGTAAGACGACCTGGACAACGAAATAGGCGGCAAGCACCAGGGTCAAGGTCTGTCCGGAACCGAGCCGGTCGGCGAAAACCGGTGCGCCTTGCACATGGGTTGGCGAGGAAATTTTCGGCAAGATTGACTCCAGCAAGAATGCGTCGTGATCCGTGAGGCTGGCCCGGATAACCGTTGTCCCGGGCGAAACTTCACTCGGCGGTTGGATCTGCCTGGTAAATTTCCCTGACGATATAGCTGAGGGCACTATCCTCGCGGTAGTAGGTGCGGGCTATCATTTCCGCGATAATACCTGTCGTGATCATCTGTACGGACGAGAGGAACAGCATCACGCCGATCAGGAACAGCGGTCGGGTGCCGATGTCGTTGCCCATGATGAACTTGTCTATGAACAGGTAGAACAGGATCAGTGCCGAGATCGCACCGAGGCCAAGGCCGAGCGAACCGAAGAAATGTCCCGGCCGCGCCTTGAAGCGCATGAAGAACATCACCGACAGGAGATCGAGAATAACCCGGAACGTCCGGGAAATACCGTATTTTGATACGCCGTGCTGGCGGGCGTGGTGCGTTACCGGCATTTCGCCGATACGCGAACTCGGCACGACACCGGCGACCCAGGCAGGGATGAAACGGTGCATTTCGCCCATCAGCTTCACCTGCTTGATGACCGCCGAACGGTAAATCTTCAGGGAGCAGCCGTAATCGTGCAGGCGCACACCGGTGATGCGGCCTATCAGCCGATTAGCGATGAAGGATGGAACCTTGCGCAAAAGCAGGCCGTCCTGGCGGTTTTGGCGCCAGCCGACGAGCAGATCGAGTTCACGGCGCTCAAGTTCGGCGACCATCGCAGGGATGTCCTTGGGATCGTTCTGCAGGTCTCCATCGAGCGTGGCGATCAGCCGGCCTTCTGCCTGGTTGATGCCTGCCTGCATGGCGGCCGTCTGGCCGAAATTGCGCTGCAAAGCAACGATCTTCAGGTCGAGGCCGGGGCGATTGAGGGCTCTCCGCGCATTGGCGATCGTGGCATCCGTGCTGCCGTCGTCGACCAGGATCAGTTCCCACGAGGCTGCATAACGGGCCATCGACGTCGCGATCCGATCGATCAGCGGCTCGACGCTTTCCTCTTCATTGAAAAGCGGCACGACCAGCGACAATTCGACCGGGCTGGTCGTCTCGACGAGGCGGGTGACTGACTCTGCTGTTGTACCCACCGTGTGTTTCTCCTAGAAGTGCGGGCTTATACGGGCGGCGCGCCATGGCGCAGCATCGTCGCATAGACCCGAATTTATCGCATTGGGGCCACCTACTATATGAAGAATTATTCCGTTGCCAGCCAGAGAGCGTGGATAATTCGTAACGCCATGACGCTGCTGACGCTGGCGACCGTCGTGCTTTATGCGATCTTCATACAGTGGGTTTGGGGCTGGGCGACTGTGCTGGCTCTATGGAAAGGTGCCGGACTCGGCTCGGCTTTCCTCGCGCTTGCGGCACTGCTTGGCACCTATGTCCTGCGCACCTGGCGCATCTATGATTATTTTCCGATAGAGACCGGCGGCCGCTTCGGAACGCTGCTGCGCCTCACCCAGGTGCACAATCTTTTGAACATCATGCTGCCCTTCCGTTCGGGCGAGGCAAGCTTTCCGCTGCTGATGAAACGCGAGTTCGACCTGTCGCTGGCAAGAAGCACCGCCGCTCTTTTCGTCATGCGGCTTTTCGATCTTCATGCTCTGCTCGCCGCAGCCGGCATCGGTCTGGTCCTGCAGCATCATTCGTCATGGGCCTGGGCGCTTTGGTTCTGCTTCCTTGTCCTGCCGGTCGCAGGTTTTGCCCTGCGCGGCATCGGCCTTCGGTTTGCTGCAAGGATACTGCCGGCAAAGGCTGAAAGACTGCTTGCCGAAGTTGAAGCGGGCCTTCCCGTCGATGCCGCAGCCTTTGCGAGGGCCTGGGGTGCAACGCTGATCAACTGGTTCACCAAGATCGCAGTCCTTGCCTGGGTGCTCGGCCTGCTCGGAGGCATTTCGATGGCGCCCGGTTTCGGAGGTGCGCTCGGAGGGGAACTGTCCTCCGTCCTGCCGGTCCATGCGCCCGCCGGTGTCGGCACCTATCCCGCCGGCATCAGCGCCGGTGCCGTCGCCTTCGGTGCCGCAGCCTCGGGGCCTGCTTTCGAAGACCTCGCTCAGGCCGCCGTCAACACCCACCTTCTCGTCATAGTCTCTTCGCTGATGGGCACGGCGCTGTCGCTGTTTGCGGCGAGGGGGAACAGGTAACGGATCAGGCCAATTTCAAACCGAGATGGTCGGCCATCGGCACGCAACGTTGTCCCCAATTCGGCAGACCATGTCTGCACGATGGGGAAATCCCGGAAATCCTGTTCCATCTAATGGGCCTGATGACTATCCCGTGCCCCCGAAGCAGTTCCATCATGATGACATCGCAGAGCAGGACAACTCCGCGCGGTATGAGTGATCTGAGCGTGGTCGTCATCCAATTCGATATTGGCGCGCATGCTGACCGCATGGTGTATGAATTTTGAGATCATACACCATGGGCATGGTGGCTGGAATTATTACTGGAACGCTGTCTCGTAGAAGCTTCTGAGCTTACGGGAATGCAGCGTTTCGGTCGGCATGGCGGCGAGCTTCTGCACGGCGCGGATGCCGATCTGCAGATGCTGGCTGACCTGTGTGCGATAGAAGGCGGTCGCCATGCCCGGCAGTTTCAGTTCACCATGCAGCGGGCGGTCGGAAACGCAAAGCAGCGTTCCGTATGGCACGCGGAAACGGAAGCCGTTGGCCGCGATTGTCGCCGACTCCATATCGAGTGCGATAGCGCGCGACTGAGAGAGCCGCTTCACCGGCCCGCGCTGGTCGCGCAGTTCCCAGTTGCGGTTGTCGATCGTCGCGACCGTGCCGGTGCGCATGATCCGCTTCAGCTCGAAACCTTCATAACCGGTCACTTCCTCGACGGCGCTTTCCAGCGCCTGCTGAACTTCCGCCAGCGCCGGGATCGGCACCCACACCGGCAGGTCGTCGTCCAGCACATGGTCCTCGCGCACATAGGCATGGGCAAGCACGTAGTCACCGAGACGCTGGCTGTTGCGAAGCCCGGCGCAATGGCCAACCATCAACCAGGCATGCGGACGCAGTACGGCGATATGATCGGTGGCGGTCTTGGCGTTCGAAGGGCCGACGCCGATATTGACCAGCGTGATGCCGGAATGGTCGTCCTTCTTCAGATGGTAGGCCGGCATCTGCGGCATACGGGTGATCGGCGTCGTCTCCGGCGTATCCTTGCCGGCAAGCGTGATGACATTGCCCGGTTCGACGAAGGCCGTGTATCCGCCACCACCCTCGGCCATCAGCTTGCGGGCCCAGGCAGCAAATTCGTCGATATAGAACTGGTAGTTGGTGAACAGCACGAAGTTCTGGAAATGCTCGGCACCCGTGGCCGTATAGTGGCTGAGGCGAGCCAGAGAATAATCGATGCGCTGTGCGGTAAACGGTGCAAGCGGCGCCGGTTCTCCTGCCGGAGCTTCATATTCGCCATTGGCGATCAGATCATCGGTATTGGTGAGATCCGGCGTGTCGAACAGGTCGCGCATCGGGATATCGGCCATCGCGTGACCGGCCGAAGCTTCCACATGCGCACCTTCGCCGAATGCGAAATGGAGCGGGATGGGCGTGGTCGATTCCGACACTGTGACGGGAATGCCGTGATTGCGCATCAACAGATCCAGCTGTTCGATCAGGTAATGGCGGAACAGTTTTGGCCGTGTCACGGTCGTCGTGTAGATACCGGGGGCCGCGACATGGCCGTAGGAAAGCCGCGAATCGGCATGGCCGAACGAGGTCGTTTCGATCGAGACCTGCGGATAGAAGGCGCGATAACGGCCGGTCATCGTGCCGCTCTTGGCTAGCGCGCCAAAACTGTCGATCAGGAATTTCGTATTACGCTCATAAAGCGCGGTCAGGGCATCGACGGCCGCTTCGGCATTGTCGAAAGCCTGCGGTTCCACCGCGCTCGGGCTGATGTAGGAAAGCGGAGAAAAGGGAGAGATTCGTGTGTTCATGAGCCATTATAAGGAGAACTCCATGACAATCAAACGGCGATCACCGTCCCTCTTTTCACCTTGATTGTGCCTCTTCAAAGCGTGGCGACGCATTCGCCGCTGTTGGAGTAGACACACAGGCCGCCCGTGCTGATGTTGAAACCCAACGGTCGCTTGGACGGGTGCACAGCAAGTGCGGCAAAGGACAATGCGAAGACCGTCATCATCAAGGTGACGATGGTCAGGCGGCGTGCAATGGTCGTCATGATCCTGCTCCCGTAATGCCAGGCTCCGATCGGTTCCTGGCTGAATGAGGGCAGAATAATGGCAACCGCCTGTATGAAGGCTGAGAGCCCGTTTCATCTGGCGTTCAGGGTTGTTAACGGGCTGGGCTCCAGCTTCCGGGTAGAAAAAAGCCGGCTATGACAGCCGGCTTCGATCGTATCGGGGGCAGGTTAGAGCCGCGTCCATGTCTGTGACTTGCACAGAACCTTCAGCACGCAGCCCTTCATTTTCAGCGTATTGCCGGCGACGGAGCCGGAACCGCTATAGGTCTTGTCGTTATCAGGGTCGGTGATCTCGCCGGAATATTCGTCGCCGGTGCCGGACATTTTTCCGATCTGCTTGCCGGCATGTTTGCCGGTTTTCAGCGTTACGCAATAAGCCGATCCGCATTTGCCGATCTCGGCGGTCGCGCCACTCTGGGTCTTCCAGTTACCCTCGATCGGCTCCGCGGCGTGGCCCGCCGCAACACTCACCAGCAATGCCGCAGCCGCGACAAAAGTCTTCAGCATGAGATCCCTCCTCAGATCCTCGTTATTGCAGCGTCCGAAAGCCCTCCAGCAATCGAAGCCTCGCATCTAAATTAGCTTACCAGTACGTAAAGGTAAAGTTGCGGAAAGCTGGCAGTGTGCCCGTTTTCAGATGTTTTCAGCCGGCCCGCGTGGGGGCGGACTTTCTCTTTTCTGAAAACGGAAGCGGAAAGCATGGCTAACAAAGGGTTTCGATCGAAATCCTAACGTATCGTAAACGAAAGCCGAAAACCCTTAACATGCAGGCATTGTAGTGCTTAACGAAAACTCAAATTTACGAAGCATTTGAACTTTGTTTTCCGCAAGTTAAGCATTCTTTTTAGTCGGATTTTCGAATCTTGGGATCATATTGGTCTCATCAAACGAGCGGGAAAAACCGCCACCCTGATGGATTAACAAAGCCGCATAAGACGGTGGTCCGGAAGGGAATGATGAACAGGGCAGAAGAAGAAACAAGGTCTTAAACAGGGATCAAAACCGATGGCACGCTTTGAAATTTCGACGACTGAAATGGCCACCATGGGTGGCGATGCCCGCGCAGAAGTCTTCTGCGATATGGGACTGATGTATGCAACGGGCCGCGGGGTCGAAATCGACCTCGTGTCCGCCCACAAATGGCTGAATATTGCCGCCATCAAGGGCTCCGACCGCGCCGCCGAACTGCGTGCCGATCTGACCCCGCAATTGACGAAGATGCAGCTTGCCGAGGCACTGCGCGCCGCCCGCGAATGGATGACGGTGCACTGAGCACGACAATTTTTTACCGCCCCGCGAGAGGGCGGTCGGATAGAACAAAGGCGTCCGCTTCGGATGTCGCGATATCCTTGACCGCGACCGGCAGAAACAAGGCCGGCGCGGTTTTCTGCTTATGGTGTTCCGGTCAGTCTTTCCGGTCGAAGGTCTTGCGCGCTTCGTGAACGGCGTCGTGATTCTCCACCGCCCAGATCCATACATTGCAGAAGGCGGCGCCAAGCGTCAGGCCGAGCGGCGATAGCCTGTATTCCACTTTCGGCGGCACCGAGGGATGAAGCGTGCGGATGACCAGCCCGTCGCGTTCCATCCGTCGCAATGTCTGGGTCAGCATTTTCTGGCTGATGCCTTCCACATGCCGGGCCAGTTCCGAAAACCGCAAGGTCCCTTCATCCCAAAGCGTATCGAGGATGACGACGGTCCATTTGTCGGCAAAGCCCGAGATCATTTCCCGCACCATGTTCTCGACGCCCGGCGCGACATTTTTTGGATAGTCGCGGGCCTTGTAGGACTGCGCACGAAAAAGTTCCTCGGCCGTGAACACGGATTCGTTCGGTTTTCCCATTTCTTTCTTCCGGGTGAGTACAGTACTTTCAGGTGCCTACTTTCCAAAAGAGAGTTAGTCAATAACTGTGAGTGCATACCGCCGTCGCAATCCGCGCATGGCTGTACTGCACGCCGTATCGTCATGCGACGACAAGGTGATGCCGAAAAATGGAGGCGTGACGAACCGGGCAGGCATCTCCCCGGAACGCTCCCGTCTGCCCTGAAAACACTAGCTCTCGCAGCAACTAGGGAAGCTCATCATGGACGATAATTCGAAGAAGTCGGTACTCTCGCGCAGGACTGTTCTGTCCGCAGCCGCCATCGCCCCGGCCGTCGTTGCCGCTGCTGCTGCGGCGTCCGGCACCGCTCAGGCCCAGCAGTTCCAGACAGCCGACAAGGTGGCGATCGTCACCGGTTCTTCTCGCGGCATCGGCGCGGCAACCGCCAAGCGCCTTGCTGCCGACGGCTTCAAGGTGGTGGTCAATTGCCGGGTTAATCACGATCTTGCCACCGCTGTCGTGCGGGATATCGAAAAGGCAGGCGGGCAGGCGGTCTGGGAGCAGGCCGATATTCGCGAACCGACGGCGGTGCGTCGCCTGTTCGATGTTGCCGAACGCGAATTTGGTGGCGTCGATGTCGTCGTTGCCAATGCCGGCGTGATGCATCTCGCCCCGTTCCGCGACATGTCGGACGAGGATTTCGATAAGATGGTCGATACCAACGTCAAGGGCAGCTTCAACACGCTGCGTGAAGCGGCCCGGCGTGTGCGCGACGGCGGGCGGATCATCGCCACCTCGTCGAGCATCGTCCAGCTTCGTTCGCCGACCTATGGTCCCTATGCGGCCAGCAAGGGATCGATGGAAATCTATGCCAACATCCTTGCCAAGGAACTGGCCGGCCGAAAGATCTCCGTCAACGCGATCGCGCCCGGACTGGTCGCGACCTCGCTCTTCCTCGATGGCAAGACGGATGAGCAGGTTGCCGGTTTTGCCCAGCGCACCCCGCACGGCCGTATTGGCGAACCGTCGGATATCGCCGCCATGGTTGCCTTCCTCTGCAGCCCGGATGGCTGGTGGGTCAACGGCCAGACGCTTTATACCAATGGCGGCGTCGTCTGATATCGGCAGGCGTCGGGGATCGAAATGAAAAGGCCGGGTGCTTTTGTGCCCGGCCTTTGTTATTAAAGCGATTTCAGAACCTGGGGCAACGCGGCCTCCAGAAGCGCCATGTCGGCTTGCCCGCCGGCGCTGATGCGGATGCAGCGGTTGAGAGGCTCGACACCCGGCATGCGAATGAAGACGCCGTGGGCGAGCAATCCATCGACAATAGCGCGGGCGTAAGCCGCGTCGCGTCCGCAATCGATCGCGACGAAATTGGTGGCCGAAGGCAGTGCCTTGAGGGCGTTGGCGGCCGCGATCGCTCCGATGCGCTCGCGCGATGCCTTGATGTTGCCGACCACTTGGCCGAGATAGGCCTTGTCTTTCAGGGCCGCGATTGCGCCTGCAACGGCTATCCTGTTCATGCCGAAATGGTTGCGGATCTTGTCGAAGGCTTTCGCAGTGCCTTCCGTCGTGATCGCGTAACCGACGCGTGCGCCAGCCATTCCATAAGCCTTCGAGAACGTGCGCGTACGGATGACGTTCGGCATGTCGATCAACGCCTCGATCGACGGCGTCGAGCTTGCCGGTGCCGTTTCGCAATAGGCCTCGTCGAGCACGAGAAGCGTGGTTTCCGGCAGTGCCTTTGCAAAGGCCACGACCTCATCGGCCTCCCACCAGCTGCCCATCGGATTGTCCGGATTGGCGAAATAGACCAGCGGCGCATTTTCCCGGCGCACGGCGTCGAGCAGCCCGTTCAGGTCTTCCCGGTCGTTCACGTAAGGCGTGGTGACCAGTCGGCCGCCGAAACCGGCGACGTGGAAATTGAAGGTCGGATAACCGCCGAAGGAATTCACCACCGGCATCGGCGTAGCTGCTGCCGGGTCGATGACGAGCCGCACGATCTGGCCGAGAAGGCTGTCGACACCTTCGCCGATCGCCAGGTTTTCCGGCTTGCAGTTGAGATGTGCGGCGAGTGCTGCCTTGAGGTCGAAATTTTCCGGATCTGCATATTTCCAGATCCCCATCGCGGCTTCCGTCATGGCGGCGATCACGGATGGCGCGGGGCCGAAACCGTTTTCATTCGCGCCGATACGCGCCTTGACGACCGCACCGCTCTTTCGCTCCAGCGCTTCCGGGCCGACAAAGGGCACGGTCGAGGGCAGTGAATTGATCAGCGGCGTAAAACGAGAAAATGCAGGCATGTGGGATAAGTCCGGTTGAAAGCCGGGACACAATAGAAAGCTTTCGCTGCTGTGCAAGGGTAGGAGTTCGACCGGCAGCCCTCTGGGCGATGATTCGCGGAATGCCGGACGCCTCTGCGCATCTTCAGGTTTTGTTTTTTGTAAAATGCAATTTTAGGAATTGCTGAAGCGAGCAGTCAATCTTTTCGGCCCATCCTTATTGAATGAGCAAATTCGTGCTGATTGTTCTCGGAGCAGCGACGGTGACTTTCCTCGCCACGGGCGGGCATACACTATTTCCGGGGATTGCACGTCACCCACAGGGGAATATCGGCACGTCATGTCGGATCAAGGGCAATATCTCGATCAACTCCGGTGAGCGCATTTATCATGTTCCCGGGCAGGAATATTACGACGAAACCAGGATCAGCCCTCAGTATGATGAGCGCTGGTTCTGCTCCGAGGCGGATGCCCAGGCGGCTGGATGGCGCCGAGCGCGGCGCTGATTTTTGCCGGAGCCGCCTGCGGCACCAACTCCGTATTCCGACTCAGTGGCTCGTTTCGAAGCTTAGCCGAATGACGTGATGCAGGAATTCGGGGTTGATCAGCATGTTGAAGCCGACCGTCACCTTCTCCTCTTCTCGCGCCATGACCGTGCAGCCGATCTCGTCGCGTATGCCCAGGATGGCGAGGAAGAAATGAGATGGCACCGGAATGTGCGGGGTGACCTCAAGCTCGGCTCCCTGCAGGGAGATCGTACGGATCAGGCAGCGAATACTCGTCTTGGTGCTTAAATGGTGTTCGACGAGCACGATCTTGCCCGGTCGATCGATCGTAAATTTTTCAAAGACACGGCGCAGGCCCGCCGGCTCCTGAGTTTCGGTCCCGTTCATCAATGGGGCCATGGTATCCTCCTGACTCGTCCCACGAATATGATTTTATTCCTGCAATTCTGATGCATTCTAAAGTTGATTGGTAAATTTTTCTCGATCTATGGTGTCTTTGTCCGCCTCATTCCCGCGCACTGGACACAATGTCGCGTTGTTGACGCCCACGCGTCGCGACGATACGCCTTTGCGGCCGTTCGAGGTGCTATCTCTTGGCGGTCGAACAGGAATGGAGCAAGCAAGTGACAGGCAGGCTGGTAATCGTCGGGGCAGGGCAGGCGGGCTTTGCGCTTGCCGCGAAACTTCGGGCATTGAAGGATACGCGGCCCATCACGATGATCGGCGCTGAAGAGGTTTATCCCTACCAGCGGCCGCCGCTCTCCAAGAAATACCTTCTCGGCGAGATGAGTTTCGATCGCCTGACCTTTCGCCCGGATAACTGGTTTGCCGAAAACGACGTGGAAGTCCGGCTCTCCACCTATGTCGAGGAAATCGACCGCGAGAAAAAGACCGTCCGCATGCAGGATGGTTCGGTGCTCGAATATGAAACCCTGGCGCTGACGACGGGCTCCACCCCGCGTACCTTGCCCGCCAGCATCGGCGGCGAACTTAAGGGCGTATATACTGTCCGCGACAAGCGTGACGCGGATCGGCTGGCCGACGAAATGAAGGCCGGTCGCCGCCTGCTGATCATTGGCGGCGGTTATATCGGGCTGGAAGCGGCGGCCGTTGCACGCCATCTCGGTCTCGACGTGACGCTGATCGAAATGGCCGACCGTATCCTCGCCCGTGTTGCCTCGAATGAGACTGCAGACATCATGCGCGCGATACATAAAGAGCGCGGTGTCGTGATTCGCGAAAAGACCGGCCTTACCCGCCTGATCGGCGAGGATGACCAAGTACGTGCCGCTGAACTTTCCGATGGCACGGTCATCGATGTGGATTTCGTCATCGTCGGCATAGGTGTCACCCCGAACGACCGTCTGGCGCAGGATTGCGGCCTCGATGTTGGAAACGGCATCATTGTCGATGAATTTGCCCGCACCTCCGATCCCTCGATATTCGCCATGGGCGATTGCGCCCTGTTGCCGTGGGAAGAGGGGCGTATTCGCCTCGAATCGGTGCAGAACGCCGTCGATCAGGCCGAATCGGTCGCCGCGACGCTTGCCGGCGACGCCAAGCCCTATGCGCCAAAACCATGGTTCTGGTCCGACCAGTATGATGTGAAGCTGCAGATCGCCGGCTTCAATCTCGGCTATGACGAGACGCTGGTGCGCGCAGGCAGCCGCGAGGGAGCCGTCTCGGTCTGGTATTTCCGGAGCGGCACGCTGATTGCTGTCGATGCGATCAATGATGCGAAGGCCTATGTAACCGGCAAGAAGATGCTGGAAACCGGCGTCAACCCGGACAGATCCCAGCTGGCCGATCCGGCCACGGATCTCAAGTTGCTATTATCCTGATTCTATATGGCCCGAATTTCGGGCCGGGATCTATGACGAAAAGGCATAGGAGGAGAAATGCCGGTACCGAAGAATGACTTCAAGGCCGCGATCAGTGCCGGCCGCCAGCAGATCGGCCTGTGGCTGAATACCGGCGAGTCGCTTCCGGCGGAGATTGCTGCAAGCGCTGGCTTCGACTGGCTCGTGATCGATTCGGAACACGGGCCGAATGATCTGCGCAGCATTATCGCCCAGTTGCGGGCGCTGGCTCCCTTTGCCGTCGAACCCGTCGTGCGCCCACCTTCAAGCGAAACCTGGTTCATCAAGCAGCTGCTGGATGCCGGTGTGCGAACGCTCCTCATTCCTATGGTCGATTCGCCTGAACAGGCGAAAGCACTGGTTCAGGCTGTGCGCTATCCTCCGCGCGGCACGCGCGGACTCGGTGCCGCCGTCGCACGCGCCTCGGGTTTTAACGCCATTCCCGATTATGCGCAGACAGCCGATGACGAGATCTGCTTGCTGGTTCAGGCCGAAACGCGTGTCGCCATCGACAATCTCGAGGCGATTGCCGCGATTGACGGCGTTGACGGCGTCTTCATCGGCCCGGCGGATCTTTCGGCCGACTTGGGCTACCTCGGCCGAATCGAGGCGCCGGAAGTGCAGGACGTCATCGAATCGGCGATCGGACGAATCATCGCCGCCGGCAAGCCCGCAGGCATCCTGACCTTCAACGAAACACTCAACCGTCGTTACCTCGAACTCGGTGCAAGCTTTGTTGCCGTTGGCGCAGACGTCACCGAGCTTGCTGCGACGCTGAAAAACCTTGCCGGCCGTTACGGCCGCGGCCCGGGCGCAGGCGCGGCAAGCTCGGGTTATTGAGCCGGCAATCCCGTAGATTCCTCCTCTGTGCACCGAAATAATGCTGCGGCTGGGGTTCATCCCCAGCCTGCGACGCCACTTTTTGCTAAAAGACCTTGCATTCGGGATTTATCCGCAATAATCAGGCCGCACCGGAGAGGTGGCCGAGTGGTCGAAGGCGCTCCCCTGCTAAGGGAGTATACGTCAAAAGCGTATCGTGGGTTCGAATCCCATCCTCTCCGCCACTATCCTTCATGAAATCCTTGGATCATTAGCGTGAGCGCACGAAGCGCCTGCGAGTTATGCGTGTTGCCTGTCGGCAACATTCTCGCGAAGCTATCTATTCGAATGTGACCTGTCCCTAAGTTGCTGTCACAAAACCGCTTTCTTAACGAAAACTAAATTTTTAATGACCCCCGACTGCGGTTTTGTGTCCTTTCGGCAACATGGTTTTGTGAAGCTGCCTTGAAACTCTCGCTCATCCACAGTTCGGCATTGCGCAGCTCACGGCGATTTGTATTTTCAACTTCGAAGCGCGGCGGTGGTTCGTCAGCTTTAAGAACACGGGGATGGGCCCAAGGAATTTTGTCCTTCGGTAAATCAAGACCTAGACCCATACGTAACTTTGACTGGAGGTCAAAAATGAACATCAAGAGCCTTCTTCTCGGCTCCGCTGCTGCCCTCGCAGCAGTTTCTGGCGCACAGGCTGCCGACGCAATCGTGGCTGCTGAGCCCGAGCCGATGGAATACGTTCGCGTTTGCGACGCTTTCGGCACCGGCTACTTCTACATCCCGGGCACCGAAACCTGCCTCAAGATCGGTGGTTACGTCCGCGTTCAGGTTGACGGCCGTTCGGACTTCGATCTCAACAGCCAGGACGGCGGTTACCGCACCAACACCCGCGGTCAGATCGCTGTTGAAGCCAAGTCGGACACCGAGTTCGGTACGCTGTCTTCGAAGGTTACGCTGCGCGCCAACACCAACGTGTCGAACAGCTATTCGGTAACCATCCCGAATGATCCGACCGATCCGACTGCTGGTTCCGAAACCTACAGCGTCTCGCAGGCTAACAACGACTTCTACCTGGAAGAAACCTACCTGCAGCTCGGCGGTCTCCGCGTTGGTTACTTCTACAACTACTTCGATAACGGCCTTCCGGGCGAAACCGTTCTTTCCGACGGTGGTCCGTGGGGTAACGGCGGCCGCGGTGGCGACACGCTGAACAACTCCATCCGTTACACCTACGACGCTGGTTCGTTCTCGGTTTACGGTCAGGTTGATGCCTTCAACTCGCAGGCTGGTTGGAAGACCGACGCAGCTGGCACCGACGACGAAATCGGCATCAACGGCGTTATCACCGGCAAGTTCGGTGGCGTAACCCTCGACTTCTTCGCTGGCTACGACTTCGACTCCGAAGAAGCTGCTCTTGCTTCCACGCTGACGGCTGCTATCGGCCCGGGTTCGCTCGGCGTCTTCGCTGCCTACTCGACCGGCCGCAACCGTTACTTCGACGCAGCTGAGTGGACGATCGGTGCTGAATACGCCATCAAGGTCACCGACAAGTTCTCGATCGCTCCTGGCGTTCAGTACTGGGATAATGTTGCTTTCAAGTCTGCTACCAGCAACGACTTCGACGGTGGCGATGCATGGCGCGTTGGTGTAACGGCTGATTACAAGATCACCACCAACCTGGCTGCCAAGGCAACCGTCAACTACACCGACGTCGACAACGGTGTAGAGTCTGACGACCGTTGGGACGGTTTCCTCCGTCTGCAGCGTTCTTTCTAATCTGATCTTTCAGATATGAGCGAAAAGCCCGGCCCTGCGCCGGGCTTTTTGTTTGTGTTGATTCGGATGCAGTCGCAGAATTCCCGCAAGAATTAGTGGATGCAAATGCACGGACAGGCGGCTTTGAGCCCGGTTTACTCGTCAAATTTGTGACAAATAAGTAACGACCACGTTGCAACTGCCTGATGTTCACCGGTCGCAGATGCAGAAATGCTTGTAAGCACCCGCCGCCCGCCTGTAACTTGACGGGTGTAAAGCCTAGAGTTGACCGGGGAACCCCACAATGAAAATCACGAGCCTTCTCATCGCATCGACCGCGGCGCTTGCAAGCGTCACTGTCGCCCAGGCTGCCGATGCTATCGTCGCTGCCGAACCTGAGCCGCTGGAATATGTTCGCGTTTGCGACGCGTTCGGAACGGGCTATTTTTACATTCCGGGTACCGAGACCTGCCTCAAGATCGGCGGTTACGTCCGCGTCCAGATCGACGCACGTAGCGATGACGACTTTGGTGGTGAAGGCGGTTACCGTACCAACACCCGTGGTCACCTGACCCTGGACGCGAAGTCTGACACCGAGTACGGCACGCTGACTGCGACCATGACGTTGGAAGCTAACACCAACAGCTCGAACACCTATTCGGTCACAATCCCGGATGCTGTCGGTGGCGGTTTTACGACTTATGAAACGTCTGTGGCCAACAACGACTTCTTCCTCGATGAAACCTTCATCGAACTCGGCGGCCTCCGCGTTGGTTACTTCTACAACTACTTCGATACCGGACTTCCGGGCGAAACCGTTCTTTCCGACGCTGGTCCGTATGGTAACGGTGGCTTCGGTGGCGACACCCTGAATAACGGCATCCGTTACACCTACGACGCCGGCGCTTTCTCCGTCTACGGTCAGGTCGATGCATTCGACTCGCAGGACGGTTGGAAGGACGACGTACCGGGCACCGGTCGCGGCCAGGATGAAATCGGCATCAACGGCGTCATCACCGGCAAGTTCGGTGGCGTAACACTCGACTTCTTCGCTGGTTACGACTTCGACCGCGAAAATGCCGCTCTCGCTTCCACGCTGACGGCTGCCATCGGCCCGGGTTCGCTCGGCGTCTTCGCTGCCTACTCCTTCGGCGAAAACCGTTACTTCGACGCCTCTGAGTGGACGATCGGTGCGGAATACGCGATTGCCGTGAACGACAAGTTCACCATCGCACCGGGCATCCAGTACTGGGATAACGTTGTTCTCGACGCCGATGGCGATTTCGACGGCGGCAATGCATGGCGCGCTGGTATCACGGCTGACTACAAGATCACCACTGGCCTGTCTGCCAAGGCAACTGTCAACTATACCGACGTTGACAACGACGTTGACTCTGCTGACCGTTGGGATGGGTTCCTGCGTCTGCAGCGCTCGTTCTAATCCGGTTTTCGGATCTCACTTGGAAAGCCCGGCCTCGCGCCGGGCTTTTCTCGTTCTGGCGGTGTCGAAATTCGTCCGTGATAAATTGGTAACTGTCAGTTTCCAACTGCATGATGTAGTGGATCTGCATATAAGAAGCCGCTTGCGCTTATTCTGATCGCGAGTAGCGTTTGCACAATATGCGAATGCAGCTCACCGAGGAAATCCCAATGAAGCTGACCCGTTTTCTCATCGCATCGGCAGCAAGCCTTGTTGCTTCTTCTGTTTCCCACGCCGCCGACGCCATTGTCGCCGCCGAGCCGGAGCCGCTGGAATATGTCCGCGTCTGCGATGCTTTCGGCACCGGCTATTTCTATATCCCCGGCACCGAGACCTGTCTCAAGATCGGCGGTTATATTCGTCTGCAGCTGGATGGCCGCAGCAATTACGACATAGATACAAGCGCTGGCGCGGTCGAACTCGACGATGACGCCGGCTATCGCACCAATACGCGTGCGCAGCTCCGGTTCGAAGCCAAGTCCGACACCGAATTTGGCGCCCTCGGCTCCCGCGTCACGCTGCGCGCCAACAATAACTCCGACAGCTCGGACTTCGCGCTGAACGAGACCTATATCGAGCTGGGCGGTTTCCGTATCGGTTACTTCTATAACTACTTCGATACCGGCCTGCCGGGTGAGACCGTGCTGTCGGACGAAGGCCCGCTTTCGGGCAGCGCAACCGATATTTTCGGGGACTATATTGGCGGCGATACGCTGAACAATTCCATTCGCTACACGTTCGAATCTGGAGCATTCACGGCCTACGGACAGGCTGATTTCTTCAATTCGCAGGCCGGCTGGAAGACGGACGCCGATGGCAGTGCCGATGAGATCGGTCTCAGCGGTCTGGTAGGCGGCAAGTTTGACGCGTTTTCCATCGATCTGTTCGGCGCCTATGAGTTCGACCACGAAGACGGCGTCGTCGCATCCACTCTGTCGGCCGAGATCGGACCGGGCAAGCTGGGTGTTTTCGGTGTCTATTCTTCCGGCCCCACCCGCTACTGGGATTATTCGGAATGGACGATTGGCGCCGAGTACGCCTTCGCTGTTTCCGAAAAGTTCAAGCTCACGCCCGGCGTTCAGTATTGGGATAACATCATTCCCACGAGCGACGATTATACGGGCGGCAGTGCCTGGCGCGTCGGCGTGACGGCGGATTACCAGGTCACGCCGAACCTCCTGGCTAAGGCGACCTTCAACTACAACAATGTTGACATCGACACTGCCGGTTATGGCGATGGCGACCGTTTCGACGGCTTCCTGCGTCTGCAGCGGGATTTCTGATCGACAGAAGTTGAAAAGCCCGGCTTGGCCGGGCTTTTTCGTAGCTATCAGGGTGTCCTGCCATCGAACCGTCCGAGAACTGAAGGCACGACGGTTTAGGGCTTCCGGCCTCACTGCCTGCCAAATCTGAGGTCAGCGGCGATATCCGCCTTCTGCCCCAGCCGGGTCTTGTAGACCTGATAATTCTCCAGCACGCGCTGAACATAGTTGCGCGTTTCGGGGAAGGGGATGCGTTCGACCCAGTCGATCACCTCTTCGAGCGACTTGCCACGCGGATCACCGTAACGAGCAATCCATTCCGGCACACGCTTCGGCCCGGCGTTGTAAGCTATGAAGGTCAGTACATAGGAGCCGCCGAAAGCGTCGATCTGCTCGCCGAGATAATGCGCGCCAAGTGTGGCGTTGTAACCAGCGTCACTGGTCAGCCGGTCCGCCTTGAAGCTCATCCCGTGCCGCTTGGCAACGCCCTGTGCCGTCCCTGGTAAAAGCTGCAGAAGGCCGCGGGCATTCGCTGCGGAAACGGCTGCCGGGTTGAATGCGCTTTCCTGCCTTGCGATCGAATAGGCGAGCGCCTTGCCGGAACCGGCAATATTGGCTCCGGCCGGAATGACACCGATCGGATAGGCGAGTGCCGCCACATCGACACCACGGGAAAAAGCCGACTTGCCGATTCGCAGCGACAGTGCATGGTCGCCTTGTGCTTCCGCGCGTGCGGTCAAAAGCGAAAGTTCGCCAGGGCTGTCGATCTGCTCGCCGAGTGCCGCATAAAGTGCTGCTGATCGCCGGTCATGGCCGACGGCGTCAAGCCGCGCGATGGCACGGACCACCTCACGCGAAGCGAAGCGCTCACGGTCCTGCGCCGTGGGGAAGGGGTAGCTTACATCGAGCGTTGATTTGCCGAGCTTTGCGGCAGCCAACTGCCCGTAGAACGTGCCGGAATAACGCGCCGCCTGTTCATAGAAGTTACGCGCCTCTCCCGGTCCGCCGGCTTCAGCCGATCGACCGAGCCAGTAGAGCGCCCGCGACGCGGAAAGCGGCCGGTTGGAGGCCTCGTAGATCTTGCGGAAATGTGTCTCCGCCGTGGTCGGGTCCCGAAGCGCTCTCAGCGCATACCATCCGGCATGGAATTCCGCATCGGCGCGATCGACGGTAGACTGCGCCACATGATTTGCGACCAGCCTGTAGGCGGCGCTGAACTGCCCTAGATCCGCAAGCCCGCGTGAGACGATCCGTTGCTCGTTCCACCATTCCGTCGGATAGACGAGTTTTGCAGGATCGCGCGGTATGCGCTCAAGCAGCTTTGCCGCTCCGGCATAATCGTTCTGCCGCCTTGCATATTCTATTTTGGCGAAAAGATAAGCGGGATCGCTCGCCCACGAGCCTGCAACGGCATTGATCAGCGCATCGGCATTCCTGGCATTGTTCGCAACGGCCGCCCACGCGTTATAAAGCGACTGCGCATTGCCCAGACCCGAAAACCGCTTTGCCTGCGCCACGCGGCCGCGATACATGAGATAGTCCATGCGGGTCTTGTGATCGGCCGCGGTAAACATCCCGCCGAATTCGCCAAGCAACTTGTCTTCGGTCGCCACATCGAGTGTTTCGGAAGACCACAGACCGCGCAGGGTCCGGGCGGCCTCAGCGGTTTTACCGGCTGCCGTCTGCGCTCGGGCAAGGATCATCGCACCTTCCGGCGTCTGCGGGCGTGAACTGCCCATGGCGGAAAGCACGGCTGCAGCAGGCGGGTTTTCGCGATAAAGCGCGCGCTCTTCCCGCTCGCGCAATCCGCCAAGCCCCGGCCAGCCGGTCAGCTCGCGTGAAGCGCCAGCAATCTCACGATAGGGCACATCCTTCATTCCCGAACTGGCAATCGCCCAGGTGAGGATTTTGCGGTCGAGCGAGCCTGCCGGCAGGCTGTCGCGTGCAGCAATCGCCTGCGCCGCATCATTGCTGGAAAGTGCGTCGAGACCGGTTTTCAGTGCAGAAGATGCCAGCGGTCGGTCGAGTCTCGGAATGGAGCCGGTAATTTCGGGGATCGGCATGGCCGTTGGCGTGGGAATAGCCTGGGAGCCCGGTTGCGTTGGCACAGGCACGCTGATCGGCGCGTTCGGCCGGGCAAAGGGAAGCGGTACGATGCCGCTGCCAGCGCCATCGCTCTGGGCAAGCACAAGGCTCGATATGCTGGCTGCACTCAATCCTAAGGTGAGGATCAGAGCGGGCTTCTTCATCCGGCGACTCGCGAAAAAGACATATACCCCTATCGGGTTCTCCCATTAGGCTCCGGTGGCATTAACGAAACCTTACCACGACCTCTAAAATACGCATCGATGAGCGATGGCCGGTGATCAGTTTCCCGTGAGCTTGCGCTTGTCGGCGATCTGCCTCCGCTTTATGGTGCGCCACCTTAGTCATTGATTACGGCCGAAGCATGGACTGCGGCCATTGGGAGTTTTGCATGTTCAAGGGATCGATCCCCGCGCTCGTAACGCCGTTCACCGCTGGCGGGGCTGTCGATGAAAAAGCATTTGCAGATCATGTCGAATGGGTGATTGCAGAGGGCAGCTCGGGCCTCGTCCCGGTCGGCACGACGGGTGAGTCGCCGACTCTTTCCCATGATGAGCACAAGCGTGTGGTCGAGCTCTGTGTGGAGGTCGCCGCCAAGCGCGTGCCGGTCATTGCTGGTGCCGGTTCCAACAATACGACAGAAGCGATCGAGCTGGCACAGCACGCAGAACAGGCCGGCGCCGATGCTCTGCTTGTCGTCACGCCCTATTACAACAAGCCGACCCAGAAGGGGCTTTTCGCCCATTTCTCGGCAATCGCCGATGCGGTTTCCCTGCCCATCTTCATCTACAATATCCCGGGGCGTTCCGTCATCGACATGAGCCCGGAAACCATGGGAAAGCTCGCCAAGGCGCATAAGAACATCGTCGGCGTCAAGGATGCGACCGGCAAGATCGAGCGCGTCTCGGAACAGCGGATCTCCTGCGGTACCGATTTTATCCAGCTCTCCGGCGAGGATGCTACGGCGCTCGGTTTCAATGCCCATGGCGGCGTCGGCTGTATTTCGGTCACGGCCAATGTCGCGCCGCGCCTCTGTGCTGAATTCCAGGCGGCGACGCTGGCCGGAGATTACAAGAAGGCGCTCGAATACCAGGATCGTCTCATGCCGCTGCACAAGGCAATCTTCATGGAGCCGGGCCTCTGCGGCGCCAAATACGGTCTGAGCAAGCTGCGCGGCATGGAGCGCACCGTGCGCTCGCCCCTGGTTTCCGAGCTTGAGCCCGTAACCGAAGCCGCAATCGATGCGGCGCTGCGCCATGCAGGCCTGTTGAACTGAGGTTCTAAGCGTCGGCTGCGCTGACGCATAAGCTTCACATTCGCTGCTGGCCGCATTATATGAATGTCTGAACCCCGCTCATCGCTTTTGGGCGGGGTTCTTTTATGGATAAAGCGGAATGGAATTCGTCTGATGGCACCCAAAGGCAGCCAGCGCGTGGTCAACAAGATCGTTGCGGAAAACCGCAAGGCTCGGTTCAACTACGAAATCATCGACACCTACGAGGCCGGCATCATGCTGACCGGCACCGAGGTCAAGTCCCTGCGCGATGGCAAGGCCAATATCGCGGAATCCTACGCGTCTGACGAAGGCAACGAGATCTGGCTGATCAACAGCCACCTGCCGGAATATCTGCAGGCCAACCGCTTCAATCACGAGCCGCGCCGCCGTCGCAAGCTGCTGTTGTCGAAGCGCGAGATCAACCGTCTTCGCAACGGCATCAACCGCGAAGGCATGACGCTCGTACCGCTGAAGATCTATTTCAACGACCGCGGCCGTGCCAAGCTGGAACTGGCGCTCGCCAAGGGCAAGAAACTGCATGACAAGCGCGAGACCGAGAAGGAACGCGACTGGAACCGCCAGAAGTCGCGGCTGCTGAAGGGCGGCTGACGGCTGTATCGGCCAGAGACTTTCTGCACCAGGTTCCGGTCCTCATCCGCCTGCCGGCACCTTCTCCCCGTGATAACGGGCAGAAGGTCAAAAGCTGCGTCGCCTCAGCCTCTCTCGAATGTCCAGTAGGGGACGTTCCCTTGCCCCGTCTACGGCGGAGGGGCAGGAGCTGACACTGGCGCAGCTTGGTCACGGCTTCCGCATCCGTACCTATCCAATCGGAACCAAACCTCATCCCCACCGTTTCCCCGCACCTTCATGCGGGCAAGCGGATAATGACGAAGAAGCAGTTTTTCACCTACCTGATGCTGGTTGTGGGCTTCGGCCTTGCTGCCTGGCTCCTTTATCAGGTTTTTCGCGAGCACTCGTTCTCCGAGATCGTCCAGTCGGTCCGCGATATCCCAGCTGCCAATCTGGCTCTGGCGCTCCTCTTCGCCTTCGGCTCCTATCTCTGCCTCACCGGGTTTGACTGGTGCGGCGTGCGTTATGTGAAGAACGATCTGCCCTATCCCAAGATCGCACTCGCTTCCTTCATCGCGCTCTCCATCGGTCAGAGTGTCGGCATGTCGGGTTTGAGCAGCGGTGCCCTGCGTTATCGGTATTATGCCCATTGGGGCATGACGACTGAAGATGTGGCGAAGATCGTACTGCTCTCGGGCGTCACGGTAGGGCTCGGCATGGCCGTGCTTGCCGGCATCGTCATGGTGGTCAACCCGCAGGATGCTGCCGCAGTGCTGCGTCTGAGGCAGGAGGTCGTGATTACCATCGGCGCAGGCTGTCTCCTTGCAACTGCGCTCTATATCGCACTCGCCGCCTTCCTGCGCGCGCCGCTGAAAATCCGTAGCTGGACCTTCCAGATGCCCACATGGAAGATTGCCGTCGCTCAGGTGGTCATCGGCACTATCAACTTCGCCTTCGTCTCTGCCTGCCTGCGCGAGGTCATGGCGGCGGGCGCTGATGTTAGTTATCTCAAGGCCGCAACCGCCTTCGTGCTCGCCAATGTTGCGATCCTCATCACCCATGCGCCAGGCGGCCTCGGTGTGTTGGAGGCGACCGTCCGGCATGTCATGGGCGATCAGGCGTCGATCGGCTCGCTGGTCGCCTTCCGGGTGATCTATTTCTTTATCCCGCTCTTCATCGGCCTGCCGCTGTCGCTCGTCGTCGAGGCCATCTTCCGGGCGACAAAGTCGGGCAGCCGTCCGCAGCCGAACGGAGATCAGCGCGCCGCGGTCTCTGCCGGATAGCCTTCCGCCATTCGGCGTTCATGTTCGATCAGCCAGCGTTTGCGCCACAGGCCGCCGCCATAACCGGTAAGGCTGCCATCTGCAGATAGAACCCTGTGGCAAGGAATGACGATGGCGATCTGATTGGCGCCGTTGGCGCCTGCGACCGCGCGGGTGGAGGAGGGCATGTTCATGTCGGCCGCGAGTGCGCCATAGGTGCGAAGCTCTCCGGCCGGGATCTCTCGCAGCGCCTGCCACACCTGCCGCTGGAACGGCGAGCCATGCTCGGCAAGACGCGTCTTGAACCCGTTGTTTTCGCCGGAAAAATAGGCCTTTAACTCCGCCTCGATCTCGTCGATCGGCGGATACCGTCCCGTCACGATGCTGCTGCCGCTCGCCTTCTGCAGCCTGCGGATTTCCGCTGGTAGCGCTTTGCGCTCGGCAAATTCCAGAATGTGCAGCGCATGCGTGTCTGCGATCGCGATCATCGGGCCGATCGGCGTATCGATCCAGTCGGCACGCAGCAGCGCCTTGCCACGCAGTTTCGCCGGTGCTTCCCCGAACAATTTTGCGATCGCGGCCCGAAAGCCGCTACCGGAACCGTAGCCCGCATCGAGCTGGGCATCGATGACGTTGCCGCCATCGTTCAGCACTTCTGCGGCCTTGCCCATGCGTCTCAGCCGCGCCATCTCCAGAAAACTCATGCCGAATTGCCGCTTGAAGGCGCGCCGCACGGTTGATGGATCGACGCCTAAGGCAATCACGTCGTCTTCGCTCCAGCGCCGTAGCGGATCGGCGTCCAGCGCATCGATCAGCCGTGTCACCACTGGATCGGTCTCGCCAAGCTTCAGCATCGGCCGGCATCGATTGCAGGGGCGAAAACCCGCTTCGAGGCACTCGGCGATCGTCTCATAGAAAGTTGAATTCTCGCGCTTCGGCTTGCGGGCAGGGCAGGTGAGGCGGCAGAAAATGCCGGTCGTCTTCACTGCTACCCAGGCAAACCCTTCATAGGAAGGATCGCGGGCGATCAGCGCATCATAAAGAATATCGTCGGAAGGGCGTTGAAACAGCATGAGACTCTTCTAGCCCGAAACAAAAATAGGCGCCGCCGAAAAACGGGCGCCTATTTTTCTAATGATGTCTGCTTCGACAGTTACGCGTCGGCCGGCTCTGTGGGTTCGGTCGGGCGTACCGCGCGTTCGCTCGGGTCGCGGCCGACTTCCGCCTTTAGCGTCATCAGGTCGATGAAGTGATCGGCCTGACGGCGTAGGTCGTCGGCGATCATCGGAGGCTGCGTCTGCATCGTCGAGACGACCGAAACCTTACGGCCACGACGCTGCAACGCTTCCACCAGATTGGTGAAGTCGCCGTCGCCGGAGAAGATCACCAGATGATCGACAGTTTCCGACTGTTCCATCGCGTCGATGGCCAGTTCGATATCCATATTGCCCTTGATCTTGCGACGGCCAAGACTATCCGTGAATTCCTTCGCGGGCTTGGTCACGACCTTGTAGCCGTTATAGTCCAGCCAGTCGATCAGCGGGCGGATGGAGGAATACTCCTGGTCCTCGATCAGCGCCGTGTAATAATAGGCTCGAAGCAGGTATCCGCGTTTCTGGAAAGCCTTCAGAAGCTTTCGATAATCGATATCGAAGCCGAGGCTTTTTGAGGCGGCGTACAAATTCGCGCCATCGATAAAGAGAGCAATCTTCTCTCTCGGGTCAAACATATGTCTCCATCCCTTTTTATGCCCGTTTTCCGAGCAGATCGGTAAAACGAAATATGTACCGACGATATCGGAATAATTCTTACATTACGAACTATTCATATATCTGTCATGTAAGTTACGATTCGCAATATTCCAAGCACGTGCTGATTGAATATATTCCTCCATCCCAAGCACTTTAGTCTTATGTCCAAGGCGCGGACCATTCGACTATGAGTTCTCGGGCGCAGCGCTTGCCGGATTTAGAATCCGGATAAACAGGTTAACCTCACCCGTTTCTTTGCCGCCAGGCTTTGACAGAGATCATGCTGTCAGTGCTTTGCGCCTTGGAATGGAGCGTTTTCTCCTCAGTAAACGCTCCGTAACTCACCACTCGATTGGCCCCGGGTTTAGGAAAAACTTGAATTTCCCGCACAATGGCTGTATCGGGCGTATCAATTCCGGAAATCCAGGACCGCAAAGGACAGGCAATGGCCCGTGTCACAGTAGAAGATTGCATTGACAAAGTCGACAACCGTTTCGAGCTGGTTCTGCTCGCAAGCCATCGCGCTCGCCAGATTTCGCAGGGCGCTGCGATCACCATCGACCGCGATAACGACAAGAACCCGGTCGTCGCCCTTCGCGAGATCGCCGACGAGACCCTGTCTCCCGACGACCTGAAGGAAGACTTGATCCATTCGCTGCAGAAGCATGTTGAAATTGATGAGCCGGAGCCCGATCCGGCCGCTATGGCTCTTATCGCCGCTGGCGGTGTATCGGTTGCCTCCGATTCTGAAGATGAAGATGCTCCGGAAACCGTCAATTTCGACCAGATGTCGGAAGAAGAACTGCTGGCCGGTATCGAAGGTCTGGTTCCGCCGGAAAAGAGCGACGACTACTGATTGGTATAGTGTGCCTGAGCGGATTTCGATCCATATCCGCTTGGCCTGGATAAAACGGTCGGAATAATCGCTCCGATCGGAATGATAGTGCGCTGCGGCAAGGTATCGTTCATCCTATCGCCCTAATCTGGTTGTCTCAATTATGATGGCTGCGCTAACCGATGGTTGGCGCGCCATTTTCTTTTGTCGCCACACCGTATTTGAAGGGCATTTCCGGGAATGATGAGGCAGTACGAGCTTGTTGAGCGGGTTCAGAAATACAAGCCCGACGCCAATGAAGCTCTTCTCAACAAGGCCTATGTCTACGCCATGCAGAAGCATGGCCAGCAAAAGCGCGCCTCTGGTGATCCCTACATTTCCCATCCGCTCGAAGTAGCGGCCATCCTCACCGACATGCATCTCGACGAGTCGACCATCGCGGTCGCGCTTCTGCATGACACGATCGAGGATACGACAGCCACCCGCGCCGAAATCGACGAACTGTTCGGCGAGGATATCGGTCGGCTCGTCGAAGGCCTGACCAAGCTGAAACGCCTCGACTTGGTGTCGAAAAAGGCCAAGCAGGCCGAGAACCTCCGCAAGCTGTTGCTCGCCATTTCCGATGACGTCCGTGTCCTGCTGGTGAAGCTCGCCGACCGTCTGCATAACATGCGCACGCTCGACCACATGAAGGCCGAGCAAAAGGCGCGCATTTCCGAGGAAACGATGGATATCTATGCGCCGCTCGCCGGCCGCATGGGTATGCAGGACATGCGTGATGAACTGGAGGATTTGTCCTTCCAGTACATCAACCCGGAAGCCTATGAGACGGTTACGCAGCGCCTGGCGGATCTGTCGGCCCGCAATGAAGGCCTGATCAAGAAGATCGAGGATGAGCTGCGTGAGCTTCTCGTCGCCAACGGCCTGAATGGAACTTTCGTCAAGGGACGGCAGAAAAAACCTTATTCCGTCTTCCGCAAGATGCAGTCGAAGTCGCTCTCTTTCGAGCAACTCTCGGATGTCTACGGTTTTCGCATCATCGTCGACGACGTTGCCTGCTGCTACAAGGCGCTGGGCATCGTTCATACACGCTGGCGCGTCGTTCCTGGCCGCTTCAAGGATTACATATCGAACCCCAAGCAGAACGATTACCGTTCGATCCACACCACCATCGTCGGTCCGTCCCGCCAGCGTATCGAGCTGCAGATCCGCACTCAGCTGATGCAGGAAATCGCCGAATACGGCATCGCCGCTCATACACTCTACAAGGACGGCCAGTCTGTTGCAGGCAAGGGACCGGCCAAAGGCGAAGAGCTTCTGCCGAAGGAGAGCAACGCTTATTCTTGGCTGCGCCACACGATCGAATCGCTGGCCGAAGGTGATAATCCCGAAGAGTTCCTCGAACACACCAAGCTCGAGCTGTTCCAGGACCAGGTTTTCTGTTTCACCCCGAAGGGCAAGCTTATCGCGCTGCCACGGGGTGCAACCCCGATCGACTTTGCCTATGCCGTGCACACCAATATCGGCGACACCACCGTCGGTGCCAAGATCAACGGCCGTATCATGCCGCTCGTCACGCGTTTGAATAACGGCGACGAAGTCGAGATTATCCGTTCCGGCGTCCAGGTTCCGCCAGCCGCCTGGGAAGAGATCGTCGTCACCGGCAAGGCGCGCTCGGCGATCCGCCGCGCCACCCGCATGGCGATCCGCAAGCAATATGCCGGCCTCGGTCACCGCATTCTGGAGCGCACCTTCGAGCGCGCCGGCAAGACGTTTTCTCGCGACGCGCTGAAGCCGGCGCTGCATCGTCTGGCGCAGAAGGATGTCGAGGATACGATCGCCTCTGTCGGTCGCGGTGAACTTTCCTCGCTCGACGTGCTGCGCGCCGTCTTCCCGGATTACAAGGACGAGCGCGTAACCGTGAAGCCAGCAGCCGATCAGGGCTGGTTCAACGTCCCGAGTGCAACCGGCATGATGTTCAAGCTGCCGGCGAAATCCCAGACCGATCTGGAAAATGCCCAGGCTGCAGATCTCGTGGCGACGCTGCTGCCGATCCGCGGCCTTGCCGCCAATACCCAGGTGCGTTTCGCCCCGAGCGGCGCGGTCCCCGGTGATCGCATCGTCGGCATCATGGATGCTGGCAAGAGCAAGGGCATCACCATCTATCCGATCCAGGCGCCTGCGCTGCAGAAATTCGACGACGAGCCGGAACGCTGGATCGATGTTCGCTGGGATCTCGACGAAGCCAACAAGTCACGCTTCCCGGCAAAGATCGAGATCAACACGATCAATGAACCCGGCACGCTCGCAACCGTCGCCAAGACGATCGGTGCGCTCGACATCAATATTCGCACCATGTCCATGGGCTCCAATCGCGCCGACGACTTTTCCGAGATCGCGATGGAAATCGAGGTCTGGGACCTGCGTCAGCTCAACCAACTTCTTTCGCAGTTGAAAGAACTGGACTGCGTGGCCAATCTGAAGCGGGTTTATGATTGAGGCAAGCCGCGGGGACGCCCTGTGGAGAAAATCTCGTCTGAAGAGGCGCGTGTCAGCTGGTCGCGCCGGACGAAGAGGGCTTCGCGCCTATCCGTAAGGAGGTTGCGATCTTGGTCGCCATGGCCTTCAGATATCTCATCGTGAACTTTTGCAATTCTCCGATGACCAGGCAAGTGGCGGTCACTGCTACGGCAATCGGAAGGAAGGAATGCATATTCAGCATGCCGGCCTGAGCAACATAATACCCGATAATCACGATCACGGTCTGATGCACGACATAGTAAGTCAGGACCGACTTGTTGAGGTAGGTAACAACGCGGTTGGGCTTGTTGGCAATCCGGGCGGCGAATGCCAGCAATGCGATGATCGAACCCCATTGAAAGATCGACCGAAGAATCCGCATCGACGTGACAATCGCGTCGGGCCACTGTTCGCGAGGCACTGACACCACGATCGTCGTGATGATCAGCAGGGAAATGGCCGATAGGCCAAGGCTTCTCCACCTCTGTCGATCGATCTCCTGCCAGAAGCGCGGTTCATCCATCAGCAGTGCGCCCGCGGCAAACATCGAAAAATAGAGGACATGCGAGTAGATGTCGGTGGCGATGATCAGTGTCTCACCGAATATTGGATAGAGGAAAAGCCGGATTGCCGCGAGAAACAGGATCGGTATCAAATATAGGTATGCACCTTGCAGCGACGACGCAAAGCAAGTGGATATCTTGGGCAGATATCGGCTGATCGATGGCAGGACGAGCAGCCAGAGGAACGCATAGATCCACAGGTAGGCGAGGAACCACATGTGTCCGAGCGGTGCACCGGACACCAGGTAGAGCATGCAGAATTCCAGGTAGGATACCTCGGAAAACGCGTCGGGATTTGAAAAATACATCTGGGGCGGAACGACAAAGAGAATGCCCAGCACGAATGGTAACAGAAGCTGCCGGGTTCGCTCGCTGCGCAATTGCGCGATAGATTTCCGCTTGAGCAACGATGTCGTGATGAGCCCGGAGATGAAGAATAACAGGCTCATACGCCACGGATGGGAGCCGATGGAGATCAGGTCGATCAGACGGCTGCCTTCAGCCGCATTGAGCAGCCACGGCTTGGTGCCGTATATCAGGCTCGTATGGTAGATGATGAGTGTACCGAAGCTCATCACACGCAGCGCATCGAGGTCGTGCCGTCGCCCGCCCGGTCTAGTCTCTGTCATGAAATGGTTCCCCAGCCGGCTCCATGCAAGCAGAAGACAATTTAATGTCTCTTAATGCGGCCGCTGCATTTGCATATATCTGGGGGAATCTCGTAGAATTGTCCCGGGATGATAAATTATCGGGAGGTAACAGCCTCAAGTGATGCTGTGTGATCTTTGGATTTCTGCTTGAAATATTGAGAGACGATTGTGCGAAGCATTTTCGCATCCTCGGATGAAACTTCAGCCGGTTTGAATTTTACATCCGTAACCTCGTCTCCGGAAAAATAACCGTAGAACATCAATGCCGACAGATAGCTGCCGTAGATCGAGGGATGGTTGCAATCATCGTAGAGTCTGAAATCTCTCGGCCGATCCTGAAGTTCCTCCCAGACAAGGCCGACATTGACCAGATCGACCCCGGTCAGAGCGGCCAGGCGCGCATGCTGCTGCTGGATGTTCACATGCATGTTGGCATAGCCCGCCGGCATCATGCCGGTCGCCGTCTGTGGCATGCCTGCCCCCTGGGTGCATTGGTCGGTGTATCTCCAGGTTACGAACATGGCAGGCGATGACCCGTTGGCCTGCACCTCCTTGATCATCGCTGCGGCGGTGTCCCATGCCCCATTGGCCTTCTCGGCGCTGTACTGGTCGCTGCTCAACACCTGCAACACGACGTGATCCCATCGGCGCTCGAGCTGGGCCTGCGTATTGCCGCTCTCCAGGTGATACGCGAGGCTCACACCGGGCTGTGCATCCATTTCCACATGCAGCTTTTCCGGATATCCCGCCGAATCGGCGATCGAGCGCACCATGAAGGGCATCGCGTGGTAGAATGTCCGGCTGTTGCCGATGAACAGCACCCGCTGCTCTGGCCTTGTGTCCAGCATGTCTTTCAGTGATCGTATTCCATCGCTCAGCATGCCGTTGAACGGAGGCAGGAAGGCCAAGGAGCTAGCCAGCGCGATGGCCAGCACACCTGCTCGACTGACCTTCAACATGCTAGGACCTCATACGGATTGCATCTCTTCCGCATGATCTAGTCGACAATAGATGAATGATGAGTTGCTTAAATTCAAAAAATGCTGTGAAAACAGCGATCATCACGCCGGTGTGTAGACGGATGGTGCCGCCCCGGCTGACAGCATTACCTGCCCAAGCCATCCAAATGCGAAGGGGCGCCACTGCGCCCCCCCAAAATCATTGAATATCTCGCTCATCCTCAGATCGGGCTGACATAGCCGAAGCCGAGCAAGCCAAGCAGTGCCACGCCGATCACCAGGCGGTACCAGACAAACGGCATGTAGCTCTTGGTCGACACGAGTTTCAGGAACCAGACGATGACGCCGTACCCGACAACGAAGGCGATCAGCGTTGCAAGGGCGGTGGGGCCGGCGGCTACCGCCGTGTCTTCACCCATCGTCTTCAAAAGCTGGTAGAAGCCCGAGCCGAACACGGCAGGAACAGCGAGCAGGAACGAGTAACGCGCCGCCGCCTCGCGCGTGTAGCCAAGGAGAAGGCCGGCAGTGATCGTTCCGCCGGAGCGGGAGACGCCGGGGATCAGTGCCATCGCCTGGGCAAAACCGAAGATGATGCCGTCGCGCCAGATCAGCTGCCTAAGCGCATATTTCTTCTTGCCGATGCGGTCAGCCCAGCCCAGGATCAGGCCGAAGACGATCAGCATCACGGCGGTGATATACATGTTGCGCAAGCCGTGTTCGATCTGGTCCTTGAAACCAAGCCCCAGGATGATGATCGGCAGCGAGCCGATGATGATGAGCCAGCCCATGCGGGCCGCATCCTTGTCGTAATCGCCGATCCTGAACACCTGACGTAGCCAGGCGGTGGCGATATTGATGATGTCTTTCCAGAAGTAGACGAGAACCGCAGTCTCTGTGCCGAGCTGGGTGATGGCCGTGAATGCGGCACCAGGATCGGTGCCCGAGGGCAGGAATTCACCGAGAATGCGCAAATGCGCGCTGGAGGAAACCGGCAGGAATTCGGTCAATCCCTGGACAAGTCCAAGAATGGCGGCATCAGTCCAACTCACGCTCATGGCAGCTCCGAAGCTTGGGGATAGGCTTTAAAGGATAGAAGGGATTTCTGAAGGCAGGCTGAAGGTCATGTTTGGCATAGGTCTGGCAGCTTGCGATCGTCAAGCTGCAAAGCTTGGAACCGCTCAATGTGACGATTCTACGGTAGACGGTCCATGTCTCAAACATATCACGGCTATTCCCGCTGTCTGCGCATCGCCCTCAAATCTTCCGCCATGCACGCGAACGGGCCGGATCGCTCCGGCCCGCAAGGTTTCTTCATCAACAGGGAGATGCGGCGCCCATGACGCCACGTGGCCTCAGCACTTGTTGAAATTGATCGCGTTGATGACGTTGTTATAGTCCTGCAGCAACTGCGTTGCGTCCTGCCGTTCCGCCGACATCATCTGGAACTGCGCCTTCTTGTCTTCCTGATAACGGCCGTTTTCGGTCCGCAGGATGATCTGGCGACCGGTGGCAAGATAGGCGTTGACGTTGAGCATCATCGACGAGCATCCGGCATTGTTCTTCTCGCGCAGCTTGGCGTCGTAACCCGTTGCCATCGCGTTGAACTGATCGAGGGAAGTCTTCAGCGTATCCTTCCTGTCGCCCAGCCCCTTGCCCTGCAGAAAACCATCGGCGGCGTCCATGCTTTCCTTGATATGGTAGATCATGCCGATGCGGAAATAGTCGCGCGTATCCTTCTGCGCACTTTCGAACTCGGCCTTGATCCGGGCGCGGTCCTTGGCGTCGATGGCGCTGATAAAATTGCCCTGCGCTGCGGCAAGCGTTTCCATGGCGGCGATGAAGGCCGGCTGGATCTCGCGCCCATGCGCGCCCTTGTCGCTCAGATAGGTCTTGGCGGCGATATAATTGCCCATGTCCCGATCGAGCGGTTCGGCCTTTTCGGCCGCGTCGCGATACGCATCCGCCGAACCGTCGAGCTCGGCCATGTCGGGCTTCATCTCACGTGCCTTGGCAAGGGCGTTCTTGAGCCTGTCCAGATTGTTGGTCGAGTAGAACAGGTTGTCGTTCTTGTCCTTGCCGTCTAGCACGGGCTGGACATAGCTCTGGAAGGTCGCCAGCTCCTTGGCATAGGAGCGTTGGAACGAGTTCGCCACTTCGACATAGGCGTTGTATTTCAGCACTTCAGCTTGTTCGGCAGATGGCTGGTTCTGTTCTTTATTGCTGGTCTTGCTTTCGTCGCATGCAGAAAGCGTCAGGACGCAGGCCGCAACGGCCAGCGACCGGATCATGTTTCCGGTGTTCATCAAATTGTCCTCGTTTGAAATATCAGCTTGAAACCGCAGGATCGGCAGCCGTATTGGCAGCTCGCATATCGGATGGCTATATCGAGATCACTTGGTCAGCGTCTCGGACCGATCAGGGTTCATCCTGTTTTGGGTCTGGTATCCGCTCCAACTACCTCCTCTTCACTGGTGGCGTCCGATGGCTCAAGCCAAGCCATGGTTATCAGGCGCGCACCGTTCTCCCCTCGATCTGTTGAAATGCCTGGGGACTTATTCATCTGCGCCCGGAGTTCCGCTCAGGAAAGGCGTCGATCATATGAAAATACATGATCTGCAGAATGTGAGAATGTCTCCTATTGGCGCAATCCCGGCTTGTCACCCCGAAAACGGCTTCCGGCTGACATTTGCTATCCGGTGAAATGGAAACGGGCCGGATTGCTCCGGCCCGCTTCTCAATTCAGTGATGCTGGTAAAGGCGATCAGACGGCGCCGCGGGTCTCGACATAAAGTGCGTAGACCGAGTGGCTCGACGCCATGTAGAGGCGGTTCTTCTTCTTGCCGCCGAAAACGAGGTTCGGGCAGCGCTCCGGCAGCTTGATGAAGCCGATCGCCTTGCCTTCCTTGTTGAACACCTTCACGCCGTTCAGCTCTTCCGGCTTTGCGCCGGCAGCACCGGACGAGCCCCAGCCGCACCAAAGGTTGCCGTCGACATCGACCTTGAAGCCATCGAGGCCGCCATTGTCGTCGGCGGTGATCAGCGCCTTCTTGTTGGAAACCGTCTTGCCGTCCTTGGAGACGTCGTAAGCCCAGACGATACGGTAGGGCTGCGCGCGGCCTTCGACGATATAGAGCTTCTTCTCGTCTTCGGAAAAAGCGATCCCGTTCGGGCCCTTGAGTTCGTCGGTGATCAGTGACAGTTCACCTTCGGCAGAAATGCGGTAGACGGAGTGCGGCAGCTCCGGGTCTGCCTTTTCGCCTTCCCACATGCCGCCGATGCCGAATGGCGGATCGGTGAACCACAGCGAGCCGTCCGACTTGCAGACGATGTCGTTCGGCGAATTCAGCTTCTTGCCCTTGTAGTTGTCGGCAAGAACCGTGATCGAGCCGTCATGCTCGGTGCGGGTGACGCGGCGGGTCAGATGCTCGCAGGCGATGAGGCGGCCCTGCAGGTCACGGCAGTGGCCGTTGGCATAGTTCGAATTGGCGTCGAACACGCTCCATGTCTCGTTCGTTTCGTCGAACTTCATGACGCGGTTGTTTGGAATGTCGCTGACCAGCAGATACTTGCCGTCACCGAAATAGACCGGACCTTCCAGCCAGCGAGCGCCGGTGGCAACCTGTTCCAGCGAAGCGCTGGCAACACGATATTTCGCAAAGCTCGGGTCGAGAACCTGAATGGCCGGATCGGGATAGATCGGGGAGGGGGTGAAGCTGATCGCCTGGGCGGAGGCGTTTTTGATGGTGACGGCAGTTGCGGCTGCGACGGCACCGAATGTCATGAGGTTGCGGCGGCTAAGATCCACGGGAAAATTCCTTCGATAATAGTCGTTGATTTCATATCAATCTGCCCGCTCTGCGGGAGGCGGCAATCATCGCCTTGGTGCCCTGTTAACGTCGTAGCATTGTGCGCTGCAATATAAATCTGATGCATTCTCCCCCCATGATTAAGGAGGCATGAAGGCCGATGATCGGAGAGGAGGGGCAGTTTTCTCGCCTTTGTCAAAAACTATAATGCAATGCAGCAAATGTAAGATTTTTTTATGAAATTCGCCCTAGGGTGCGACAAGCACACAGAGATCGCCTGGTCGATCCTCCACGCGCATGACGCGCGCCGTCAAAAAACGGTTCCTGCATTTTCCTCCTCCCCCGAATGCGTGTTTTCAGTCTTCCTGAGAAGGTCCCCCCATGCTCAAGAACTTAAAAATCAAGACCAAGTTTTTGATGGCGATCGCCATCCTTGGCGTCATTTCGCTTGCCGGTCTGTTATTCGTGACCCAGCGTTTCAGCGCCGCCAATGAATCCTATTCGAATTTCTTGCATAACGAGAGCACGGCTGCGACCTTCGTACCGCGCGGTGCCGCAGGCATGTGGACAGCCACCACCTGGCTTAGCCGCGCTCTTGCACAGGACCCGCAATCCGCTGCGTTCAAGGATTTGTCCGAGCGCTTCGGCAAGGAAATCACCGGTGCGCGCGCACGTCTGGCACAGGTCCCCGGTCTTGTGCCGAGCCGCCAGGCCGCAACTGACGAATTGCTCGCAGGCGCAGATAAGCTGAAGGCAATCGGTGATGATCTGCTGAAAGCTCATGTCGCTGGCGACGAAGCGAAGGTCACCGCTCTTTCGGGTGATCTCGACAAGGCTATTGTTGAACTGTCGCCGAAGTTTGGTGCCAGCAACGGCGCCATGGCGGACCTGATCAAGAACGGCGGCGATCAGCTGTCGGCTGAAGTCTCGTCCACCATCAAGTTCACGATTGTCGGCATGCTGATCGGTATCGCCGTTGCTATCGTGTTGGCACTGACGATCGCCCAGAAGGGTATCACCGCTCCGATGGCGCGCCTTCGTGAACGTATGGCGTCGCTTGCTGCCGGCGATGCCCGCGCTGCGATCGATGGTCTCGACCGAAAGGACGAAATCGGCCAGATGGCCGAAGCCGTCGAAGTCTTCCGTCACAACGCTCTCGAGCGCACCCGCCTTGAACAGGAAGCCGACGACAACCGCAGCCTGTCGGAAAAGGAACGCATCGAGCGCGAAGCCGCCAAGGCCCGCGAAGCTGCCGACGTCAAATTCGCCGTCGACAATCTCGCCCAGGCACTGAGCCAGCTTTCCGATGGCAACGTCTCCTACCGTATCGAACAGCCGTTTACGGCAGCGCTTGATGGTGTCCGCGGTGACTTCAACGCCTCGGCTGCAAAGCTGCAGGGTGCACTCGAACAGGTCGCCGAAAATGCCCGCAGCATCGAGGCCGGTTCGGCCGAGATCAAGTCGGCTGCCGACGATCTTGCCAAGCGCACTGAGCAGCAGGCCGCTTCTGTCGAAGAAACCGCAGCCGCTCTGGAAGAGATCACCACCACGGTGAAGGATGCCGCCCGCCGCGCCACCGAAGCAGGCAACCTCGTTGCCCGCACCCGTCAGGGCGCAGAAAAGTCCGGCGAGGTGGTCCAGAAGGCTGTTCAGGCCATGGAAGCGATCGAAAAGTCCTCCGGCGAGATCGGCAACATCATCGGCGTCATCGATGACATTGCCTTCCAGACCAACCTTCTGGCACTCAATGCCGGTGTTGAAGCCGCGCGTGCGGGTGAGGCGGGCAAGGGCTTTGCAGTCGTCGCTCAGGAAGTTCGCGAATTGGCCCAGCGTTCCGCAAACGCCGCCAAGGAAATCAAGACGCTGATCAATGCGTCGAATGAGCAGGTCCAGAACGGTGTGCATCTCGTCGGCGAAACCGGCAAGGCACTGCAGACGATTGTCGGCGAAGTCCAGGAGATCAACCGCAACGTCAACGCGATTGTAGAGAGCGCGCAGGAACAGTCTTCCGGCCTGCAGCAGATCAACACCGCGGTCAACACGATGGACCAGGACACTCAGAAGAATGCTGCCATGGTCGAAGAGCAGACCGCTGCAAGCCATGGTCTTGCTCGCGATGCTGCGTCGCTGAACGCTCTTCTCGCCCAGTTCAAGCTGTCGGTACAGACCTACAAGTCAACCGTCCGTGCAGTGAAGGCAAACGAAACGCCTGCCGCCTCACCAGCACGCGCTCTCGGTCGCAAGCTGGCCGGTGCCTTCTCCGGCAATGCTGCCGTCAAGAACGAAAGCTGGGAAGAGTTTTAAGCCCAGCTCGTCCTGAGGACGATCCATTCTCAAGATCACGAAAGGCCGCAGGCAACCCGTCTGCGGCCTTTCCTTTGGGTAAAATCTCTCCGAAGCCGCCTTCCACTGGTATCAAGACAGGCGTTTGAACGGACGGTGCGGCATTTTGCCGTGAGTTTTATAAAATTCGATACAACGTAAGATTTTATTATCGGACCGAGTTCTATGCTCTGCCCGGGACATTCGAGATACCCCCTTGCTCTCAAGCGCGCATGATGTGCGTCGTTCCTCCAGATCACATGGTTGGACGACTCCTGTTTGGTTGGCTCTTTCGTCGGGAGTCCGCACTGTTGCGCCAAGCGCGGGATCCCGCGGCGGCTGGTGCTGCAGCAAATAGACTTGCGCATAGTGTCTCCGAGAACCAAGCCCGGTTCTCGGCTCAATGCGCTGAGTTCATCGCGTTGTGGAGGTATCCGATGCTCAAGAACCTAAAAATAAAGACCAAATTTCTGATTGCGATTGCGATCCTGGCGTTCATCTCGCTGGCGGGCCTGGCTTTCGTCACTCTACGCTTCGAAGAGGCGAACAGCACATATTACAACTTCCTCCAGAACGAGAGCACTGCGGCTGTCTATGGGCCTCGTGGTGTTGCCGGCGCGTGGACGGCTATCAACTGGCTGAACCGTACCGTAAGCCAGGATCCACAGTCGGACAAATTCACGGAATTCGCTGCCCGCTTCAATAACGAGTTGAGCGGCGCCCGCGGCCGTCTGGAGCAGATCCCGGCCATCGTTCCCAGCCGAAAGGCTGCAATCGACGAGTTGGTGAGCGCCATAGACGCCATGCGGCAGATCGGCGGCGAAATGATCAAGGCCCATGCCGTCGGTGACAAGGCACTGTTCGACAGCATGACGGTCAAGCTCGAACAGGCCACCATCGATTTCTCGGCAAAGTCGGGCGCCAACAACACTGCCATGGCGGATCTGATCAAGAATGGTTCGGACCAGCTCAATGCGCGTGTTACCGACGCAATTCGGGTCACGATCATCAGCATGTTGATCGGGATTGCCGTTGCGATCGCTTTCTCCATGTTGATCGCGCAGAAGGGTGTCACCACGCCGATGGCGCGTTTGCGGGAACGCATGGCGTCTCTCGCCGCCGGTGAGACAGAAGCTGAAATCGACGGTCTCGACCGCAGGGACGAGATCGGCCAGATGGCTGAAGCCGTCGCTATTTTCCGCGACAACGCGCTTGAACGTCAGCGTCTCGAACAGGAGGCTGATGACAATCGTAGCCTGTCGGAGAAGGAACGCATCGAACGCGAAGCCGCCAAGGCCCGCGAAGCGGCCGACGTCAAATATGCAGTCGACAATCTCGCCGAGGCACTAAACCAGCTCTCCAACGGTGATGTCTCCTATCGCATCGAGCAGCCTTTCACGGGAACACTCGATGGAGTGCGCAACGACTTCAACAGTTCGGCATCCAAGCTCCAGGAAGCGCTTGAGCAGGTTGCAGGCAATGCCCGCAGCATTGAGGCCGGTTCGGCGGAAATCCGCTCCGCTGCCGACGATCTCGCCAAGCGCACCGAACAGCAGGCCGCTTCGGTCGAAGAAACGGCTGCCGCTCTGGAAGAGATCACCACCACGGTGAAGGACGCAGCCCGTCGCGCCACCGAGGCAGGCTCGCTTGTCACGCGTACCCGTCAGGGTGCCGAAAAGTCGGGTGAAGTCGTGCGCAGCGCTGTCAAGGCAATGGAAGAGATCGAGAGGTCATCCGGCGAGATCGGTAACATCATCGGCGTCATCGACGACATCGCCTTCCAGACCAATCTTCTGGCGCTGAACGCCGGTGTCGAGGCCGCGCGTGCAGGCGAAGCGGGCAAGGGGTTTGCCGTTGTCGCACAGGAAGTGCGCGAACTTGCCCAGCGGTCCGCAAATGCCGCCAAGGAGATCAAGACACTGATCACCGCGTCCAACCATCAGGTCCAGAACGGCGTGCATCTGGTCGGCGAGACCGGCAAGGCGCTGGAGATGATCGTGGCGGAGGTCCAGGAGATCAACCGGCACGTGGCCGCCATCGTGGAGAGTGCGCAGGAACAATCCTCGGGCCTCCAGCAGATCAACACAGCCGTCAATACGATGGATCAGGATACGCAAAAGAACGCGGCAATGGTCGAGGAGCAGACGGCGGCAAGCCACGGTCTCGCCCGCGACGTTGCATCGCTCAATGCCCTGCTGGCTCAGTTCAGGCTTTCCGGAGCCCTATCAGAACGCTCGGCAAGGGTGCCGACCAGACCTGTGCGCTCTGCTCAGGTGGATGAAACGCCCGCCGCTTCGCCGGCGCGCGCTTTGGGCCGCAAGCTGGCAGGAGCCTTCTCCGGCAACACGGCACTCAAGAGCGACAGCTGGGAAGAGTTCTGAGTGTCTGATCGATAGCGGTTTCTGCAACCCGCTATCTCCGAAATAAGCGGTCGCGGCCGGGGACATGGTGTCCTCGGCCGCTTTCGTTTGGTGAACGCAGTCTCGGTGCCGTTAAGTCGCATATTCGTGGTTGATTATGGGGGGCGGCGGCAGCAATTGCATGTTGTAAATTTTTATCGGAACAAGATTCCGGTGATCGAAACGTAACGGTTTGTTATAGCCGGAAGTTCTACATATTGTTCCGGGAAACTTGAGAAGCGCCCCGCTCTTTGCGCGTATGACACGCGCCGCCTTCGTCCGGCGGTTCCTGCGTTCGTTCGTACATCTGTCCTCTCGCATGGATTTTCCAGCACGTATCGAGGTTTCCCTATGCTCAAAAATCTACGGATCAAGACCAAGTTTCTGATGGCGATTGCCATCCTTGGGATCATTTCTCTGACTGGCCTACTGCACGTTACAAGCAAATTCAGCGCTGCCAACGGCGCCTATTCCAACTTCCTGCAGAACGAAAGCAACGCAGCGACCTTGAGCCCGCGCGCTGCCGCAGGCATGTGGACGTCAACCACCTGGCTGGGGCGTGCGCTCGTGCAGGACCCCAAGTCCGAAAAATTCAAGGAACTGTCTGAGCGCTTTGGTCAGGAATTTGCCGCAGCGCGTGATCGCCTGACCAAAATCCCCGCGATCGTCCCAAGCCGTAAAGAAGCAATCGATGAATTGCTTGTCGGTGTCGACAATCTGAAGGCGGTTGGCGATGGCCTGTTGAAAGCTTACGTTGCCGGTGATGCGGCTGGAGTTCATGATTTCTCGGCCAAGCTCGACGGGGTGATCGTGGCATTGCCATTAAAGTTCGCCGCCAATAACGTTGCCATGACGGAGATCCTCAACAACGGTGCCGCCCAAATGTCGGCGTCCGTTTCGTCAACGATCCTTTACGCGATCTGCGGCATGGTTGCCGGCATCTTGTTGGCTATGGGGGCCGCCATGATGATCGCTCAGGCGGGCATAACGGCACCGATGGCCCAGCTTCGAGAGCGTATGGCTTCGCTTGCAGTCGGCGAAACAGAAGCTGAGATCGTTGGTCTCGACCGCAAGGACGAGATCGGCCAGATGGCCGAAGCTGTCGCCGTCTTCCGCGACAATGCACTGGAGCGCATTCGGCTTGAACAGGAAGCCGACGACAATCGTAGCCTCTCGGAAAAGGAGCGTATCGAGCGTGAGGCAGCCAGGGCGCGTGAAGCCGCCGACGTCAAGTTTGCCGTCGACAGTCTCGCCGAGGCGCTGAGCCAGCTGTCCGATGGCAATGTTTCGCATCGTATAGACGCGCGGTTCACCACGGCGCTCGATGGCGTCCGCAACGACTTCAATGCCTCTGCCTCCAAGCTCCAGGCAGCACTTGAACAGGTCGCGGGAGATGCCCACAGCATTGAAGCAGGCTCGTCCGAGATCAAGTCGGCCGCCGATGGTCTTGCCAAGCGTACCGAACAGCAGGCCGCAGCTGTCGAGGAAACGGCTGCCGCGCTCGAGGAGATCACCACCACGGTGAAGGATGCCGCAAGGCGTGCACAGGAAGCCGGTGATCTTGTCACCCGCACCCGTCAGGGTGCAGAAAAGTCCGGCCATGTCGTCCAGAACGCCGTCAAGGCGATGGAGGAGATCGAAAAGTCGTCCGGCGAGATCGGTAACATTATCGGCGTCATCGATGACATCGCTTTCCAGACCAATCTTCTGGCGCTGAACGCCGGTGTCGAGGCCGCGCGTGCAGGCGAAGCGGGCAAGGGGTTTGCCGTTGTCGCACAGGAAGTGCGCGAACTTGCCCAGCGGTCCGCAAATGCCGCCAAGGAGATCAAGACACTGATCACCGCGTCCAACCATCAGGTCCAGAACGGCGTGCATCTGGTCGGCGAGACCGGCAAGGCGCTGGAGATGATCGTGGCGGAGGTCCAGGAGATCAACCGGCACGTGGCCGCCATCGTGGAGAGTGCGCAGGAACAATCCTCGGGCCTCCAGCAGATCAACACAGCCGTCAATACGATGGATCAGGATACGCAAAAGAACGCGGCAATGGTCGAGGAGCAGACGGCGGCAAGCCACGGTCTCGCCCGCGACGTTGCATCGCTCAATGCCCTGCTGGCTCAGTTCAGGCTTTCCGGAGCCCTATCAGAACGCTCGGCAAGGGTGCCGACCAGACCTGTGCGCTCTGCTCAGGTGGATGAAACGCCCGCCGCTTCGCCGGCGCGCGCTTTGGGCCGCAAGCTGGCAGGTGCCTTCTCCGGCAACACGGCACTCAAGAGCGACAGCTGGGAAGAGTTTTGAGCGCCAGGCCTGAGATGCACTAAGGGGCATCTGCTCTTCTGACTGCGACGATATGTCCAACCGCGGGGGCTTGCCGGCTCCCGCGGTTATTTTTTGAACATTTTTGCCGTGCTGCGCTCGTTGTCGCCGGTTATTTGGTCAGTTTGACGGCTGTCAAAGCGCTTGCCATGCATTGGGAGCAAGTCTGCATCGCTTCGCAGGCGTTGGTAAAAGAGCTTGGGAAGTCGTATTTTAGCAGCAGCAAAGTAATAGGAACGAAAGATAAGACGATGTTTGACACAGTACGCAAGTTTGCACGCGCCCTGCGCGTTCCCTCGGCCCAGGATCGTGAAATGGCCTATCTCAATGAATCGCGTGATCGGATCGATCTCGAGTACCGCATGCGCCAGGTCGACCGCGGCATGTTCCGCAAGTCGCAGTTCTAAGTCTGACCGTAGTCGTGCCTTTGGCCAGTGAGCCGGGGCACGAGATGCTGGATAGGGTGACAGCCTGATGGCGACCCTTTGGAATTTCCCGGCGCTGGCTTAAGGTCGGCGTGGATCTTCATCCCCAAATTCGCCACGATTTTCGGTTTCCGCTATAGTATCGCTTGATCATATAGCCAGCACGGCCGGCCTGTCCGGATCGATTGGACAGGTTAACTGGAATGCCGTTTCGCCGTCGTACTCCTCTTTCACTCAGTCAGAGGCTTTTCGGGATGTTCGTTCCGAAAAGAGGGTTTCGCCGTACGCTCGGTTATTATCGCCTCAAGGTCATGCGCATCGGCGGTTCTCCCCATGCCGTCGCCGCTGGCGTGGCGGTCGGCGTTCTGAGTGCATGGACGCCTTTTCTCGGATTTCACGTCCTGTTTGCCATCCCGATCGCCTGGCTTTTTGGCGGCAGCATGATTGCCGCCGCAATCGGTACCACATTCGCAAATCCACTGACCTGTCCGATCATCTGGCCGCTGACCTGGGAAGTGGGGCAGTTCATGCTTGGCGCCGAGCCGACCTCGCGCCATATCGATCTTGAAGCCCTGTTTGCCCATCTTGACGTCTCGCAGCTCTGGGGACCGGTGCTTGAGCCGATGCTTGTCGGCTCGCTGCCTCTGGGCCTGCTTTGTGCGCTTTTCTTCTATGCCGTGACCTATCTTGCCGTGCGTGGTTTTCGCGATCGTCGCCTCGGCCGCTTGACGGAAAGGGCAAGACGCCTCAAGTCAGCCGAAACCGGATCGGCAATTTAGGTATAGGATCAGCTTGATGATTATCGGCATGGGGAGCGACCTCATCGACATAAGGCGCGTGGAAAAATCCATAGAGCGGTTCGGCGAACGCTTTACCCACCGCTGTTTTACCGAGATCGAGCGGGCAAAATCGGAGCGCCGCAAGAACCGGGCCGAATCCTACGCCAAGCGTTTTGCCGCCAAGGAAGCCTGTTCCAAGGCATTGGGCACGGGGCTTGCCAATGGCGTGTTCTGGAAGGACATGGGTGTCGTCAACCTGCCCGGCGGAAAGCCTACAATGGTCCTGACCGGCGGTGCCGGCGATCGGCTCGCCGAACTGATCCCTGCCGGCCATGAGCCCGTCATCCACATCACCATCACCGACGAATATCCTTACGCCCAGGCATTCGTGATCATCGAGGCGAAACCGATATCCACCTGATGCCGGCGCGGAAATGCATGCTTCCGACAATGCATGAACGTTTAGTAATCTCGCCACCATTGCCGCGGCTTGGCTAAGCGTTTAGACAGTTCAGCCACTCGCCCCGAGATAGAAAGATTTTTGACGTGTCCGACAAAGCCGAGACGAAGCAGCCGAATGCCATTTGGGAGAATATCAAGGTCATCATCCAGGCCTTGCTGCTCGCTATGGTCATCCGTACTGTCCTGTTCCAGCCCTTCACGATTCCCTCGGGTTCGATGATGCCGACCCTGCTCGTCGGCGATTATATCTTCGTCAACAAGTTCGCTTACGGTTATTCGAAATATTCGCTGCCTTTCTCGCCGAACCTCTTCGATGGCCGTATTCTGGAATTCAGCGAGCCGAAGCGCGGTGACGTCATCGTCTTCCGTCTGCCGCAGCAGCCGGATATCGACTATATCAAGCGCCTCATCGGCTTGCCGGGCGACAAGATCCAGATGCGTGACGGCATTCTCTACGTTAACGGCCAGGCGGTTCCGAAGCAGGCTGACGGCAGCTTCACGTCAGATTATCGCCTTGATCCCGGCTCCAACGTTCCGGTCTTCCGCGAAACGCTCGACACCGGCAAGACCTACGACACGCTCGACCAGATCCCCAATTCCCGAGGTGACAACACGCCGGAATTCAACGTTCCCGCAGGCCATTACTTCTTCATGGGCGACAATCGCGACAACTCGCTCGACAGCCGTTTCGACGTCGGTTTCGTACCGGCTGAAAACCTGGTCGGTCGCGCCGGCGTCATCTTCTTCTCGCTCGGCAACGACACCTCGTTCCGCGAAATCTGGAAGTGGCCGTCCAACATGCGTTGGGATCGTCTGTTCAAAGGCGTCAACTGATGAAGATGAAACAATTGTCGGCGGAAGAGCGAGGCCAGCTGGAAACGGCGATCGGTCATGTCTTCGCCGACAAGCAATGGCTTGACCGGGCGCTGACCCATGCCAGCACCGGCACCGCCAAGAATGCCAATTACGAACGCCTTGAGTTTCTCGGCGACCGCGTGCTTGGCCTGTGCGTCGCCGAACTTCTCTTCACCACCTTCCGCTCGGCGGAAGAGGGGGAGTTGTCGGTGCGCCTCAACCAGCTGGTCAGCGCGGAAAGCTGCGCCACCGTCGCCGATGAGCTGGAACTGCACCGTTTCATCCGCACCGGCGCCGACGTCAAGAAATTGACCGGCAAGCGCATGCTCAATGTTCGTGCCGACGTGGTGGAAAGCCTCATCGCTGCGCTATATCTTGATGGTGGTCTGGAAGTTGCCCGTGCTTTTATCCTGCGTTACTGGCAGGATCGTGCCAGCAAGCCCGATGCTGCGCGGCGCGATGCCAAGACAGAGCTGCAGGAATGGGCGCATGCGAAGTTCAATACCACCCCGTCCTACAGGGTGGACGACCGCTCCGGACCGGATCATGATCCGCGCTTCACGGTGACGGTGGAAATCAAGGGCGTCGCGCCCGAAACCGGCACCGACCGGTCGAAACGGGCAGCCGAGCAGGTTGCCGCAACGAAGCTCCTCGAGCGCGAGGGCATCTGGCCGAAGAGCCAGGATTGATTGGATCGATATGACCGAAGACCACAACATTGCCGGCGAAGAAAATGAAGCTGCCGGCGGCCCGACCCATTCCGGCTTCGTCGCGCTGATCGGCGCTACCAATGCCGGCAAGTCGACGCTGGTCAACCGGCTCGTCGGCGCCAAGGTTTCGATCGTCAGCCACAAGGTGCAGACAACCCGCGCCATCGTCCGCGGCATCGCCATTCACGACAATGCCCAGATCGTTTTCATGGATACGCCCGGCATCTTCAAGCCGCGCCGCAGGCTCGACCGCGCCATGGTGACGACCGCCTGGGGCGGCGCCAAGGATGCCGACGTGATCGCGCTCCTGATCGACAGCGAGCGCGGCATCCGCGGTGATGCCGAGACCATTCTTGAAGGCCTCAAGGAAGTTCGCCAGCCGAAGATCCTGCTTCTGAACAAGATCGATCAGGTCAAGCGTGAAGACCTGCTGGCGCTTGCCGCAGCGGCAAATGAGCGAGTGGATTTCGAGCGCACCTTCATGATTTCGGCCACCACCGGCTCCGGCTGCGACGACCTGATGGATTATTTCGCAACGACCCTGCCGGAAGGCCCCTGGTATTACCCCGAGGACCAGATTTCCGACTTGCCGATGCGCCAGCTGGCAGCCGAAATCACCCGCGAAAAGCTGTTCCTGCGCCTTCATCAGGAACTGCCCTATGCTTCTCACGTCGAGACGGAAAAGTGGGAAGAGCGCAAGGATGGCTCGGTTCGTATCGAGCAGGTCATCTATGTGGAGCGCGACAGCCAGAAGAAGATCGCGCTGGGCAAGAATGGTGAAGCTATCAAGGCAATCTCGACGGCATCACGCAAGGAGCTGTCCGAAATTCTCGAGCAGCCGGTGCATCTCTTCCTGTTCGTCAAGGTTCGTGAGAACTGGGGCGATGACCCGGAACGCTTCCGCGAGATGGGTCTGGAATTCCCAAAAGGTTGATAAACTAAAGATTTATCTCACCTTCCGTGCTCTTGATTTCCTTCAGGTACGCCCGATGTGCATGTATATAGTCCACAGGCAAACGTGATATATCCTATATATACGCACAACTATACGCGGTGAACTTGACACGGCGCAACTGTGGAACTTTGATCTGATTTGTCACCAGTCTGATTCAGACTGTTGACGATTAGGGATGGAAAAAGAGCGCCACAAGGATTGCGAGCCGCATGGCCACCAGCAAATATACGGGACGAGACAAGGGCGTGGATCTGAAGGACGCTGTCGGGTTCTTCAGCTGGGATTTAAGCGAAAACAAAGTCTTCGCCGACAGTGTTTTCGCTTATATCTACGGTATTCCGCCTCACGAGCTGGAGATCGGAGCTCCGATCGAGCAGGTCATCAAGCATGTTGCGGAAGACGACATGCCGCGCGTGGCCAAGGCGCTGCACGAGACCATCGTTTCTGGCAAGCCGTGTCACCAGACCTACAAGATCAGTCATCCGAGCGGAAAGAGCATTGTCGTCACGGGGCAGGGGCGCTGCCTGCGCAATGGCGAAGGTATGCCATCAATCTATACCGGTTTGGTGACCGCCGAGGAAAACGGTGTGAAGTCTAACGACGCGGATCCGCTGGCTTCGCATTGTATGGAGGCGCTGAAGCTTGCCAAGCGCCGCCGCCATGCCTTGGCTGAACGCTATTTGACTTCGGCGCTGGGAGCGCTTGGCCGACGGGCCGAGAATTGATGGACCCAAAAAGGTAAATCCGGCGGCAAGCGATTGGTGTGCCGCCGGCGCTTGCCGTTATTTTTGCCGCGCCATCAGCGCCTTGACTTCCTCGAAGCGGCGGCGGTTGTCGGGTTCCTGCTCGCCTGGGCCATAGCAGGTTTTAGAGATACAGAAGCGCACCAGCCCGAAGGGCGGCGTCGCCTTGTCGAACTGGCACTCGATCTCGTTGTTATAGTCTGTCGGCTTTGCATCCTCGCGGGTGGAATAGGTCAGCCGCGCGCCGGGTGGATCGAGTTCGGGGAAGGACTGCACGATCCCGGTCTTGAGCGAGGGAACCAGCAGGAAATTCTTTGCCACCGCCATGCAGGCCTGTTCCAGCTGGGGTGATTGCGCCGCAGCCGGATTTGCCGGCAGGAAACCGGCAAGTGCCGCAGATGCCAAGGCGGCAGCGAAAACGATATGTCTCATGGGAGCTCCCTGAACCCGTTCTTGTTTGGCGAGAGAATTCCGCTGACGGTCAATTTGTTCCAATGGAGATGACACCCGATCGCAGTTTTTCGAGATGTGTTGCAGATCGCGAAACCGATTCAATCTGAAAGACTTATGCGGTAGAACTGAATCGGTTCAGAAAGGACTTCAAGCATCGATGCAGTGGCAGGATGAGGCGATCATTATTGGTGTCAAGCGGCATGGCGAGACCAGCGTCATCGCCGAGTTGATGACGCGCGAGCGCGGTCGCCATCTGGGCCTTGTCCGCTCTGGCCGCTCTCGCTCCATGCAGCCGGTCCTGCAGCCGGGAAATCGGGTCGAAGCCGTCTGGCGCGCAAGGCTCGACGAGCATCTGGGCGAACTGAAGCTCGAACCTGTGAGGCTTAGGGCCGCAAAGCTGATGGAGACCGCCACCGCCGTCTACGGTGTGCAGGCCATGGGGGCACTGCTGCGCCTTTTGCCTGAGCGCGATCCGCACCCGCATCTCTTCGATGCGCTCGATATCATTCTCGACACGATGGATGATCCCGCCGATGCCGGCGAACTGTTTGTCAGGTTCGAACTGGCAGTCCTGAATGACCTCGGTTACGGCCTCGATCTGACCGAATGTGCGGCGACCGGGGTGCGGCAGAACCTCAAATATGTATCGCCAAAAAGCGGCCGGGCGGTCTGCGGCGAGGCCGGTGCCCCGTATGCCGATCGTATGCTGGCCCTGCCGGCATTCCTCGGGGAGGGGCCAAAACCCGCAGCGGATCGTGAGAGCATGCTGGCAGCGTTCCGGCTTACACAGTTCTTCCTTCACCGGCATGTCTACGAGCCGCGCGGCATCACCGCGAACGATGCCCGTGAAGGGTTCGTTCAGGCAGCCTTGAAGGCGCTCTCCGCGCCGCCCGTGGATCGTCAGGTCGGCTGACTCTTATTCCGCCGGCTGTATTGCTGCAGGCCGGTCGACAGGCTTTTCCTGGATCGGCCAGTGGACGATCGCGGCAAAGATTCCAAGCGCCACGCCGAACCACCAGACGGTATCGTAGGAGCCGAGCTGGTCATAAAGAGTACCGCCCATCCAGACGCCGAGAAATGAACCGACCTGATGCGACAGGAACACGAGCCCGCCCAGCAGGCCGAGATGCCGTGTGCCGAACATGATCGCCACCAGCCCGTTCGTCGGCGGCACGGTGGAAAGCCACAAAAGCCCCATGACGATGGCGAAGATGATCACCGAAAGCGGCGTCTGCGGCAAAAGCAGGAAGGCGGTCACCGCAACAGAGCGCGCGAGATAGATATAGGCAAGGAAATAGGGCTTCGAATATCGCTGGCCGATCACCCCGGCCGACAGCGAACCGATGACGTTGAAGAAGCCGATCAGCGCCATGGCGATCACCGCATAACGGGCATCGATACCGATATCGCGCAAGTAAGCCGGGAAGTGTGCCGTGATGAAGGCCACCTGAAAACCGCAGACGAAAAAGCCACTGGTCAGAAGCAGATATCCCTTGTGGCCGAACGCCTCTCTCAGTGCTTCGCCGGCGGTCTGCTTGAACGCGGCTTGTGACTGTGTTCCCGAGCTTGAATTGCCGCGCAGCGGAATGGCGAGTAGCGGGATTGCCAGCATCATCACGGCCATGATGACAAGACTGTCCGACCATCCATAAGTGGAGATGAGGGCCTGGCTCAGTGGTGCAAAGAGAAACATGCCGGCAGACCCCGCAGCAGTCCCGATGCCGAAAGCGAACGAGCGCTGTTCGGGCGTCACGTTGCGGGCGAAAGCCGAGAGGATCGTACCGAACGAGCCGGCACCTACCGCAAGCCCCACCATTACTCCGCCTGAGAGATAGAGAATGCTCTCCGAATGCGCTGTCGACATCAGCGCCAGACCCGCCGCATAAAGCAGACCCGAGAAGGTCAGGACCCGGGCAGTGCCCCATTTGTCTGCGATCGCCCCGAAGACCGGCTGGCCCAGACCCCAGGCAAGATTCTGGATCGCCATGGCAAGCCCGAAGGTCGTGCGGTCCCAGCCTGTATCGGCGAGCATCGGCAGCTGGAAAAAACCCATAGCCGAACGTGGCCCGAATGTCAGAAGCGCAACGAGCGCGCCGGCGCAAATAATAAGCCAGGGCATCGTCGCTCGAGCGGAAACGGGAGCAGCTTGAGACATGGGTGTCCTCCATAATGGGAAGATGTTCATATACTCTCATCACGCGTTGGTGAAACGAGTTTTGCGAACGTCATCCATCAGCGCAATTGATGGCGCCGGGCTCGAATTGAGCGCTCGGACACGCGCCTAGCCAGGTTCGTACGATTACGTACGAAGGATCGAGGCTTGCCAATTGGCAAGATTTCGTTAACCATAACTGACAAAATTCAAGTCTCGCGATTTCCGCGATTCGGCTCATGACGACGCCATATTTCAATCGATTTATCCGGTACGTCATGACAAGTATTTTAGCCAATATTTCCGCCATGTCGGCGCTTCAGACGCTGCGGGCAGTCTCTTCTGGATTGAATGAAACCCAGGAACAGGTTTCCTCCGGCCTCCGGGTGAAGGTGGCTTCCGACAACGTCGCCTATTGGGCGATTTCGACCACCATGCGATCCGACAACAAATCGATTTCCGCTGCAAGTGATGCGCTTGGTGTCGGTGCAGCGAAGGTGGATACCGCTTATGCTGGCACCGGCGCGATAATTGATCTGCTGACCGATGTGAAGGCGACACTCGTCACCGCCAGGGAAGACAGTGTCGACAAGGCTCAGATCCAGAACCAGATTTCTCAGTTGAGCAAGCAGGCCGACAGCATCGTCAGGTCCTCCAGCTTCAGCGGCATCAATTATCTGCAGACCTACGCCGGCGATCACATCAACAATATCAATGAGCTGGACGATGTCGTCGTGGATTCGTTCACGCGCAACGTGGACGGTGCGACGACGATCAACACAAGCAAGGTTGATCTGAGAAAAACCAGCATGCTGAACGATTTCGGCGGCGGCATCCTGCAGAAGGACGATCTGGATTATTACATGCCGCTCGGTGGAATGAGCACCAGCAGCTTCTATCACGAAGGGCATGAAGACCATTATTTCGACGGACCGATCACCTTCAGCACCACCGATTCGGTGCAGTTCGATCTGCTTATCGACAACAGCCCCGAATCTGCTGGCATGTCTTTCCATATCACGATCGACAAGAGTGTTATCGATGCGGCACTTGGGACGAATGACGGCGAGATAGACAATGTCTTTCAATTGCGCACGGTCATTCAGCAGGCTTTCACCAATGTCGGCGCCAACGCTTACGCAGACGTCTACGGCACGCAGGCGACGTCGCCCACGGATGGATACAATTACGAAATCCGCACACTGGAAACTTCTCCGAATGTTGGATCCAGCATCTATATCAGTGGCATAACCAGCACATTCGGACCAACGGTGACAGAGCGCACGCTTGGCCTCGATTCGGTGCCACGGATCGACCATGACAACATGATCACCAGCTCCTCGATGAATTTTCTTTGGAGCTTCAAGGTGATGCTGGACGCGACGATCTCATTTGACCTGAGCATCGATAACGCGCCGCTCCAGACTTTCGTGATTGATCGGACGGCCGTTGACACGGCACTTGGAACAACCGACGGCCGGATCAGCAGTGCTGCCGATCTAAAGACGATTGTCGACCATATCGTTCCAGGTTTCGAAGGCCTTGCCGTATCCGTTTCTGGCAACCGTCTGACATTCCAGGCGGATCAGGCGATCTATCCGGGGTACGGCAACAAGGCGGTGGATTTCTACATCAGCTCGTTCCGGCCGGATCCACCATTCACGCTGCGCTTCGATCTTTCCGAGATTGACGTCACCACCAGCAATTTCACCATCGACGAATATATCGAAGGGGTGGAATACATGCTCAGCCAGTCTATCGATAGCGGAGCCATGCTGGGAGCGATTCAGCAACGCATAGAGATGCAGGCGGCGTTCTCGCAAAAAATGATGGACGAAGTCGAGAGCGGCGTGAGCCGTCTCGTGGATACAGACATGGAAGAAGCGTCGATGCGTCTTCAGGCGTTTCAGACGCAGAAACAGCTCGCACTGCAAAGCCTGCAGATCGCCAACTCGCAGCCGCAGAATATCCTCAGCCTGTTCAACTGAAAGCGTCGCTCGACCGGTTGACCCTTTTTACAGCGACCCCGGCGGCTGGACAGGCGGACGGCGCTTGCCGAGCTGCGCCTCGCGCAGGATGGTGAAGAGGCCGGCACCGATGACGATCACGCAGCCGCCGATCATGTTCCAGCTCATCACCTCGCCGAAAATGAACGTTCCGATCAGGCAGACAAGCACGGTCTGCCAGTAGAAGATCGGCTGTACCACGACCGCATCGAGCACGTCGAAGGCGCGGATCAGCAGATAGTGTCCGGTCATGCCGGTAACGCAGAGCGCCAGCATCCAAAACCAGTAGTCGGGTGTGATCGTCGTCCAGTAGAACGGCCCGATCAGCGTGATCGCCACGGCTCCCGCAATGCCGGTATAGAAGAAGCTGGTTTGCGACGTATCGGTCCTGCTGACCATACGCGTCAGAACCGAATAGAGCGCAAACATCAGGGTACAGGTGATCGGCACGATGATGCTGGCGCTGAAGCTTGCATGCAGCGGGTCGATGATCAAAAGAATGCCGATGAAGCCGACGCCGATGGCCGCCCAGCGGCGCCAGCCGACGGTCTCGCCGAGCAATGGCACCGAAAGGCAGGCAACCACCAGCGGCGCGGCGGCAAAGATCGTATGGGTCTGGGCAAGCCCGACATTGGCGAAGGAATAGATCGATACGACGATCTGGAAGACGAGGAGCGACCCGCGGATGATCTGCAGCACCAGCCTGCTGCTTTTCGCCGTTTGCCTGATACCGCCCTGATTGCGGGTCGCCAGTGCCAACACGAAGGCTGCGAAGAACCAGTAACGGATCATCGCCACGAAGACCGGCGGATAGGCCTGGCCGAGATGTTTGGAAATGCCGTCCTGAACCGCGAAGATCGAAACCGCGGTCAGCGCGAAGAACAGGCCTTGGGTGCGTGGTGTCATGAATAAAAGCTCTTGAGCGTTTTCCGGTCAGAAAGCGCCCAGGAAGCTTGATGGCAACGCAAGGCCCGAATCTTGATTTTTGAGAATGCAGTCGTTTTGGCCGTCAGCACGGCATGCAGGCAACATATCATTCCGCATGGCTGCCATGCGTCAAGACGCCTATCGCAGTCCCTGGTACGCTCTGCCCTGGAATTTCGTCTTGTGCGGCGTCAGGCGCGCCGCTTGATCGCCCAGGCATCGCGCATGCCGGTGATCGTTACCGCATCGCCGAGCCTGATCGTCCCTTCGCCGCGCGGCACCGCATTCCAGCCGAACAGCGGGCCGGGCACCCGCCGGTCGCCCGACATGCGGATGCGGCCCATCGCCGGGATCGGGCTCGGCCCTTCGCGCGAACCTGTCTGCTGGTCCTGCGTGGTCATGATGCAGCGGGCGCAGGGTTTGACGAAATCGAACCGGATACCGGCAATCTCGATGCCTTCCCAGTTGTCCTCGTCCCAGGCCCCGCCATGGTCGAGCACGATATTCGGACGGAACCGGTCCATTCCAACGGAGCCTTCACCGTTTTTCGCCATATCGGCGTTGAGCGCTGCAAGCGAACCGGTCGTGGTGACGAGCACCTGATAACCGTCGGCAAAGGTCACCGGCGTATCCGGCCCCGCCCATTCCGCACTTGCGATGCGCTCGGCCTTCTCGTCGAAAAAGGCGAGCTTCACCTCGCGCCCGAGCCAGGTGGAAAGGATCGCATTGGCCCCGTCATCGGCGATCGCGGCGCTGACGGGGGATTTCCACACGACGACGTCCATGCGCCGATCAGTGGGCGGAATCGCAACCAGGATCTCCCCCTTGCCCTCGACCGCGAACCGGTAGCCGACATCGCGCGGTTCGACTTCCACCTGCGCCAGTTCCTGCAATTCCCGCTGGGTGATGAACTGGCCGGACGGGTCGACCACCATCATTTTCCGGTCGCCGGGAATGCCCGCGAGCGTCATCGCCGCTTGATCGAGCGAGATGCCGCGGCCGCTCTTCAGGGGGTAGAAATTCAGTTCCGCGACCTTCATCATATCGTCCTCAACTGCTGTTCCCGGATCTCAGCCCTGGATTTCGTCCAGGAACATATCCCTTATCTGTTTCAGCCGCTCGTGCCGCTCACCGGCCAGCGCACGCCCGGCCGCGGTCTGAAACCCGTCGGCGAGCTTGAACAGCTTGACCTCGAAATGGTCGATGGCAAAACTCTTGTCGTCCAGCGCACGCTCTTTGGCAAGCGGATCTGCAGGGTCATAAAGGCCCGATCCCATTCGTCCGGCAATGTAGAAGCAACGCGCCGCACCCACCATGCCGATCGCGTCCAGCCGGTCCGCATCCTGCAGGATCTTCGCTTCGACAGTTTCGGGCGGAATATTTGCGGAAAAGCTGTGTGTCGTGATCGCATGCGCGACCGCCTCGATCGCTGCCGTCTCCCAGCCCATGCCGGCCAGAATGCCGCTGGCCTTGTCTGCCGCCAGCCGCGAGGCCTGTGCTCTTAGCGGTGAGTTTTTCTCCACCGAAACGCAATCATGCAGTAGCACCGCGGCGGCCAGAACCTCACCATCGCCGCCTTCTTTCGCATGGATGCGCAAGGCATTCCTGAACACCCGCAGGATATGAGCGATGTCGTGGCTTCCGTCGTCGCTATCGGTGGCGTGCGGAATAAGCTGCCGCGCCAGTTCTTCGTAAGGGGCAAACGCGGCGGCGAGGGTGAGGGTCATGCAGTGCTTTCCTTGGAATCGGTATCAGGCTCGTCGCTCTTCTTCACCAATATCCGCTGGTAGAAAAGTCCGATCCCGATCAGCACCGCACCAAGCCCGATGAAGGAGAGCGCCCTCAAGATGCCTTCGAGGTTCGACATGTCGATCAGGAACACTTTCAACACCGCGATCAGCACCAGTCCGGCGGAGGCAAGCCGGATGCTCTTGGCGTCAAGCTTCGAGCCGAGCACCAGAAGCCCGACACCGATGATCAGCCAGACGACCGAATAGGTATAGGTTTCGCCGGGAATGAACCCCTTCCAGTCGGCGATATTGGTTCCCTGCCAGAAGCGCCGCACCGAAAGCGTTGCCCAGAGGAAACCGAGCACGGCGCCCGAGACGGCAAGCATCGCTACATAAGGCACCGGCCGCCGGCCACGTGCGAGATAGGCGACAAGCGCGTAGGCGAGAGCCGGCAGGAGATAACCGAGCAGCAGAAGATTGACGAAAGGCCACGGCCCGGTGTCCTCGCCCGAGAAGAACGGATTGAGCGCAAACACATGCAGCGACAGCACATTCGCCGTCGCCACCACGCCGGCGATCATCGAACCGAAGCGGAATACCGGCGAGGGAGTTTTCAGATCGAGCGTCATCAGGATGCCCGAGAAGCCGATGGTGATCAGCGTATAGATCGACTGTTCGCCGAGCGTCGGCACATCGCCGGAAAGCTTTCCGCCGTTCATCGCGTGATGCACGAGAACCGCAATCGTGATCAGCGCCGAGAGCGAGGCGAGTGCCTGCATGATGTTGCGCACGCGGAAATCGGAAGAGCCGCGCAAAAGCCAGGCGGAGACGACCGCAAGCAGGGTAGGGATGCCGTAGCCGATCAGAAGCGCGTTGAAGAACGGCGTCGTGCCGAGGCTGTTGGCGCCGATCAGAGTCGGCTCCCACGCAATCCGGCCGAAGACGATCACGATCGCTGCCGCCATCATCCATGGCAGCGCCGGCCATGCGCGGACCCGCATGGCCATGAGATAGGCAAAGCCGAGCACCGATACGAGAACGGTGGTGACGATGCCGTTGGTCAGCGCATGCAGCGCCAGCGTCAGGCCTGCGAAGGAGCCGGCGACGGCAAGATTGGCCGGCCAGTCGATCCTGTCGTCTTCACCCTTCCGGAACAGCCATTCGGCGGCGGCAATGAGAGGCGCGCCGATAGCCAGCCCGTAAAGCCCATGCGTCCAGTCTCGGAAGAAGTTGCCGAAGTTGAGGAAGGAGATGAAGCCGAGCGTCACCGGCATCGCTCCCATCAGCAGGGTCCAGACGATAGAGAATTCCTTTTCCTCTCTGCGGAAGCGCCTCAGGGCGGCGAAACCCAGAAGGGTAAAGATCGCGCCGAGCAGCAGGCTGACCGCAATCTCGTTGCCGGAAAGCGGAAGCGGGATCGGCGTGCCGTCGGCACCTTCCGGCGCGATATAATCGAGCAGCGAAAGTGCAGTGATCAACGTGCCGAGAACCGCACCTGCGGCCGACATGATGGTCGGCCAGAATGCATAGGCGCGAGCCGCACCCAGTGCCGCAAGCGTGGCGATGACTGCCAGGAATGCGAATTGCGGGTCGATCCCCGTGCTGGTGCCGCTGGCAACGGTGGCGAGCGCACAAAGCACGATCATGATCGATAGCGACAGGGTGATCTTCAGCGGCGGCCGTTTCAGCAGCGAAGCCCAGCCGGTGCCGGCGGCTGCGGAATACTGCTGGCCTGGCCAGAGGAAGATCGTGCCGGCAATCATCACCAGCATGGTAAGCGTGGGCGGCAGCGGATCGAAACCCGTGCCGATTGCGGCATAGACCAGCACCCAAAGCCCGGTGCCGATATTGGCGAGCATCGGAACGACGGTCCAGCGGCGAATGCGCGAGGCGGCATTGACCGCAAGCCAGGTGATGCCGAGGAAGAGGAACAGCGCATTGGCGTTCGGCGCGTCCGTCGTTACCAGAAGCGGCGTGACGAGCGAACCGAGCAGGCCGAGACCCGCAAGCGCCTGACCGTGCAGCAAGGACAGCGCAATCACCGCAAACGAGACCAGCGCCAGCAGCACGAAGGCCGTACCGGAGCCGATGAACTCGTAAAAGGCATAGGCCGCAAACACCGTTCCCAGCAGCGTCACCGCACCGGCTGCCGTCAGCGCGCCGGGGATCATCGCATTGGCATAGATTTCGGAAATCTTCGGCAGTGCTTTCCGCCGCACGATCTCGCCACCGGCCATTAGCAGCAGGCCGAAAAGTGACGCCAACATAAGCCGTGCCGCCGGACCTAGAAGGCCGGCCTCGATCGAATACCGTACGAGAAAGATGCCGCCAAATGCCAGCGCCACGCCGCCGACCCAGACCGGCCAGCGGGCGCCGAGATAGCTTTCGAGATTTTCCCGTGACGGTTTTTCGCGGATCGGACGAGGTGGCTCCGATATAGTTTCGTCGGCCCCGGTCTCGGCAGCCGTCGCCTCCGGAGTGTTCTCATCAGCTTGGGCTGCCTGCACGGCATCCGGCTCTTCAGCCCGCATCTCTTCCAGAACCGCTTCGGCAGCCTCTTGTCGCACCGGCTGTGGTGCGAGAGCCGGGCCGAGCCCGCCTTCCGCGATCATCTGCTTGAGAGCCGTAAGTTCCTTTTCCACCCCGTCGACACGGGTAGACATCTTTCGGTTTTGCGACACCAGAAAGAAGACAAGGATGACCAGCAGGATATCGATCAGGAACACGTTTACTCCCCCTATGCCGGTGCGAGAATGTCGCAGCGCCAGGCGAGGTCAATGTAGAGGATCGACCCGGCGAAAAAAGGGGCAGAGTTGGCCTTCCACAGGCCATGACTAGGTTTGCAATGTCTGGATTGTGAGTGTCTGAAGAATGACGCTCGTCAAACAGCCGTTGTCACGATCGAATCGATCCAAAAGGTATCGGGTCCAGTCCTCGTAACCGGACCCGATACATCCTCGCCATCGTCTGTGCCTGGCTCCGGCTCGCCCGTGCCTTGAAAAGGGCAGCGGAGGTCCGCTCGGCCGGTACTCTGTCACGCAACACGATGGATAGGGATCTCTGTTAGACCGTGACCTCCTCGGACGATTGAGGCACCTCGGGTTCCGGCTCCTTGCCGAAAGCGAGCTTGACGGCCTTGGTCATGTCGCGGCTGACCTCCCACCACTGCTTGCTGCCGATCCAGTATCGCAGTGTAATCTTGGCGCTGCCCGCGTCGAAATCGGAAATGAACGCAGTCGGTGCGGGAGATTTCAGCACGCGCTTGTCCGCTGCCGCCAGATTGACAAGCTTGCTTTCGGTCACATCGACATTCTCGTCCGCGCCGATCGAAATGGTGATTTCGTGGCGGCGGGACGCAAGCCGGCTGTAATTGGTGATTGGCACGTTCCAAAGCGTCGAGTTCGGCGCCAGCCGATAGACCCCTTCTGCCGTCTTCAACTCGGTCGCGAACAGGCCGACATCGACGATCGTGCCGGTAACGGACCCGGTCTCGATGCTTTCACCGACCCGGAAGGGACGCAGCACCAGCAGCATGATGCCGGCGGCGATATTCTGTAGCGTGCCCTGCAACGCCAGGCCGACGGCCAGGCCGATCGCGCCGAGTGCGGCAAGGATCGATGCCGTCTGTACGCCGAACTGACCGAGCACCATGACGACGACAAGGATCAGCGCTGCATAACGCACGATATTGGAGAAGAACTGCGAAAGCGTCGCATCGATACCGCTGATGCGCGACAGGCCGTTATAGACCCAGCGGCTGAGCAGCCCCGCGACCAGCCAGCCAAGCACCAGAAGGATGAGCGCGCCGATGACGGAGAAGGAATATTGAACGGCGAGGGCCGTCAGCTGGGCAAGCGCCGTTCGTGTCGCGACGACAAAATCGGATGCCTGATCCATTCCGTAAACAACTCCTGTTTTTCACTTCGGCCCGTAATTGGCGCAAAGCTCAAGGAGGTCAAGGAAATCGCGGAAGGTTTTCCGTATTTCTTTGAAGATAGCAGTGTTTTCAACTATTTGGAGAATTTACCTATTCAATTCTATCGAGAACGAAGCGCGGCCATCGGTGTCAGCGCCGCGTCCTATAGCTTTCATCGCTGCAACCAGCCGGCCGTCGCGCTGCAACATCCGGTCGCCAATTTCGATCAGCCTTGTATTCGGTGTCGCATGGGGGGCGACCTTGCGCAGGCGCTGCGCCAGGGCAGCATCATCCTCATCCGGATTGAGCGCCAGAATGGCGATGACGGCGGCAGCCGGAGAACGGGAAACACCCATCCAGCAATGTACGATAAGCGGTGCTGACTGGTCCCAGTCACGGACGAATTCTATCAACTGGGCGACATGCGCCTCGCTCGGAGCAATCAGCCCGCCGGTGCCGGCAAAGCCGATATCGTTCATCGCAAGCTTCAGATGCCGCTCGGCGCGGATAACGCCCGGCCGATGGAAGTCCTGCTTCTCGGCAATCAGGCTGACCATCTCTTTTGCGCCGTGGCGAACCGCGGTCTCGGCAATGCTGGCAAGCGGGCAGACGACGATAGTGCTCACTTGGTCACCGCCTTCGTCCGTCCCGCCTCGATCGCCTCGAACCTTGCAATGAACAGCGCCTGCGCCTCGACGGCCGAAAGCGGCTGAAGCGGCAGCATCTCGCGGGTAATGCCGCGCGGCTGGCCGAAGAATTTGCGCGCTTCGGCCGTGGTAAAGCCGGCAAGCTCGGTCGCCTCGAAATAGGCCGCGACCGTATCGGCCTTTTTGATCAGCACCTTCAGGTCCTTGCTCGGATGCGGCGGCAGGCCGAAGCGGATGTGCACGGCGGCCTCCAGCCGCGCTTCGACCGTCTTGTATCCGCCGCCAACCACCGACTTGAACGGCGAGATCATGTCGCCGATCACATATTCCGGTGCATCATGCAGAAGCGTCATCTGCAGTGCATCGAAAGACGCCGCCTCGTTGCAGCGGCGAAAGATTTCCTCCACCACAAGGCAATGCTGGGCGACGGAAAAGGCGTGGTCGCCGCGTGTCTGGCCGTTCCATCGGGCAACGCGGGCAAGCCCGTGGGCGATATCGGCAATCTCGACATCGAGCGGCGAGGGATCGAGCAGGTCGAGCCGTCGGCCCGAAAGCATGCGCTGCCAGGCGCGCGCGCCGATGGTCGCACTCAAGGCTCAGCCCCTTCGGTCTCGGCAGGGAAGGTGAGGCCGGTCCATGCAGGCAGTTCGATCGTCACCGGCACATCGCCGGCCAGAAGCGGCACGCCATTTGAGACCGCATCACCGACGCGGTCGATCCGCACGATGGCAAGCGCACTCTTGTCCGAGACCGATCCCAGCGTGCCGACAGGTTTTCCGTTCGCCGTAATCTCGGTGCCCGTTGCCGGAAGCGCGACTTCGGCCGTCACATGCGCCACACGGCGGCGAGCCGTGCCGCGATGCTGCATGCGCGAGACGACCTCCTGGCCGACATAACAACCCTTGCGGAAGGAAAGCCCGCCATTCTTGTCGAGGAGAATGTCATGCGGAAACGCATCCTGCAGCGCATAATCCTCGCCGGAAACGACGAGAGCGGCTGCGATCCTGAGTGCCTGATAGGCCGCAGCTGGATCATCGGCATGCTGGCCCGGTGCCCGCGAAAGCGAGATGCCTGCCTTGACGAATGCGCTATCCACGACCGCACCCTGATCCGCCTCGTCGCCCCAGAAGACCGTCACGCCATTATCTGGCAGGGCCGCGAGATCGACCGCCGCACGCAGCTTGTACATCATCAGCCGTTTCATCAGCGTATCACGCTGCCCGGCATCGGTCTCGATGACAAAACCCTCGCCATCGCGCCAGATGATGAAATCGAACAGGATCTTGCCCTGCGGCGTCAGAAGCGCGCCGGGACGCGCCTCGTTCTCCGGTAGTCCCTCGACATCGGTGGTGATCAGCGAATGCAGGAAATCCTGCGCATCCTTGCCGGAAATGCGGAGCAGGCTGCGGGTCGGAAGATAGGCTTTGGTCATGGAACGGGAATCCCTCTACTCACCACGGAGATAAGTCTTCGCGGTGAGCGGAGCAAGCCGAATGCGTTTCGCTCAGTCCGTATGGCCGCGACGCCAGTAGGTGATCGAGCTCATCCGCGTCCTGTCGAGCCCGCTTTCCTTCAATCGGGCGCGGATTGCCTGTGCCTCGGTCTTTTCGCAGGCCGCCCAGACGAATGTCTCCGGGCCGAGCGTCTCAAGCCGCGCGGCAATCGCCGGTTCCAGCAATTTCGCCGTGCCCGGTTCTGCGCCATCGCGATGCAGCCATTCGATGGAAAAATCCTTGGCAGCGCATGCGAGCGCCTGTTCCTCGGCCTTGTCCGCCACCTCGATGATCGCATGGACTTTTATCTCAGGCGTGGCGAGTTCGATCATCCGCGCAATCGCGGGAAGTGCGGTCTCGTCGCCGGCAAGCAGCAGGTCGCGCGTCTCCGGCATGCCGCCCGCGCCGGGGCCGAGCAGTGCAGCCCGGTCGCCCGGCTGTGCGGTGAGGCCGAATTCGGCACCCGGCATGCGCCGGCCGCAATCGTCATGCACGACGAAATCGATCGCCATTTCGCGGCGTTCGAGGTCGATGCTGCGGATCGTGTAATAACGCATCGCAATCTCGTCCTCGCCTTCCGGCCAGCCGATGCGGCCATCGGCAAGCGTCACCGGCCAGATCGGCTCGCGCCCCTTCGGCGGCATAAGGAGGCGCACATGCAGGCCCTCGCTGGTGTCGAAACGGGTCGTATCCTCGCAGGAGACGGTGAGACGGCGCATCCTTGGCGTCACGTTTTCCGCAGAGACCACGGTAATCTCGCTCAGATTGGCAAGCTTTGCCGGCTTCGGCTGATCGGCCCATTCGAGCGTCAGCGGATCATCGCCGGCAAACATGAAAAGATGTTCGGCAATGATGCCACGCGTCATCGACAGCATGTCTTCGGTCGAACAGGCAAGCCTGATGTCGAGTTGCTCGCTGACCCGCGAAATATAAGCCTCGCCGATCTCGCTCGACAACGTCACATGATCGCCGTCACGAAACACCTCGGCATGGTCGATAAAATGCTCGCAGATCTCGCCCAGCATTTCGCCCGCATCGGCAGGAATGGCCGTGCCGGTGAGGATGAATTCCCGATGCGGAAATGCGGCTGCGTTCACGATCTTTCCTCCAAGCGGATGAGGGGTTGCGAAGACAAAAAGAAAGGCCCCAATGGGGCCTTCCTGATTAAGTAAACTAGAATTGTCAACTTAATGGTTCGCTTGGTCGGGTTACCAGACCTTGCTGATCTTGAAGGTTGCAGTCCGAGCTTCGCCGTAACCGCAGAAATACATCGTGTTGCAGCCAGCGACATATTCCTTGTCGAACAGGTTGGTGACGTTGAGCGAAGCTTTCCAGTCGTTCTTCTCGTAATGGATGCCTGCATCGAAAACGGTTGCATCGCCTACGCGCAGCGTATTGGCATCGTCCGCCCAGGACTTGCCGCGATAACGGACGCCTGCGCCGAAACCGAGGCCCTCAAGCGCGCCTTCCGTGATCGTGTAATCCAACCAAAGTGCTGCCTGCGAATTCGGCACAACAGCCGGCGTATTGCCCTCAAGCGCAGGTTCGCCGGGGTTCTTGGTGAACTCCAAATCCGTATAGGACGCGGAGGCGATGACCTTCCAGTTCTGGTTCAGGTTGACCTTGCCTTCGACTTCGAAGCCGCGCGAGCGGACTTCACCGAGCTGGCGGTTGCCGAAAGCCGGCACGTAGATCGTGTAGTTCTGCTTGTCGATCTGGAACAGGGATGCCGTCAGCACGCCGTCGATCCAGGTCGGTTCGTATTTGACTCCGACTTCGTACTGCTCGCCTTCTTCCGGCTTCAGGGCGCCGTCGGCGCTGCTTCCGACAAGCGGGCTGAAGAAGGTCGCAACGCTTGCATAAGGCGTTACACCATTGGCAAATTCGTAGCCGAGGCCGGCGCGACCGCTCCATGCGGTGTCGCTCAGCGAAGAATTGCTGGTGCCGAGCAGGTCTTCGACTTCGCTGTCGAGGTAGTCGAAACGCCCGTTCAGGGTTGCTATCCAGCCACCGCCGAACTTGATCTGATCCTGCACGTAAGCGCCGACCTGATTGATCGTGTAGACCTGATGCGTGGATGGAACGAGTGTCGGCAGAGTACCGTCATACGGACCCTTTCCGTCACTCGTGTCGGGCGCGAATGCCGCGAGCTGGTCATTGTCGAGACGGTAATAGCGATAGTCTAAACCGGCCATGACCTTGTGGCTCGCACCACCAAGATCGAATTCGTTTTCGATACGGTTGTCGACATTGAATGAGTTTGCGTTCGAGCGAACGTCGTCGGCATACATATAGATCTGATTGTCGGTCTGGACATAGTCGAACGGGTATAGCTGGCGCTCGCGCTTGTCGAGATTGGCATAACGCAGGTTCTGCGTGAATTTCCAGCCACCTTCGAACTCATGCTCGAATTCGTAACCGACCATGGCCTGTGTGGCGCGGCCGATGTCAAAATCGGAGTTGCCGAGATAGATGTCGCGGTCGAGCTTGCCGAAGCCCGGAGCGCTGACCACCGTGCCCGCATAGGGCAGCAGGCCGTTATTGGTATGCGTCTGGTCCAGATGGCTGAAATAACCCCAGACATTCAGGCTGGTCGAATCGTCCGGCTGGATTGTCACCTGCGGCATGATGAAACCGTGAATGTCTTCCTGCTCATCCGAATAGCCATCGCCGCCGGAAAGCTTGCCGGTCAGGCGGTAGCTGGCTATGTCGCTGCCACCGAGCTTGTCCGACAAATCGAAGGCGCCGTAGCCGGCTCCGTTACTGTCGATACCAAGTTCCGTGTAGAAGTAAGGCTGGGTCGTCGGCTGCTTGCGTACCATGTTGATGACGCCGCCGGCATTGGCGCCGCCGAGCAGCACGGAGGCCGGGCCTTTCAGCACTTCGACGCGCTCCAGCATGAACGGATCGATCTGAAAATTGCCGAAGGCGTGGTTTGTCAGGGCAAGATTGTCGAGGAAAAGGCCCGTCTGGCTGGCATTGAAGCCGCGCACATAGATCCAGTCCGTATCCGGGTCGGAGCCGTAAGGCTGCGCGAAGACGCCCGGCGTATAGAGCAGCGCCTGATCGACCTTATCGACCACACCGCGGTCGGACATTTCTTCCGTGCCGATAACCGATACCGACTGCGGGATTTCATTCAGCGGCGTATCTGTCTTCGAGCCGGTCGTCGTCTGCTTGGCGACGTAACCCTTGACCGGGCCGGTGCCGCCCTGTTCGCTTTCACCTTGAAGAACGATCGGTGCAAGTGTCGTGCTGCTCTGGCTTCCGGCCTCCTGCGCCTGTGCGCTCCAGGCGGCAGCAAGCCCGATGGCAGCCACGCCCGCCCAAAGGCCGGCCTTTACGACACCCGCTCTCATGGCGGAAGACTTGACGGTTTTCTTCATTATTTGCCCCACTCGCGCCGCTTTTCCCGCGGCAAAATCATAAGATGAGTGGTTAACTCAGATTTCTTGTTGACGCTTGTTCTGATGTGCGGGACTTGAACGATATTGGGCAAAGTTCCGGCCGTCGCGCGTTTGCTCGGATGTTTTATTCCGACTGTGACTTTTTCCACTGCGATGGCGCCAGCCCGATATGCTTGCGGAACACGCGGGAAAAATGCGCGTGGTCGGAAAACCCCGTCTCGGCGGCGATTTCCGTCAGCGGCTGGCCACCGGATTTCAGCATGTCCTTGGCGCGAGAAAGCCGCGCATTCATCTGCCATTCGTGCGGCGCCATGCCAGTCGAAGCCTTGAAGGAATGCGAGAAATGCGACTGTGACAGGCCGGTCAGCACCGCCAGTTCTTCCAGCCTTATATTGCGCAGGCAATGCTGTTCGATGAACTCGCTCGCCCGCTTCAGCTGCCAAGGGGCAAGCGCACCTCTTTTGCGTGGCTCCGACTTGGCGAGCTTCAGCACGTCGATAAGAAGCGCCAGCGCCAGCCCGTCGCCGTACAGATCGTGCAGCGGATCGGGATTGGCGATCTCGGCAGCGATCAGCTCGGCAAGCGCCATCACCCGTTGATCGGCAAAGACGAGCTGCGGGTCCTTCAGCCGGCGCGGATCGAGATTGTCGCCCAGCCTGCGGCTCATCGTGTCCGTCTCGAAATGGATGTCGAGATGGCGGACATATTGCACGTCCTTGATGTCGATCCACAGATCCATTTCGGCGGGAATGTAGGAAATCGGGCTGAGGCTTGCATCCTGCATCAGCCCGGTTTCCCTCGGAGTGCGCTTCAATGCCGGGCGGCCCTGGCCGCGCTGGTCGAGAAGGATGAACAGGCGCGGATCACGCGCAACGTAGTAACCGCCGGCGTAGGTGGCGCATTCCACGTCCCACAGGTCGGCGGTAATTCCGTTCCAGTATCGCCGACGCAATCCGCCCAGAACCGAAAACCCTTCGATCTGATTACGCATTCTCGGCTGAAACGTCATGCTCCGACCCCGCGGCTCCACCCTCGTGCAAATGACCACGAGAAAACTATCCCTATTTTATCAAGTTTTTTACGCATCTTCAACCGTGGCGAATCTGACGCCGAACGTGACGGCTTTTTCGTCAGCCGCCGTGCTGGGCCGAATGCAGGCGGTTATAGGCGCCGCGACGCGCAATCAGTTCCTGATGCGTACCCTGTTCCAGAATGCCGCTTTCATCGATCACGACGATACGGTCAGCGCCCTGGATGGTGGCAAGCCTGTGCGCGATGATCAGCGTCGTGCGGCCGACGGCAAGTTCCGACAGCGAGCGCTGGATCGCCCGTTCGGTCTCGGTGTCGAGCGCCGAGGTAGCCTCGTCGAGGATCAGGATCGGCGGGTTTTTCAGGAACATGCGGGCGATCGCCACGCGCTGCTTCTGGCCGCCGGAAAGCTTGACACCGCGTTCGCCGACAATCGTGTCCAGCCCGTCCGGCAGGTCGGCGATCATGTCTTCGAGACGGGCCCGGCGCGCTGCATCCATGATTTCGGTATCGCTGGCACCGAGGCGGCCGTAGGCGATGTTTTCCCGCATCGTGCCGCCGAACAGGAACACGTCCTGCTGCACGATGCCGATCTGCTGGCGCAGCGACGCCTTGGTCATCTTGCGGATATCCACGCCATCGATCGTGATCGAGCCGCTCGTGACGTCATAGAAACGCGGCAGAAGCGAGCACATCGTCGTCTTGCCCGCACCCGAGGGGCCGACAAAGGCGATCGTCTCGCCGGGCTGGATGGACAGGCTGACATTTTTGAGGATCGGCTTGTCGGCGCTGTAGCCGAAGGAAATCCCGTTATAGTCGATCGCGCCCTTGAGCGCACCGACCGCAACCGCATCCGGCGCATCGGCAATATCCGGCTCGGTATCGACAAGCTCGGTGAAGCGGCGGAAACCGGCAATGCCCTTGGGATAGGTCTCGATCACCGAATTGATCTTCTCTACCGGACGGAAGAACACGGTGACGAGCAGCAGGAAACCGATGAAGCCGCCGGCGGTCAATTCACCCTGCAGCACGAACCATGCGCCGGCAATCATCACGATCATCTGTGTCAGGCGCATGCTCATGTAGCTGAGCGAGGTGCTGGCAGCCATGATCTTGTAGGCTTCGAGCTTCACACGGCGATAATTCTGGTTGTCGCGCTCGAAAAGCGCCCGCTCATGCGGTTCGTTGGCAAAGGCCTGCACGACCCGCATGCCACCGACATTTTCCTCGATCCGGGTGTTGAAGTCGCCCACCCGGTCGAAAAGCCGGCGGAAATTGGCGCTCATCCGCGCGCCGTAGCGGCTGGTTACCCAGGCCGTCAGCGGCACCACCAGCGCGGTGATCAAGGCCAGCTTCCAGTTGACCGAGATCATCAGCGCCAAGGCACCGATAAAGGTCATGATGGCGATGAACAGGTCTTCCGGCCCGTGATGCGCAACCTCGCCGATTTCTTCCAGATCCTTTGTCAGCCGCCCGACCAGATGCCCGGTCTTGTGGTTGTCGTAATAGCGGAAGGAAAGCTTCTGCATGTGGTTGAAGGCTTCCCGACGCATGTCGGTCTCGATATTGATTCCGAGCATGTGGCCCCAATAGGTGACGACCACCATCAGGCCGGTATTCAGCGCATAGCAGATGAGAAGCGCGATCGACGCCAGCACGATCAGGAACCATTCCTGCGTCACCAGCAACCGATCGACGAACAGCTTGACCGCCATGGGAAAGCCGAGTTCCAGCAGGCCGGACAGGACCGCGCAGCTGAAATCGAGAATGAACAATCCCTTGTAGGGGCGGTAATAGGCGAAGAAACGGGAAAGCATTACGGCATCTCTGGAATGTGGTTTGGCGACAGAGCGCCGGAAAGGAAGCAGCCAAACTTGAGCCGCATCCTCCATATTCGAAAAAGATCGTGTTCGAAAACCCCAAATATGCCGGTTTGACGATCAACCCGATCGCCATGCCGGCGATATCAGTCGCCGCCGGCCATGAATTTCCATTGTCCGTCCGGCGAAATGCCCAGGCGGTAGAAATTGTAATTGCCGGTCTCTTCCATACCCATCAGGTCACCCGCGGTGACGATACGCAGCAGCTCGACCCGTTCCGGCGCCGTGAGCTCGGAAAGCGGGTTTCCGATGAAATAGGGCCAGACATAGGCCTCGTCCGGCGTTCCTGCATCGACCCTTGCGGCACCTGTTGCCATAATATCGAGCATGATTGCGAGAATTTCCTGACCTTCCGGGTCGCCGGAAAAGTTCTTCAGCGTATCGATCGGATCGTCGCTCTCGTTATTCATGATCTGCGGCGGTTTCGGCGTGCCTTCGATCAACGGCCGCAGCCGTTCTATGTCGCCGGAAGCAGCCGCCTCCACCAGCCTCTCGCGCATGGCCTTGACCGGCGCGGGCAGGGTGGAGAGGTCGCGGATGATCTGTGCCGAGGGCTGATCGGCGGCGGCATTGGTCGACCCAGCTTGCGTCGGGTTGGCATCGGTCCCATCGCTCTTGGGCACGCTTTTATCATCGGCTGCCGGCGCCTGGTTCTCCGCAAGTCCCGGCCGCGTTTCTGCAGCGCCTTCAAACGCCTGCATCAGGGGCGTTTCCTGGGGTCTGATATCCTGGGCTGCCGGCGCCATGCTTGCGTCCGAAAGCGCAAATGCGTTTGCGGCAACACAGCATATGGCCGCCGTTGCCAGCAGCCGGATCGTAACGGGTTTGAAAGTCGCGTTCCGCATGGGAAGCTCGGATATTACTGGATGTTGCGTTCGGGAGAAAACTCGCCGGCCAGCATGCGCTGGCGAAGTGATTCGAGCAGGGCCTCCGCACCTTCTTCGCCACGCTGGCGGATCGTTTCGCGCATGGCGAAGGCGATTGCTGCGTCTGCGATGATTTCCGGCTCGATACCGTCTGCGCGTCCGTCTGCCCAGGCGTCGTTCTGATACTCGAGCGCGACCTGCATCTTTTCGTGGACGATCATGTCATCGATTTCGTTGCGGCCTGACTGCATACTGAACTTTCCTCGGTGCCGGCCAATGAGGCCGATTTGATTACTGCGCCGTTAAGAACTTTATCAGCCTTTTATCGAAACGACACGCCTTCCTGACGAAAGAGGTAAATAATCCGCTAATTTCCGAAGCGCGAGGTTATTTCCGTCGCAAGTGTTGCGCCTTCGTTACGGTATCGCTCCTCGGCGGTGCGCGCCGCAAGCGTGCATGATGTGTGCACGGCAGCAAAGGAGCGGTATCCACGATTATAGGCGGCCGTCAACCGCTCCCGCCGCGCAGGCTCGTTTGCCGCATCGGAATCGAGCAGCTGCCGCATCGTCCGGCGCCAGTCTTCCTGCGGCGCGCCGCACAATTCGCGCAGGTAGCTGATCGAGCCCAAAACTTCGGAAAGCCGCAAAAGCTGGGCATCATAAGGCGCCGGCGAGGAAGTTTCTGTCGGTGCCGACTGCTGAACCGGAGCCTTGGTCTCGGCCGCAGGCTTCTTCGTTGCCTGCGCGGCAAGCGGCGAGGCGATGATAAGAAAAAGCGGCAGGGCGAAGCAGGCTGCGGATTTCAAACGGAATTCCTTGGATTCATGTCGGGGTCGGAGCGCCGATTCGCTTGTTCATGATTCGGCATGATCAGACGCGTCGATATTACCGGTCGGCCGCGAGCGCCGCCAGCCTTTCGGCGCAATCGCGAACGCTGGGCGGGCAGGGCAGGCGGCGGATCTCTTCCGCCGTGTACCAGCCGGGATCGGCGGCATCGTCGGCGGCGATCGCCTCGACATCATGATCGGCCTCGATCCTGAAGACGGAAAGAAAGAAATGGCTTCCGCCATCCTTCTCGCTCTTCAGATCGTAGGTGGTGAAGAGAACCGGATTGCGCGCCTGAATGCCGGTTTCCTCGAGGAATTCCCGCACCGCCGTATCCGCCGGCGCCTCGCCCGGTTCCGCCCGCCCGCCGGGAAAAGCGAAAAGATCGGCCATGGGTGGGTTCTTGCGCCGGATCAGCAGGAAGCGACCGTCACGCTCAAGGATTGCGGAAGAGGCGACTTGGGGAGTGGGCATGGTGAAGTTGTCCATTACTGGAAGCGTTTTGGTGAGGCGATCGCAAGATCATAGAAGCACAAGCGATATTGTAAAAGTATTGTAAAATGCCATATTGCCGGTTTCAAGGAGCATCCCATGGCACGCGCGAAGACCTTTTCCCTTGGTGATGCCTATGACGGCATCTTGGCAGATCTTGTGAAACATGGCCGTTTTGATACCGAAACAGAGGCCGTTCGGGCTGGTATTCGTATGCTTGCCGACTACGAGATGCGTATGCAGTCGCTTCGTCAGGCAATCCATTCCGCCGATGCCGAGATCGAAGGCGGCCTTGGTATCGAATATGAAACTCATCAGGCTTTGCTTGCGGATGTCATGAACGATGACGGAGAGCGGTAGGCGGGTAAAGCGGCTTGTCGTTTCTCCGCTGGCTCGTGGAGACCTGCGCGGCATCAGGCGTTTCATTGCTGCGTCCAGCCCCTATTATGCACAGGAATTCCTGACGGACCTGACGGCAAAGATTATCTGGATTGCAGAGGCCGATTACACCGGCTCACCTCGCGACGATGTTTCTCCGGGATTGCGGGCTTTACCCTATCGGCAACGCTGTATCTATTATCGTTCCTACGTAGATCGAATCGTGATCCTACGTGTGCTGCACATGGCTCAGGACATGAAGCGTCAGGATTTCGAATAAAATCATGAAAACCTATCTCCTTTACGCCTTCGCAGCTCTTGCCGAAATCGCCGGTTGTTTTGCCTTCTGGGCCTGGCTGAAACTCGACAGGTCGGCGCTCTGGCTGGCGCCGGGAATGGTGTCGCTGGCAGCCTTCGCCTGGGCGCTGGCGCTCGTGCCGGCAGAAGCGGCGGGGCGTGCCTATGCGGCTTATGGCGCCATTTATATCGTCGCCTCGGTTTTATGGCTCTGGGGTGTCGAGGGGCGTTCGCCCGATCGCTGGGATGTAACGGGCGCCGTCGTCTGCCTCGTCGGTGGGGCGATCATCCTGTTCGGCCCGCGCAGCGCCTGATTTGTTCGCCTGAATTTCTTGACCGCTTTCAAACCCGGTGCCATCTAGATCCCATGTGTGGACGTTATGCCCTGACCCACAAGCCGGACGAGGTTCTCGGCGCTCTTGGTGTCGCCGATTTCGAGGACGATTTTCCGCCGCGGTTCAACATCGCGCCGACGCAGCCCATTCTCGTGGTCGGCCAGGCCGATCGCCAGCCGGGCAGTAACCTGCCGGATCGCCGGGCAACGCTTGCGCGCTGGGGGCTGATCCCCGGCTGGGTCAAGGATATGCGCGACTTTCCGCTGCTGATTAACGCCCGCTCGGAAACGGCGATCGACAAGGCTTCCTTCCGCGCCGCCATGCGCCATCGCCGCATCCTTGTTCCGGCCTCCGGTTTCTACGAGTGGAAGCGTCCGCCGAAGGAAAGCGGGATGAGTTCGCAGGCCTACTGGATCAGGCCGAAGAATGGCGGCGTCATCGCCTTCGCCGGGCTTATGGAAACCTATGCATCGGCCGACGGATCGGAAGTGGATACCGCGGCGATCATGACGACCAAAGCCAATCGGGCGATCCGTGGCATTCATGACAGGATGCCGGTCGTCATCCGGCCCGAGGATTTCGAGCGCTGGCTGGAATGCAAGACACAGGAGCCGCGGCAGGTCGCCGATCTCCTGAAGCCGGTCGAAGACGAATTCTTCGAAGCGATCCCTGTCTCGGATCTGGTCAACAAGGTTTCCAACATGGGGCCGGATGTGCAAAAGCCGGTTGCCGTCGCGGAGCTTGAAGACAAACCTCCGAAACCCGGCAGGGACACTTCCCAGATGTCGCTTTTCTAGGCGGATCCCGCCCTACCGATTCTTCTCCCTCATCGGAATTTTTCAATGAATCTTCTGTCCGCCGGCCTGTCCGGCTTTGCCCTCGGGGGCTCGCTGATCATTGCGATCGGCGCCCAGAACGCTTTCATCCTGCGCCAAGGCCTGTTGCGCCGGCACGTTTTCCTGCTCTGCCTGATTTGCGCCTTGTCGGATGCGACGCTGATTGCAGCCGGTGTCGGCGGCATGGGCACGATCGTGTCGCAATCGAAAACGCTGATCCTGCTGGTTACGATCGGCGGCGCGATATTTCTGGGAAGTTATGCGGCGCTGGCCTTCAAGCGCGCCTTGCGGCCCGCGGCCATGGTGGCGGGAAAAACGGAAAGCCTGTCGCTGAAGGCGGCGGTACTGACCTGCCTTGCCTTCACCTTCCTCAATCCGCATGTCTATCTCGACACCGTCCTGCTCGTCGGAAGCCTGTCTGCAGGCTTCGAAGGACATGAACGGCTCGCTTACGGGGCCGGTGCTGCCACCGCCTCGTTCGTCTGGTTCTTCGGGCTCGGTTACGGCGCCCGTCTTCTGGCGCCGATCTTCGCCCGACCCGCCGCCTGGCGGGTTCTGGACGGCCTGATCGGCCTCGTCATGAGCGCACTGGCGCTCGGTCTCCTGTGGAGTGCGCTCAGCGAATTCTGAACAGCTTACCGGACGGGTGTCAGCTTCGGCTTCCGCTTCAGCATCATGGCTGCTGCTGCAACGGCCTTGATGCCGAGCGGGCGGAAATGTGCAGTGAAGTCGGGCTTCGGTTCCGGCTTTTCGGTCTTCGGGGTATTGCTCACGTCTTTATCCTCATCACTTCACCCGCATGATTCTTCTGTGCTGCGGGGCGCCGGGAAATCACCGGCAATAGGGGCGGAATAAAGGCTTATCCGCCGCTTTTCGATGAGGTGAGTCTACGCGTGGCAACTTGCCGCAGACGGGAGCTGCAATGCAGCAATTTCAGTGCATTGCAGCGGGTGCCTGATTGTCGGGATGCGCGTCAGACGTGCGTGCGTTCGTCTTCGATGGTGATTGTGCCATAGCGTCGCTTCCATGCCCTTGCGCTGAATGGCAGCACGCAGAGATAGGCGACGACGGTGACCGACAGAACTTCCCATGTGTAGCTCATCAGGAGCGCGACATAGAGAACGACGAGAAGCATGATCGGAAACATCATGTCACGGCGGATCTTGCTCGACTTGCCGGACCAGACCGGCAGGCGGCTGACCAGGAGATAGCCGATGCCGACCGTGTAGACGACGCTGCCGTAGATGAACAACGGCGTGCGTTCGACGCCCAGGAAGCCGAGATAGACCGGCAGCAGCATCAACAAGGCTCCCATCGGCGCTGGCACGCCGACAAAGAATTCCGACTGCCATGGCGCCTTGATGCCGCGATCTTCCATCACGTTGAAACGTGCCAGCCGCAGGCCCGCAGCGATCGCATAGAGCAGCGCCGCTATCCAGCCGAGCGAACGGGCGCCGTCGAGCAGGAATGCGTAGGAAACGAGAGCAGGAGCGACGCCGAAATTGATGATGTCGGCAAGAGAATCCATCTGCACGCCGAATTTCGACGTTGCCTTCAGCAGACGTGCGATCCGCCCGTCAATGCCGTCGAGGAAGGCGGCCAGGAGAACCATGGCGACGGCCAGCTCGTAGCGTGCCTCGAAGGCGAGCCTGATACCCGTCAGGCCCGCGCAGATGGCCAGAACCGTGATGAGGTTCGGCACCATCAAGCGGATGGGGATTTCCCTGAGACGTGGACCGCGGGCCTCGTCGGTCGAGCGGTTCGGCTCTCCTGGGGGCATATCCATCATCCGTTTTCTCCTTGATGCGATCTATCAGCTGCGACGGCCGAGCGACGGGCCTTTGGTCGAGCCGAATTCAGCCAGCACCGTCTCGCCGGCAATGGCAAGCTGTCCGATCGACACACGCGCCTGTCCGCCATTCGGCACGAACACATCGAGGCGCGATCCGAAGCGGATCAGGCCGAAACGCTCACCTGCATTAAGCGGCTCGCCCGGCTTGACCCAGCAGACGATCCTGCGGGCAACGAAGCCGGCGATCTGCACGACGCCGACATTACCGTGACGGCTCTCGATCACGAGGCCGTTGCGCTCGTTGTCTGAGCTTGCCTTGTCGAGTTCCGCGTTGACGAACTGTCCTGCGCGATATTCGATTACCTTGACTTCACCGCGGACCGGCGAGCGGTTCACATGGCAGTTGAAGACGTTCATGAAAACGGAAATGCGCAACAGCGGTTCGGAGCCGAGGCCCAGTTCCACTGGCGGAACGACCATGGCGACATGGCTGATACGGCCATCGGCCGGGCTGACGATAAGATCGTCATCCTGCGGCACGACGCGCTCGGGATCGCGGAAAAAATAGGCACACCAGAGCGTCAGCACGAGGCCGATCCAGAACAGCGGTTCGGCGAAATAACCAAGGATCAGTGACACGACAAAAAAGATCGCAACGAAGACGTAGCCTTCCTTGTGGATCGGCACGAGCGTGTTGCGGATGGTGTCGAAGAGGTTGATCAACTGTTTCTCCCTGGGGCGTAAAGTCCTGTGTTAGCGGCACTGACTATCGAAAAACGGTATTCGCGGCAATGCGGTTCCGTGTTCCTCACCAAACCGTATGGGGATTGCAACCATCACGCGGCGGATACGTTGCCGGATATGAAGGTGAATCAGATTTTTGCTGCAATGCAGCAAAATGGCATGGCTTTTGCTTCAATTTTCATATGGTTGTCACAAAAGTCGGTCAGGAGGCAGCTGACTTACATCAAAGTCGAATGTTACGGATGCGCTTAAACCATTGTTGGGAGCACTTTTCGTATATTCGCTTCGGCTGGAACACGGAAGAGTTGGAGAAATGAGCGTTACTTGGTGCCTGATAGCAGCGGCGGATATTGCGATCGTGATCGCCGCAGTGGTCTATACGGTCTGGAGCCAGCGTCGCTACCGCGAACGCATGCGTTTCGGTTCGTCACGCCGCTAGGCGAAAGACCGGGCTTGAGGTTTCGTCCTCGCTCGGAGCACGCCTTTCTGTCGAGCGGATCCGGCTTCCGCTACCTTCACTACCGCCGCCCTTTTCTTGACCAAGGCCGCCCGGTTGGCGGCCTTTTGCGTTTTCTCGGCTGTCCTTCAGCCGAAGGCTGATCCGGGATCGATACCAAGGTCTTTTATGATGCGATGGCCTGCGTGAATTTGACACGCGATTTCCCGCATAGGGAGAATTTGCCACATCGAAAATGCCGCTTTTTGGCCGTAGTTTTGCAATGTGACTGTAGTCCGCCCCGTGTACAGGTTTTGATAGAGGAACAAAACCATGAAACGCGACCTGACCATCGAAGATGTATTATCCGACCCATTGATCGCCCAGCTTCGGCGGGCCGATGGCATTTCCACGCCGGAATTTGCGCAGCTGCTGCATGCGGCAGCGCAAATCTATGGTGGTGGCAAATCTCCGCGCCGCTCCGACAAGACGACATTCGTGTTATGCGAGACGGCGGAGTTTGCGCCGGAACGACGCGAAAGCATTCCGGTTGGCAAGACCCAACCTAAGGCAGGTGTTCCATGTCTTGGCTGGTAGATTGCCATCCGGCAAGTAGCCTTCACAGCATCGGTCCAGTTGCCCGGCGGGCGCCCCTCGGCTTGCTGGGGTTTCAGATTTTCGCCGGATCGACGAGACCGAGCCAGGTCGTCAGCGCCAGAAGCGGTGAGCCCCAGAAGGTCAGCACGAGAAGGTAGGCGAGCACGAGGCTGCCCGCCACCGCCATCCGTTTCCAGGAATAATTCATCCGTCGTTTCATCGACTCGGCCTAACTTTCTGTTGGGATTCGTTATTCTGCAGCCGGCGCACCGCGTATGACCACGCCCAGATCGTCGCTTTCGCGCACCTGGCGCAGATGTTCTTCCGCTTGCGTAGCTTCCCGCTGGCGGTTCCACATCGACGCGTAGAGCCCGCCCTCTGCCAGAAGGCCCGCATGCGTGCCGCGTTCGGCGATCTCGCCGGCGCGCAGCACGATGATCTCGTCGGCACCGATGACGGTCGAAAGCCGGTGGGCGATGACAAGCGTCGTGCGATTTTCCGAAACCTTGTCGAGCGCCGACTGGATCTCATGTTCAGTCGTCGTGTCGAGCGCAGACGTCGCTTCGTCGAGGATGAGGATCGGCGGGGCCTTCAAAATCGTGCGGGCGATCGCCACACGCTGCTTCTCGCCGCCGGAAAGTTTTAAGCCGCGTTCGCCGACTCTGGTTTCATAACCGTCGGGAAGCTGTTTGATGAAAGTGTCGATCTGCGCGATCTCGGCTGCCTTTTGTACTTCGGCATCACCGGCGTTCGGCCGGCCGTAACGGATATTGTAGGCGACCGTATCGTTGAACAGCACCGTATCCTGCGGAACCATGCCGATCGCCGCGCGCAGCGACCTCTGCGTCACGTCACGCACGTCCTGGCCGTCGATGGTGATCGAGCCGTCCTGAATATCGTAGAAACGGTAGAGTAGGCGGGAAATCGTCGATTTGCCGGCACCGGACGGGCCGACGATCGCAACCGTCTTGCCGGCCGGCACCTCGAAAGAGATGCCCTTGAGGATCGGCCGCTCGGGATCGTAGGAAAAACGGACATCCTTGAAGGCAATCGCACCTTTCTGCGTTCCCGTCGCGTTGAGCGCGAGCGGCTTGGCATCCGGCCGGTCGTTCACTTCCGCTTCGACTTCCAGAAGCTCGAACATCTGTTCGATATCGGTCAGTCCCTGGCGGATTTCGCGGTAGACGAAGCCGATGAAGTTGAGCGGCACCGAAAGCTGCATCAAAAGCGCATTGACGAAGACGAAATCGCCGATCGTCTGCTCGCCGCGCTGGACCGCCAGCGCCGACATGATCATGATCACGGCCTGGCCGAGACCGAAGATCACGCCCTGGCCGAAGTTCAGCCAGCCGAGCGAGGTCCAGACCTGCGTGGCGGCCTTTTCGTAACGCGCCATCGACACGTCGAAGCGCTTGGCCTCCATCTCCTCGTTGCCGAAATACTTGACCGTCTCGAAGTTCAAAAGCGAGTCGATCGCCTTGGTATTGGCGTCGGTATCGCTGTCGTTCATCGTGCGGCGGATGGCGATGCGCCAGTCGCTGGCCTTGATGGTGAACCAGATATAGGCGGCAACGGTGATAGCCGTGACGGCGAGGTAAGAGAAACCGTAAGCCGCCCAGAAGATGATGGCCGTCAGCACGAACTCGATCAGCGTCGGCACCGAATTCAAAATGGTGAAACGGACGATCGTTTCGATACCCTTGGTGCCGCGCTCGATGATCCGCGACAGGCCACCCGTCTTGCGCTCCAGGTGGAAGCGCAGCGAGAGCTGGTGCATGTGCACGAAGGTCTTGTGGGCGAGCTGGCGCACCGCATGCTGGCCGACCGAGGCAAACAGCGCGTCACGCAGCTGGTTCAGTCCCACCTGCAGGATGCGGGTGAAGTTGTAGGCGATGACCAGCACCACGGCGCCGAGCAGGAAGGCGGGCAGAAGGCCGACCATGTCCAGCTTGCCGTTCAGAGCGTCGGTCGCCCACTTGAAGAAATAGGGAACCGACAGCAGCACGAGCTTTGCGAGGATCAGGAAAAAGGTTGCCCAGAGCACACGCGCCTTGAGATCTGCACGGCCCGTCGGCCACATATAGGGCCACAGGTTGACAAGTGTTCCGAGCGGATTGCCGTCATCCGCCGAAACGATCTTCTTTTTATCTGACATGCAGGTCTCCGGGGCGCGCGGGAAAAATGCGCCACCCGGCACATAGGCGGCGAAGCCTGCAGATGCAATGTCAAGCCGGGTGTTTCCGCTGGAAATGGGGTGGTTTCGGGGCTTTCACCGAATGGGCTCGAAAGTGCTGATGCGATCCCAGCCCTCAACGAACGTATCGAGGGGCCACAAGAATTCGCCCGCCAGCGGCTACCATCCTATAACGATTGCCGCCCCATATGGGCTTCGGTGGCTTTGCTTCCGCACATGGACCGGAAAATGGCCGCGCGAATTCCACCGCGGCGCCCCGTTTGCAACGGGGAATTTGATAAGGAATAACATGAAAACGTACCTCCTGACCGCCGCTCTTATTATCGCGGCAACTCCCTCCTTCGCCTGCACTGCAGAAGATCTGACGGCAAAGGCTACTGAGGTCTCTCAGAAGATGCAGGAACTGACAGCCAAGGATCCGCAGAAAGCTGCAGCCGTAGCCCAGAAGATGACGGCCGGACAGGCTCAGACCGCAACTGATCCGAATGGCGCCTGCAAGCTCTACGACGATATTCTCGCAGAGCTTCAATGAGCCGCTGAAACACCGGCAATGCCTTAGGCGTTGCTTTCCCTGCCGGACGCGATTTGCGCATACGAGGGCAGGGAACCAGATTTGATGGAATTGGATGGACTGAAATGGTTTTTATTTGGCGCGGATGGGGTCTTCTCACCATCCCTCTAATCGGAGTTGTAATCTTTGCCGGGCTTTTCGCCGCGCTTTGGGTGACGGAAACGCTGCAGCTGCCGGACTGGACGAAGATTTTCGAGTTCGCGGCAATCTTTCTCGTCGCCGGTTTGCTCAACTGGAAGCTCGGGCGTTATCTCAACAGGACAGGATTGCCGGGCGCGCGGCACGACCTGTTTTTCATCCGGATGGAATACTGGTCGATTCCTGTTTTTCTGGCTGCCGCGGTACTCTTGGCGTCGGGCCTTTACTCCCTATAAATCGGTGACGCTTGCCAACAGCGCGAGCCACCAATGCTTGACCCTTGCATGCCTTTTCCCGCTAAACACCTAGCGGGAAAATAACCGTGTGAGCTTTCGTCAGTTGCAGTGCCATCATTCTGACTGGTTCAGATACTCGGTCAGAAAGTGTTCTGCATTCGAGCTTTGCGAAAGATTGTCGTCGTAGCGCAAGGAAACGGTTTTCGACGTTTCCGGCAAATAAAGCTCGCCGCCATAGTCGTTGACTATCAGCAGAACAAACTTCTTTCCTGCATTCTCGACACTGTATCGCTTGTCCTTGGCAGTTTCCTCGACATGCGAGAGAACTATTTTCATATCGAACGGGTGATCGACGCCACCGATTTGGACGATTGCCGTGTTGTTTTCGCGTGGTCCAATGCGCAAAACCCAGACGCGCGTGCCCTCATAGCCCGCATACGCATTTACATGTTTTGCGATTTCCGGTCGTGGCGCATCCTGCGCATAACTGAAAGCAGGAGAGACCGACAATAGTCCAACAGCGATGAAAGCGTTGATTAGAGCGATGCGCGAAATTGCTCTGAATGTGATTTTGTTGTTCAATTTGGCAATCCTATGAGAGCGAGAGCGACCACAGCTTGCTGTCACGTCGACAACAGATGCTTCCATAAATTCGGCAAGCGATAAGCGAGTGGCTGCTGACAAATCCTGATGCGGCCACCTAATGCCAACGCAGTTGAAGGAGGCCTGCCTCAAAGAGAAACCGACATCAGAGTATGTCAAGGACTGGGCGTCCCATCGAGATGCACGCTGGCCGACACCGTTGGGTACTGGAGCCGCTCAGATACGAAGGCCCGTTTCAGGTGACAGTGCACTAAGGAAGGTATGAAACGCTGCGTTACGGCAGTCTTGCAATACAGTTCAGGATATTCGTATCGCAGATGGGAACGTTGGTGCGCGCTTCGGAACCATCCAGCCAGCGGCGATAAGCCGCGCGGATCTCAACATCCTTGTAGTTGTAGATTTTGGCCTGCCCGTCAATGCGGCTGGCCTCCAGCGCCTTTGGTGTAACGGCCATATGGAAGATGAGCTGCTTGAATTTCCAAGGTTGCCAACCTTTCCTATGTTCGAAGACACGAACGTGGAAATAGGGATCATCCTCTTGCGCCGGCTGCATCTTGTAGACCGCGGCCCATCGCACCACGTCCCGTTCTACGGAGAGAATAACGTTCTCCTGCGCTTCTTGCGCTTGAAGTGCATTCGTGGCGTGCAAACAGAACGCGATCGTGAGAAAGAGCGAGCGCAGCATGACGACAACTCCCCATAGGCTCTGTTTCAGGCAGGCGACAGAACCTGTGTTCCAGCCGCTGCCGGAGTTGTCAATCCTGGTACGCGCACGTGGTCGGCGTCAGTAATTCGGCGTTGCCGTCCATGTCAGGTAATAGTGCGTCTCGCCGATCATGCCGAAATACGAACTGGCCCCGCTTGCCTTATCTATATGGCTGGAATCGTCGTTACGGACATAAAGTCCGTAAGGATCGCGCAACAGGTTTTCCTTGAGAAAGCTGCTCCATTCGGACTTTGCGACTTGGGTGATCTCACCCGATATCGTATCGCCAATGGCAACATCGCGACCGATGACCTGCTCTCCGGTAACAACATTGGTGATCGTCAGCCGGCCAGCTTCAAGCGCAGCCTGCATTGTCTCGGCCATAGCAGATGTATCCTCGCTGGCTTTCAGTACATCGAGCTTCTGCTGCATCGCCTTCATGAAGGCATTCGAGGATATATCGTCGATTGTTCCCTCGACATCCTGATCCGAGCTGTTTTCACCTGCTGTTTGCCGGGTTGATCCGAAACGAGAGGAAAGCTCGCTCTCATAGCCATAATCATCGTCCTCATCGGAACTTTCCGAGTAAAATAACCGGGATAGCAACGCGGCCGATGAGCCGGGCGTCGGATTTTCTGGATTGCCCGACGTGTCGTTGAAAGCCTTGAATACGACCTGTCGTGGCCAGATCTGGCTGGAACTGATGCTGGAAATCATTTTGTCCTCGCGAAGAATATCGGCTTGGCGTCAATCGATTCGGGCATTTCAATCAGCCGAGGTTCCCGCGGCTGGCATGCGCGAAGCTGATCAGGGCTCGCAATTCTCTGCCGCCATCAATGGGCAAAGGCGTACCGCCGCACCGGCAATACCGGTTCGGTGAAAAGGGAAGGGGCAGGCGGTGGGGTATCGGGTATTTGGTATTTCAGGCTTTCCGCCTGCCCCGGCCGGCTTATTTGATCCTGCGGGACTTGTCAGTTCCCGTTGGATCGCAATCGCGACCATCACCGGAGACCGAGTGGCAACCCGTTATGAAGGAGGCCGGTTCGCGAGCCCGGTTCCCATCCGATGACGACTTGATTATCGGCTTGACGGTGAGGGCGGGGATGAAGAGGTGTCGACGGAACAGCTAAGGGATTGGGCGTGCTCCGAAGATTTTTTCAAAGAGCATTCCGCCGTCCCCGCTTTCCTGCGCAAGCGGGAGTGCGAAAGTTCCGCAAACCACACTTCGGCCCTCAATCCGTTTCTGCACTGCATGTTCTCAGAAACACTTCGGCCGACGATCCTGTTGTGACCGCCGGCCGAGGAAAATCGATGATGCGCGCCGATCAGCCCTTGTGATGTTGCAGCCGTTCGCGGTGCAGTTCTTCCGAATCCGGCCGGAACTGTTCCGGCACGCCAAAAATCTGGCCGGGCTGGATGACGTCCGGATTTGCGATCTGTTCCTCGTTGGCGAGATAGATCGTCGTATAGCGTACGCCCTGGCCATAGGCGCGCCGTGCGATCTGCCACAACGTGTCGCCACGGCGGATAATGACCGAGTTGCTGTTGCTCTGTGTCAGCGGTGCCTGCTGGAACGTGCGCGTGCCATCGGACGAAGCCATTGTCTGCGGTGCGCCGCCGAACTGCTGCGCCAGTGCCGGGCCGACCGTTTCGGCAATCAGTTTGGTCAGATTGTCGAGAGCTGCACCGACCGCTGCCACGTCACGCGGCAGGTCTTCCAGCGCCTTGCGCGCCGCATTGGCATGGCCGGCGGTGACGCCGACAGCTTCTGTCGCATTGATGGAAGCACCGGCCGGCAGCCTGTATTCGCCAAGCGACTGCAGCGCGATCGATGTTGCCGAACGGGCAGCCGTCATGCTTTCGAGGGTCGGAACCTTGCCGGCTTCATACAGGTTCTTGAGCAGCGAGAAGGCCTTGGCCACCTGTCCACGCAGATTGTCGAAGGCGCCGCCATCGGCAACGGTGACCGGGCTTGCCGGAGCGGGCGACGCGATGGCCGCAACCTGATCGCCTGCCGGCCGGTTGAACGGCACTTCGACACGGACCAGAACCTGCCCGTTGCCGCCCAGCGCTTCGACGGCGATGCGGTGATCGCCAACGGTGAGGTTGGCGTTTCCGTCGATGACGAAATGTCCGTCACCACCGGCCTGGGCCTGTCCGATAACCGAGCCGTCGGCGGAGCCGCGAACCTGACGACCAGACTTCGTGACGCCGGCGATGAAGATTTTCGAGCCTTCGATTTCGACTGCCGTGATCTGCAACTCGCTCGACATGGCAGGTGCTGCCGCCGGGGCAGTGGTGCCTGAAGCCGGAGCCGAAGCGACATCGGTGGACTGGGAAGCGGCGGGGGTGGCAGAAGCCTCGGTGCCTGTCGCAGGCTGGGGCGCTGCCGGAGCGGTTGCAACCTTGCCGGCTTCTTCCGGAACGGCGATCAGGCGGCTTGCCTTGCCGGGCTTCGTCACCATGGCGAGAAGCTTGCCGCTCTTGTCGGCGGGCACGGAAACCGTTGCGATCTCTTCCGAGGTGAAGACCTTGCCGTCCTTGTCCGTTGCCTTGAGCACGATCTGATGGTCGCCGGGCGGAAGCGGCTTGTCCAGCACGGCGGCGAAATCACCGCTCGGGCCGACATTGACCTTGGCGATGACGGAAGTGCCGTTGGTGATCTCAAGTGTGGAATTCGGTGCTGCATGGCCGGCGATGACCGCAGAGCCATCAGGCTCGACGCGAAGCACATCGAATGTCGGCGTATCGTTGGACGCAGCCTGTGGCGCAGCGGCGGCTGCAGGCGCATTGGCTGACGCGGCAGAAGATGGAGCCGCCGTCTGTGCCTCTGCCTTTGCAGTTTCCGGAGGCTTGTTGCCTTCGGTCACGGCATCCTTGACCGCATCGCCGGCAGCATTGATCGCGGCTGCGACTGGCTTGCTTTCCTGGTTAATCCTCGGCATGACAACGAAGATCATCAGCAGCGAAGCAATTGCAAGTACAATCAGTGCGAGCCAGCCGGCACGGTTCTTCATCGTCTGTTGCCTCATCAGGCCTGAGTTTCCGCTACTTTACCGATTAGCTCTTTCCACCCTTCTTAACAAGCTTTTCACGTCATAAAGCCTTGCTCTTGCGGGATTTTCCCGTCAATTTTGTGTGGCGCGGCCACAACTGTCGCACCTTTGAATGCCCAATGGAGAAAACTGTGCCAATACGATCCATCTGCGTCTACTGCGGTTCCCAGCCTGGCCGTGACCCTGCCTATATCGCTGCCGGCCGCGCGCTTGGAAAATCGATTGCCGCACATGGTCTGCGGCTCGTCTATGGCGGTGGCACCAAGGGTATCATGGGAGCTGTCGCAGCCGGCGTGTTGTCAAATGGCGGCCAGGTGACCGGCATCATCCCGGAATTCCTCGTCGACATGGAGGCGACCCGCCATTCGCTTGGCCAGTTGAACGAACTGATCATCACCAAGGACATGCATGAGCGCAAGCACAAGATGTTCGAGCGCTCCGACGCCTTCGTTACGCTTCCCGGCGGCATCGGCACGCTGGAGGAGATCGTCGAGATCATGACCTGGGGCCAGCTTGGTCGCCATGAAAAGCCAATGGTCTTTGCCAATATCGGCGGCTTCTGGGATCCGATGCTGTCGCTCGTCAATCACATGCGCGGCGAGGGTTTCATCCACCGCGCCCATCTCGTACAGCCGCTGGTCATTCAGGAGGTGGACGATATCGTTCCGGCAATCCTGGAACGCGACGAGATCACGGCGTCTTCCAAGGGTGAAGAGGCCGTTATTTCAAAGCTGTGAGACGGCAATATGGAAGGTTCGGCGGGGCGCTATGCGCCCCGTTTGCGTGTCTTAGTCGACGATGAACAGCTTTGCGCCGGTCGTGGTCGAGGAGCGGTGCGGCTCGGCCTTGTCGGCAACCTGATAGCTCATGCCGGGTGTCAGCACGAAGACCCGCCCGTCGGCAAGTTCCGTTGTCATTTCGCCTTCCAGGCACAGAAGGATATGGCCCTTTTCGCACCAGTGATCGGCAAGATAACCCGGCGAATGTTCGACCATCCGCACCCGGATGCCGCCGAAATGCTGCGTCCGCCAGGTCGAATGACCCGTGTCGCCCTTGTGCACGGTCGGTTCGATGCTCGACCAGTCGGTCGTGCCGAAGGGAATGTCTGACATCTGCATGAAATTTTGTCCTTGAAAATCAGCGGCCGCGCAACTGTCGCAGCATGGCGACGGTGTAGAGCGCCAGCGCCGCCCAGATCAACACGAAACTTGTAAGCTTTATCGTGCTCAGGGGTTCACCGAAGGCGAAGATCGCGATCAGGAAGATCATCGTAGGCGCGATATACTGCATGATGCCGATGGTCGACAGTTTGAGCAGCTTGGCGCCGTTGGCGTAGATCATCAGCGGCCCCGCCGTCACCAGGCCGGAAAGCGCCAGCATGCCCATGTCGAAACCGGTTCCACCAAGGAAATGGCCCTGTCCGGTCGCTTCGAGCCAAATGACATAAGGCAGCATCGGAATGCTGATCAAAAGCACTTCGAGAAAGAAGCCCTGGTTGGGGCCGATCGGCAGCGTCTTGCGCAAAAGCGCATAGATGCCCCAGGTGAAGGTCAGCGCCAGCGATACCCACGGAAGCCCGCCGGCGCCCCAGGCGAGGATGGCGACCGCCACGACCGCAAGGCCGATTGCCGCCATCTGCAAAGGCGCGAGTTTTTCCTTCAGGATGACGGCGGCAAGAAAGATGCTGAACAGCGGGTTGATGAAATAGCCGAGAGCGGCATCGAGCGCGTGTCCTGCTGCAACCGCCCAGACATAGACGCCCCAGTTGAGGGTGATGAATGTCGCGGTGACACAGGCCATGCCGAGCATGCGCGGATTGGCGAACGCTGCCCGGACATCTTTCAAACGTCCGAGAATGACGAGCACGATACCCGCCACAGGGACGGACCAGATCGCCCTGTGCGCCAGCACCTCCATCGGCGGAAGATGAGCCACCGCTTTCAGGTAGAAGGGCAGAAAACCCCACATGAAATAGGCCGTTAGGCCGAAGGCAAAACCGCGCGGCGTATCTTCATTGACCGCAACAGGGGTGTCGGCGGGGGACGCAGCGTTTTCAGTGGCCATGGGGTGCTTCCGGCATTCTGTTGTAATTGTTGTTTGTAATTATCATGGCGCAATTACAGGATCGTGCCCTGTGCTACCAATTCATTTCTTTGAACCTTGCATTGAGACAAGTCATTCATCCTGCCACTATCGCGCGAAGCGGCTTCGCAAATCCGATCGAGAGGGGAGTGCTGCAGATGGATACAGACCGGAGAATGACATATGATCCTGGAAGACCAGCCTGCGCATCGTCGCAACTATGCGCTCCAGCTTCTCGCCAAGGCTGGCGTGGACGACAATAAGCGCCTGCTTGACGCTTTTGCGCGCGTGCCGCGCGAGGACTATGTCGGTCCGCCGCCCTGGATATTCGATGATGTCTATAGTGGTGGATACCGCCCCGTCGCCTCGACCGATCCGATCGTGCTCTATCAGGACGTGCTTGTCGGGCTGAAGACGGAAAAGGGGATCAATAACGGTTCCCCCTCGCTGCATGCGGCGGCATTCGATGCCTTCAAGATTCGCGAGGGCGAGACGGTCGTCCATATGGGGGCCGGCGTCGGCTATTACACGGCGATCATGGCCGAACTCGTCGGCCCGTCCGGTCGGGTGATCGGCGTGGAATACGATGCTTCGTTGGCGCAAAGAGCGAAGGCCAATCTCGCCTCATACGCAAATGTTGAAGTGGTACAAGGCGACGCCTTCGATTGGCCGAAGGAAGAAGCCGATGTCATCTACGCCAATTTCGCGCTGGACCATCCGCCCGAGGCCTGGATCGAAAAACTCGCGCCCTATGGTCGCCTGATCTTCCCGCTCGGTATTCCGGCGATCGAAAAAAGCCGCTCCGGTTTTACCCGTCATGCCGGATACCTGATGATCGACCGTCAGGCTCGAGGCTTTGGCGCGCATTTCCTGCAGATCGTTTCCTTCATCTGGGGTGAAAGCACGCGACCGGTGCCGGAAGGTCGTCACGCCGGGCTGGAGGCTGCTTTCCGGGCGCGCGGCCTGCGCAGGGTAAGAAGCCTGCGCTGGAAAACGGAAGCGACAGGCGAGGAATGGTATGGCGAGAAAGACTGGGGTCTGTCTTTCGACGAGCCCTGATTTCATCTATCCATTTTTCGGAGAGATGGTCTCCGAAATCGCCTGATTATGGCATTGGGTGAAAAGAGGCATAGTTCTTCCAACGGACCGAATGGGATCATCATCGATCCACGGTTCAGGTTTCAAGGGAGAACGCCATGTCCTACGGATTTCTCGATATCGCTTCGACGCCGAGCGTGCGGGCTGCGCAAGCCGAAATGGGCATCGACCAGTTCTGGTCGGATTTTTCCGGTGACCGCAAGATGGACCGCTTCACCGAGGGCGAAAAGGCATTCATCGCCGAGCGCGACAGCTTTTACATGGCCACCGTTTCCGAAACAGGCTGGCCCTATATCCAGCATCGCGGCGGGCCGGCAGGTTTCCTGAAGGTCGTCGATGACCGCACGCTCGCCTTCGCCGATTATCGCGGCAATCGCCAATATATCTCGACCGGCAATCTGGCCGCCAGTGACAAGGCCAGCCTGTTCCTGATGGATTACCCGCGCCGCGCCCGGCTGAAGATCTATGCGCATGTCGAGAAACTGGCGCTGGATGAAGACCCGGCGATCACCGCTCTCGTTACCGATGCCGGCTATCGCGGCAAGGCCGAGCGCATCTTCAAGGTGCGGCTGGAAGCTTTCGACTGGAACTGCCCGCAGCACATCACGCCACGCTTCACCGAAAAGGAGGTCGCAGCCGCCGTCCGTCCGCTTCAGGAGCGCCTCGCCGAACTTGAAAAGGAAAATGCAGCGCTTCGAGCAGGGGTGGGAGCAGCCTAAGACCGGATCGGAAAGACGGCTCGCAATCTCGGAACCGCAAAGTCGAGAAAGCTGCGCATCTTCAGCGGCATCTGTCCCCGCGATGTATGGATCAGGCTCACCGGTACCGGATCGATCTCGTAGTCTTCAAGCATGATCTTCAGGTCACCGCCCCGCACCGCATCGGCGACCTGGTAGTGGAACAGGCGGATGACGCCGGCATCGCGGATCGCCGCCTGCAATGCCGCCTCGACCGTGGTGACCGACAGGCGAGGGGTGGGCGAGATCGAGAAAGGCGACCGGTCACCCGGTTGGTGAAACTGCCAGCCGGGTTGGGAGAGCGGTGTCTCGATCGTGACCGAGGGGAAGCGGGAAAGATCCTGAGGGGTCTCTGGCATGCCTTGTGCTGCGATGAGCCTTGGGCTCGCGCAGACCACCATGCGGACCGATCCGACCGAAGTTGCGATCATCGAGCTGTCCGGCAGCCGGCCGATGCGCACGGCCATGTCGATATGGTCTTCGACCAGCTGCAGGTTCCGGTCCTGCAAGAGAAGGCTGACGTCGATCTGCGGGAAACGGGCAAGGAAGTCGGTGACGACCGGCAAGACGTGCAGCTGGCCGAACTGGATCGGCGCGGTGATGGTGAGTCGGCCTTTCGGCACGGTGAACTCGCCCGCAGCCTCGCGTTCGGCTTCCTCGACCTGCTCGATGATGCGGCGGGCGGCGGCAAGGTAACTGCTGCCGGCATCGGTGAGGTTGATCCTGCGGGTGCTGCGGACCAGCAGCTTCGCCCCCAGCGCCGCTTCGAGATCCGAGATTTTGCGGGAAAGCGTGGTGACCGGGACGTTGAGCGACCTGGCGGCGGCCGAAAAGCTGCCCGTGTCGGCAACCTCGATCAACATCGACATGGCTTCTATGCGGTCCATCGTCTCCCCGTCCGCCGGCTTTGCCGGACACTCATGCCGCCGGTCCAAGGACCTGCGTCAACGTCGAAAGTTTCGATTGTAATGTCAATAACTTGGAGAAGTGAAATGACTCAATTTAATAAGACTGGCCCTGTACCTGTCACCGTGCATTACCGCACCGCCACCGTCGATGGCGTAAACATGTTCTATCGCGAAGCTGGTCCTAAAGATGGTCCCGTCGTGCTCCTCCTGCACGGTTTCCCGACCTCCTCGCACATGTTCCGCAACCTGATCCCGCTGCTTGCCGACCGCTACCGGGTGATTGCGCCCGATTATCCGGGTTTCGGTTACAGCGATGCGCCTGACCACACGAAATTCTCCTACAGCTTCGCCCATTACGCCGACATGGTCGATGACCTGCTGGGCCAGCTCGGAGCGAAGAGCTACGCCATGTATGTGATGGATTACGGCGCACCGGTCGGTTACCGGCTGGCACTGAAGCACCCGGAAAGGGTGACGGGGCTGATCGTGCAGAACGGCAATGCCTACGAAGAGGGCCTGAAGGCGTTCTGGGATCCGATCAAGGCCTATTGGGCAAGCGGCTCCGAGAAGGATCGCCAGGTTCAAGCGGCATTGCTGACACTGGACGCCACCAAATTCCAGTATACCGATGGCGTGAAGGATATCTCCCGCATCAGCCCCGACAACTGGCTGCAGGATCAGGCTCTGCTCGACAGGCCCGGCAACAACGATATCCAGCTCGACCTGTTCTATGACTACCGCACCAATGTGCCGCTCTATCCGCAGTTCCAGCAGTTCTTCCGCGACCGCAAGCCGCCGACCCTGATCGTCTGGGGCAAGAACGACTTCATCTTCCCGGAGGATGGCGCACATCCCTATCTCAAGGACCTTCCGGATGCGGAGATGCATATCCTCGACACCGGCCATTTCGCCCTTGAAGACAAGCTCGACGAGATCGCGCCGCTGATGAATGATTTTCTCGACCGGACCTTGCTCAAGTAGGATGCTCTTGTTTTCGGGCGGCGCCTCTTACGCCGCCCGAAAACCGTTCCGGTTGTCGCGTCGATAGGTTAAGCATCATGTGGGGGCGTCGAATGTGCGGGGGCACGGATGAGGCTCCGATGGCAATCGGAAGGGGCGATAATGGGTGTTCGGGGTTTTCTGTTCTTCATCTTGATGGCGTCGGTTCAATCCATGTTCATGACGCCGTCGGTTCATGCGCAGGAGGCCCGCGCCGAAGGCCGTGACGGGGCGTCGGATTACGACCAGAGCCTCAATGGTCTTGTCACGCAGAGCATCGTCAGGGATCTGAGCTCGGTGCGCAGCGAGTGCATGGCGGCCTCTCCGGTTTATCGGTTGGATTGTATTCGTCAGGGACTGGAACTGACATCGCGGCGCACGCCCTATCATGGCGATTACGGGCCGATGCGAGAGGCACTGAGATCTGGCGCCGGATCGGTCACGCCGATTATAAATTCCAATGCTGACGGCGATCAGGACAGGCTGGAAGTCAAACCCGGCACCAATCCACGCTTCAAGACACGGCGTTATTACGCAGCGACAAAAGCCGACAGCCACGAGGCCACCCGAGCCGACGCCTTCAAGGCGCTCGACGCAACTCAGGCGCGCCTGCTCGAACTCGGCAAGAGCTCCCCGGACTGGAACAAGGCCTATACGACTGTGGCAATCGCTGTCGCATCGCTGGCGGATGTCTTGCGGCGGTAGAGTTCACTCCGCTGCAATCCGACCTGCCAGTTCCCGGTTCTTCATCAGCTTGTAGATGACCGAATCCATCAAGGCCTGGAACGAGGCATCGATGATGTTTTCCGACACACCGACCGTCCACCAGCGCACGCCGCTTCCGTCTGTGGATTCAATGAGGACGCGGGTGATGGCCTCGGTGCCGCCATTGAGGATTCGCACCTTGAAGTCCGCGAGAACAAGATCGTCGATCTCGTTCTGATATTTGCCGAAATCCTTTCTGAGCGCCAGGTCGAGCGCGTTGACCGGGCCGTCGCCTTCCGCCACCGACATATGGCTCTCGCCGTCGATGACGATCTTCACCACGGCTTCAGACACGATCTTGATGCGCCCGAGACTGTCGAAACGGCGCTCGACCATGACGCGGAAACCGTCGATCGAGAAGAATTCGGGGATCGTGCCGAGCGTGCGACGGGCGAGCAGTTCGAAACTCGCATCGGCGCCTTCATAGGCATAGCCCGACGCCTCGCGTTCCTTGACGATTGAGATCAGGTGATCGAGCTTCGGATCGTCCTTGGCGACCTCTATGCCGCGGCGCTTCAATGCATTGATGAAGTTCGACTTGCCGCCTTGGTCCGACACCATGACCTTGCGCAGGTTGCCGACACTGTCCGGTGTCACATGCTCGTAAGTGCGCGGGTCCTTCAGGAGTGCCGAGGCGTGGATGCCGGCCTTGGTGGCGAACGCGGATGCCCCGACATAAGGTGCCTGATGGTTGGGCGAGCGATTGAGAAGCTCGTCGAAGGAATGCGACAGGCGCGTCAGTCCCGACAGCCGCTCCGGGTCGATCGCGGTCTCGAAGCGGGAGGCATAGGCCTCCTTCAGACAGAGCGTGCCGATCAGCGTGATCAGGTTGGCATTGCCGCAGCGTTCGCCGATGCCGTTCAGCGTGCCCTGCACCTGGCGACAGCCTGCCTCGATGGCGGCCAGCGAATTGGCAACCGCCTGACCGGTATCATCATGTGCATGGATGCCGAGCGATGTGCCCGGAATACCGGCCGCGATGACGGCGGAGACGATCTGGCGCACTTCGTTCGGTTGCGTGCCGCCATTGGTGTCGCACAGCACGATCCAGCGCGCTCCGGCCTCATGGGCGGTGCGGGCGCAGGCAAGCGCGTATTCCGGGTTGGCCTTGTAGCCGTCGAAGAAATGCTCGCAATCGACCAGCGGCTCCTTGCCCGCAGCATTGGCCGCTTCGACGCTTTCACGGATAGAGGCGAGGTTCTCTTCATTCGTGCAGCCGAGCGCGACCTTGACGTGATAATCCCAGCTCTTGGCGACGAAACAGACGGCATCGCTCCTTGCCTGCAAAAGCGTGGCAAGTCCCGGATCGTTGGAGGCGGAAATACCGGCCCGCTTGGTCATGCCGAATGCGACGAATTTTGCCTTTGCCGTGCGCTTCTCGGTGAAGAAGGCCGTGTCTGTCGGATTGGCGCCGGGATAACCGCCTTCGATATAATCGAAGCCGAATTCGTCCAGCATAGCCGAAATCGCGATCTTGTCCTCGACGGAAAAATCGACGCCGGGCGTCTGCTGCCCGTCGCGAAGGGTGGTATCGAAGAGATATATGCGGTCCCGGGTCATGAATGCTCCTCCCATGGAGCTGGTTGTTATGTGTGAAGCTGCCCCTCACCCTAACCCTCTCCGCGCATGCGGGGAGAGGGGACGTGCCCAACGCGACGGAGCGTCAGACGTGAGAGAGCGGCGTATCCCTTCTCCCCGTATAAAACGGGGAGAAGGTGGCGGCAGCCGGATGAGGGGCTGCCAAAGAGCTCAGCCGAAGCTACATTTTCCCCGCAAACCGATCCGTCGCGCGGATCAGCCGGTCGGTAATTCCCGGTTCGGAAACGGAGTGACCGGCGCCCTCGACGATGTGGAAATCCGCGTCTAGCCAGACCTTCGACAACTGCCAGGCATATTTGAGCGGGCAGGGCATGTCGTAGCGGCCGTGCACGATGACGCCGGGAATGCCGTTCAGCTTCGTCGCATCCCGCAAGAGCTGACCTTCATCCAGCCAGCCGTCGTTGACGAAGAAATGGTTCTCGATCCGCGCAAAGGCGAGCGCGAAATGGTCTTCGTCGTGTTTCGACGCCAGGTCCGGTTCCGGCAGAAGCGTGATGGTCGAGCCTTCCCACACGCTCCACGCCTTGGCGCAGGCGATCTGCTCGGCGCGGTCGGTGCCGGTCAGGCGACGATGATAGGCGGCCATCATCTCGTGGCGCTCGGCTTCTGGAATGGGCGCAACGAAGGCCTCCCACTTGTCGGGGAACATTTCAGAGACGCCGAACTGGTAGTACCAGTCGAGTTCCGGCCTCGTCAGCGTATAGACGCCGCGCAGGAGAAGCTCGGTGATGCGCTCGGGATGTGTCTCGGCATAGGCAAGCGCCAGCGTCGATCCCCAGGAGCCGCCATAGACCTGCCATCTGTCGACGCCGACCATTTCGCGCAGCCGTTCGATATCGGCGACCAGATGCCATGTCGTATTGGCTTCAAGCCCCGCATGCGGTGTCGAGCGACCGCAGCCGCGCTGATCGAAAAGCAGGATGTCGTAGAGTTCCGGATCGAACAGCCGTGCCTGGATCGGCGTTATCCCGCCGCCCGGTCCACCATGCAGGAAAACAACGGGTTTTGCACCCTTGCGACCATGGCGTTCCCAGTAGATCACGTGCCCGTCACCGACGTCCAGCGTGCCGGTGTCGTAGGGAGCGGAGACGGGATAGAGCGTGCGCAGAATGTCGGTCACAGATGCAAGCCTTTCTCGGGCCAGTTTTCGGTATCGTGGTCGGGATGCTGGAAGGAGATGATCTGCTCCTGCCGGTCGTAATAATCGACGTCTCCATGCACCGGCGCATCGAAGATCGTTTCGACCCAGGGCAGCCGGAAGGCGTGGTTGACCTGAACCTGCGGCGCCAGATCATCGCGCTCGTCGAAAGCGCCGATGGCAATCTCGATGCCTTGCGGGTGGCGATAGGTAAGCGGCGTGCCGCAGCGCTTGCAGAATCCGCGGTCGATATTGACCGACGACTGGAAATAGGTCGGCTCGCCACGTGTCCACTCAAGACCGTCCTGAGGCGCGCCGACAAGCGGTCCGAAGAAACCGCCAAAGGCCTTCTGGCACATGCGGCAATGGCAGATCGAGGCGCGGCCGAGTTCGCCATGGATCCTGAAGCGCACGGCGCCGCACTGGCATCCGCCGGTTCTTGGGGCAACAGTTCCTGTCGTCTCGCTCATGCCTCATCCTCCTTGTTGGTTCCGCCTAAGGCTGGAATCGGTTGCCAGGTTTCCGTGTCGTGGTCGGGATGCTGGTTGGAAACAATATCGGCAAGGAAGGGAGCTTCCGCGATATCGTCCATCGTGTGATGCGCCGGAAGCGCGCAGAGGTGATCGACGAACGGCACCTTCGCCTCGACGCCATATTGGATCGATGGCGGCAGCGCCGAAGGGTCGTCCAGCGCACCGGCGGAAACGGCAAGCCCGTCGGCAGCCTCATAGGTTAGCGGCGTTCCGCAATTACCGCAGAAACCGCGCACGACATGGTTCGACGACGGAAACTGTTTCGGCACTCCGCGCGTCCAGCGAAAGCTTGCGCCGCGTGTCGAGATTAGCGGCGCGTAATAGGCGCCGAACGCCTTCTGGCACATGCGACAGTGGCAGATCGACGATTGGCTCGGCTTGCCCTCTATGACGAAACGCACAGCTCCGCACTGGCAGCCGCCGGTATGGACGTGATGGGTCAAATCCAGAGCTCCGATGCCGTTTTGGGCCAATGTTGCGTATCGTGGTCAGGATGCTGTCGGCTGCCTTTGGCAATCTCGGCAGCCTGTTTCGGCGTCGTATCCATGCCGGGGTCATGATGGAGGCCGTCAAGCTCGCCGAACCAGGGCATCTTGCGCCCGAGATTGGTCTGCATGTCCGGCTTTACTGTTTCCGGGGCATCGAGGGAGCCGAGCGTAATGCTCACATGATCGTACCCGCCGTCGTAAAACAGCGGCGTGCCGCAATCGCGACAGAAGCCGCGCCGTACGGTGTCGGAGGACTTGAACCATGCCGGCTCGCCGCGGGTGAGCTTGAAATTCTCATGCAGCACCCCGCCGAACGGCAGAAAATAACTCCCCGCCGCCTTCTGGCACATGCGGCAGTGACAGACATGCGGAAAGCCTATCTCGCCTTCCGCACGATAACGGATCGCCCCGCACTGGCAGCCACCGGTATGGATCTGGGTCATCATCATGCCTCCCCGACTGTCTTGAGGATATGCAGGCAGACATTGTCGATATCCGTCAAGACATCGTCGTTCCAGAAACGCAAAACCGTCCAGCCGTCCTTTTGCAGGCGCTGCGTTCTTGCGGTGTCATAAGCGAGGTCATGATCGTTGCCGTGCTGCGAGCCATCGACCTCGATGATAAGCTGATGAGTGGGACATGCGAAATCAGCAATGTACCCTGCAATCGGCACCTGGCGGCGAAAGCCAAGGCCCATCAGGCGATGGGCGCGGATTGCATTCCAGAGCTTTAGCTCCGCATCGGTCATAACCTTGCGCATGCACTTGGCATTGGTGCGAAGCTTGGGCGGAACGGGGGCATGCGGCATGTCATGCTCCTCGTTGAGGTCTGCTACGGAGCGGGGATCACCCCCCTCTGTCCTGCCGGACATCTCCCCCACAAGGGGGAAGATCGGAGAGTAGCGAAGGCGGCGGCTCAATCCAAGGGTGAGATTGCCGCGTTCTCTACGCCGTAAGGTAAACTCGGCACCCCGGCCCATGTGATGCAGAGACGGTGCCACCTGCTGATCTCCCCCCTTGTGGGGGAGATGCCCGGCAGGGCAGAGGGGGGTAACAACTGCCGCTGCCGTAACCATCCTACCGCTTCAGCTCCCATGTCGTGACCCGCTCGCCGGTTGCGGCATCCTTGCCGTCCTTCAGCTGGATGCCCTTGGCCGAGAGTTCGTCGCGGATCTTGTCTGCCTCGGCAAAGTTCTTCGCTTTCAGCATTTCGAGCCGCATGGCGACCAGCGCATCGACGGCACCGGCAAGCGCCTCGTCGACTTCCGTTTTCTTCGGCAGCACACCGACAAGCGCGGCACTGGCGGCAAACATCGGCAGAAGCGTCCTGTCGGCATTGGCTTCCTGTGCCAGCGCGTGGATACGCTGTACGGCGGCCACCGTGTTCAGATCGTCGGCAAGCGCCTCGAGCACGATCGGGCAGGGGGCGGTGCCTGCCGGGATCTCGGAAGGATCGACCGCCGGCCACTTGGCCAGAAGCCTTTCGGCCTCCTCGAGCCGCTTCACAGAAAAGTCGATCGGCTCGCGGTAATGCGTCATCAGCATCGCGAGCCGCAGAACCTCGCCCGGCCACTTGCGGCCGCCGAACATGTCGGTCTCCAGAAGCTGGTTGATGGTGATGAAGTTGCCGTCGGATTTCGACATCTTCTTGCCTTCGACCTGAACGAAGCCGTTATGCATCCAGACATTCGCCATCACCTGCGTACCGTGGGCGCAGCGCGACTGGGCGATCTCGTTTTCATGATGCGGGAAGATCAGGTCAAGCCCGCCGCCATGGATGTCGAACACCTCGCCGAGATAACGGCCGCTCATCGCCGAGCATTCGATATGCCAGCCCGGGCGGCCACGACCCCAGGGGCTCTCCCAGCCGGGTTCATTGTCGGAAGACAGCTTCCACAGCACGAAATCGCCGGGGTTCTTCTTGTGCGCATCGACGGCGACGCGTGCACCTGCCTGCTGCTCGTCGAGCGGGCGTTTGGAAAGCTGGCCGTAATCCGTCATCGACTTGGTGTCGAACAGCACTTCGCCTTCCGCCACATAAGCATGGCCGCGGGCGATCAGCTTTTCGATGATCTCGATCATCTGCGGAATGTTGTCGGTGGCGCGCGGCTCGATGGTCGGCTCGAGGCAGCCGAGTGCGGCGACATCGGCATGGAACTGCTGCGCCGTCTTTTCCGTCACCGCATGGATGGCGTCATTGAGGGGAAGATGCGGGAAGTCGCGCAGCGCCCGCGCGTTGATCTTGTCGTCGACGTCGGTGATGTTGCGGGCATAGGTGACATGGGCGTCGCCATAGACATGGCCGAGCAGCCGGAAAAGCACGTCGAACACGATGACCGGGCGGGCATTGCCGATATGGGCGAAGTCATAGACTGTCGGGCCGCAGACATACATGCGCACGTTGTCGGCATCGATCGGCTGGAACGCCGATTTCTCGCGGATCAAGGTATTGTATAGCTTGAGCGTGGCGCTCATCGAAAAATTCTCCCAAGGTCAGCCAGACATGCCGCGGCCGGTACCGGACCGGGGCGTTTGTCTTCAAGGCTTTTCGAGAGACGAAAACGGCCGGACCAGCGCGAACGCTAGCGGATAATGTTCCCACAAATGGAAATCGTCGTTTTCATGGGGTCGGTTATGGCGTGCGCCGGCTGTTTGGTCAAGTGCACAAGAGCCGCCTGATCAACCGGACATATGGCGCACGATCGCCTTGGCGAGCATCGGCCCGGTCAGCACCACGACCAGAAAGCGACCGATCTGCATCGCCATCACGAAGGGCACGTCGACCTTGGTCGAGGCGGCGATGATGGCGACCGAATCGGCCCCACCGGGGCTGGTCGCCAGATAGGCCGTCAAAGGGTCGATGCCGGCAAAGAATACGAGGATGGCGGCAAACCCGCTGCAGATCAGAAGAAGACAGACGATCGAGCCGAGCACGCGCAGGAAGTTGCGCGCCGCATAGGCGACGACCTCGCGCGTGAACCGCCCGCCGATAGCCCAGCCGACCAGGGCATATGCAATGGCGAGCATCCATGGCGCAAGCACGAGCGGCATGCCGAAGCCGAACTTGGCGATAAGACATCCGGCCCGCGGCCCGAGAAACGATGCTCCGGGAACGCGCATCAGGCCGCAAATCCAGGCGGAGCCGAAGGCAACGGCCAGGGTTGCCAGAACGGCAAGAGGAGAAAGGGCAGGGAACCAGTCGATACTTTGTGAGGCGGCCGGCGTAACGCCGAAGAGGCGCGCAACCATGGTGGCGGCAAGCGCCACGCAGACGACACGCAGATACTGCATGAAGGCGACGAGCCGCATGTCGCCGCCATAGCTTTCGGACATCAGCACCATGACAGAGGCGGCGCCGGGCGAAGAGCCCCATACTGCCGTCGTGCCCGGAAAGATCCGCGCCCGGACCATCAGCGCACCGAGCGCCGCCGAAGCGATCACGGTGGCGAGGATGCCGAGTGCAAAGATCGGCCATTGTGCCGCCAGTTCCGAGAAGATCGACGGCGGCATGTTGGAGGCGATCATCACCCCGATGACCGCCTGAGCGCCGTTGAACGCCAGCTTCGGCATGCGGAAACTCATGCCCGACAACGCCATGGCGATTGCCATTGCCATCGGGCCGAGCAGCAATGCGGCCGGCAGATGCAGGAGTTCGAGAAGCCAGCCGATAAGCAGCGAGCCTGCCACAAGGACCAGCCAGCGCGCCGCCGGCGGCAGGGCCGCGGCCTGCCTCAGCCAGCGGTGGTTTGAGGACACGTCGTCGGGCTCCTCGGATATCGGGCGATCAGTCAAGTGAGAGGTCCGCGGTTGTTGTTACGCGTGCGATGCGAGGGAAGATGAACTTGAAGGCCATCTCGTGCAATTCGGCCGAAACGCCGGTCGAGGCATCCTCGACAACGACCATGTTATAGCCATGCTCCCAACCGGCGCGGACCGTCGATTCGACACCGAAATTGGTGGCGATGCCGGCGACCACGACGGTTCGAATGCCGCGACGGCGAAGCTTGACGTCGAGATCGGTACCGTGGAAGGCACCCCATTGATGCTTGGTCACGATGAGATCTCCCGGCTGCTGCAGGCCTTCGGCCAGCACCGTCCAGTCCTCCGGATAGTTGCGACCGGCAGCGGCATCGGTGAGGCCGCGCGGCGCATCGCCGAAGTCCGGGCCGAAATCGACATTGACCAGAACCACCGGCGCATTTGCCTTGCGGAAGACATCCGCCAGCTGGCGGCCTCTGGCGAGAACATCGGCGCTGGCATGCGGCGCCGTATTCATGGCGAGAATACCCTTCTGCAGATCGATGAGAACAAGCGCGGTGGTTTTGGGATCGAGTGCGAGCATGTGACGTCTTTCGCAAATTCGGGTCGGATGCGTGCAAGATGAACAACAGGCCGGATCGGCAGGGCGGCGCGGGATAATCCCGCGGCGGGATGACGAGAGGTCTGCATCATGTTATGCGAGGATGTACTCGCATAACTCCTATTTGAGGATCGCCTCGCAAATGTCAACCGCGAAGCCGCCAAAGGCGGTGGAACCCAAGCGTAAACGTGGTCACGAACGGGTGGCGGCCATCGTCGAAACCGCGATCGGCCTGTTCGCCACGCTTGGCTATCGAGCCGTGACCATGTCGGAAGTGGCCGCACAATCGGGCACGGCGATCGGCTCGCTTTACCGCTTCTTCCCGACAAAGGATGCGCTCGCCCAGGCGATCATGGACCGGTATGGCGCGCATCTGACCGACGAGCTGGAAAAGGTGGTGGCGATTGCCGCAAGCGCATCGGCTCGCGAGGTTGCCCGGGCACTGGTGGCGATGATGCGCGGGCTTCAGACGGAGAGGGCGGCGGCTCTTGTTCTGGCCGATGCCCGCGAGGACGGTTCGCTTCGCCGCGCCGGCCTGCGCCGCCAGATGCTGGAGAAGCTGACGGCGGTTCTGGCGCTCGTCGATGGCAGCCCGATACCGTCCGATGTCGATCAGCGCGCCTGGATGCTGCTCTATGCATTGAAAGCGATAAGACAGTTCGACCAGGAACATCCGGCGCTGTCGAAACGGCTGGTCGATGACGCCTGCCTGCTGATCGAGCCGCTTGTGGCAGCCGGTCTCACGAAAGCCGGATGAGGAAGGGCAACCCCTTCATCGCGTGGCTGACCCTCCGCGCATCTGCCGGCGGATGAGATAGGCGAGGGCGGCGAGGATGACTGCAATCGCGGCGATGGCGATCAGCATATGGAGATGCAGCTTCAATCGCCCGAATAGTATCTCCACCGCATTGCCGAACAGATAACCGATCGTGGTAATCAGCACAGCCCAGACCACGGCCGCGATGAAATTGAGGATCACGAAGCGAAGCGCCGGCACGGAACTTAGGCCGATTGCAATCGGGCTGACCGTGCGCATGCCATAGATGAAGCGAAAGGCGAGGATGAAGCCGGTCGGATGGGCTTCGAGAAGCTGACTGACCTTCTGTGCCGCATCGGTTTTCAGGAAGCGTTGAACCAGCGCCAGCCGGTTGGCATAACGCCCGGCAAGGAACCACGCCTGGTCCGCCGCAAATGAACCGATTGCTGCAGCCGTCGCCGCTTCCCACCAGGACATGAAATGCCGGTGAGCGAAAACTCCGCCAAGAAATACCGCCGTCTCGCCTTCGAAGGCTGCCCCCAGAAATACGGCGAGCACGCCATATTGGGAAATCAGATGTTCAAGCGAGAAATGTTCGAACGGCAAGGACAAGTCTCCGGCATGGCGTGATGTTTCAGGTCTGCGTCATCAAGTTAGGGGAGCCGCAGCCAAAGTCATGCCGGATCTTATCGCGCCGTGCTTTCTTCACTCCGGCAGCCGGTAATCGACGAACCGGTTCTCGCGCACAACGAACAGGCGACCGCTGTCGGTCGTTTCGGGCGAAGCGAGCGGCAGGATTTTTGCGGCGACCTCTGAAGGATGCGGCAGGGTTTCCGGGTCTTCGCCGGGCATGGCCTGGGCGCGCATGGCAGTGCGGGTGGCGCCCGGGTTGACCATGTTGATCTTCAGCGGCGTATGCGCCATTTCTTCGGCCCAGATCCGGCCCATGGTCTCGACCGCCGCCTTCGACATCGCATAGGCGCCCCAGAAAGCGCGGGGATTGGTCGCGACACCCGAAGAAAGCAGGATCGCGCGGCCAGCGTCGGACTTGACGAGCAGAGGCTCCAGCGACCGGATCAGCCGCCACATAGACGTGACATTGGTGGTCATGACGCGATCGAAGGTCTTCGCCTCGACATGGGCGACCGGTGCGATGACACCGAGAATGCCGGCATTGGCAACGAGAATGTCGAGCTTGCCCCAGCGCTCATAGATCGATGCCCCCAGCCTGTCGATCGCTTCCATGTCGGAAAGATCGAAGGGGACGAGCGTCGCCGAGCCGCCGGCAGCCTTGATCACGTCATCCAACTCCTCCAGCCCGCCGACCGTGCGAGCGCAGGCAATCACATGCGCGCCGGCTTTTGCCAGTTCGATTGCCGTGAAATAGCCGATACCGCGCGATGCGCCGGTTACAAGCGCAATCCTGCCCTTGAGGTCAATCGTCATGTCCCGCTCCCTGTCCCTTGTCATTGCGGCAAAAAAGAAGGCCGCGTTTCCGCAGCCTTCTAAAGCGTTTATCCGATATTGGAAACCGGTGCGGCAGCTTGCCTCACCCGTTCCTTAAGGCTCAGCCGTTGCTTGCAAGCAGCGAGACCTTGCGGCCCACAGCTTCGCCGTCCTTGTCGAGAAGACGGGTCGGGTAGTCGCCGGTGAAATAGTGGTCGGTGAACTGCGGCCGCGCGTCGTTGCGATCCTCGCCACCGACGGCCTGATAGAGACCGTTGATCGACAGGAATTCTAGGCTGTCACAACCGATATATTTGCACATCGCTTCCAGGCTTTCATACTGGTTGGCGAGCAGCTTTTCCCGATCCGGCGTATCGATGCCGTAGAAGTCGGGATAATAGATCATCGGGCTGGCAACGCGCAGGTGCACTTCCTTGGCGCCGGCATCGCGGATCATCTGTACAATCTTCAGCGACGTGGTGCCGCGAACGACCGAATCGTCGACCAGCACAACGCGCTTGCCTTCGATCATCGCCCGGTTGGCCGAATGCTTCAGCTTCACGCCGAAAGCGCGGATCTGCTGCGTCGGCTCAATGAAGGTACGGCCGACATAATGGTTGCGGATGATGCCGTATTCGAACGGAATGCCGCTCTGTTGAGCATAACCGAGCGCCGCCGGTGTGCCGCCATCGGGAACCGGCACGACGACATCGGCATCGACCGGAGCTTCTTTGGCGAGATTGATGCCCATGTTCTTGCGCGCGACATAAACCGAGCGGCCGCCGACGACCGAATCCGGACGGGCGAAATAGACATATTCGAACAGGCAGAGGCGTTCCGGCTGGCCGTTGCCGGCCTTGCGGGCGTCGATCGAGATCGAGCCATCCGGCTGGATTTCGCAGATGATGACTTCGCCGTTCTCGACGTCACGGACGAATTTTGCGCCGATAATGTCGAGTGCGCAGCTTTCCGACGCGAAGATCGGCTTGCCGTCGAGTTCGCCCATGACCAGCGGGCGGATGCCGGTGGGATCGCGGGCGGCGATCAGCTTGGTGCGGGTAATCGCTACCATCGAATAACCGCCTTCCATCTGGCGGATCGCATCGATGAAGCGGTCGGCCGTGGAAGAGTAACGCGAGCGGGCGATCAGGTGAAGGACGACTTCGGTATCCGACGTCGACTGACAGATGGCGCCACCGGCGATCAGCTGACGGCGAAGCGTCAGGCCGTTGGTGAAATTGCCGTTGTGGGCAATGGCGATACCGCCGACTTCCAGTTCGGCAAACAGCGGCTGCACGTTGCGGAGCGCCACTTCGCCGGTCGTCGAATAACGGACGTGGCCGATGGAGATATTGCCGGGCAGCTTGGCGAGCGTCGCGGGGTCCGTATAATGGTCGCCGACGAGGCCCATGCGGCGTTCCGAATGGAAGCGCAGGCCGTCGAAGGAAACGATCCCGGCGGCTTCCTGGCCACGATGCTGAAGGGCATGCAGACCAAGTGCCGTCAGCGTTGCCGCATCCGGATGGCCGAGAATGCCGAACACGCCGCATTCTTCATGCAGCGTATCGTCTTCCCATTCGTTGGAATGGTTGATGTCGAAGGATTGTGAAGCCGACTGGTCCATCGTGAGCCTGTGCCCTTGATCTTAAAATGGAAAGGCCGGCCGGGGATTTGTCGTCCCCGGTGCCAGCCCGCTCTCTACCTGAATTCAAGTCATACCACAAATGGTGACGAATTGCGCTGCATCAAGCGCAACACAGCGTCAATTATTTGTTTGAGGTGCGTCGCCTACCGGCGGCAATTCCTGGCCTGGCTGAACATCGGCCGGCGCTTCTTCCTTGCCGGTGATGCGGGCACGGATCTGCGGCTCGATATCCTCGGGCAATACGGCTTCCAGACGGCCGACAAGCGTGTCGAGGAAAGGCTTCGACTTGGCGTCCACCACCCAGGTCGGCTGCGCCTTGACCGGCACCAGCCAGTTCCAGAAGGCGGTGGCGATGACCAGCAGCAGGATGCCGCGGGCAGCCCCGAAGAGGAAACCGAGCGTGCGGTCCAGCGCGCCGATGCGGCTGTCGATGATGAAATCGGCAATTCGCGACGTGATGAAGGAGATCACGATCAGCGCGATGAGGAAGATCACACCGGCAGATGCGGCAATCGCGATGCGGTGATCGGACGTGTATTTCTCCGCATAAGGCACAGCCAGCGGATAAAGATAATAGGCGGCGGCAACCGAGCCGGCCCAGCTGGCGATCGACAGCACTTCGCGGGAAAAGCCGCGGACCATGGCGAGCACCGCAGAAAACAGGGTGACGCCGATGACAACACCGTCGAAGATCGTAATGGGCATGTAAACTCTACTCCAGAACCTGCCGTTCCACACCTGCCGGGGGAAACCGGCATTTTCGCCCGGCATTCCAGCATTGGGCGCAGTGTCTTACATCAGCCAAGTCATTAACGGAAGATCAATCATCTTCTCCGGCATTTTCGTGGCCTTTCCCCAGTTTCTTCGCCGATCCGGCAATACGGGCGACAAGATCGGGAAGGTCCTCGACCATCGTCCAGCGCGCGCTGCCGTTTTTCGGAAGCTCCGCAGAGGTGGCCGGCAGCATGGCGCCGGCAAAGCCCAGTTTTTCCGCTTCCTTCAGCCGTTGCGAGGTCTGCGATACGGGGCGGACGGCGCCTGAAAGGCTGATCTCGCCGAAATAGACGCAGTCGGAGGGCAGGGCAGCCCCCGCAAGCGAAGAGACGAGCGCCGACGCAATCGCCATGTCGGCTGCGGGTTCCGAGATACGGTAGCCGCCCGCCACGTTGAGATAGACATCGTGCTGGCCGAGCCTGACCCCGCAATGGGCTTCGAGCACGGCAAGGATCATCGCCAGACGCGAACTGTCCCAGCCGACCACGGCGCGGCGCGGCGTGCCGAGCGAGGTCGGCGCCACCAGCGCCTGCACCTCGACCAGAACTGGCCGCGTGCCTTCCATGCCTGCAAACACCGCTGCCCCCGGAGACTTGGCATTGCGCTCGCCGAGAAACAGTTCGGACGGATTGGAAACATCACGCAATCCGTTGTCGGACATTTCGAAAACGCCGATCTCGTCGGTCGGCCCGAAGCGGTTCTTCACCGTGCGCAGGATGCGGTAGTGATGGCCGCGATCGCCCTCGAAATAAAGCACGGCATCGACCATGTGCTCGACGACGCGCGGTCCGGCGATCTGGCCTTCCTTCGTCACATGGCCGACGAGAACCATGGCGGCACCCGTCTGCTTGGCAAAGCGGATCATCGCCTGCACGCCGGTACGCACCTGGGTGACGGTGCCGGGGGCCGAATCTGCCGTATCGCTCCACAGCGTCTGGATCGAATCGATGATCACCAGATCGGGTCGCTTGCCTTCCGAAATGGTCGCAAGGATGTCTTCCACATTGGTTTCGGCGGCAAGCAGCACGTCACTATCCGCAGCACCGAGGCGCTGGGCGCGCAGCCGCACCTGCGCAACCGCCTCTTCGCCCGAGACATAGATGATCCGGTGGCCGCGGCGGGAGAGCGCGGCGGCCGCCTGCATCAAAAGCGTCGACTTGCCGATGCCCGGGTCGCCGCCGATCAGCACGGCCGAGCCGCGCACGAAGCCGCCGCCGGTGGCGCGGTCGAGTTCGGAAATGCCGGTGAAGATGCGCGGCGCCTGTTCGGTTTCGCCCGACAGCGTGGTCAACGCCACGGCGCGGCCCTTTTTCGGCGCCTTGCCGGGACCGCCGCCGATGCCGCCCATCGGGTCTTCCTCGACGATCGTGTTCCACTCACCGCAGCCATCGCACTTGCCGGCCCAGCGGTTATGCACCGTGCCGCAGTTCTGGCACACGAATTGGGTCTTTGCTTTTGCCATGGATTTGATCGCCGCCTTGAATACCTGGATATCCGCAAGAACAAAAGCGGAACCAATTGCCTTTTAAGCGAAACTGGCAGGCGATGACAAGACGGCGGTGATATCAATCGTCCGGATAAATGTAGCGCCGTTCATAACGCAGCCCGAGCCCGGTGAGAAGTTCGTAACCGATCGTGCCGCCGGCGCGTGCGGTATCGTCGAGCGCAATGTTGGGGCCGAACAGTTCGATATAGTCACCGGTGCGGATTTCGTTTTCAGGAACGTCGGTCACGTCGAAGATCGTCAGATCCATCGTGACCCGGCCGATCACGGGCACGCGCCTGTTGGCGATGAAGCCGAAAGCGCCGGGTGCGCCGCCAGCCCGAAGCGGTACGCCGGAACCGGACAGCGAACGCAGGTAGCCGTCGGCATAACCGGCCGACACGACTGCAAGCCTGCTGTTGCGCGACAGCTGATGGGTGGCGCCGTAGCTGACGGTCGAACCGGACGGCGCATCACGGATCTGGATGATGCGTGCCTCCGCCTTGGCCACGGGTTTAAGTGCCTTCATGCCATTGACCGCCTCGCCGCCATAGGCGGCAATGCCGGGACGGGTGAGGTCGAAGTGATATTCCGGGCCGAGAAAGATGCCTGCGGAAGCAGACAGACTTGTCGGAACGCCTTCGAAAGCCGCAGCAACCCGTTGGAAAGACTCAAGCTGTGATCGGTTGAGCGGCGAGGCCGGCGAATCGCCGCTGTGAAGATGCGACATGACGAGAACGGGTGAGAAACTTGCCGGCCGCGAGACATCCTCGGCAAAGGCGATCGCTTCTTCCGCTGGAAGGCCGAGCCGGTTGAAGCCGGTATCGATATGCAGCGCACAGGGATGGTCGCCATGTTCGGCGGTGACCGACATCCAGAAGGCCAACTGTTCCTCGGAAATGATCACCGGGACCAGATCGTTTTCGTAAAACATCCGTTCCTGGCCCGGCCATATGCCGGAAAGTACGTAGATGCGGGCATCCGGCGCGTAGGTGCGCAAGGTTACGCCTTCCTGCACCGCGGCAACGAAGAAATCCCGTGCGCCGGCTTCATAGAGGGCCGTACCGCAGTCCTCAAGCCCGAGACCATAGGCATCCGCCTTGACGACTGCGGCGGTTGAAGCCTTTCCACAGCGGCGCGCCATTTCCTTCCAGTTGTCGACAAGTGCGCCGAGATCGACCGTCAATCTAACGGGCGCGATATCGAAATCATCCGGATAGGTTTCGTCGCTGTCAAAATCGGTCTGTTCTGTCATGGCGGTCTCAATTGAATATGCTTTTGAAAGGCGGAGTGGCCGATCCTAACCTTTTTGCCGGCTGGAAAAAGGCCGCGGGTGAAGAATAAGGTTCTCCGTACAGGCTTTTGACACCACAATAATAGTGCAGCAATCCTAGGGTCGGTGTCCGGCTGCGACAGCCGGACGGCTTCATATCCCGTGGACAGAGGCGTAGCTTAGATGCTGTATTTGAACCGCATCCGAAGGCGCTCCATGGCTGTATCCGGTTCCAGGCAGGAACTTCTTGCGGCGGTCTCCACGACCTTCAACAGGCTTTGGGACGATCTTGCCCGCGTTCAGAAGGCCCGGGCGAGGGAGGCATCCATGCAAGGCCACATGGCAGGCTCGATGATGAGCCCGGCCGATCTCGTCGCATACCTCATCGGCTGGAACGAACTGGTGCTGAAATGGCTCGATCGGGATGACCGGGGTGAAGCGGTCGATTTTCCGGAGACGGGGTTCAAGTGGAACGAACTGGGGCCGCTTGCCCAAAAATTCTATGCAGACCATGACGCACTGGACTGGCCCGAGCGGTTGGAACGACTGAGGACGGTGAAAGAGCAACTGGTCTCGACAATCAGCAACCGGTCAGACGACGAGCTTTACGGCAAGGGCTGGTACGGGAAGTGGACCAAGGGGCGCATGATCCAGTTCAACACCGCGTCGCCCTATGCCAATGCAGGAGCGCGCATTCGCAAATGGCTGAAGGCCCAGGAGTGCGCGTAGCAACGCCGATGACCCAGTCTTGCTGCATGCGACCCTATGACAGCGGTAGATTGGTGCGATTTCGGCTGCGGTTGTTTGCTGCCTCTGCGGGAAATTGCTACCCCATTCCCGCACATGGTGCGGCCGACATCCGTTGACCGCATGGGAACAAGGGCAGCATCTGTTGAACCCGACCGCCCCCGCGACTGTGAGCGGCGAGCTTTGCGAAACACCACTGTGGCCTCGTGCCATGGGAAGGTTCGACAAGGCATCGACCCGTGAGTCAGGAGACCGACCGTGTGCATCTTATCAATCAACGACCGTCGGGTGTGACGGACAGGAGCACATATGCATATCGAACCGGGCCTCGTAGACGGGGCCAAAATCATTCTGAGCTACGCCACTGCAGCAGGGGCGGGGCTTTTTACCTTGAAGCTGGCAAAAGATACGATTCGGCAACAGGGTCTCGCATCATTGGCCGCGCGTACGGCCATCACCGCTGCAGCAGTCTTTTCCTTCTTCGAACTTCTGCCGCATTATGCGGTCGGCGTGTCCGAGGTGCATTTCATTCTCGGATCGACATTGTTCCTGCTGTTCGGCGCAGCACCGGCGGCAATCGGGTTGGCGCTTGGTCTGGCGATACAGGGACTGTTCTTTGCGCCGGCCGACCTGCCGCAATATGGAATGAACGTCACCACATTGCTTGTACCGCTGTTTGCGGTGAAAGCCTTGGCTGATCGTATCATCGCGCCGGGAACCGCTTACGTCGATCTCACCTATCTGCAGGCGCTCAAACTATCCACTGCCTATCAGGCCGGTGTCGTCGCATGGGTCGCGTTCTGGGCCTTTTATGGTGCCGGTTTCGCAAGCGAAAATCTCATGGCGATCGGCACGTTCGGCATTGCCTATATGTCGGTCGTGCTGATCGAGCCGCTGGCTGATCTGGCCGTGCTTGCCATCGCCAAGACCCTGAATGCTCTGAACGGTTCAGGCTTCGTTACACGACGGCTTTACAACGCGGCCTGAGCCAGCCCGCGACTTGCAGCCTCGCCGGTGTAATGCCGGCGAGGCCGTTCGATCACGGTTCTTCGTATTGGGTGAAGCTCGGTTCGGCGAGGTCCGCAAAGCGGGTGAATTCTGACTGGAAGGCGAGCTTGACAGTACCGGTCGGTCCGTGACGCTGCTTGGCGATGATGACGTCTGCCGTGCCCTTCACGCGTTCCATCTGCGCTTCCCATTCCGGGTATTTCGGATCGGCAAGATCCCGCGGCTCCATGTTCTTTACATAATATTCCTCACGGAACACGAAGAGCACGACGTCGGCGTCCTGCTCGATCGAGCCTGATTCGCGAAGGTCGGAAAGCTGCGGGCGTTTGTCTTCACGGCTTTCGACGCCGCGCGACAGCTGCGACAGCGCGATGATCGGCACGTTGAGTTCCTTGCCGAGCGCCTTCAGACCTGTGGTGATCTGGGTGATTTCCTGCACGCGGTTTTCGCCCGACTTGCCCGAACCGGTCATCAGCTGGATATAGTCCACCACCAGGCAATCGAGGCCGCGCTGACGCTTCAGGCGGCGGGCACGGGCGGAAAGCTGGGCGATCGAGATACCACCGGTCTGGTCGATAAACAGCGGCACCTTCTGCATCATTTGGCTGCAGGCTACCAGCTTTTCGAAATCGGCCTCGGTAATGTCACCACGGCGGATTTTTGACGACGACACTTCCGTCTGCTCGGAGATGATACGGGTGGCCAGCTGTTCTGACGACATTTCGAGCGAGTAGAAGCCGACGACGCCGCCATTCTTGGCTTTGAATGAGCCATCGGGGGCGATCTCCTGCTCGTAGGCCGCGGCGATGTTGTAGGCAATATTGGTAGCAAGCGAGGTTTTGCCCATGCCGGGGCGCCCTGCAAGCACGATCAAGTCGGAACGCTGCAAGCCGCCCATCTTGCCGTCGAGCGACATGATGCCGGTGGAAATACCGGAAAGCTGACCGTCGCGCTCGAATGCCTGGCCCGCCATGTCGATGGCGATCGCCACGGCATCATTGAACGACTGGAAGCCGCCGTCGTAACGGCCGGTTTCCGCCAGTTCGAACAGGCGGCGTTCGGTATCCTCGATCTGACTTTGCGGCGGCATGTCGAGCGGCGCATCATAGGCGATGTTGACGACATCCTCGCCAATGGTGATCAGCGCCCGGCGAAGCGCCAGGTCGTAGATCGCCCGACCGTAGTCTTCCGCATTGATGATCGACACCGCATCGGCGGCAAGGCGTGCGAGATACTGCGCGACAGTCAGGTCGCCCACCTTGTCATCGGCCGGAAGAAAGGTCTTCAGCGTGATCGGGTTGGCGGTCTTGCCCATGCGGATAATGTCGCCGGCAACCTCGTAGATCTTGCGATGCAGCGGTTCGTAGAGATGCGGCGGCTTCAGGAAGTCCGAGACGCGGTAATAGGCATCGTTGTTGACCAGAATCGCGCCAAGCAGCGCCTGCTCCGCCTCGATATTGTTCGGCGCTTCGCGATAATGCGGCGCTGCATCCTTGTTGCTGAGCGACCCCATGTTGCGCGGAACTTCGTTCATGATCTTCTACCCGTCCTGTCCGTTCAAGGTCTCGGTTCTAGTGATAACTGGACCGCCCCGAAACCGTGCATTTTGCCTTCGGATGTTACCCACAGATATCCACAGCGAGCGTTATTTACGCGAAACAAAAAACACAATGAAACGACGAATCCGGTTGACTGTGCCTCATTCGGGCCGATGTCGCAGGAGTGGCGCGAACAGTCCGCGACTCACCGGAGCAAGCACTATCCTACCCGGAAAAAGAGACAAAAAAACGCCCGGCCTTTGAGAGGCCGGGCGCCATCGCAGACGGATCTGCGAAATATCTATTATTCGTCGTCGCCGTCGCGGTCAGCTTCCGGATCGAAGAAGTCTTCCGGACGCAGTGCGTCTTCGTCAACGCCGTAGATGGCGTCAGCGGAGGTGAGGCTTTCGCCCTGTGCCTGACGCTCAGCTTCTTCAGCCGAACGTGCAACGTTGACCGAGATCTGGATCTCGACTTCCGAATGCAGGTGCAGGGTGACTTCGTGCAGGCCGATAGCCTTGATCGGGTGGTTCAGGTCGACCTGGTTGCGGCCGACGTTGAAGCCTTCTGCAGCCAGTGCGTCCATGACGTCGCGAGCAGCAACAGAACCGTAGAGCTGACCGGTTTCGCCAGCCGAACGAACGATGACGAAAGTCTTGCCGCCCAGAGCGTCGGCAACCGTCTGGGCTTCGCCCTTGCGCTCGAGGTTACGGGCTTCGAGCGTTGCGCGCTCGTTTTCGAAGCGCTTCTTGTTGGCTTCGTTGGAGCGAAGTGCCTTGCCCTGCGGCAGCAGGAAGTTACGAGCGTAACCGTCGCGAACCTTTACGGTTTCGCCCATCTGGCCGAGCTTCGGTACGCGTTCAAGCAGGATGACTTGCATGTTGGAGTTCCTTTCTAGTTCTCAATTGTCTGGATTGGTTGTGTTCTGATCCGTGCCGCCCTTTGCCGGCGTCAGCGCAATGGTCCGGCGGGTGTCCGTGAGACCGAAAGCGAGGATCGCGAAGGCAGGAATGACGAGCATGGAGGAGAGGTATGCGAGCACGAGGACCGGCAGGCGCCAGTCCTTGCCCTGACTGCGGAAATGGATGGCGGCGAAACCCGACATCAGGAAACCTGCGCCGAAGGTACCGCAGATTGTGGCGCCGACCATTGCAGGTACGCCGCCCAAAAAGGTCATGACGATGCCGGCGAGAAAAATGTAGATCGCATGGCGGTTCATGCGCAGTGCCGACGGCATGTCTTCACGCGGGCGAAGCGCGCGGCCCGAGCGCGAGACGATGCGTATGGCGAAATAGAAGGCTGCAAACAGCAGGATCACCCATATGCCGCCCTGAACCATCGGCAACGTGAGCAGCATCGTGCCCTTCAGGTGCCCGATATCGGCAGCGGTGAGTGACAGGCCGGGTTCCTGGGTCTGCAGTGCGGAGCCGAGCACGTCGACGATCTGCCCGACAAGTTCCGGTCCGTAACCGATGGCGACGCCAAGCGCGATGACGGCGATCGTCACCAGACCGCAAAGATGCAGCAGGATATCTGAGATCGGATACCAGGCGAGCAGGTTGTCAGGGCCGCCGAGTTCGGAAGCCGGGCGCGCCAGATTGGCGAGATGCGACAGCCAGCCGGCCGGGATCAGCGTGAAGATCGCCATGGTGACGGCAAAGATCGGCGAGATGAGAACTGCGCCGAGAATTCCCGACGTAACGATGCCGGTAATCGCTGCGCGGTTGCCCCAGCCAAGGCCGGCGATGAAGATCGGAAGAGCAGAGGCGGCATAAAGAACGGCTGCAAAAGACGATTGCGTGCCGGCACCCATCACGAGGAGGGTGGCAACGACGCCGGCCAGAATGCCGGTGGGCAGCACTGTCTGTGTCTTGTTCATTACTCTCTCGCTGTCCTGCCAGATCAAGCAGTTAGGGGACGGGCCTAGTCCGTTTCGACAGGCTCTTCATCCCCAACATGGGGTTTGCAGTTCGTTTCCGATCCGCGCCCAACGCGGAAGGGAGAATGAGCAACTGACCTGCTGATTAAAAGTCAGTTGCTCTTTGTCGAGCCACTTAGAGCACCTGCCTTCTAAGCAGTTGCTCTATGCAGGATTACGATACGACGTACGGCAGCAGGCCGAGGAAACGGGCGCGCTTGATGGCCTGGGCCAGTTCGCGCTGCTTCTTCTGGGAAACTGCGGTGATACGCGAAGGAACGATCTTGCCGCGCTCGGAAATGTAGCGCTGCAGGAGACGAACGTCCTTGTAGTCGATCTTCGGTGCGTTTGCGCCCGAGAAGGGGCAGGTCTTGCGACGACGATGGAAAGGACGGCGTGCCGGGGACGAGGATACGTCAGCCATTGTGTTTTCTCCTTAGACCCAGATTAGGATTCGCGCGGAGCGGACGGGCGCGGTGCGCGCTCGAAGCCGCCTTCACGCGGAGGACGATCGCCGAATTCGCGGCGAGGGCCACGGTCGCCGAAGTCACGGCGCGGGCCACGATCGTCACGCGGACGGTCGTCACGGTCGCGCTTCTGCATCATTGCAGACGGGCCTTCTTCGTGCTTCTCGACGGCAAGCGTCATGTAGCGAAGAACGTCTTCGTTGATGCGCATCTGACGTTCCATTTCGTGCACGGCAGCAGCCGGAGCATCGATGTCCATCAGAGCGTAGTGAGCCTTGCGGTTCTTCTTCATGCGGTACGTCAGGGACTTGAGGCCCCAGTTTTCAACGCGCCCGACCTTGCCGCCGTTAGCTTCGATGACACCCTTGTACTGTTCGACGAGGGCATCAACCTGCTGAGCGGACATATCCTGCCGGGCAAGGAATACGTGTTCGTAAAGAGCCATGTAAGCTTTGCCTTTTCTTGCGGTTGTTTTGCACCCGGTTTCGGCGGCTAAGCCTCAACGACTGCTCCTGATGACCAAAAGGCCGGCAAGAAAAGTTGTTGTTTCGAGACGGTCGAGAGCGGAGACACGGGAGGCCGGAACGCTTTCGTCCCTGAGGTTCACCTGAGCGAACCTGCCCTCCGTACAGCCACCAGCCAGAAGACCGGGTGTTTCGAACAGGGCGGCTTATACGGATTTTTGCGGGAAAGGCAAGAGCTGTTGAATTCAAGCTCGCGGTAATAGTTCCTTTGACAGAAATAACGCATAGGTTGTATTTAAGTTATTGGTCAAAATTATTTGACCTATTTTGCTGAGGGAGTTGGGGACATGACTGACTTGCAGGCACTTCTGGACAAACCGATAAAGTGGAAAGGCTGGACGACGGACAGAGATCTTCTGTCGCTGTTATCCGATCTTCAGGCAAATATTCTCAAGGGACATGGGCGCGACCATACGCAGAATATATTTTTAAGTTTCGACGGCATGGCGCCAATGCAGGTCTCGGGGCTTTTGCGAGATCTCTCCTTCGTTACCACATCGGCGCTGGAGCAGTTGCGCGAAGCGGAAGCATTTGGTGTGGCCAAAGTGAGCGGCGGGGCTGTCGTCTGCGTGATGCTGAGCGCTGCGGGATATGCCAAGCTCGGAATTTCCGGCAGCAATATTCCCGGCGACCATGCCTTTCGCGCCGGCATGAGGGTGAGGGGAAGACTCGACGCGATGACGTTTTCGACCATCTCCGGTCCGTTTCCGTCGATCAATGACCCGGATAGCCAGGATTGGGAATCCGGCCAGGCATGGGATCCGGCCAATAGCGCTCCGGATGCGATGGTGCTGATTGCAGATGATGACGCGGCTCTCGTCGATCTGTACGCGGAAAAACTGAACGAGGTTTTCATGACGCGAGGCGCCACTCTTCTCGGGAGGGACATTGGACTGGCGCAGCGGCGAATACAGCCGGGCGGAGATGAAAAGGGGGAGGGAATTGAGCATTTCGGCTATGTTGATGGGCGCAGCCAGCCGCTGTTTTTGGCGGAGGATTTTCTCGACGATGACGGCAAGCCGAAACGCGTGGGTGCCTGGATTGAAGAATTCAAACCGTCGCAGTTCATCGTGCCTGATCCCGGCAATCCGACGACATTCTCTTGTGGCAGCTATTTCGTTTACCGCAAGCTTGAGCAGAATGTGAAGAAATTCAAGGAGCAGGAGGAGGAGCTTGCCGACAGGCTTGGTCTGGCCGATGACGCTAGAGAGCGTGCAGGCGCGCTCGTGGTCGGGCGCTTCGAAGACGGGACGCCTGTCGTCCTGTCCGACAGACCGGTGGTTGGTGTCGCTCCGACCAATGATTTCGATTACGAGGGGACAAATGGTCCGAAGTGTCCCTTCCGGGCCCATATCCGAAAGACCAACCCGCGCACGCCGGGCAGCAATTTCGTCCGTTCACGCATCATGGCGCGACGCGGCATAACCTATGGCGAGCGCGCGCCGCGACCGGAAGGTGCCGACTTTGCCGAAGATGACCGGCCTACCGGCGGTGTCGGCCTGCTCTTCATGGCGTATATGGCTGATATCAACGAGCAGTTCGAGTTTACCCAGAGCGCCTGGGCCAACAACCCTGGCTTTCCTGAAGAGAATGTCGGTGTCGATGTCGTCATCGGGCAATCACCTAACGCTCCGACAGACGAGCAGAATAAATGGCCGGACGAATGGCGGGTACCGCCGAATGTCGCCACATTCGATTTCCAGCAGAGCGTTACGTTGATGGGCGGGGAATATTTTTTCGCACCGTCCATCAGCTTCCTCCAGTCCTCAGGTGAATTCGTCGCCCCAGCGCTGGTCGCCTGAGGTCCGGGCGGGTTGCAAAGAGAAACGCCCCGGACCGAGCCGGGGCGTTTCATCGATTGGCGATACTCAGATAGGCATCGGGTAGTGCCGGTGGACTTCGGCGATATCGGCCGTTGCCTCGTCGGAAAGCGTGATGTCGGCGGCGCCGATATCGGCCTTCAACTGTTCCATCGATGTGGCGCCGATGATGACGGAAGCCATGAACGGACGCTTGAGGCAGAAAGCGAGTGCCATCTGCGCCGGATCGATTCCGTGTTTTGCGGCGACTTCGAGATAGGATTTCACTGCCGGTTCCTGCTTGGGCTGCAGGCGTCCGCCGAGATCCGTGTTGATCGTCGCACGAGACCCCGCCGGACGGGCGCCGTTCAGGTATTTGCCGGTCAGAAGCCCGGCAGCGAGCGGCGAATATGCCATCAGGCCGACATCCCCGTGATGCGCGACTTCCGCAAGGTCGAGATCGAAGGTGCGATAAAGCAGATTATATTCGTTCTGGATCGAAGCGACGCGCGGCAGCGCCTTTTCTTCTGCCAGGCGCAGATATTGCATCGTACCCCACGCGGTCTCGTTGGAAAGGCCGATGGCGCGGATTTTGCCGGCCTTCACAAGGTCGTCCAGTGTCTGCAGCTTTTCCAGGATGTCGGCGACGGACTTTTCGCGGTCCTGCGTCGTCGCATCGAAATCCCAGGAATTGCGGAAATGATAGTGGCTGCGGTTCGGCCAGTGGATCTGGTAGAGATCGATATGGTCCGTTTGCAGGCGCTTGAGGCTGGCATCGACCGCCTCGCGAATGGTCGCAGCCTCGATGGGACGGCCCTCACGGATATGTGGACGGCCGGCGCCGGCGATCTTGGTGGCGAGCACGATATCGTCGCGCTTGCCGCTCTTCTTCAGCCATGTGCCGATATACTGTTCGGTGCGGCCATAGGTTTCGGCGCTGACAGGCGTTGTCGGGTAAAGTTCAGCCGTATCGAAAAAGTTGACGCCGTGTTCGACGGCATAATCCATCTGGGCATGTGCTTCGGCTTCGGTGTTCTGGGTGCCCCAGGTCATGGTGCCGAGGCAGATTTCGGACACGGAAAAGTCTGTGCGGCCGAGTTTGTTATATTTCATCAATGCAGTCCTGGATGAGGAGGCCGGGAGGGAGGGGCCGGGGAGGAAAGGCAAGGCGGGGGACTTTAGCGCCCGGTTGATGAATCGCAAGGGCATCACGCGATCAACTTGTCTGCCCGGTCGCGATTTCGCCTCAAACGGCTTCGACAAACCACCGCTCCGGGCCGATTTGCTTTGGAATGGTAGGGCCGCTGCAGGGCGTCGCCCTTGACTCTCAAGGTTCAAATGTGAATGGAGAGGCAAAACATAAGGGAAGGATCGTCCCCCAATGAGCAATTCATCTAGCATTGCATTCACGTTCCCCGGTCAGGGCAGCCAGGCCGTCGGCATGGGCAAGGATCTCGCCGAAGCCTATCCGGAAGCCCGTGCGGTTTTCGAGGAAGTCGACGAGGCGCTTGGTCAAAAGCTCTCCGACATCATGTGGAATGGCCCGGAAGAAACGCTGACCCTGACGGCCAACGCCCAGCCGGCGTTGATGGCCGTTTCGATCGCTACGATGCGCGTGCTCGAAGCGCGCGGTCTCGTTCTGGCCGACAAGGTCGCTTATGTCGCCGGCCATTCTCTCGGTGAATATTCGGCGCTCTGTGCCGCCGGCACCTTCTCGCTGTCGGATACGGCGAAGCTTCTGCGCATTCGCGGTGATGCCATGCAGTCGGCCGTTCCGGTCGGGCAGGGGGCGATGGCTGCGATCATCGGCCTCGAGCACTCCGATGTCGACGCCATCTGCGCTGAATCGAAGGCTGAAGGCGTCTGCCAGATCGCCAACGACAATGGCGGCGGACAGCTTGTCATCTCAGGCTCCAAGGCGGCTGTCGAAAAGGCAGCAGCGCTTGCGACCGAAAAGGGCGCCAAGCGCGCCATCATGCTTCCCGTCTCTGCTCCCTTCCATTCCGACCTGATGGCACCGGCTGCCGACGCCATGCGTCACGCGCTCGCCAAGGTCGAGAAGAAGAGCCCGGTCGTGCCGGTCGTTGCCAATGTGCGCGCTGCTCCTGTTTCCGACGCAGAGGAAATCGCCCAGCTGCTGGTCACCCAGGTTACCGGCCAGGTCCGCTGGCGCGAAACTGTCGAGTGGTTCGGTCAGAACGGCGTGACCACGCTTTATGAAATCGGCTCCGGCAAGGTGCTGACGGGTCTTGCCCGCCGCATCGACAAGAATATCTCTGGCATAGCCGTCAACACCCCGGCCGATATCGACGCGGCAATCGCTGCCATTCTCGGCTGAAGAAAAGGATTTAAAGATGTTTGATCTGACCGGCCGTAAGGCTCTCGTTACCGGAGCTACCGGTGGCCTCGGCGAAGAGATCGCCCGCCTTCTCCACAAGCAGGGTGCAATCGTCGGCCTGCACGGCACGCGTGTCGAAAAGCTCGAAGCGCTGGCCGCCGAACTCGGCGAACGCGTCCATATCTTCCCGGCAAACCTTTCGGATCGCGCTGAAGTCAAGGCGCTCGGTGAAAAGGCCGAGGCTGAACTCGGCGGCGTCGACATTCTCGTCAACAATGCCGGCATCACCAAGGACGGCCTGTTCGTGCGTATGTCGGACGAGGACTGGGATGCGGTTCTGGAAGTCAACCTGACCTCGGTTTTCCGCCTGACGCGAGAGCTGACCCATCCGATGATGCGTCGCCGCCACGGCCGCATCATCAACATCACTTCGATCGTCGGCGTTACCGGCAATCCTGGCCAGACCAACTACTGTGCGTCCAAGGCCGGCATGATCGGATTCTCCAAGTCGCTCGCACAGGAAATTGCCACCCGTAACGTCACGGTCAACTGCGTGGCACCAGGCTTCATCGAAAGCGCCATGACCGGCAAGCTGAACGACAAGCAGAAGGAAGCCATCATGGGCGCGATCCCGATGAAGCGCATGGGCGCCGGATCGGACATCGCAGCGGCGGTTCTTTATCTCGCTTCGGACGAGGCAGGCTACGTCACCGGCCAGACGCTTCACGTCAATGGTGGCATGGCAATGATCTGATTGCCGGGCTTTGTTCGTAAAACCAGTGGAGAACAAGGGTTCTGCGCTGTGGGAGGGAACAAATTCTGGCTTTTCGGAACAGTCAAACCGTGTTAATCGGGCCATGACTGTGAAAAGTCACCCTGAAATTCAGGTCGTCATATTGCGTGAGCAATGATGCACGGAACCGGAAAAGGGGTGGCGGGGTTTGCCGGCATCGGCACCCGATAAGGTGCAGTTGAAGGTTTAACAGGACGAGGATGCCTCAATGGGTATCCGGTGAAAGATAAAGGTCGAGGAAACCGACATGAGCGATATCGCAGAACGCGTTAAGAAAATTGTTATTGATCATCTCGGCGTTGATGCCGACAAGGTTGTTGAAGGCGCAAGCTTCATCGACGATCTGGGTGCGGATTCGCTCGACACCGTCGAACTGGTCATGGCGTTCGAAGAAGAGTTCGGCGTTGAAATCCCGGACGACGCTGCTGACTCGATCCTGACCGTCGGCGACGCTGTCAAGTTTATCGAGAAGGCACAGGCCTAATCGACGACATATATGGGACGATCGCCCGCGTTTCGCGGGCATCGATCTCACATGACGGCCCGCTAGTTCGGGCCGTTTCAGCAAATGGATCATGAAATACGGGGTGGGTTGTTGGCGATGAGGCGTGTCGTTATCACCGGTACCGGCATGGTATCACCGCTTGGATGCGGAACGGAAGTTACCTGGCAGCGTATTCTCGCCGGCCAGAGCGGTGCAAGACTGGTCACCGAATTTGAAGTTGACGATCTGCCGGCTAAGATTGCTTGCCGGATCCCGGTCGGCGATGGCTCCGACGGCACATTTAATGCCGATCAATGGATGGAGCCGAAAGAACAGCGCAAGGTCGATCCCTACATCCTTTACGGCATGGCCGCCGCCGAGATGGCGCTGGAAGATGCCGGTTGGCATCCTCAGACGGATGAAGACCAGATCATGACCGGCGTGATGATCGGCTCGGGCATTGGCGGTCTCGAAGGTATTGTCGAGGCGGGTTATACGCTCCGCGACAAAGGACCGCGCCGTATCTCTCCCTTCTTCATTCCCGGCCGCCTGATCAACCTCGTCTCCGGGCAGGTTTCGATCAAGCACAAGCTACGCGGCCCGAACCACGCGGTCGTCACCGCTTGTTCCACCGGTGCCCACGCGATTGGCGATGCCGCAAGGCTGATCATATTCGGCGATGCCGACGTCATGGTCGCCGGCGGCGCTGAATCTCCAGTCAGCCGCATCGGTCTTGCCGGCTTTGCCGCCTGCAAGGCGCTGTCGACCCAGCATAACGACAATCCGGAAAAGGCATCGCGTCCTTATGACCGCGACCGCGACGGTTTCGTCATGGGCGAGGGCGCAGGCGTTGTTGTTCTCGAAGAACTCGAACACGCCAAGGCGCGCGGCGCCAAGATTTATGCCGAAGTCGTCGGCTACGGTCTTTCGGGCGATGCCTATCACATCACGGCACCGTCGGAAGACGGCGATGGCGCTTTCCGCTGCATGACCATGGCGCTGAAGCGCGCCGGCCTGTCTGCATCGGACATCGACTACATCAACGCCCATGGTACCTCGACCATGGCCGACACGATCGAGCTTGGCGCTGTCGAGCGTCTGGTCGGCAATGCGGCCTCGAAGGTTTCCATGTCGTCGACCAAGTCGGCGATCGGTCATCTTCTTGGTGCCGCCGGTGCCGTCGAGGCGATCTTCGCAACGCTTTCGATCCGCGACAACATCGTGCCGCCGACACTCAATCTCGACAATCCGGACGTCGAGACTGCAATCGATCTCGTGCCGCATCAGGCCCGCAAGCGTGACGTCAACGTCGCGCTGTCGAACTCCTTCGGCTTCGGCGGCACCAATGCGTCGCTCGTTCTGAAGCGTTACGACGCGTAATTGTGATCGCCTCCATCGTCGGCTGGACGTTACTGTCTGGCCGACATCATATTCTGAACCTGCTTTTTGCCGTATTGCTTGGCCAAACAGCGGGCAATGATTCCGATTAGTGCAAAGGGGGGTGCGGTTGAGCAATTCCGATAATGGTGGCGAGCTTCCGCCCAGCGGTGGCAATGCAGCCAACAACGGCAGCAGCCGCGGCCCGATCATTCCGAAATCACCGAACGAAGCCCTGAAGCCGGAACGCGTGCCGGATCCGCCGCGGCGTTCGAAAAAGGCTCGCAGCCAGGTCATCATCTTCTTCAACTTCGTGATGACGATGCTCGTGCTTGTGTGCCTCGCCGGCGCTGCGATCTTCTATTACGCGCTGTCCAGCTATCACAGCCCTGGCCCGCTTGCAGCCAATACCAATTTCGTCGTGCGCGAAGGCGCCGGCATTGCCGAGATCGCCACAAGCCTTGAGCGCAACGAGATCATCGAGGATGCACGGGTCTTCCGTTACGTTACCTCGGTCAATCTCGGTTACGCCGGTTCGGCCGAAAATCGCCGTAGCCTCAAGGCCGGCGAATATGAGATCAAGGCCCATGCCACGATGCAGGAGATCGCCGATCTTCTGGAATCCGGCAAGTCAATCCTCTATTCGATCTCGATGCCGGAAGGCCTGACCGTGCGCCAGATGGCGCTGAGACTGAGAGAGGACACAATCCTCGAAGGCAATCTTCCTGCCGACCTGCCGGCGGAAGGCACGCTTCGCCCGGACACCTACAAATTCTCCCGCGGGACGAACCGTTCCGAAATCCTGTCGCAGATGCACGCTGCCCAGCAGAAGCTGATCGACCAGATCTGGGAGCGGCGCGACCCGGACCTGCCGATCAAGACGAAGGAAGAGTTTGTCGTCCTGGCCTCGATCGTCGAGCGCGAGACCGGCAAGGATGACGAGCGCGCCCACGTCGCCTCAGTCTTCTTCAACCGGCTGCAGAAAGGCATGCGCCTTCAGTCCGATCCGACGATCATCTACGGCATCTTCGGCGGTGATGGAAAACCATCCGATCGCCCGATCTTCCGGTCCGATCTGCAGAAAGAGACGCCGTACAACACTTACAAGATCAAGGGGCTGCCACCGACTCCGATTTCCAATCCGGGCCGTGCGGCACTCGAAGCTGTTGCCAACCCGTGGCGCACCAAGGATCTGTATTTCGTTGCCGACGGCACCGGCGGTCACGTCTTTGCGCCGACGCTCGAAGAGCATAATGCCAACGTCAAGCGCTGGCGCAGGATCGAGGCCGAGCGCAAGGCAGGCACCGCTGCTGCAGCAAACGCGGCGGAAGAGGTTGTTGACGGCCAGCCGGACGGCGCGGACGCCGAAAGGCCGACAGGCAACTGACCAGGATTTTTGCCACCGCGCCAAGCGGTGGCACGCATATGGAGTAGATTGAATGACATTGCAGTCGATGACCGGTTTTGCCCGCAGCGAAGGTGTCAGCGGGCGCAGCCGCTTCGTCTGGGAGCTGCGATCGGTCAACGGCAAGGGGCTGGATGCACGTCTGCGCCTGCCGCCCGGGCTCGAGCGGCTGGAGCCGGACACCCGCCGCATGGTCGGTGAGGCCTTTTCCCGCGGCAATATCCAGGTATCCCTGTCGATCTCTGTAGACGAGACGCGCATGGAGGCCGTGGTCAATCGTGATGCGCTGGCGGCCGTACTTGCGCTGCGCGACGAGCTGAAGGATGTCATCGATCCGTCGCCGTTACGCCTCGATACGCTGATCTCGATCCGCGGTCTCGTCGATATCCGCGAGCAGGAAGACGGCGAGGATGCGCTTCTCGCCCGTGACGCCGCGATCCTGTCGGGCCTGACGACGGCCCTTACAAACCTCAAGCGCATGCGCGAGACGGAAGGGGCTGCACTGCGCGCCGTGCTCGCTGCACATGTGGCCCGTATCGCCGAACTGACCTATATCGTCGAGACCGATGCGTCGCGCTCGCCCGAAGAGATCGCACGCCGCCTGAACCAGCAGCTCGACCAGATCATGCAGGACAAGTCGGCTCTCGATCGCGACCGGCTTTATGCCGAAGTGGCCCTTCTGGCGACCAAGGCAGACCTGCGCGAAGAGATCGATAGGCTGAAGGGACATGTGGCCGCTGTCGGCGAGCTTCTGGAAAAGGGCGGGCCGATCGGGCGCAAGCTCGATTTCCTTGCACAGGAATTTAACCGGGAATCGAATACCATCTGTTCCAAATCCAATTCTGCTGCTGTAACGGCTGCAGGCATCGAACTGAAAGTCGTCATCGACCAGTTCCGCGAACAGGTCCAGAATCTGGAGTAAGAGATGAGCCCGGCCCCGACATCGTCAGACAAGGCAGATACGAAAATTGCCCGACGCGGGCTCATGCTCGTGCTGTCGTCTCCCTCCGGTGCCGGAAAATCGACGATCGCTGGCAACCTGCTCAGAGACGACCACAGTCTCGAAATCTCCGTCAGCGTCACGACACGCGCCAAGCGTCCGAGCGAAATTGCCGGCAAGCATTATCACTTCATCACCATCCCGCAGTTCGAGCGCATGCGCGACAATGGCGAGCTGCTGGAATGGGCTGAGGTGCACGGCAATTTTTACGGAACGCCGCGCGAGCCGGTGGAGCAGGCCATGGCCGAGGGCCGTGACATGCTGTTCGACATCGACTGGCAGGGCGCACTTCAGCTGCAGGAAAAGATGAAGGCCGACATCGTTTCGATCTTCGTCCTACCGCCGACCATGACGGAGCTGCAGTCGCGCCTGCACCGCCGCGCGGAAGACAGTGAAGAGGTTATCCGAACACGCCTGCTGAACTCCCGCGCCGAGATCGAACACTGGCGCGAATACGATTACGTCATCGTCAACGACGATCTCGACGAGGCCTTCGGCCACGTCAACTGCATCGTCAATGCCGAGCGTGTCCGCCGTGACCGCCGTCATGGCCTGTTCGACTTCGTCGGCACGCTACTGACCGAAGAGCCGAAGCTCTGATCAGAGCGGCTTCTGCCCCGAAATCGCAAAACGGTGCTGCAGCGTCGAGGCAAGGCCCTTGCGTGATAGCAGCGAGATCCCGCGGCTGCGGCGAATATCGTTGAGATCCGTCTCGATCCTGAGTTCGCCAAATCCGGTCGCCTGAAACAGCTTCACCGTATCATCCGCCCTGATCCCACCCTTGAAATGGACCTGACCGACAATCCGTTCGTGATGGTCCCATTGCTCCGGTGTCAGCAGGCTGTGGCCATCCTGCTGCTTGCCGAACACGCGGTCGAGCAGGGGAAGCAGCTTCTCCATCCAGTGCTTGCGGACGAAATCACCGTCGATGATCAGCAACCGTCCGCCAGGCTTGAGGATGCGCAGCCAGTCGGCAAAGGCCCTGTCGGGATCGGTCAGCGTCCAGACGAGATGTCGGGCGATGATGACGTCATAAGTACCGTCCGGCTCCATCGTCTCTTCCGCGTCGCGCGTCAGAAACCGGATCGAAGCTTTCGCATCATCAGCCTTGCGGCGCGCACGGGCCATCATCGGCTCGGTGAAGTCCAGGCCTGTCACCTTGAAGCCGAGGCCATGCATCAGCATTGTCATCACGCCCGTGCCGCAGGCAAGATCGAGTGCCGTTCTGCGGTCTCCTTCACCGAGATGACGGCGGATCAACTGGCTCCACGCGTCGATCTCCGCATGCCTGGCAATGCCGTGGCCGGGGCTCAGGTCATAGGTCTGCGCACGCAGGCTCCAATAGTCACGGATGTCGTCCTTGATGGACCAGTTCTGCATCTGTCTTGCCTACATCAGGAATTGGATATGGAGCCGGCCGTGATGGGTCGACGTGGAGACATGCGCCTCGACCCCGAACACATCGGCGATCATCTCTTCGGTGAGGATTTCAGTGGGCGGACCGCAGGTGACGAGCTTTCCTTCTGACAGCACGGCTATGCGATCACAGAAACGGGCGGCGAGGTTGAGGTCGTGGATGGCCACGACCGTTGTCACCGACAAATCCTCGACCAGTCGCAGGATGTCGATCTGGTGCTGGATATCGAGATGATTGGTCGGCTCATCGAGGATAAGGACGGAAGGCGATTGCGCCAGCGCCCGAGCAAGCTGAACCCGCTGCCGCTCGCCGCCCGAAAGCGTATGCCAGAACTGGTCGCGACGATCCGTCAGCCCGACGCGGACGAGCGCATCCTCGACGATGTCATCGTCAGCGCCGGTCCAGGGAGAAAGGGCGGAGCGATGCGGCGTGCGCCCGAGCTTGACCACATCGAGCACCGTGACATTGGCCTCGGTCATCGAATGTTGTTCGACGACGGCAACACGGCGGGCGAGTTCACGCCGGCCGAAACCGGATATCTTGCGATTGTCGAGCAGCACGTCGCCCTCTGCGGGTGCTCTCAGACCCGCCAGCAGGCGGATGAGCGAAGATTTTCCCGATCCGTTCGGGCCGATCAACCCGAGCGTCTGTCCCGGCTCCACCGAGACGGAAACGCCATCGACGATCACCTTGCGGCCGGCGAGCCAGCGGACGGCATTTGCAGAAAGCGTCATGCGACCCTCCTTGCCCGGTAGAGAATGACCGAGAAGAACGGCACGCCGACCAGCGCCGTGACGACGCCGATCGGAAGCACCTGCGGCGCGATTATGATGCGCGAGACAATATCGGCAACCACCATGAACAGCGCGCCGACGAGTGCGCAGGCGGGCAGCAACCGCATGTGCCCCGGCCCGACGATGAAGCGGGCGGCATGTGGGATGACCAGGCCGACAAAACCGATCGCGCCGACCATGCTGACCATCGTGGCGGTCATCAGCGCGGTGACCAGCAGCAGCACGACACGTACCCGCTGGACGGCGATGCCGAGAGAGCGAGCTGCATCCTCGCCGAAGGTGAAGGCGTCGAGCGCCCGTGAATGCCAGATGCAGACGATAAGGCCGATGCTGACGACGGAGGCGGCAAGCGCCACATCCGGCCAGCGCACGCCGGCAAAACTGCCGAGCAGCCAGAACATCACGCTGCGCGCCTGTTCGGCATTGGCCGAGGTCGAGACGATATAGGAGGTCAGCGCATTGAAGAGCTGCGAGGCGGCGACACCGGCAAGGATTGTGCGATCCGCCGTCTGCCGCCCGCTGACGAGCATCACGACGAAGGCGAAGGCGAGAAGCGCACCGGCAAATGCCCCCGCCGACAGCGAGATCGCCCCTGCGCCGAAACCGAGCAGCATGACCGAGACAGCGCCGGTCGAGGCGCCTGCCGATATGCCGAGCACGTAAGGTTCGGCCAGCGGATTGCGCAACAGCGATTGCAGGATCGCGCCGGAAAGCGCCAGTCCCGCCCCGCAGAAGGCGGCAACCAGCGAGCGCGACAGGCGGTAATCCCAGATCACCGCTTCCTGAATACGCGGCACGGCGATATCCGTGAGGCCGAGACGGTTGGTCACCGCCGCAGCCGTGGTTTTCATCGGAATGGTCATCTCGCCGATCGCGACACCGGCGGTGATTGCGACGAGAAGGGCGGCGAGGACGAGGAGGACGCCGGCAGTGCCGGCGGCCCAGAGCCTGATGCGGGATGGCGTCACTTCAGCAATCCGAAACGTTCGAGGGAGGCCGCGACGGTTTCAAGGCCGGAGATCGTGCGGATTGTCGGGTTCATCGCCTGGGCGTCCATCTCGACGATATGGCCTTTTTCGACGGCTTCGAGCTTGCTGACAACCGGATCCTTGGTGAGGAACGTCCTCTTCACCGCCGGATCGTCAGCCCCCTGCGTGCGCCGATCCATCGTGCCGATGACGATCACGGTCGGGTCTTCCGCGGCAATCGCCTCCCAGCCGACCAGCGGCCATTCCTGTTCCGATGCAACAACGTTCCTGGCACCGAGAACCTGGGTAATGTAGCCAGATGCGCCGTTCTTGCCGGCCACCCATGCGTCGCCTGCGACTTCCGGCGAGGAAAACCAGTAGACGAGGCTGACATCCTTGGCTTTGTCGGAGACACGTGCGCGCACCGCCGCTTCGCGTGCCCTGATTTCCGCAATCAGCTTTTCGCCACGATCCGCTACGTCGAAGATGCGCGAGAGTTCGTCGATCTCCTGATAAAGGAGGTCCATTGAGAACATCTTTTTCCGGCTCCCGTCGGAAACGCTGTTGTCGGTCACCACGCAATCGGTTGGCGACACATAGCTCGGCACGCCGAGATCGGCAAACTGCTGGCGTGTGCCGACACGTCCCTGCGGTCCGACGGACGTTAGAAACTGTGCGGCGATGAAATCCGGTTCGCGTGCCACGACAGCCTCGAAGTTCGGCGTGTTGGCGGCGATGCGATGGACCTTTTCATTGTCGCCAGCAAGCTCCGGAAGAACCGGTGACACCCAGATGGCACTGCCGGCCATGCGGTCGGCAAGACCCAGCATCAGCAGGATCTCGGTACTGTTCTGGCCGAGGCCGACGGCGTGTTGCGGGGCTTTTTCGATAACGACATTCGAACCGCAATTTTCGATCGTCAGCGGATAGCTGGTCGGGGCAGCGAATGCCACGGAAGGCAAGGCGGTGAGGGGAAGCGCAAGAAGAGCGGCGATCAGGCCGTATTTCATGTCCTGTCCTTTCGGAAGACGGATGAGATGCCGGAGAGACACCGCCCGGCCGGATGGCGGGCGGTGCAGGCGGCACGGCCTAGTTCGCAAGTCCGAAGGAGCGGATGCCCTCAGCGAGCGTCTCGATGCCGTCGATCGTGCGGATCGTCGGGTTCATCGACTGGGCATCCATCATCACGAAGTGCTTGTTCTTCACCGCGTCGAGCTGGCTGACGACCGGATCGTTTTCGAGGAAGGAGACTTTGACCGCCGGGTCGTCCGCGGCATAACGGCGGCGGTCCATCGTGGCGATGACGATCACCGCCGGGTTGGCTTGAGCGATCGTTTCCCAGCCGACCAGCGGCCATTCCTCTTCCGTCGTCACGACATTCGTCGCGCCGAGCGTCTTCAGGATATAGGCCGGTGCGCTGTTCTTGCCGGCAATGAAGGCATCGCCCTTGGTTTCCTTGCTGGAGAACCAGAAGACGATCGGCATGTTCTTCGCTTCCGCGCCCTTGATCGAGGCAACGGCGGCGGCTTCACGCGCCTTGAGGTCGGCGATCAGCTTGTTGCCGCGATCCTGGATGTCGAAGATTTCGGCGAGCTCGGCGATCTCCTGATAGATCAGGTCCATCGTGAACAGCTCCTTGCGCACTCCATCGCCACCGTCGATATTGGTCTTGGCAACGCAATCGGCCGGCGACAGATAGGTGTTGACGCCGATATCGGAAAACTGTTCGCGCTTGGCGACGGAGCCCATCGGCCCGACATGCCATTCGAATTCGGCCGCGACCAGATCCGGCTCCAGCCCGACGATCGACTCGAAGCTCGGATCATTGTCGGCAAGCCGTTTGATCTTCGCATTCGCCTCGGCATATTGCGGCAGCACCGGGCCGACCCAGACGGCCGTGCCGGCGACCTTGTCCGCCAAGCCGAGCGAATAGAGCACTTCGGTCATGCCTTGACCGATGGAAACGATCTTTGACGGCGCCTTGTCGAAGGTCACCTTCTGTCCGCAATTCTCAACCGTCAGCGGATAGCTGGTCGATGCTGCGAATGCTGTTGCTGGAAGCGCTGCGCTGGAAACCGCAAAGAATGCGGCGATCAAGCCGAGTTTCATGTCCTGTCCTTTCAAAGAAAATGGCTGAGCCGGGATGAAAGGCAGGACGAAGCACGACCGCGATTGCGGTCTGCATCAAAATGGCGGGCGACGGGGTCGCTTGCGTCATAACATCTCCCTGCCGGAACACCTCGTCCGGTATTGGTCTAGCCTTAGCCACGGCAGGTCTCCTGACTTGCGGCTCGAATGCCTTCTCGTCTCCTTCCCGGCCGAAAGGCCAGTGGCTGTGACGAAGGGCTCGCCGCTTACAGTTGCGAGGGCAGTCGCGGGATCGGTCCAAAAGACCCCACCGCGTTCCCTTTTCATCTGCGAATGCAGAACCGTAGCGCATCCTTGATAGGAGACGCGCCGAAGCTTGTCCAGTGAACTTGCGTGATGAGGTGCCTTCGCCGCGATGGCTTGACAGCGCTTCGATCACATGATGACGTAATAGTATAACGTTACGACAATCGCAATGGACATGTGCAATGAAAAACAAGCTTCCCGTCACCGTGCTTTCCGGCTTTCTCGGTGCCGGCAAAACCACCATGCTGAACCATATTCTCGCCAACCGGCAGGGAATGCGCGTGGCCCTGATCGTCAACGACATGAGCGAGGTGAATATCGACGCCGCCCTCGTGCGTGATGGTGGCGCCAATCTGTCGCGCACCGAAGAGCAGCTTGTGGAAATGACCAATGGCTGCATCTGCTGCACTTTGCGCGATGATCTCCTGAAAGAGGTACGCGCGCTCGCCGAGCAGGGGCGGTTCGACTACCTGCTGATCGAATCGACCGGCATTGCCGAGCCGTTGCCCGTCGCCACGACCTTCGATTTTCGCGATGAAGACGGCCGCAGCCTTTCGGACATATCGAGGTTGGACACGATGGTGACCGTCGTCGATGCCGCCAATCTGCTGAAGGACTACGGTTCAGGTGACTTCCTTGCGGATCGCGGCGAGACGGCGGGCGAGGGGGACAATCGCACCATTGTCGATCTCTTGGTCGAGCAGATCGAATTCGCCGATGTGGTGGTGCTGAACAAGGTCGGCACTGCGACACCCGACGAACGCGACGCCGCGCGAAAAATCATCGTGGCGCTCAATCCCGATGCCAAATTGATCGAGACGAATTTCGGCAAGGTGGACCTCACAGATGTGCTGGGCACCGGCCGTTTCGATATCGACAGGGCCGAACAGCATCCACTCTGGTTCAAGGAATTGCACGGTTTCAAGGACCATGTGCCGGAAACGGAAGAATACGGTATCCGCTCATTCGTTTATCGCGCCAGAATGCCCTTCGATCCGGCCAAATTCCAGCGCTTCATCGACAAGTCGTGGCCAGGCGTCGTCCGTGCCAAGGGCTTTTTCTGGCTGGCGACACGCCCGCATTTCGTCGGCGAGATCAGCCAGGCGGGTGCGCTGGTCCGCACTGGTAGAACGGGACTTTGGTGGTCGGCGGTGCCGAAGGAACGCTGGCCACAGACGCCGGAATTCGCCGAGATGATGAAGCCCTATCTCGATCCCGTCTGGGGTGACCGGCGGCAGGAGATCGTCTTCATCGGTGCAGATCCGATGGACGAGCAGAAAATCAGAGCAGAACTCGATGCCTGTCTGGTCGATGCTCCCGCTTTCACCCCGGAACTCTGGAAGAACCTCGCCGACCCCTTCGTAAGCTGGGAACGCAAGGCTTCATGAATTGAATGGGTTGATCGCCGTGGCCGACGCGCTTTAAAACGCGTTGGCCAGCGCGACGAATTCCGCGACGGAAAGTGTCTCTGCGCGGCGCTGAGGATCGATACCGACCTTGTTGAGCAACGCTTCGCCGCCGACCGGCTTCAGGCTCTGGCGCAGCATCTTGCGGCGCTGGCCGAAGGCGGCGTGGGTGATGCGTTCCAGCTTGTTGACATCGCAGGGAAGGGGATTGGCCTTCGGTGTCAGATGCACCACGGTCGACGTCACCTTCGGCGGTGGCGAAAAAGCCTGGGGCGGCACGTCGAACACCATATGCGAATCCGTCCGCCAGCCGCAGATCACGCCAAGCCGGCCGTAGTGATCGTCTTCCTCGTCCGCGACGATGCGCAGGCCGACCTCCTTCTGGAACATCAGCGTCAGGCTTTCCCAGAAGGGAGGCCATTGGCCGTTTTCCGGAAGCAGCCAGTTGAGCAGCAACTGCGTGCCGACATTATAGGGCAGGTTGGCGATGATCTTGACCGGACCACCATCGGCCTTCTCTGCAGCAAGAGCGGCGAAATCGGTCTTCAACGCATCGCCTTCGATGACTTCGAGACGACCGGGATAGAAGTCGGAAACCTCGGCAAGCACCGGCAGCGCCCGCGCATCACGCTCCACGGCGATCACCTTCTTTGCGCCAAGCGCAAGAATGGAGCGCGTGAGGCCGCCCGGGCCGGGACCGACCTCGAACACCGTCACGCCTTCGAGCGAACCCGCCGAGCGGGCGATCTTCTGCGTCAGGTTGAGGTCGAAGAGAAAGTTCTGACCGAGCGATTTTTTCGCATCCAGCCCATGGCGCTGGATGACGTCGCGAAGCGGCGGAAGTCCGTCAAGAGTTGCCATCAGACGGTTACGCCGAATGCGGGAGTTTTTGCATTTGTATTCGTCGCTAGTTCTGCTGCGAGCTTCAGTGCGGCAACGAGGCTCGTCTCGCGTGCCACGCCTTGGCCGGCAATGCCGAAGGCCGTGCCGTGGTCGGGCGAGGTGCGAATAAAGGGAAGGCCGAGCGTGACATTGACCGACGTATCGAAGCCCAGTGCCTTCGCCGGGATCAGCGCCTGGTCGTGATACATGCAGACCGCGACGTCATAACGTGAGCGCGCTTCGTCATGAAACATCGTATCCGCCGGCAGCGGCCCGAACACATGCAGACCTTCGTCGCGCAGTCTGACGATAGCGGGATGAATGATCTCCTGATCCTCAACGCCGATCGCACCATCTTCGCCCGCATGCGGATTGATGCCAGCAACGGCGATGCGCGGTCTGGAAATGCCGAAACGGTTCTTCAGATCCTCGTTGGCAACCCGGCAGGTATCCACGATCAGGTCTTCCGTCAGCGCCGTCGGCACATCCTTGAGCGGGATATGGATCGTCACCGGGATGGCGCGCAGCTTCGGCCCCGCAAGCATCATCACCGGTAGATAGGACCGGTTCGTCACCTTCTGCGCAAGGTCGGCCAGGAATTCCGTGTGACCCGGAAACTTGAAGCCGGATTGATAGAGAACCGATTTCGCGATCGGGTTGGTGACGACTGCCGAGGCTCTGCCGGAAAAGCAAAGATCGACTGCGATCTCGATCGAAGAAATAGTGCCGCGAGCGGTCGCCACATGCGGCTCGCCAGCGGCGACTTCGACGCCTGATGAAATGGGCAATACGGGGATGGCATGATCAAAGACCGATATCGCCGTTTCCGCAGTAGCCTCGCGGATCGATACATCGAGATCGAGCAAAGCCGCACGTGACTTCAGAACAGCAGGGTCGCCGATGAAAAGGAAAGGCGGCAGGCCGGTTTCCCGCCGCGCCGCCCATGCAGCCAAGGTGATGTCCGGGCCGATCCCTGCGGGATCGCCCTGGGTCAATGCAAGCGGGCGGTCGGGCGCCATGATAACTCCGGAATGCCTTGGGTCATCGACGATCGATCTGCGCCTTGGAGCGCAATTCGTCGAGATACTTCTTGTCGTTCGGATTGGTGCCGCTCTTCTCGGTTTTGCCAAGGTCTTGGGCACGGAACACGGCTTCCGCGGCAACGTCATCGGAAACCTGACGCTGGTTGCAGATCGCAAGGAACTCGACGCCACGTTCGGTGATCTTGGTAGCGGTCGTCCCGTTTGGAGACGCCTTTTCGATCAGCGGTTTCCAGTCATCCGGCAGATTGGGTGTCATGACGCGGCCGAGGTCGCGAACGGATACGTCCATCATAGTCGCCGCAAAATCCTTTGCCTGATCGCAGCCCGGGAATTTCGACCGGGATGCTTCCGCTTCAGATTTGCGCTTGTTGAGGATCGCATTGCGCTTCGCCGGCGGGACGACGAAGATGATTTGCGTCAGGAAATATTCGGTGGTGACCGGCTTTTGCTTGCTCTCCATCATCCGGGTGACCAGCTCCTGGCTGGACATCCGGCTGCCACCGCCACCATAGCGGGCATTGAGCAGTCGCGGCCAGCTCATCTGCACGGCGATGAAATTCTTGAAATGCTGTGACGTCACGCCAGCCTGATCGAGGATCTTGCCCATCTGGTCGGGTGTCATCTTGTTGCTGGCGGCAAACCGCGCGAAGGACGCATCGACATCGTCGGTGCTGACGGACATCTTGACGCGAGCGATCTCCTGACGCTTCAACGTCTCGTCAATCAGCTGTTCACGCGCAGTATTGCTGTCGGCCTTCTGGCGCTGCAGACGAAGGAAAGCCACCCGACGTGCAACGTCGGCAGTGGTGATCGGCGTGCGGTTGACCACTGCGGCCACGCCGCTGGTCTGGGCCGCGGCCACGATGGGATCGATGACGAGCGAAGCCGCCAGTGCAGCCATGGCTATCGCCAGTCTGCGCGTTTCGATCACTCCAAACATCAGTCCACTCCTCTTGCGCTCGGACTTGTCATGCGACTTGCAGGTCGCCTTTTACTATAAGCGTGCCCGAATGCGCAATCGTTGCGGCAAAACCATGACGGCGCCCCATGTGCGCCGTCAATTCTGCGCGATCAATAACGGAAAGTCTGTTGTTCGTCGTAATCGCTCGTCGACCCGATATTCACGTCGCCCAGCGTTCTGAAGCTCAGGCGCGCGCCGATGCTCCAGTCGTTCGCCTTGCTCGAGTCTGTCTTCTCGGTATAGGCGATCGTGAAGATCGTGCACTCGTCGGCATAGCTGAAGCCGAGCCCGCGGCGCGTGACTTCGTTGTCGTCGAGATCCCAGGTCGCCTTGCCGGCGATAGACCAGTTCTCGTTGATGCGGAAGCTCATCGACTTTTCCAGGATATTGGTCGAGCTCGTCGAACCATATTCCGGCTGTGCCTCAACTTTGGTGTATACGAGCTTGCCGGTCACGCGAGGCGTCTTGTAGTCGAAGCCAACATCTGTGCGGCGGACGTCGAACGTATCCTTGTCGAACCTTGTATTCGTCGACAGGCTGAAGCCCTGCGGCAGGTCGATTGCCGCCATTGCGACAAAGTCCGACACGTCGTTTTCAAGACCCGAATTGGCGCCAGCATTGACGAGATCGGCGCTGGCGAAAGAGTTCTCGCCGGCGAGCTGATAGGACTGGCCGAAAATGCCGCGCAGGCCCACACCGTTATCAAACGAACCCGTATATCGGATACCGACATTGGCACGTGTGCCGCCCTCGATCCGGTCATACCCGGAAAATTTGTCGCGTTCGAACAGACTTGTCGCGTCAAAGACGAAGCTCTGTGCATCTTCGTTCGGCAACCCGCCCGCCATTTGCTCGTCCGGACGGGCATAAATCTGCGCGATCGGCTCGATAATATGGCTGCTGCTGCCGGCGGTGATCAGGAAGGGATAACGCGCTTCAAGACCTGCGGTCGCCATGTAGCGTCCGCTCGGATCGTCTTCCAGCGAACCGGAATAAGGACCGCCGACGCCGGATGAGGTGCTGCGCAGACCGTCGCCACGCAATGCCAGCAATGGTGTCAGCTGCAGTCCCTGATCCGTCGTGATCGTACGCTTCCATTCCGCTTCTGTGGTGAAGCGGGTGTAGCTGCCCTCAAGTCCTGGGAAGCGATAACTGTCGACGCCCTCGAGGTAGGTGTCCTCTGCGCGTCGCGAAAGGTTTGTCAGGTTGGAATTGATCGATAGCTGACCGCCAAAGATAGGTTCAGGCGCAAACCAGCTGTAGTCGAGAACAGGGTATACAATGGCTTGCTGACGTTCCAGCAAGCTGGTTTCCGCATCGTCCTGCTCATCGAAATAATAGCTGTGCAGATCGAAATAGTTCCGCGTGCCGAGCCCGGTCAGGTAGACGTCGTTAGTGAACGTTTCCTTGTCGAACCCGTCGATGTTGTAGGTGCGCGAGAAGTTGTTGTCGCTCTGCACCATCACATCCCAGCCGAATGTCCAGCGTGGGTTTATATGGAATTCGCCCTTGGAGGCGCCCATGATGCGGCTGTCGGATTCCCGATCTGCGGTTCCGGCTGCAAACGAACCGGAGTTCTGCTGGTTGATGCCGGCGAATCGGAATGTGTGCTCACCGGTTTCGAACTTGTTGCGAATCTCACCTTCGACGAGCAGGCCCTGATTGCTGTAATAGGTCGGTGTCAGCGTGGCATCCATGCTTGGCGAAAAGACATGGTAATACGGGACGCTGATCCCGAAGCCGAGATTATCGTCGGCGCTGAACCTTGGGAACAGCAGGCCTGACTTACGCTCGACGGTTTCGTCGGGAACGGTGATCGGGAACGGCAGCCGACCGAGCGACATGCCGAACAACTCGAACTGAGCGTTCTCCAGCCGGATCGTGTGGGTCTGGCCGTTGCGAATCACACGCTGCGCTTTGACCTGCCACAACGGGGCTTTGCCCGGTGTCTGGGCGCAGGGAAGGCACGCGGTATAGACGGTATTGTTGAGTACCATCACGTCGCCGCTTTGCCGCTCGGCGCTTTCCGCTGCAAGGCGCGTATTATCGGTCGTTTCGACACGCAGGGAATTCAGGAAACCCTGACCGAAATCGTCGGTAACATCCAACTCTTCGGCATAGACGCGCGTTCCGCCCGGCTCGATGAGCTCGATATTACCGGACGCCATGACGCGTCCGCTCTTCTGGTCATATTCGACCCGCTGGGCGACCATCCGGTAACGATTGTAATAAATCTGCACACCGCCGCGGGCGGTGACGCGCTGAGCATCCTGATTATAGGTGAGCTCGTTGGCACGCAGAAGCATCTTCGCGTCGTCCGACTGGACAGGCACGAGACCTTGCGCATGCACGACATTCGTCGTGAAGCCACATACGAACGCAGACACACCTGTCAGCAGAGCGGCGGCAAGCCGTCTTATATTTCTGCGGTTACTGACCGCCACTAGCCGTCCTCCTGATGAAGCAAGATCGTAGCCCCCAATGCCGTTGCGACGATGACTGGTATCCAGACCGCCACTGACGGAGGAATCGCTCCGCTGCTTCCGAACGCTTTTACAAGCACGCTGACGACATAAAGCACGAAGCCGGAAACTATTCCACCCAGAATCATGGATCGGGACTGGGCGAAGCGACTGAATTTTAACGAGACTGTTGCAGCAATGAGAGTCATGGCTACAAGCAGGATAGGTAACGATAGAAGCGAGTGAAACTGCGTTTCCAGCGCCTTGGTTGAGATGCCGAATGAGCGGCTGACTTCGATCTTTCGGGAAAGCTCAAAGAACGCAACGGTTTCCGGCTGCGACAAGCTTTCCTGAATGTATTCCTGTTTCAGATTGGTACGCACCCGTTCCGTTGGCTTGCGAACAGGAATTTCACCGGGACGATTCTCTAAAACGTCGTTAAGAAGCCAGTAACCATTTTCGAGTTTTGCTGTGCGTGCATCCTGTCGCATGGTGACTGAGCCGCTCTTGTCGAAGTGGAAAACCACGACATCGATCAGCTCGGTGCCACTGTCTCGGTAGCTCTTGCCGCCGATGATCACATCCTCGTCGCCGCTGATCTGGCGAATCCACGGAACGAACTTGCTGGCTTTGGTCCGATTGCTCGACTGGCGCCAGGACGTCTCCATCGATGCCGATTCGCGCTGACCCCACGCGCCGAGCGGGTTGATGACCGTGAGCGTCAGGACGCCGATCAGGAAAGAGCCGACAATGAACGGGAACATGAATTGCCAGACGGAGATCCCTGCTGCACGAGTAACGACCAATTCATAACGACGGTTCAGCGAAATGAGCACCGTCATGCCGATGAAAAGGCTGAGCGTCGGGATGGTCTGTTGCAGGATCGAGGGCAGACGCAGAGCCGTCATGCCGAGCGCGCCGAAAATGCTGTAGTCGGTCAGGCCGGAAAGCCTGCGTGTCGTTTCGCTGAAATCAGCGAGGAAGATAATCGCGCTGACGCCGAGCATGAACCAGAACGCGGTAATCACATAGCGGCGGAAAAAGTACCGTCCAAGCGTGGAAAAGATCATGCCGCGCCTCCGCCAGTGCCTGCCGAACGCGTGAAGCGCCGCTGAAGGACGCGCGTCAGGCGCGTAACGCTTGTGTTGAATATGCGTGGCATATGAAACTGCCTGTTGGTTGCAAGCATGTAGACGGCGATCGCCGATGCAACAACCGGAACCGCATAGACGGCAGGGATATAGGAGGCACTGCGTTCTGTCAGGTTGGTGAACGAGAAGCCGAGCCAGCGCAAGCCGAACGCAACAACCAGCGCGTAGATCATCGGGTGGACTCGCGCCTGGCGGTGGGAACGACTGCTGCCTGCAACCACCAGCGAAATCAGGCCGAAGGTCACGACATAAGCCCAGTCAGAAAGCCTGCGGTGCAGTTCAGAGCGGAAGCTTTCCGGAGACCTCTTGAAGGCCGCATCTTCGGGGTCGGGATTGAGCAGGTAACTAAGTGGCCGGTCGGCTGCATAAAGCGGAAGCCCGCCCTCCGACTTCGTCATGGCCGAGAGGTCGAAGGCGTAGGAATCGAAGCGAATGATCGAAATGCGACCATCCAGAGTTTTACGGTGAACCTCTCCGTCGCGCATGGTCAGGGACGTGCCGCCTGGATCGACCGAGCCTTCCTTCGCATAATAGATGAGATCGGAATTCGGATCGCGGTAATCGACGACGAACAGGCCCTTGAGCAGGCGTCCGGAATGCCTTTCCGAAATCTGCACGTACAATCCGTCCTCGATGCTGCGGAAGGTCTTTTCCTCGATGACCGACGACAGAAGGTCGGCGTAGGCGGCGGCGACCATCTGGCGCGCGCCCAGCCGCGAGACTGGTTCAAGGAAGTTAGTCACCGAAAAGGAGACGATGCCGAGCACGACTGCCAACCCGATGATCGGCCGATAGATAATGCTGCGACTGGCGCCTGCCGCGTCGATGACTGGCAGCTCCGAGTCGTTGTTCATCGCTGTCAGCGTCTGGGTAATGCCGATGACGAAGGCAAACGGCATGACGACCGGCAGGATGGTTGGCAGGATGTAGCTGGCAAGCAGCATGAACGAGCCCATCGACTGGCCCGTGTCCGTGACCAGATTGATGCGCCCAAGCACCTGGATTGTCCAGATGATCGTAAGCACCGGAATGAGTGCCACCAGGAACATCAGGAATATCCGGCGCAATATGTAAGTTTCGAGAAGCTTCATTCCCGTCCGACATTTTGCTGCTCCGCCATCCCATGATGACGCTGAGCCTATCTATGTGATCGATGAGGTCTTTGCGACAGATGCCACGTCACAAAAATGTTGGCTAGCCGACTTTTATTTTTTGTTGTGACATTTCAAAACCGGGTGACATTCGCCCACAGGCACTAAAGCCTTCCTCTGGCGGGGTTGCCTTCGCGGCTGAAAGGGTGAAGATCGGCGCCATGTTCTGAATAAGAAGACGTGGAGTGCCGATGTCCGTCCAACTGAAAATCTCTTTTGCCAAATCCTCTTCCGTAGCTGCTTCCCTGGCCATTCAGCTGAAGCTCTCCGGCGATCAGCCCGCATCCGGCTCGTCCGAGGCCGATCCGCAGGGCGTCGGGACACGTGCGGCAGAGATCGCCAAGTTTTCCGCAAAGACGATGACCGTGCTCGACGTGATTGCACCGCACGGATCCGACGCGGATCGGCTGATGGTCATCGGCCTCGGAAAGCCGGATGCGCTGATCGCCCATGACTGGCTGCGGGCAGGTGGCGTTGCCGCCGCCAATCTCAAGACCGCCAAGAAGGCCGTCGTTTTCCTCGATGTACCGGGTCTTGAGGTGACCGCAGCGCAGGCGGCGGATTTCGCGCTCGGCATGCTTTTGCGTTCCTACGCATTCGATACCTACAAGACCGCGAAGAAGGATGACGACAAGCCGGCATCGGTCGACGTGAAGATCGTCATGGCCGGGCATGCTGCCGCCAAGAAGGCCTTCGCGACATCCGACGCGATTGCCGGCGGCGTGATTCTCGCCCGCGATCTCGTCAACCTGCCGCCGAACGTGCTCGGCCCGGTGGAGTTTGCCGAGAAGGCGAAGGAGCTGAAGGCACTCGGTGTCGAGGTCGAGGTTCTCACCGAAAACGAAATGAAGAAGCTAGGCATGGGTGCGCTGCTCGGTGTGGCGCAGGGCTCGGTTCGTCCGCCGCGTCTGGCCGTCATGCACTGGAACGGTGGCAAGGCGAAGGACAAGCCTGTTGCCTTCGTCGGTAAGGGCGTGGTTTTCGATACCGGTGGCATTTCCATCAAACCGGGTGCCGGCATGGAGGACATGAAGGGCGATATGGGCGGCGCGGCTGCCGTTATCGGTCTCATGCACACCCTTGCCGCCCGCAAGGCGAAGGTCAACGCCGTCGGCATTCTCGGCCTTGTGGAAAACATGCCCGATGGCAATGCTCAGCGCCCTGGCGATATAGTCACCTCCATGTCCGGACAGACGATCGAGATCATCAATACCGATGCCGAAGGCCGTCTCGTTCTGGCTGACGCGCTTTTCTACACCAAGGAACGTTTCAAGCCGCGTTTCATGGTCAATCTCGCAACCCTGACCGGCGCGATTGTGGTTGCCCTCGGCAACGTCCATGCCGGCCTTTTCTCCAACGACGACACGCTGGCCGCTCAGTTGACGGCAGCCGGCGAAGTCACTTCGGAAAAGCTGTGGCGCATGCCGCTCGCCAAGGAATACGACAAGATCATCGATAGCCGCTTTGCCGACATGAAGAACAGCGGCGGTCGTCCTGCTGGTTCCATCACGGCTGCGCAATTCCTCAAGCGTTATGTCGGCGATACGCCTTGGGCGCATCTCGACATCGCCGCCACCGCGATGAATTCGCCGCAGACCGAGATCAACACGTCCTGGGCGTCGGGTTATGGCGTGCGTCTGCTGGACGAACTCGTACGGGCGAATTACGAGGGCTGATGACCGAAGTTCTCTTCTACCACCTGACCGAATCGAAGCTCGAGGATGCGCTGCCGGCGCTCCTCGAAAAGAGCGTCGAACGCGGCTGGAAGGTGGTTGTGCAGACTAATGATGATACGCGCCGGGATATGCTCGACGCGCATCTGTGGACCTTTCGCGACGAGAGCTTTCTGCCGCATGGCACCGACGCCGCGCCTATGGCGGAGGCACAGCCCGTGCTGCTGACGACGGCGACCGAAAACGCCAACAGTGCGACTGTCCGCTTCATGGTGGACGGTGCTGCCCCTCCGCCGCTCGATCCTTACGAACGCGTCGTCTTCATGTTCGATGGTTACGACCAGAGCCAGCTCGAGGGCGCGCGCGCCGAATGGAAGCGTCTGAAGGGTGAGGGACATTCGCTGACCTACTGGCAGCAGTCGCCCGAAGGCCGTTGGATGAAGAAGGCCTGAGCGGCCTTCTCCCTATTCTCTCACTTAATTGGTGGCAAAAAGTGGCTTGGTGATGGAGGCGACGAGCATGTCCGAAGACGGCTTGCCGTATTTCAGCTGGACTACCTTGTACCCCTCAGCCCTGAGCTGAATCAGCAGCGCCGGCAGCATCGCGGCGGTGCGCGGGTGGATGTCGTGCATCAGGATGATGCCCTTGCGATGAGCGCGTAGCGCCTCCATCGTCCGTGTCGCGACTGCGGCCGGCGTGTCCTTGAAATAGTCCTTCGAATCGACCTGGACATCCATGACAACCATCTTGTGGTTACCCATCCATAGCCTCAGTTTCTTCGAATCGGCGAGATAGGGGAAACGGAAGAAATCGGCCTCGACGCCGGTTGCTGCCTCCACGGCCTTACGGCCCTTCTCGACCTCGGCAACGGCTTCGTCGAATGACAAATGGGCGAGATCCGGGTGGCGATAGGTATGGCTGCCGATCGTATGACCCTCGGCCACGACTTCGCGGGCGAGGTCGGGATGCGCCTTGGCCATCTGGCCGACCATCATGAACGACGCTTTCACGCCGAACTGATCAAGTGTGGCGAGGATGCGTTCGGTCTTTTTCGGCATAGGCCCGTCATCGAAGGTCAGAACGACTTCCTTGTCGCGCAGCTTGATATCGGAGATCGAGGTCACCGTCAGTTCACGTCCGGCAAGGCCGCCCATCTTGTTGAGTCGGCCCCAGGCCGCGGGCGTAAGCGCAACCGGCGACTTTGCATCGTCCTTGGTTTTCAGCGACCCGGCGGCTTCACCGGCGGCAAAGGCTGAGCTGAGAGACCCGCCTTCAGAAGGCGGCTTGCCTGCGCAGGAGGAAAGAAGGCTGATGACAACAGCAGCGGCACAGGCAGCACGGACCGGCATAAAAGGTTCTCGATGAAAAATGACGCGGGAATCAGTTCGCGTGATCTTTCGTCGAACATGGTTAATGGGTGGTTATTGCTGAATGTTTGCCCGTCCGCACTCGGCTCTTAAGCCGCAATATCCGAAAGCTGCAAAATGTGAAAACCGGAAGCGTGCGCCTCCGGTTCTCTTTATCCGGTCAGTCTCTCATGATTGTCTGGCGCAGGAAGCTGTAGCCCATCGCGCGGCGCTCGGCCATTTCGCTTGTGTCGCCGGCACCGCCGTGGCCGCCCGATCCGTATTCGCGGAAGAAAGGCTCGTGACCCGCATCGATCAGCCGCTTGGCGAAACGCCGCGCATGGGAAGGATGCACCCGGTCGTCATTGGTCGAGCTTTCGATATAGATCGGTGGATAGGTGATCTCGCTCTTCGGCTTCACCTGATGTAGCGGCGAATAGGTGAGCATGGCATTTAGATCATCGACCACGTCCGGATTGCCGTATTCATCCATCCAAGCGCGGCCGGCCGGGAATATGTGGAAACGCGACATGTCGATCACTGGCACGGAGGTCCAGACCGCACCAAAGTCATCAGGATAACGCGTCGCCATGACGGCGGTCAGAAGCCCGCCATTGCTGCCGCCGTTGCAGGCGATGCGGGATGGCTTGGTATAACCGCGTTTGACCAGATCGCGGGCAACGGCGACGAAATCCTCGAACGCCTTGTGGCGCCCCTTGCCCTTGGCGACCGTATGCCAGTCCGGCCCAAGCTCTCCACCACCACGGATATAAGCCTGCACGAAGGCGCCGCCCTGTTCGAGCAGCATGCCGTATGCGCCGGAATAAACGGGCGAAAGCGATACGCCGAAACCGCCATAGCCATACATCAGTACCGGTAGTTCGCCCTTGGTCCAGTTACGGGGCAGGGTGATGTGATAGGGCACTCGGGTGCCGTCTTCCGAGATTGCCTCGAGAAGTTCCGAGGTCATGCCCTCCGCATTGAAATAGGCGGGCGAGGTTCCTGTCGGGACGAGCTCGCGTTTGGCATCGTGATCCGCCAGGTCGAGACGGAAGCTGCTGGAGGGCAGAAGAAAGCCCTGGCCGATGACGGTGAGGATTTCCTCGCCGAGCGTCAGGTCCGCATCGAACATCCGGAAGCCGACCGTCTGCAGCTCTTCCGGCAGAGGCAGTTCTTCCGGTGTCGGATCAGGCTTGGTCAGGTCGACCAGATAGAATTTCGGCACCATGCGATCGACGACGATGAAGACGGCCCAGGTCTTGAGCAGGGTGAACTGCGATACAGACTGGCCGTCCTTCGGCGAAAACAGAACGCGCGGGTTCGTCAGCGGTTCGGGACCGAAAGGATGAAAGTCCTGCAGGATGAGCGTGCCGGTCGGATAGCGTTCGCCGGTCTTCGCCCGCCAGATCGCATGGGTGTGATTGAGGTCGCTGTCGCTTTCCACGGGCAGATCGAGGCGCTCTATCTCTCCACTCGCGTTGCGGATATGCACGCTCGCCTTACCGATTTCGTGACCGACGGTGAAGAACTCGATCTTCCGCTCGTCCGGCTTGCCGCCCCAGAACAGTGGATCGATGACGCTGGCCGCGCCATAGACGTCGTCCTTTCCGGCTTCGAACAGGATCGGAGCATCCTTGGGATCGGCACCGCGCTTGAGAATACGGCCGACCCGCGGCCAGCCGGAGCGGGTGGCGGAAAACTCGTCGACCGAACCGAAATAGGCGATCTCGTCCGGGCTCAGCCAAGTTGCATGGGCCCGCGCCGTCGGTGTGTCGAAGCCGCCCTCGACGATCGTCTTGGTTTCGGTGTCGAATTCCAGGAGGCGCAACTGATCCGAACCGCCGTCGGAGAGAATCAGCAGGACCCGCGTTGGTTCGTAAGGGGAGGTGATCGCGCCGGAATAGATCCAGCGCTTGCCCTCTTTCAGACAGAAAGCGTCGAAATCGAAGACCGTTTCCCAAGTCGCATCATGACGCGGCTCAAGGTTCCCCGGCAGGCGACGCAAGATGCCGAGCGGATTGTCCTTCGACCGATGGAAATCGAACAGCCATTTGCCACGCCGCACCGGCACGATCAGCCGGTCCTCAAGCTCGATCATCGCTTTCAGCGCGTCGCGATCCTTCTCGAATTCCGGTGTCCTGAACTGGCGGTCCGACTTGCTGTTCTGCTCGGTAACGAAAGCGATCGTGTTCTGGTCGTCGTCTGTTTCGAGAAACAGGTTCATCATGGCCTCCTCGTGCAATCGGGAAGCCTTTACCTATGCATCACGAAGGGCGGTGGCAACCGGCCTGACGGCATTTGTGCAGTCCGTCATCCTTGGGCTCGTCCCAGGGATCTGCTGTCATTTCGGCCGACAGCAACGTGGATAGATCCTCGGGACAATCCCGAGGAAGAGGGAAGCGATTCTATCCGGCCATCGCCTCTTCATATTCCGAGGACAGCATCAGCCATTCCTCTTCGGCGGCCGAAAGCTTTGCTGCCGCTTCACCTCGCTCCTTGGCTTTGCTCGCTGCCTTGGCAGGCGCCTTTTCATAAAGGGCAGGGTCTGCAAGTTCTTTATCAAGCGCCTGAATCAGCTTCTCAAGCTTGGCGGTCAAGGATTCGATTTCGTTGATCTTTTTCTTCAGCGGCGCAAGCGAGGCTCGCTTTTCGGCATTCGCCTTGCGCTGGTCCGCTTTGTTGACCTGTTCGTCCGCGGCGGCCTGCGGTTTGTCGTCCTTCTTGCGGCCAGCGGCGATGATCAGGTCCCGATATTCTTCGAGATCGCCTTCGAACGGTTTGACCGTTCCTTCATTGACCAGCCACAGCCGGTCGACGGTCGCCTCGATCAGGTGGCGATCGTGCGAGATCAGGATGACGGCGCCGTCATAGTCGTTCAGCGCCTCGATCAGCGCTCGACGGCTGTCGATGTCGAGATGGTTGGTCGGTTCATCGAGGATCAGAAGGTTCGGCGCATGGAAAGCGGCAAGCCCCATCAGCAGGCGTGCCTTTTCGCCACCTGACAGATCCTTGGCGGCGGTATTCATCTTTTCGGTTGCAAGCCCCATCTGCGCGACGCGGGCACGTACCTGCGCTTCCGCCGCCTGCGGCATCAGCCGGCGCACGTGATCGACAGGCGTTTCGTTGGGGATCAGGTCGTCCAGCTGGTGCTGGGCGAAAAAGCCGATGGACAGTGAAGAAGCGAGTTTCATCTCGCCGCCATCGGTCTGCAGACGGCCGGAGATCAGCTTGGCGAAGGTCGACTTACCATTGCCGTTCGAGCCGAGCAGCGCGATGCGATCGTCATTGTCGATGCGCAGGCTGATATTCTTCAGGATCGGCTTGCCGGGTTCATAACCCACCGAACCCTTGTTGATCGCAACGATTGGCGAAGCGGGGATCTTTTCCGGCTTGGGGAAAGTGATCGGTTGTACATGGTCCTCGATCACGGCCGCCACCGTGCCCATGCGCTCCAGCGCCTTGACGCGGCTCTGGGCCTGCTTGGCCTTGGTCGCCTTGGCCTTGAAGCGATCGATGAAACTTTGCAGATGCTTGCGCGCGGCGTCGTTCTTGGCCTTCGCCTTCATCTGCAATTCGTCGGCTTCGGCCTTCTGGCGCTCGAACTGGTCGTAGTTGCCGCGATAAAAGGTCAGCTTCTGCTGGTTGAGATGCACGATTGAATTGACCGCGTTGTTCAGCATGTCGCGGTCATGCGAAATGACGATGACCGTGTGCGGGTAACGGCGCACATAGTCTTCCAGCCACATCGTGCCTTCGAGATCGAGATAGTTCGTTGGTTCGTCGAGCAGAAGCAGATCAGGCTCGGCAAACAGCACCGCCGCCAGCGCCACACGCATTCGCCAGCCGCCGGAAAATGACGAGGCAGGACGAAGCTGGGCTTCTGCATTAAAGCCGAGGCCGGCAAGAATGCTCGCTGCACGCGCTTCCGCCGAGTGAGCGTCGATATCGACAAGCCGCATCTGGATTTCCGCGATGCGGTGCGGATCGATTGCCGTTTCGGCTTCCGCCATCAGCGCCGTGCGCTCCTTGTCGGCGGCCATGACGATGGAGATGAGCGAATCTTCCGTGCCCGGCGCTTCCTGCGCGACCTGTCCGATCCGGGCATTCTTCGGGATCGTCACGGATCCGCTCTCGGCAATGAGATCGCCGGTGATGACGCGGAAAAGCGTCGACTTTCCCGCACCGTTGCGGCCAATCAGGCCTACCTTGGCGCCCGCCGGGAGCGAGACGCTGGCGTTGTCGAGAAGCAGGCGGCCTGCGATGCGGGCGGAAAGGTCAGTAATCGTGATCATGGCGGCGGTTTTGGCCGAAACACGCTGTCAACGCAAGGGATCGCCCGGATCAGAGCGCAGATTAGACGCCCGGTCGGCCGGTGTCCCCGTGAATGATCACATTGGTGCGCGGATAGGACCTTGACGCCTCGGCGGCAAGCACCGCCTGCTGGCGCAATTGCTGCGGTGAAAACGCTTCTGTTGCCATGGCGGCTCCCATGGAAAGCCGGATCGCCGGCGTGCCCTCGGAGGTAGCGAAGACGAGATTGTCGTTGATCGACGCCGTCAGCCGGGTTGCGATCGGCTTGATCGCGTCGCGGCCGACATGGCGGAACAGAAAGGCAAATTCGGCCTTGCCGATGCGCGCAAGAAAGTCGTCCTTCTTGATCGTCTTGCGGAAGATCGCGGCCGTTTTCTTGACGATCCGGGTGGCGGTTGCCTCGCCATAGGTGTCGGCGAGTTCGGAAATGTCGCTGATGGCGACGAGGAAAAGCGCCGTATCGCGGCTTTCGTTGTCGTCCGCATAAAGCGCTTCCAGCTTTTCGGTGAAGGCTGCATGGTTGGGCAGGCCGGTCATCCGGTCGCGTAGCATCACGGCGCGTGCGCTGGACGCGTCCTGTTCGGCAACGGTCAGAAGATTGGCGCCGGAACGCAGGGCGGCTTCGAGTTCCGCTTCTGCGACCACGGCATCGGAAAGCGAGACGCTAAGATATTCGATTTCGGCAAGGATATCGCCTGGGCCAGCGCCGTTATCCTCGCGCAAACTTTTTGCAACGGCTTCCAGCGCTCGGCTGAAGCCACGCTTCTGCTCGGCGCCGCTCGCCATCTTCTCGCGTAGGCTGGCGATCAGCTGGATATCCGGATTGCGGGATTGCGGCAGGCCGCTGGCAACAAAGCCTGGCAGTCGGTAGCGGATGCCGATCTCGTCCAGCGCCGTCTGGCTAGGTGAGACCGGCAGGGCCATGATTTCGCGCGACAGTCCGACATCGGTACCGCAATGGGCCTCGTAAAAGAGCTCGTAATTGCGGGGCAGGCCGTTCACCTCGATGCGGGCCATATGTTGGCTTACCGCCTGCAATGTCCTGTCCTGAGCTACTTTTCGGGCCTGGGTCGACATCCGTCGTCTCCTGATCGTTCACACGTGAAGACGATTGATTGCGGCAGCACGTTAACATCCGCTGAAATGCGGCCATGGATTGCAATTGAGGCTCGGATTCGTGCGAAAGAGGGTTAAGGCCCAGTTCACGACATCCAGTGTTTTCCATCGATCCGCAGAAACGCAATCATGTCGAGCACGATGGAAGGCTGGCCGAGCGAGGTCAGGATCGTGTGGATCTGCCCGCGATGGTGGGTCTGGTGGTTGAACACATGCGCCAGCATGCCGGCGAGCGGATCGGTAACCGGAACAGGATTACTGACTGGCGTATAGGTCACAGCCCGCTCGAAATCTTGCGGCGAAAGGGATTTCGTCAGTGCGATGAAGCGATCATCTTCTGCTTTCCGCGCGGCGCGAAGCTCGGCAAAATCCTCGAACAGGATGACATTCAGCTCCATCGGCGCCGTGCCGATGCCGGTGATGCGCCTCAGCCAGATCCGGTCGGCAACGAGTAGATGGTTGAGCGTGCGATGCGCAGAGCCGAAGAAAGCGCCGCGATCAGCACGGTAATCCTCGCCGCTAAGTGCTGCGCAGCCATCATAGACACGGTTGTTGGCCCAGTGGTTGTAATCGGCAAGCATCTGGAAATGGCGCTGCATATGGTTCTCCCGCGTGGCTCGTTTTGAGAATTTCTATCTACAGCAAAGCCCATCACGCGGGTCTTATGCAACGCATGAAATCTTCTGATTGGATTGCAGCCAAATTCCTGCTCATCATCAAATTTCGAACGGATGAATTGGAGCGACTTGATGACCACCCGTATCCTCTATTCCCTTTGCGGTGCCGACGAGAGCCGCCCTTTTTCTCCGCATTGCTGGAAAGTGGTTCTGGCGCTGAAGCACAAGGGGCTCGATTTCATCGAGAAACCGACGCCCTTCACCCAGATCCCGGAACTGGAAAACGGATTTTCCAAGACGGTGCCGATCCTGCGGGACGGCAACGAACTGATCCGCGACAGTTTCGATATCGCGCTCTATCTGGAGGAGCATTATCCGAACCGCCCGACCTTGTTCGGCGGGGAGGGTGGCAAGGCGCTGTCCCGGTTCGTCGAGCGTTTCTCGCAGAGCATCATCCATCCCGCGATCACCGGCATCGCGGTTGCCGATATTCACGACATGCTGGACGAGACCGACCGGACCTATTTCCGGACGACACGCGAGAAGATGCTTGGCCGGTCGCTGGAAGATCTGCGCGCCGGGCGTGAGGCTGCGGTTGCCGGGTTTGCAACAAAACTGGAGCCGATGCGCCAGATGCTTGGTTACCAAGACTTCATCGGTGGCGATGGTCCGCTGTTTGCAGACTATATCCTGTTCGGCGCCCTGCAGTGGATGCGGATCACCACCGGCGGGAATGTGCTGGCTGCCGATGACCCGGTTGCAGCGTGGTTCGAGCGCTGCCTCGACCTTTACGAGGGCGTTGGGCGCAGTGTGACGGCGGCGTGAAATTCGGGTTCGGGATGTGACAATAGCCAAGACAATGGCCGGGCCCCCCTTGTTTCCGGCGCTTGGGGCGGGTAAACACCGCCAACTTTCCCCTGGCAAAGTGCCCCTGGAAACAAAGGATAGACAAGATGGCGATTGAACGCACCTTCTCGATGATCAAGCCGGACGCCACCAAGCGCAACCTGACCGGCGCTATCACCAAGGTATTCGAAGACAACGGCCTGCGCATCATCGCGTCCAAGCGCGTTTGGATGTCGAAGCGCGAAGCCGAAGGCTTTTACGCCGTTCACAAGGAACGTCCGTTCTTTGGCGAACTGGTTGAAGGCATGACCTCCGGCCCGACCATCGTTCAGGTTCTCGAAGGCGAAGGCGCCATCCTGAAGAACCGCGAAATCATGGGCGCAACCAACCCGGCCCAGGCAGCTGAAGGCACGATCCGCAAGCAGTTCGCTCTGTCGATCGGCGAAAACTCGGTTCACGGTTCGGATGCTCCGGAAACCGCCGCTCAGGAAATCGCCTACTGGTTCGCAGAAACCGAAATCGTCGGCTAATCGCCACACGATTGATATTTGAAAAAGCCGGGGCTGACGCTCCGGCTTTTTTGTTATGCAGGGCAGTTGCTGTCAGCCGACATGTCCCGGCTTCCATCGGCGTGAAAGACATCCGGATTGGGCGTATAGCCCGGCCCGACGACGAGCGGCTTGGCAGGCAGCACGCTCTGGTCGACATCCGAGGTGATGCTCGTTTCGATCTCCTGCAGCATATCTCCCGACGCCGACAGGATGCGGATGGTCACCGCATAGGGGTGATCCTTGCGCACGCATTGCAGATGCGGGCTCTGGATGACGATCTTCTCGTCGATGGGAAAAATCTTTTCCCGCGCCGGCAACGTATCGCCACCCTTCGGATTTTCGAACTCTGCCGTAACGATGCTGCCATCCGGCAACGGACGAAGCTTTTTCAGTGTGACGAGATAGTTGGCCGTGGCCACGCGATAGTTGAACACGAAAATGCGTCCGGAGAGCTCGACCAGCTTTCCTTCGGTTTCCCGCTGGCAGGAGGCGAGAGCAAGGATTGCGAGAGCGGCCGCGAGCGCGGTGCCCTTCATGGCAGCCGATCCTTCCTGGCATTGTAGTGACGCGCAGCCTTGACCCGATTGCCGCAGACCGACATGTCGCACCAGATGCGGCTACGGTTCTTGCTGCGGTCGATGAACAACCAGCCGCAATTGCCGCAGATCCTGATCCTCTTCTTTTCGGTCTCGGATAACAGCCTCAGAGCCGAGTAGGCCGTCTCGGTATCAAGCGATCCCCTGGTCCCGATCCGTAGCATGACTGCCGTCGCCTCCAGCAGCGAGGCGAGAAGCAGCGGGTTTTCGGCGTTATTCACACAGGCCCGAAAATATCGGTCGATCGCCTCACGCATGGCGATGAACGAGGCCTGGTTGGGTTTCGGCACGGGGGCAGGGGTGCCGAACAGTGCTCGTTCTGCGGAAAACTCGCCTGCGGCTTTCGGAAACGCATCCAGTTGCGCCGGCTTGGCAAACCGATCCACGCTGCGGGCAGGGTCGAAGCGCAGGATGACGCTGTTGGCGACGTCCAGCGCCAGTGCACCCCCGGCAAAACGATGTGGTGTCCATGAAAAGGTCATGGGTGATTATAACTTTCAAAATGGCTTTTACCAGTTATATTCGATCTCACGGATTGGAGAGCCGCATGGCCTATTTCCTGCAGCAGATCGCCAATGCCCTGCCGATTGCATCGCTCTACGCGGCGCTGGCTTTCGGTTATGCTATCGCCTTTGCAGTGACCCGGCGCGCCGACATCACCTATGGCGCGATCTTCGCCTTTTCCGGGCACATCTATCTTCTCTTTGCCCATATCGGTTGGGATCGGCTGTGGCTTGTTCTGCCCGCATCGCTGGCGCTTGGTGCGGTGGTTGGATTGATGGGCGGGGTAGGGGCAGGCGTCGCGATCGGGCGGTTCGTCATGCGGCCGCTTTCAGCCGTCTCGCCGAATGCCATGATCGTCGCCTCGCTCGGTCTGGTGATGGTGCTGATGGAAGGCGCGCGGCTTGCCTCCGATACGCGCGAACTCTGGTTGCCGCCTTTTCTCGATGGCCGCATCGTCTTCTGGCAGGGCGGCGGCTTTTCTGTTGCGCTGACGATGCTGCAGCTCATCAATGCGGCGCTGATGCTGGTGATGGTTGTCATCGGCCACATCGCGCTTAGGCATAGCCGCTTCGGCCGCTGCTGGCGGGCAGTTTCCGACGATGCTCTTGCGGCCGAACTGTCCGGCGTCAGTTCGGCACGGATCTTCGTTTCGGCCTACGCGCTGGCGGCGCTTTATGCATCCGTCTGCGGCGTGCTCGCGACCTCCTATTACGGCACGATGGATTTCGGTGCTGGCCTGCTTTTCGGTCTGAAGGTCGTGCTGATCGCTGCTGCCGGCGGGCATTGGAACCCGATCAGATCGGCGGCGGGTGCGGCTCTGGTCGGTGTCGCCGAAACGTTATGGAGTGGTTACGGGCCGATTTTCTGGCGCGATCTGGCGGTGATTTCGGGACTGGTTCTGCTGCTGGTTCTCAGCCGGCGGGAGCGGGTGACCATCTGACTGGAGGCGATATTCAGCCCCACTTGTCCTTAGCCTGGTCATCGATGCCCTTGGCTTCGATCCATTCTCCGGCGGTGCCGTCGGCCGCATGTTCCTTCTTCCAGAACGGGGCCGAGGTTTTCAGGTAGTCCATGATGAAATTGGCGCCATCGAAGGCGGCCTGCCGGTGTGGCGCGGCAGCGATGACCAGCACGATATTCTGACCCGGCTCGATCCGGCCATAACGATGAATGGCCGTCGCTCCCATCAGCGAAAAACGCTCGATCGCAAGATCGGCGATCCGCTTCATCTCCGTTTCCGCCATGCCGGGATAATGCTCGAGTTCCAGCGCCGAAAGGCCTCCCTGCTCGCTGCGGCAGAGCCCGACGAATGAAACGATGGCGCCGATATCCATGCGGCCGCCGCTCAGGGCGTCGACTTCCGCCTGAAGGTCGAAATCATGCGCCTGCACGCGGATGGTGGGAGAGGGCCCGCTCACCGTATCACCCGCCCGTCATTGGTGGAAATATGCCGATCTCGCGGGCACCGGCGATCGCCTCGTCATGCTCGACATGTTCCTGATTGATCGCCACGCGGATCACGTCCGGAAATTGAAGCGCGGTCTCGTATTCTTCGCCCAAGCCTTTCAGATGACTCAGCAAATCGCCGACGGTCACGACGCTCTCGGGAAGTTCCATCTCTTCCTCGGTCTTGCCGATGCGTTCGCGGACCCAGGCGAAATAGATGAGATTGACCTTCATTCCAAAGTCCTCAATCCGCATCCACCAGATGTTTCACGCCGGCCTTGAAGTAGTCATAGCCGGTGTAGAAGGTCAGGATCGCAGCGACCCAGAGAAGCGCGATACCCATTTCTGTTATATAAGGCACGACCTTGTCACCGGCTGGACCGGCGAGCAGGAAGGCGATCGATACCATCTGGATCGTCGTCTTCCATTTGGCGACCCGTGTGACCGGCACGGAGACTTTCAGCGCGGCGAGATATTCACGCAGGCCCGAGACGAGGATTTCACGGCAGAGAATGGTGATTGCTGCCCAGAGCGACCAGCCGGCAATCGTCCCGTCCGCTGCCATCAGCAGCAGCACCGACGCGACCAGCAGTTTGTCAGCGATCGGATCAAGCATGCGGCCGATATTCGACGTCTGGTTCCAGATGCGCGCGAGATAACCGTCGAGATAGTCGGTAAGCGAGGCGATGACAAACAGCCACAGTGCCGTCCAGCGAGCCGTATCAGAGCTTTCGAGCTTCCCCTCGACGAAAAAACAGAGAACGATCACCGGCACGGCAATGATGCGCGCATAGGTGAGAAGATTGGGGATATTGTATGCGCGGGAAGCCATATCGTACCTATGCTTGCGGGTTGTCCCCTAGTTGATGCGTCGAAGGCCAAGCGTCAACCGGTTTCGCGGCTTTTTTACAGACGATTGTGACGGGCGATCAATTCGTCCCAGCGAGATCTGCCCCTCAGCGTAACCCTCTCTCCGTAAACGGGGCGAGGGGACTTGCCCTTCTCCACGTATGTGAGGAGAAGGTGCCGGCAGGCGGATGAGGGGCAATCCGGTATGTTTAACCCGGCCGGGTTTCGTGAAAATGGTTATACACCTGCTTGGCCACAGCCTCCGAAATGCCTTCGACGGCCATGAGATCGTTGAGGCCCGCGCGCGATACCGCTTTGGCCGTGCCGAAATGCTGCAGGAGTTTGCGTTTTCTGCCCGGTCCGATGCCGGAAATCTCGTCCAGCGGGTTCTTTATCATCTCTTTCTTGCGGCGTGCTCGGTGAGAACCGATCGCAAACCTGTGGGCCTCGTCGCGCATGCGCTGGATGAAGTAGAGAACCGGATCGCGCGGTGGCAGCGAAAAGTCGCTTTTGCCATCGGCAAAGAATCGCTCGCGGCCGGCATCACGGTCGACGCCCTTGGCGACGCCGATCGCGGTCACGACATCGCGAATGCCGAGTTCGTCGAGAATGGCGCGAACGGCCGTCATCTGCCCCTGGCCGCCGTCGATCAGGATCACGTCGGGCCATGCCGGGAAAGAGGCGTCATTGATGTCGTCGGAGCTGGTTTCGGCTTCGCTTGCCGTGGCGGCTGAAATGCTGCGGTTGGGAATGCCTTCTTCCTTGATCAGGCGGGAGAAGCGCCGCGTCATCACTTCCTTCATCATCCCGAAATCGTCACCCGGCGTGATGTCGGTCGATTTGATGTTGAACTTGCGATATTGGCCCTTCACGAAACCTTCCGGCCCCGCCACGACCATGCCACCGACGGCATTGGTGCCCATGATATGCGAGTTGTCGTAGATCTCGATACGCCGCGGCACGTAAGGGAGCGCAAAGGTCTCGGCCAATCCCTTGAGCAGCCGCGCCTGCGAGGATGTCTCGGCCTGCTTGCGGCCATGCGCTTCGCGGGCATTGGCGAGAACGTGATCGACGAGATCGCGCTTTTCGCCCCGCTGGGGCACCAGGATCGCCACCTTGTGTCCTGCCTTTTCGGAAAAGGCGAGCGCCAGCAAATCCTGTTCCTCTACCGTTTCGGAAAGCAGGATCTGTTTCGGGACCGGCTTGTCGTCGTAAAACTGCGCAAGGAACGCGTTCAGCACTTCGGCTGCCGTCATCTGCGGATCGGCCTTGGGGAAATAGGCGCGGTTACCCCAGTTCTGGCCGGTGCGGAAGAAGAAGACCTGGATACAGGTCAGCCCGCCCTCGTGATGGATGGCGAAGATATCCGCCTCCTCGACGCCGGCCGGGTTGATGCCCTGATGGCTCTGGACATGCGAAAGCGCCGCAAGGCGGTCGCGATAGACTGCAGCACGCTCGAAATCGAGATCTTCCGAAGCCTCCTGCATCTGGGCAGCGATCGTGTTCTTCACATTCTGGCTGCGACCCGACAAAAAGTCGGAGGCCTCTTTTACCAGATCGGCATAGCCCGCATCGCTGATTTCATGCGTGCAGGGGCCGGAACAGCGTTTGATTTGATAGAGAAGACAGGGCCGCGTGCGCGTCTCGAACACGCTGTCGGTGCAGGTGCGCAGCAGGAATGCGCGCTGCAATGAATTGATAGTGCGGCCGACGGCGGAGGCCGAGGCGAATGGCCCGAAATACTGGCCTGTGCGTGCCCGCGCGCCGCGATGCTTCAATAGAGCAGGAGCGCGGTGATCGCCGCTGATGAGGATATAAGGAAACGACTTGTCGTCGCGCAAAAGCACATTGAAGCGAGGGCGCAGCCGCTTGATCAGGTTGGCTTCGAGAAGCAGCGCTTCGGTTTCCGTCCGCGTCGTGACGAATTCCATATGCGTCGTCTCGCGCACCATGCGGGTGAGGCGGTTTGAATGCAGCCTTCCTTGCGCATAATTGCCGACGCGTTTCTTCAGGCTGCGCGCCTTGCCGACATACATGACGTCGCCGGCCTCATTAAACATGCGATAGACGCCCGGCGCGTTCGGCAGATGTTTGACGAATTCGGCGATCAGATCGGCGCCCTTGAGGCCGCTTTCGTTTTTTACCGCCTCGTTCCAGTCGATCGAGGCGGTAACGGCGTCGGTAGCCGTATCCGGCGCCGCTGCGTCATCCTCGTCATCATCGATCTCGTCATAGAGAACGCCGCCATCCGGCAGCTTCTTGTCGTTCATTCCATATCTCCGCCACGTCGCGCTTAGGCGTCGGGCTCGCCAAATCTCGAATCGAAGTCGATTTCTGCTTTCACAGATAGTGTCCGGTGACGCGGTTTGGAAGCGGGCGCGGTTGTTGCGCCTCAATCGAGGCCGTTGACGAAATGCGGCGGCATTCAGACGGTCGTGCCGGTGCGAGGTCAGCAGCGGCATGAATAGACATGTATTTCGAAGCATAAACGGGAGGAGCCGAGGTGCGATCTGTTTGATCTAAACTCGAACAATAAGCGCATCTTTGGTGCGGCTTGATGAATGTCATCAGATTTCGCGTGTATTGACTTGGATATTCTGACATGTTAAGAAATAAGAAAGAAATGTAAATAAGTTAATCATCGAATTAGTATTGTATTAGGGTTAATGAAATACATGTTGCGGCGATGCAACATCAAGATTTAGCCTTCTGTCTGCCGCAAACAATTCACAATTCGGCTCTCTCATTTCCTCAATTGCATTCCAAATTTCTCCTCAGCGAGCAGGGAACAAAGCTGTCGCCAACAATGTTGATGTGACGCCTTCCCGGCAGCATTAAAAGGAGAAAAATGTATGCGTATTCTCATCGCAACTCTGATGGCTTCGGCTGCAAGCTTTATCGCAATTTCCGCGGCCAATGCTGCTGACGCTGTAGACCAGATCCCGCAGGCGCCGGTCGCCGTTGAAGAACCTGCTCCGGCTGTTGGCAACTGGCAGGGTTACTACCTCGGTGCAACCGGTGCTTACGACTGGGGCCGTTTCGGCGCTGGCGATCGTGATGGCAAGCTTGGTGGCGGTCTCTACACCGGTTACAACTGGCAGAGCGGCCAGATCGTCTACGGTGTTGAAGGCGATGTCGCCTACAACGGCGAAAAGGACGGCACCTATCCGGATCTCGAAGGCAAGGCTGGCTGGAACGGCTCGCTGCGTGGTCGCGTCGGTTACGACATGAACCCCTTCCTGATCTACGGTACGGCCGGTGTTGCCATTCAGGACAACAAGCTGTCTGACGCAACCTCGTCGGAAAGCAAGACTGCCGTTGGTTACACGGTCGGTGCAGGTGCTGAAGCCTTCGTCACCAGCAACATCACGGCCCGTCTCGAATACCGTTACACCGACTACGGTTCCAAGGACTATAATCTCGATAGCGGCTCCTTCTCGAAGGGCTACGACGACCACAGCGTCAAGGTCGGTATCGGCGTGAAGTTCTAATCAGCCCTTTAGCCTAAACAGGCTGGGGAAGCCCGCGGCGTGAATGCCGCGGGCTTTTTTGCATGCGAAAATCTTCAGTCCATCTGGATGTTGGCAGCCTTGACGACCGGGCTCCATTTGGCGAGTTCGGCCGTCACATGCTTGCCGAGTTCTTCCGGTGTGGAGCCGACGATCGTTGCGGAAAAGTCCTTCATCCGACCGGCGACGGCTGGGTCCTTAAGCGCCGTATTGGCGGCTTCGTTGAGCTTTGCGACAACCTCCGGAGGCGTGCCAGCGGGGGCGAACAGGGCGTTCCAGGTATAGGTCTCATAACCCGGCACGGTCTCGGCCACGGTCGGCACGTCAGGGAAGGAGGGCGCGCGTTCCTTCGTCGTGATGCCGAGCGCTTTCAGCGTCCCGCCCTTGATATGGCTGGAGGACGAGGGGAGGTTGTCGAACATGATCGAGATCTGGTTACCGAGAAGGTCGTTGAGTGCAGGGCCGGCACCCTTGTAAGGCACGTGCTGCATCTTCACACCCGCCATGCTGTTGAACAGTTCACCGGAGAGATGCAGCGGCGTGCCGTTACCCGACGATGCATAGGAATATTTGTCCGGTTCCTTTTTCAGCAGCTCGATCAGTTCTGCCACGGAATTGACTTCGAGCTTCGGATTGACGACCACCACGTTCGGTACGACCACGAGCAGCGAAACCGGCGAGAAATCCTTTTCCGGATCGTACGGTTTCTGTTTCAGGATCAATGGGTTGAGTGCGTGTGTTGCGACGGTGCCCATGAGGATCGTATAGCCATCCGGGTCTGCGCGGGCCACGCGGTCGGCACCGAGATTGCCGCCTGCGCCGGCAACGTTTTCCACCACGACCTGCTGGCCCAGGATATCGCCCATCTTCTGCGCAACGACGCGACCGACCACGTCCGTCGAGCCGCCGGCGGCAAAAGGCACGACCAGCGTGATCGTCCGGTCGGGAAATGTCTGCGCCGCCGACGGCTGACCGAGAGACAAAGCCGACAGGGCAGAGCCGGCAAGAACAAGCGCGGCACGCCGCGTCAATCGAGTGATCGTCATATGATTTCCTCCATCACGGCCTCCCGCCGTTCGTCTCATGGTAGCGGACGAGCGGGGTAGGGCAAGCTATTCGGCCGTTTGGCCGACTAGGAAGAAAGTCTAACTCTGCCAGTGGTTGGGAACGTGGCCAGCCGGATTAAGCCTACAGGAGCGAGTTCTGCTGCTTCGCTCGACAGAAAATTTATGCGGTACCGGCCGGAAAGGCTTTTTCGTCATCTTGCCAGATCCGGCCACCAGCCCAACCGCCTCGGGCTTCCGCCCAGCGGCGTGAATTACTTCTTGGTGATCGAGCTTTCGGAATTTTTCACCTGCGAACCGGGCGTTTTCGCGACCTTCTCAGCGCCCTTGTCCTTCTTGGGTTTCCGAACTTCTTTGTTGCTGCGAACCTGACCTTTGGCCATCGTCACCTCCCTGATTTTTGGATGATATGTTCTCGATCCGATTGCCCGCGATGGCAAGAATATTCGGTCGTTATCGACCGGCGAGGCGGTGAAAATTTAAAAGGGGGCCTGAACCGGCCCCTTGATTGGTTCGAACAGGCTGACATGAAATGTCCGGGCAGATTTACACCGCCGCCTTCATCTCCGCATAATGATAAAACTTCTTGGCAAAGATATCCGGCCAGGAAGCAAGTTCCGGACGGCCTTCGGCCCATTGGCCGTTAAAGCGCAGGTCGAGATAACCGATCATGGCTGCGAGCGCGAAATGGCCGCCATGCAGTTTCTTGCCGGTCTTCGGCAGGTTCTTTTCCAGGTAGTCGAGCGATTTGACGACCTTGGCCCACTGCTTGTCGATCCACGGCTGATAGGCGTTTTCCTCGCCGCGGAAACGGCGCTCGTAGACAATCGAAAGAAGGCAGTCCATCACACCATCGCACAGCGCCTCGAGCACTTCCGCTTCGGTGCGCTTCTCATCCTTTTTCGGATAAAGTTTGCCGCCCGACTTACGGTCGAGAAAATGCATGATCGCGACGCTGTCATAGATCGGCGCTTCGCCGTCGCGGATCAGGACGGGGATCTTTCCGAGCGGATTGTTGTCGGTCAGTTCCGCTGGTGCCGAGTTTGTGTCGGTCTTCACCTCGGTCAATGCAATGCCGAGATGACGCGCCGCCATGCGGCACTTGGCTGAATAAGGGGAGGCGGGGGAATAAAGAATTTTCATCGGATTTCCTCTTTGAAATTTGTCAGCGTGCTGGCGGAAGGGTGATCTGGCTGATCGTGCAGCCTCGGCGATCGACTTCGGCGCAGTCGCGGAATGCGAGATCCTTGGTGAGGCAGATGCGGATTTCTTCCAACTGGCGTCCCTCGCAGCTCGCGGCGATGCCGCGGTGGCTCATGCCGGGGTTGGCGCTGAGGAATTTTTGCTCGATTTCGTCCGCGGAAAGGCTGAGCGGCCGGTCGCCGTGGGTTAGGTCGGCAGGAATCTCGACACGCTCATAGGCCTGGCGGACCTTGTCGAAATAGGTCTCCTGGTCCAGCCCGGAGCAGCTGCCGTGCTTTCGCCACTGATGGCCGACAAGTCCCATCGATGGCATAATGTCGAACATCTTTTCGCCAACCGTACGCGGTACCCGTTCAGGCTCGGAGGTTCGGCAAAAGTCCGGATAACCCTTTTCATATTGTGGCCACAGGCCATGCACGACAAAGCGGAACCGTTTGTCGATGCCGCATTGCTGGTCGTTTCGACCGCCCTTGGCAGTGGCGCAGAAGGTCGGAGACCATGAGAGCGAGAGCACATAGAAGTCGAAATTTCCGGCTCGGTCCTGGGCTCGATCCTGGCGACGTTCCTGCGCATTGACCGGGGACAATGTCGAAACCGCGGTAGCGAGCATGATCGCTGCGGCAAAAAGGACCTCGCGGAGAGCTGACGATTTCTTCATCATGATCACGAATCCTCACCATTGGAACACGAGAGCGTTGTAATTGTTGAATGTTCAGTGCCCAGGCGAATAGAGTGTAAATTCGCTGATGGCTGCATGCAGTGATCGAGGTGGGGAGCAAAGAGCGAAACAGCTGAATGACATTCAAGAAATACCTGTGGCCTGCCGTGGGCGGCCTGACGATAGCGCTTTCGGCGTGGCTTCTCTACAAGGAATTGAGGGGGCTTTCTCTCGATGATCTGTGGGTAAGTCTTGCCGCTATTCCCAAGACACACTGGTGTCTTGCCGCGGCTTCAAGCCTCGTCGCCTACTGGGCCTTGGCCGGTTACGACCGAATCGCCTTGATGCATCTCGGGCGCAAGATCGACTGGTTTTTCATCACCGTCTGCTCGTTCACCACCTACGCATTGTCGCACAATATTGGCGCTTCCGTCGTCTCCGGTGCCGTTGTCCGCTACCGCGCCTATTCGACAAGGGGCATGACGCCGGCGGAAATCGGCGTTCTCATCGCCATGTGTTCCTTCACCTTCATTCTCGGGACACTGATGCTGATCGGCATCATTCTTGTCATCGAGCCTGAAGTGATTGCCCGTTTCGGTGATCTGATCCCGGTCGAAGCCTCAGCGGCGCTGGGATATTTCCTGCTGGTGTTGATCGGTCTCTATGTCGTCGCAAGCTTCATGAAGCTGAAGCCGCTGACACTCCGGCTGTCGAAACTCGGATCGGTCAATATCGTCTATCCCGCACCGCGGGTCGTGCTGCCGCAGCTTTTGATCGCACCGATCGAGCTGATCGGCGCTGCTGGGATCATCTATTTTGCTCTGCCGGAGGCCGGAAATCCCGGATACATGGTCGTGCTAGGGATTTTTCTCGTATCCTTTTCCGCCGCCCTTCTTTCTCATGCGCCGGGTGGTCTAGGTGTCCTGGAACTCGTCTTCGTCATGGGTCTTCCAGACATGAATCCGGCAGATGTCATTGCAGCGCTGCTCGTCTTCAGGCTCTTCTACCTGATCATCCCCTTCGTCATGGCGCTGGTGGTGATCTTCGTTTTCGAGCGCTCACAGTTCCGCCGCCATGAGCCACTGGATATTCAGCGAGCCAAGCATCAGGAAAAGGCCTAGAGATCCTCCCGGCGATCATTCCTCGCCGCGTCCGCCTTCTTCGCCACGCAGCCAGAAGGCGCGCTGTGAGGCAAAACGGTCCTGACCGAGCACGGTCTTGAGCACCGGCAGCAGCGCATGCAACTCGTCCTTCAGGGTGAAGGGCGGATTGACGATGATGAGACCGGTGCCGGAAAGCCCGGTGGTTTCGCGATCGCTTTTTACCGAAAGCTCGGCGCAGAGCATTTTCGGGATTTCCAGCGCCTGAAGTTCCTCGTGGAAGGACTTGATCGGCGCGCCCTTCTTGATCGGATACCAGAGGCAATAGGTGCCGCCGGAAAAGCGGCGATACGCCGTCGCCAGCCCCTTCGCCAACCGCTCGTATTCTCCGGCTTCCTCGAAGGGCGGATCGACCAGAACGATGCCGCGCTTTTCCTTCGGCGGTAGATGCGCGCCGAGAGCCAGCCAGCCATCAAGTTCGGTCACGCGAACCTGAAAGTCGCCCTCGAACAGATTGTGCAGGCGGTTATAGTCGTCCGGATGCAGCTCCATCGCCGAAAGCCGATCCTGCGAGCGAAACAGCATGCGGGCAAGCTTTGGCGAGCCGGGATAAAGCTTGATGCCGCCATTGGGGTTCAGTTCTCGGATCGCCGCGAAATAAGGTTCGAGGATTTCGGCGACATCTGCCGGAAGCTCGGCTTCCATCAGTCGGCCGATGCCTTCCACCCATTCGCCGGTCTTCTGAGCCTCTTCCGACGACAGATCGTAAAGACCGATGCCGGCATGGGTGTCGAGCACACGGAACGCCTTGTCCTTTTTCTGCTGGTAGCGAACCAGCCGCGCCAGAACGGCGTGCTTGAGAACATCGGCAAAATTGCCCGCGTGGTAGATATGCCGGTAGTTCATCTGAACCTGTGTCTCGCTTGAATTAAATTGATGACTGCCAAATGGCGCTTTTGGCGGGCCTTCGCTTGCAATATAGAAAAGCCATGAACATCGCGACCCCCATCTCTGCCAAAAGCAAGCCCGGCCACAATTCTGTCGGCCATACCGTCTGTCCGCATGACTGTCCGAGCGCCTGTGCGCTGGATGTCGATCTGACCGAGGACGGCAGGATCGGTCGTGTGCGCGGGTCGTCTGATAACACCTATACGGCTGGCGTCATCTGCGCCAAGGTCGCGCGTTATTCTGAGCGCATCTATCATCCGGGTCGCCTCATGGTCCCGCAGCGCCGCAAAGGTGCGAAGGGCGACGGCAACTGGCAGGAGCTTTCCTGGGAGGCCGCGCTCGACGAGATCGCCGACGCATTCATCAAGGCCGAAGCCAAGCATGGGACCGAAGCAGTCTGGCCGTATTTTTACGCCGGCACGATGGGGCAGGTACAGCGCGACAGTATCGAGCGCCTTCGCCACGCCAAGAAATATTCGGGCTTCATGGGCACGATCTGCACCAACATGGCCTGGACCGGTTATGTGATGGGCACCGGCGCGTTGCGCGGCCCTGATCCGCGCGAGATGGCCAAGTCCGATTGCGTCGTCATCTGGGGCACCAATGCGGTCGCTACCCAGGTCAATGTGATGACCCATGCGGTGAAGGCCCGCAAGGAACGCGGCGCGAAGATCGTCGTCGTCGACATCTACGACAATCCGACGATGAAACAGGCCGACGTGAAGATCGTCCTTCGCCCTGGTACCGATGCCGCACTCGCCTGCGCCCTCATGCATGTCGCCTTCCGCGACGGTTATGCCGACCGCGAATATATGGCGAAATATGCCGACGATCCGGCTGGTCTCGAAGCGCATCTGAAATCCCGCACGCCGCAATGGGCGTCGGAAATCACCGGTCTTTCGGTCGAGGAGATCGAGGACTTCGCAAAACTGATCGGCACGACGAAGAAAACCTTCTTCCGCCTCGGTTACGGCTTTTCCCGCCAGCGCAACGGCACGGCGGCGATGCATGCAGCCCTTTCGATCGCGACCGTTCTCGGCTCCTGGCAGCATGAAGGCGGCGGCGCTTTCCATAATAACGGCGAGATATTCCGGCTGAACAAGTCCGAACTGATGGGCACCGCCTATATGGATCCGGAAATCCGCATGCTCGACCAGTCGCAGATCGGCCGTGTGCTGACCGGCGATCCGGTAGCGCTTCGCCATCGCGGCCCGGTGACGGCGCTTATGATCCAGAACACCAACCCGATGAACATCGCGCCCGAACAGCGCCTGGTAAAGCAGGGTTTCCTGCGCGACGACCTGTTCACTGCCGTGCACGAGCATTTCATGACCGATACGGCCAAGGTTGCCGATATCGTCTTGCCGGCCACCATGTTCCTCGAGCATGACGATCTCTATCGCGCCGGCGGCCAGCAGCATATTTTGCTTGGGCCCAAGCTGGTCGAGCCGCCGGAAACGGTGCGCACCAATCTCTTCGTCATCGAGGAATTGGCAAAGCGTCTTGGCGTCGATCATTACGCCGGTTTCGGCAAGGACGAACGAAGCCATATCGACCGTATCCTGGCCGATAGCGGCTGGAGCTCCTATGACGAGTTGAAGGCCGACAAGTGGATCGATGCCCAGCCGGATTTCGACACGGCCCATTATATCAAGGGCTTTGGATATCCGGATGGAAAGTTCCGTTTCTCGCCGGATTGGATAAACGGCCCGTCGCCCGACCGCACGCCGGATAGCGTCGGTCCGCTTGGCCCACACACGGAATTGCCGCGCTTCCCGGACCATGTCGCGGTGATCGAGACGGTTGATGCCGAGCATCCGTTCCGGCTGGCGACCTCTCCGTCGCGCAGCTTCCTCAATTCCAGCTTTGCCGAGACGAAAAGCTCGATACAGAAGGAAGGCCGGCCGGAAGTGATGATCGAACCGAGCGATGCAGAACGTCTGGGCGTTGTCGATGGTGATATCGTCTGTCTTGGTAATCGCCGTGGCGAAATCCGCCTTCATGCTAAGCTGGTGCCGGGCGCAAAGCCGGGCGTGCTGATCGCCGAAGGGCTATGGCCCAACGACGCGCATCTCGACGGCGAGGGGATCAATGTCCTGACCGGCGCCGACCCCGTTGCTCCCTTCGGTGGCGCAGCCGTCCACGACAACAAGGTCTGGCTCCACAAGAGCTGATCCTGCATCATCGACGAGAATCAGAAGTACAGGAACGGACATGATCGATATCGACACTTCCGAAGCAGACCGAGTGCGCCTCTTATCGAGAAAGACCCTGTGGAAGGGATTTGTGACGTTGGAGATGCTCACCTTCGAGCAGCAGATGCGGGATGGGAGTGTCGTTACGGTCACTCGCGAAGTCCATGATCACGGCAGCGCTGCCGCCATTCTTCTGCACAATCCAGCCGATGATACTGTCGTTCTCGTCCGTCAGTTCCGCTCCGGCGCCTTTGCCAATGGCGACCCGGCTTTTATGCTGGAGATACCTGCCGGTCTCGTTGACGATGGTGAAATACCGGCCGAAGCCGTAGTCCGCGAGGCGATGGAAGAGACCGGCTTCAGCATAGAGAAGGCGTGCTACATCTGCGACGTTTATGCGAGCCCCGGCGCTCTGACGGAAAAGCTGTCGCTTTTCGTCGCCAGCGTCGATGCCGATAAGAGGGTCGGTCTCGGCGGTGGCCTTGAAGGCGAGGCGGAGGATATCGAGATCGTCACTCTGGGCTTCGATGATGCTTATAGGATGATCGCCACAGGAGAGATCACCGATGCCAAGACGATCATCGCATTGCAGTGGGCTATGCTGCATCGTGCGGAATTGACGTCAGGCTGAGTATCATCCGCTGTGTGAAATTTCTGCAGCTTCACACCAATGTCACGAAACGCGCCTAACGGCTCCAGCCGACAGACCGAAAGCATTAGGAGATGATCATGTGGCTCGGCAATTTCACCCTCGTTTTGCCGGACCAGATCGTTGAAGGCGGCTCGGTCAGGATCGAGGACGGCGCTATTGCCGAAATCCGTGATGAGGCTGTTGCCGATGCCGTGATCGACGGCGGCGGGCGTTACCTGATGCCCGGTTTCGTCGACCTGCATGGTGACATGATCGAGCGCGAGATTTCCCCGCGTCCGAAGGCGGAAATGCCGATCGATTTCGGCATCCATGAACTGGACAAGAAGCTTGCCGCTCATGGTGTGACGACTGCCTATGCCGCCGTCTCATTCGCCACCGAAAGCGTCTACGGCAATGTCCGCTCGCTGGAGACCACCTCGGCCGTGATCGAGGGCATCAACCGGCTGCGTGACGATCTTCTGATCGACCACCGCGTTCATGCCCGTTACGAGATCACCAATGTCGGTGCCGCGCCGACGTTGGAGCGGCTGCTGGAGGCCGGCGAGATCGACATGGTGTCGCTGACCGACCACACACCGGGGCAGGGCCAGTACAACAATATCGAAGCTTACGTGCTGAGCATGTCCGAGCGTCGCTCGATCTCGATCGAGACAGCCCAGGAGATGATCAACAAGCGCATCGAGATGCGCAGCAACCCGGAGATCGAAACGCGGTTGAAGGAAATCGTCGCGCTGTCGAAGAAACACGGCCTGTCGCTCGCCTCGCATGATGACGACAGCGCCGAAAAGGTCATAGAGATGTTCGATCTCGGCGTCACGATCAGCGAGTTTCCGGTGACGATGGCGGCGGCAGAAGAAGCCATTCGTCGTGGCCTGCATACGCTGATGGGTGCGCCGAACGCGCTGCGTGGTGGGTCCATGTCAGGCAATCTGAGCGCACTCGACGCAGCCAGCGCCGGCCTGCTGTCGACGATTGCAGCGGATTACCACCCGGCCGCCTTCGTTCCCGCAATCTTCAAACTTGCCGATATCATGACCATTGGCCTTCCCAAGGCCGTTGCCATGGCAACCTCAAATGCCGCCCGCGCGGCAGGCCTTACCGATCGCGGTGAAATCGCGATCGGCCAGCGCGCCGATCTTGTGGCTGTCGAAACCGGCGACGTCCATCGCATCCGCGCCACCTTCCGTGATGGACGGTTTGTCTATAGCGACGGTACGCTGCACCCGCTGCAGCTGATGGCGGCTTGAGTTCAAGCCTCGATCGGTGAGATAATCTGCGGGAAGGTCGCAGGCGCTGTAGCCTGCGCGGACACAGACCGCCCGCCCTCCATCCTCACCTTGCCCTCGGCAAGCAGCTTCAGCGCCATCGGATAAAGCTTGTGTTCGACGGTCAGCACGCGTCCTGCCAGCGTGTCGGCGGTGTCATTGGAAATGATCGGCACGGCCGCCTGCGCCACGATTGGGCCTTCGTCCATGCCTTCGGTGACGAAATGCACGCTGCAGCCGGCGATCTTCATGCCGGCGTCGATGGCACGCTGATGAGTGTGAAGACCTGGGAAGAGTGGCAGCAGGGAAGGGTGGATGTTGAGAATGCGACCCTCATACGGGCGGATGAAATCGCCCGAGATCAGCCGCATGTAACCGGCGAGACAGATGATGTCGGGATTGATGTCGGCGAGCGCGGAAAGGATTGCCGCCTCATGTTCTACCTTGCCGGCATAGGCCTTGCGTTCAAACACGAAAGTCCTGATGCCGCGCGCCTCGGCCTTGGCGAGCCCGCCGGCCGTAGGCTTGTCGGAGATAACCGCGACGATCTCGGCCGGGAAACCGGGTTCCGCGCAGGCATCGGCCAGCGACACCATGTTGGAGCCGCCGCCCGAGATGAAGACGACGACGCGCTTTTTGGCCGAGTTCATGATCTTAACCCTTCACCAGGCTTGGTGTTATCAGAGGCCGAGCGTACCCTTGTAGATGACGCCGACGCCGCCTTCAGCGCGCTCCACCATGCGGCCGAGCTGCACGACGGTTTCGCCTTCGGCGCTAAGCACATCGGTGACGGCCTTGGCGTTTTCTTCCGAGACGACGACGATCATGCCGACGCCGCAGTTGAACGTGCGCAGCATTTCCTTCGGCTCGACGCCGCCGGTTTTGGCAAGCCACGAGAACACGGCCGGGACGGGGATGTTGCCGAGCTCGATCTCGGCTGCGAGATGCTTCGGCAGGACGCGCGGAATATTTTCCGGGAAGCCGCCGCCGGTAATGTGGGCAAGTGCCTTCAGCGCATGCGTCTCGCGGATCGCCTTCAGGAGCGGCTTCACATAGATGCGGGTCGGAGTCAGCAGCGCTTCGCCGAGCTTCTTGTCTGCCGCGAACGGTGCAGGGGCATCCCAGCCGAGGCCGGAAAGCGAGACGATTTTGCGCACCAGCGAGAAACCGTTGGAATGAACGCCGGAAGAGGTGAGACCGAGAATGACGTCGCCGGGCGCGATGTCGCCGGCCGGCAGAAGCTGGCCGCGTTCGGCAGCGCCGACTGCAAAGCCTGCGAGGTCATAGTCGCCGTCGGAATACATGCCCGGCATTTCAGCCGTCTCGCCGCCGATCAGCGCGCAGCCGGATTCGACACAGCCAGCCGCAATGCCCTTGACGATCGCCGCACCCTGGTCCGGGTCGAGCTTGCCTGTTGCGTAATAATCAAGGAACAGCAGCGGCTCAGCACCCTGCACGACGAGGTCGTTGACGCACATGGCGACGAGGTCGATACCGACCGTGTCGTGGAAATCGGCGTCGATGGCGATCTTCAGCTTGGTGCCGACACCGTCATTGGCCGCGACCAGGATCGGGTCGTTGAAACCCGCGGCCTTCAGGTCGAACAGGCCGCCGAAACCGCCGATCTCGCCGTCTGCGCCGGGACGCCGGGTGGAACGCACCGCCGGCTTGATCTTCTCGACCATCAGGTTACCGGCATCGATGTCGACGCCTGCATCACTATAGGTGAGACCGTTCTTGCCTGCCTCGCTCATAATCCATCTCCAGTCCGGACCCAAAGGGAACTATAAGCTGCCGCCAATTGCACGGCACGCCCGGATATGCAAGCGTTTCGGCCATGTTTTAAAGGCATTTCACAGGCATGGTCGCTAACCGGGATGTGAACTTGACCTCGTCGGGCAAGCCCCTCATATGCCATGGGAAACCCGATCCGCGATCCACAAGGAGCAGACATGCCGTATCACGTCAGTGGCGCAAGCCTGAAGCGCCACATCCTGTTCTGGCTCGGCGTGCTTGTCGGCTTCATTCTTTTCCTGTGGTTTTTCTCGTCCATTCTCCTGCCATTCGTGGCCGGAATGGCGCTCGCCTATTTCCTTGATCCGGTTGCCGACTGGCTTGAACGGCGGGGCCTCAGCCGCACGATGGCGACGATCGTTATCCTCGTTTGCTTCGTCACCATATTCGCGCTGGCACTGATGCTCGTGATCCCGATCATCATCAGCCAGTTCACCCAGTTCGCGGCGGCGATCCCGGGCTACATCACGGAACTGCAGCAGATCATCTCCAGCCCGCAGACATCCTTCCTGCCGCCCTGGATCTCGACCCAGATCGAAACGGTGAAGGAGAACTTTTCCCAGGTGCTGAGCCAGGGGGCAGGTTTTGTCGGATCCTTGCTGGCGCAGATTTGGAATTCCGGCAAGGCGATAGTCGATGTCATGTCGCTGCTGGTCGTTACCCCGGTCGTCGCCTTCTACATCCTGCTCGACTGGGATCGCATGGTTCGCAAGGTCGATAGCTGGATCCCTCGGGATCAGGTGCAGATCGTCCGCCAGATCGCCCGCGACATGGATCAATCCGTTGCCGGCTTCATCCGTGGCCAGGGCTCGCTCTGCCTTATCCTCGGCATCTATTATGCCGTCGGCCTTTCGCTGGTCGGCCTGAACTTCGGTCTCCTGATCGGCTTCGTCGCCGGCATGATCTCGTTCATCCCCTATATCGGCTCGCTCATCGGTCTGGTGATGGCGATCGGCGTGGCGCTCGTGCAGTTCTGGCCGGATTTTCCCTGGATCCTCGCTGTCGCCGCCGTATTCTTCTCCGGCCAGTTCCTCGAGGGCAATATCCTGCAGCCGAAACTGGTCGGCCAGAGCGTCGGCCTGCATCCGGTCTGGCTGATGTTCGCGCTCTTTGCCTTCGGTGCACTTTTCGGCTTCGTTGGCCTGTTGATCGCAGTGCCTGCGGCTGCGGTGGTTGGTGTGCTTGTCCGTTTCGCCTTGGCACGGTATCTTGATAGCGATATCTATTATGGCCGCTCCGCCGAACTTCCCTGGGAGGAGGGCGCAGCCCACGCCGTCGACCACAAGACCGCCGCGCGTGAAATCGAAGCTCCTGAGAATAACTGAAATTTTATGACTGACCCTATGGACCGCCCGCAAGGCAAGGGCGAACAACTGCCCCTGCAATTTTCCCACGATGCCGCCCGCGGACGCGACGACCTCATGGTGTCCGAACGCATGGCCGCAGCCGTGTCGATCGTTGACGAGTGGCCCAACTGGCCTTCACCGGTGGTCGTGCTGGCAGGCCCGGTCGGATCGGGAAAATCCCATCTCGCCCATATCTGGCGCGAGCAGTCGGGGGGGCAGGAAATCCATCCCGTCGTCGGTTCCAACGCATCGCAAATCGCCGCGGGCGGCCCGGTCTTGTTCGAGGACGCCGATCGCCGTGGTTTTGACGATGCCGAGCTTTTTCATGTCATCAATGCCGTGCGCCAGCATGGCCAGACATTGCTGATGACGTCTCGGCTCTGGCCAACGTCGTGGGCGGTTGATTTGCCTGATCTGAAATCGCGCCTCAAGGCTGCGACCGTCGTTGAAATCGGCGAGCCTGACGAGGAGCTTCTCGCTCAGGTGATGATCAAGCTGTTTTCCGACCGGCAGCTTAACATTGATGACAAACTGATAAGCTATATCGTCAACCGGATGGAGCGTTCGCTCGATACGGCGCAGCGTGTGGTCGAGCAACTGGACCATCTGGCGCTTTCGCGTGGCACCCGTATCAACCGGGCGCTGGCTGCGGAAGTGCTGGAGAGTTTCGGTCAAGCCGACGCGGGAGATTGACTGTCACAGTTCCGTCGTCAAAACATTATACGGCCGAAAGGCTTAACACCGAGGATGGAGCTCATGGACCAGATCGCCGAAACGCCTGAAACCAAGGAAGTTGTTGTTGAGGCGATCCCGAGCTTCGAGGAGCAGCTTGCAAGCTCCGACCGCTTCATCAACCGCGAATTCTCATGGCTGCAGTTCAATCGCCGCGTTCTGGAAGAAACGTTGAATACGGCGCATCCGCTTCTGGAGCGTGTCCGGTTCCTGTCCATTTCGGCTGCCAACCTAGACGAATTCTTCATGGTGCGTGTTGCCGGCCTCGAAGGTCAGGTCCGTCAGGGCATCGTCATCCGCAGCCCCGATGGCAAGACGCCGGCCGAGCAGCTCGACTCGATCCTGCAGGAAATCGATAATCTGCAGATGGAGCAGCAGGCCTCGCTCGCCGTGCTGCAGCAATATCTGGCGCAGGAAGACATCCTTATCGTCCGCCCGAACGCACTCTCCGCAGAAGATCGTGCATGGCTCGCGACCGATTTCGAGGAAGACCTTTTCCCGGTGCTGACGCCGCTGGCGATCGACCCGGCGCATCCTTTCCCCTTCATTCCGAACCTCGGTTTCTCCATGGGCCTGCAGCTGCACAGCCTGCACGGCAAGGAGCCGATGACCGGTCTGCTGCGTCTGCCCACGACACTCGATCGTTTCGTCCGCCTGCCGGATGACGGCACGACGATCCGCTACATCACGCTGGAAGATGTCGTCGGCATGTTCACCGACCGTCTGTTCCCTGGTTACGAAGTCCGGGGTGCCGGCACGTTCCGCATCATTCGCGACAGCGATCTGGAAGTCGAAGAAGAAGCGGAAGATCTGGTTCGCTTCTTCGAGACGGCATTGAAGCGCCGCCGCCGCGGCAAGGTCATCCGCATCGAGACCGATAGTGAAATGCCGGCCTCGTTGCGCCAGTTCGTCGTGCAGGAACTCGGCGTGCCGGAAAACCGCGTTGCGGTTCTTCCCGGCCTGCTCGCGTTGAACACCATGTCGGAAATCACCAAGGCGCCGCGCGAAGATCTGCGCTTTGAAAGCTACAATGCCCGATTTCCGGAGCGGGTTCGCGACCATGCTGGCGACTGCCTTGCTGCCATCCGCGAAAAGGACATGGTGGTCCACCATCCGTATGAAAGCTTTGACGTGGTTGTGCAGTTCCTTCTGCAGGCCGCCCGCGACCCCGACGTGCTCGCCATCAAGCAGACCCTCTACAGAACCTCCAACGACAGCCCGATCGTCCGAGCGCTGATCGATGCTGCCGAAATGGGCAAGTCGGTGACGGCGCTGGTTGAGTTGAAGGCGCGTTTCGATGAAGAGGCCAATATCCGCTGGGCGCGCGACCTCGAGCGCGCAGGCGTGCAGGTCGTGTTCGGCTTCATCGAACTGAAGACCCATGCCAAGATGTCGATGGTCGTCCGCCGTGAAGACGGCAAGCTCAGGACCTATTGCCATCTCGGCACCGGTAACTACCACCCCATCACCGCCAAGATCTATACCGACCTGTCCTTCTTCACCTGCAATCCGAAGATCGCCCATGACATGGCGAATATCTTCAACTTCATCACCGGTTACGGTGAGCCGAAGGAGAGCATGAAGCTGGCGGTGTCACCTTACACGCTGCGTCCCCGCATTCTTCGTCATATCGAGGAGGAGATCGCTCACGCCAAGGCCGGTCGTCCGGCCGCGATCTGGATGAAGATGAACTCGCTGGTCGATCCTGAGATCATCGACGCGCTTTACCGCGCCAGTCATGCGGGCGTGGACGTCGAACTGGTGGTGCGCGGCATCTGCTGCCTTCGTCCTCAGGTTCCCGGACTGTCTGACAAGATCCGCGTCAAGTCGATCGTCGGCCGCTTCCTCGAACACAGCCGCATTTTCTGCTTCGGCAACGGCCAGGGCCTGCCATCGGACAAGGCGCTTGTCTATATCGGTTCTGCCGACATGATGCCGCGCAACCTCGATCGCCGCGTCGAGACGCTGGTGCCCTTGCTCAACCCAACGGTGCATGAACAGGTTCTATCACAGATTATGCTGGGCAATCTGATTGACAACCAGCAGAGCTACGAGATACTGCCCGACGGCACGTCAAGGCGCATGGAGGTGCGGCAGGGTGAGGAACCGTTCAACGCCCAGCACTACTTCATGACCAACCCGAGCCTTTCCGGCCGCGGGGAAGCCTTGAAGTCAAGCGCACCGAAACTGATTGCCGGAGTAATGTCCGGCCGTAAGAAATAGGCAGTATGGTAAGTTCTGAAGCTCAGGGGCGGCTCCCGGGCATCGCCCCTGTTTCCGTTATAGATATCGGATCCAACTCCGTTCGTCTGGTTGTCTACGAGGGGCTGACTCGGGCCCCGACGGTGCTTTTCAACGAAAAGGTACTGTGTGGACTGGGCAAAGGTTTGGGCGCGAATGGTCGCATGGACGACGAGGGCGTTGAGCGCGCTCTGGTTGCGTTGAAGCGCTTCAAGGCGCTTTCCGACCAGGCGCGTGCCACAGATATCTATGTTCTGGCGACCGCGGCAGCGCGTGAAGCGAGCAACGGTCCCGATTTCATCCGCAATGCCGAAGAAATTCTCGGACAGGAAATCCAGGTTCTCTCCGGCGAGGAAGAGGCCAAGTATTCCGCCCTTGGCGTCATCAGTGGTTTCCATGATGTGGATGGCATTGCCGGCGACCTCGGCGGCGGATCGCTTGAGCTCATCGACATCAAGGGCCATGAATTCGGCCGCGGCATTACCCTGCCGCTTGGTGGCCTGAGACTGTCGGAATCCTCCGGTAACTCACTTGCCAAGGCGCGCAGTTTCGCCCGCAAGCAGGTCAATACCGCCCGTTTTCTGGAAAAGGGCGAAGGTCGGACGTTCTACGCCGTTGGCGGCACATGGCGTAACATCGCCAAGCTCCACATGGAGATGACCAATTATCCGCTGCACATGATGCAGGGCTATGAACTGTCGCTCGAGGAAATGCAGAAGTTTCTCGATGAGGTGATCGCAGCCAAGGACTCGAAGGAAGGCGCATGGCAGGCGGTTTCCAAGAACCGTCGCTCGCTTCTTCCCTATGGCGCGATCGCCATGCAGGAAGTGCTGAGCGTCATGAAGCCCGCCAGGATCACCTTCTCGGCGCAGGGCGTGCGTGAAGGTTACCTTTATTCCCGGCTGCCGGACACCGAGCGTGACGCGGACCCGCTTCTGGTTGCCGCCGACCAGCTCGCGATCCTGCGTGCCCGCTCTCCGGAACATGCCCGCGAGCTTGCCGACTGGACCGGCCGCATGGTGCCGTTTTTCGGCATCAACGAGACCGAAGAGGAAGGCCGCTATAGACAGGCCGCTTGCCTTGTCGCCGATATCAGCTGGCGTGCCCATCCGGATTATCGCGGTGCTCAGGCCATGAACGTCATCGCGCACTCGTCTTTTGTCGGCATTACGCATCCCGGGCGAGCCTATCTGGCATTGGCGAACTATTATCGCTTCGAGGGTGTTGGAGATAACGGTGATACCGATGGGCTTGCGACGATCGCAACGCCGCGTCTCCTCGAACTTGCAAAGCTTTTGGGCGGGCTGCTGCGTGTGGTTTACCTGTTCTCGGCATCCATGCCCGGCCTCGTCAACCACCTGACTTTCCGCCAGTCGGCAACGCCGGATCTCGATCTAGAGTTCGTCGTCCCGCACGAATACGCCAATTTTGCCGGCGAGCGTCTGGACGGACGCCTACAGCAGCTGGCGAAGCTGACCGGCAAGCGGCTGGCTTTCAAGTTCGAGTAATCAGGCAAGGTCGGCGAGTTTTCGTCGCCGACCTCGTTTCCCGACGGCATCACTCTTCGATATTCGGCTCCACCAGCCTTGCGAGATTGCGCAGACATTCCTGCCAGCCGAGGTAACAGGCTTCCGCCGGGATGATGTCGGGCACGCCTGCCTGGGTGATGTCGAGGTCCGTTCCCACCGAGACTTTCTTCAACAGGATGGTCACCTGCATCTCGCCCGGCAGGTTAGGATCTTCGAACCTGTCCGTGTAGCGGATGCGCTCGCCGGGAACGAGTTCGTGAAACTCGCCGCCGAAGAAGTGGCTTTCGCCGTTGGTGAAGTTGCGGAAGGACATTCGGAATGTGCCGCCGACCTTTGCATCGAGGTGATGGACGGTGCAGGTAAAGCCGTTCGGCGGAAACCACTTGGTCAGCGCATCAGCCTCGATGAAGGCCCGATAGACTTTTTCAGGGCTCGTTGCCAGAACGCGGTGTAGTTTTATCGTACTTGGCATGCTCGTTTCCTCCTGTTTTGCCGGATCGATGCTCATAGGACGAGCATCGGTCCTGTATGCCGACAGTCAATCGACGTTCCGGCTCACATTTTTTCAGGCCGGCTGAAACATCCTGCCTCGGGTGATGAGGGACAGGGTCATGCCGATCAGCGCAGCAATGAAGATGTTTGCGAAAACGAAGAGGAGTGCGGCAAGGGCAGGGATGGCTCCGCCGTCTGCGTGAGCTGTGAGAAGGGTAGGTGCGGTGGCGATTGCCGTGATGCCAAAGCTGAAGGCCCATAGCCCGGGCACCGAGCCTGCCTCAAAAATCCAGCGCCAGAGCCGGGCAAGGATCAGCAACTGGAGAACGCCGTATCCAATAAGGGCATGGACAAAAAGGTCCGGTGTGCCTCCGCTGACAGCGATATAGGCGACTGCGCCGACGGGAGCTGGCGCGAGCTGGACGCCCATCGTCGGCCGCATCGGAATGGCAAGTGTCGGCCCGGTGAGCAGCCGGTTGAGAATAACGGATTCCATCGCCAGCCAGGAGAAAAGCCCGGCTCCGAAGGCGAGTTGCCCCACCTCGGGATGACCGAGCGCGGAAACGACCGTGGCTGAGACAAAACTGCCGGCAACAGTCGGGAGGTAAAGGACGGCCGTCGTTGTGCTGATATCCCGTCTGCCTTGCCAAAGGCTGCCTGTATACCAGACGCCGAAAGCCAGCGTGAAGGCGAAACCCAGTGCGAAAAGCACATAGGCGGCGGCCGTCCAATGGGGAGCAAGCCCTCCGGCGACCAGCATGGTCGAGACACCGGCAAGGCCTATGAAACAGCATTGCACCGGATGTTCTGCCTCGGCGACAAGCTTCGCCGGCGCCGTAATCGCCTTCATGAGGTAGAGGATGACCAACACAGCCCAGACGAGTGCCGCCACGACATGGATGATATCGCCGACCAGAGCAGACAAGTCCCATGCGCGGGCTGCGGCCCTCCAGGCGTTTCCGAGACCGGCAAGGCCAAGCACGATGCCGAAATAGCTTGCCGGCATGTTCGCGGCTATCGCGGCTAGACCTCTGGAAGGCTCCGGTGCCGATTGCAGCTTCGAAACAGTGTCTGCCATGGCTGACCTCTGGAATGAATGGCGGAAAAGCAACCGATGGAAATGCAGAAAAAGATAGGACGAAAAACTGGTTGCAACGCACCCGCGATTACACGGTCGGGCGCGCGAAAGTCAACGCGCTTCACGCTTGGGTATCGCGTCTGAGCTGGCGCAAGTCCGCAACGGCAAAAGGCGCCCGGTGTGTCCGGACGCCTTCTGATCATGATGCCAAATGGAGTTACTTTGCGGACAGGAATTCACCGACTTCCAGCAGGCTGAACTCGTTGTCGTCTGCCTTGTCGACGGCACGGCCGGCAGAGAAGGGCAGGTTGTTGTCATTGCCGATGACGATATGGGTGGCGTCGACCTGATCGACGTTCTCGATCGTCACGAACGGCATGTCATAGACGCCCGGCTTGCCGCCGGCGACCTTCTTCTTGTTGTCCGGATCCTGGATGTTCAAGAGGTCGATATAGCCGATCTTGCGGACGGCCTTGCCGACATTGGCGTCGTTGAACTCGATCTTGTAGACGCGCTTCAGTTCGGCCGGAGCCTCGAAGCAATCCGGCTTCGGCTGCTTCGGATCGGCGCAGGCCTTGTCCTTGGAGCCGGCGCCGTTGTCGCGCTCGATGACAAGGGCGGTCGTTGCGTCCAGCATGTTGAAATCGCCGATGGCGATGCCCTTTTCAGCCAGCGGATAGAGCCAGGAGCGACCGGTAAAGCTCTTCGAGGCGATGTCGAATTCGATGACGCGCAGCGCGGTGCGGCCATCGACCTGTTCTACCTTGCCGTCTTCGAGGAAGAGCGGGCCTTCCAGCAGGCCGTAAAGCTTGGAGCCGTCCTTGGACATGGCCATACCCTCATAACCGCCCGAGCGCTTCAGGTTGAAGACCGGGAGCTTGGCAGCCGGATTGGCAGGCATGGAGAGGGTCGGATTGTCGGGAGACTTGACCGGCTTGCCATCAACGACCGTCGCGACAACGTCGGTGAGCTGGCCGAGAGCATCTACCTTGATCAGGTAGGGACCGAATTCCTCGCCGAGCCAGAAGCCGTCAGCCACCGGCTGGATCGACTCGATGTCGAAATCGGCGCCCGTCAGGTAGCGCTTCTCGGAACCTTCCATGACGATCGGGAAGGGCGCGATCTTGTTCGGATCCGAGAGGAAGATGTTCTTGACGACGTCGACCTTGTTGGTTGCCCAGTCGAACTTCACCTGATGCAGGAAAAGCATCGCGTCGGACGAGTTGGCCTTGGAGCCGAAGCCGTTGTCGGAAAGCGTCCAGAACGTGCCGTCAGCCATTGCCTTGATGCCGGAGAAACCCTGGATCGGCTGGCCATCGAGCGGCAGCTTGATGTCGGTAACACGTGCACCGTCCTTGCCGTCAACGGTGCCGAGCTTCTCGACGCGCTTGCCCGGCGTCGTGAATTTGCCCGAGGTCTTGAGGAACTCGGGTGCATCGGCAGGAGCTGCCGTCATCGTGTTGGCGGGCAGGATCGCCTGACCGGCGAGCTTGGCGGGAAACTCCTTGCCATCCGCAAGAGCGGAGCCGGCGAGGAGCGCCGCGAACGCAACGGAAGTGATAAAGGTTTTGGTCATGAAAACACCTGATCGTTTCGCATTGAACATGCGAGCGTCGATAGAATGCTCGCATGACGCGCAAGTGATGGTGCGATGAAGATTTGATGACTGGAATTTCAGCGAGCCAGATCGCCATGGATTAAGTTGTGATTATCGCGATCCGGTGCGCAAATCGTTCCAGCGGCCCGGTGTCATACCGAAGGCCTTGCGGAAGTGCCGGGTAAAATGCGCCTGGTCGGAAAACCCCGCTTCGGCAGCGGTTTCGGCAAGTCCGCTACCGATCGACATCAGCCTTTTCGCCTGTTCCAGCCGACGCATGACGAGATATCGGTGCGGGCTGGTGCCGAGAAGTCGGCGGAACTGCCGCGCCAGTTCATAACGGTCGAGGCCGGTAATCGTCTCCAGATCGTCCGAGCGTACCGTCTCGGCGCTGTGATCCTCAAGAAAATCGCGGGCGGACATAACTGCGGTTCGGGCCGTAGCCGTCACTACCTTGCGAGGCATGCCCGCCTGGCGCGAAAGACCGGCGGCGATCCGCATAACCGCGTCGTCGAGCGCGAGGTCATCCGGCTCATGATCCAGATCGCCAAGAATATCGGCGAGCGCTTGCCACAGGCCGGCATCCGCGACGACGGGATTTCCGACGAAAGGCAGTGCAGTGTGATGGCCTTCGACTGCCCCGATCAGTTCTGGCGGCAGATAGATCATCCGGTAGATAAGCCCGTCATCGGTGCCGGCCGCACCGTCATGCACTTCGTCCGGATGCAGGACGATGACATTGCCGGGATTGCTGAACCGTTCTGAACCTCGATAGCGGAATGTCTGGACGCCATGCAGCGTCAGCCCAAGCGCATAGGTATCGTGGCGGTGCGGTGAAAAGCCGTTGCCGTGAAAACGCGCCTCGATACGCTCGACACCTCTGCTCGGCATGGCAACGCGCATGCCGTCTCGGAATTGCCCTTTGCACGAACGTTCAAGACCGTCTGCGCCGGCAGCGGCTAAGTGTTCAGCTCTTTCGATACCCCGAATGGAGTTTTCCTGCATGTTCGATACCAAGATCGCGATTGTTGTCCGTGATGACCTCGCCACCTGGCAGAAGCTCAACGTTACCGCATTTTTGACGAGCGGCATTATCGCTCAGTCACCGGCGATCATCGGCGAAGCATATCGGGACGTGGTGGATAATGTCTATAATCCACTGTCGATCCAGCCGATTGTCGTGCTTGGCGCTGATCAGCAGACGATGCGTGTAATCCACAAGCGCTCTCTGGAGCGCGAAGTCATCACATCAGCCTATATCGAAGAGATGTTCGCGACCGGTCACGATGCCGCCAATCGCGAGGTCTTCTCGCGGTTTGGCCCTGATGATGCCAAGCTGGTCGGCATCGCGCTGAGAGCGGAAAAGAAGGTGGTCGACAAGATCACCAAGGGCGCGAAGATGCATCCGTGACCGGCGATCGATCTTTCGGCTGAGAACTGGTCGAGCTTAAAGCTCGACCGCCTCGACCCTCTTGTTGACGAAGCGCAGTGCCACACCGCCTTCGATCAGTTTCAGCGCCGTGTCGCCGAACAGTTCCTTGCGCCAGCCGGAAAGTGCCGCCACGTTCGCATTTTCGCCTTCGGACGCGATCCTTTCCAGATCGTCCGTATTGGCGATGACCTTGGCGGCCACACCCTGCTTGTCGGAGATGAGCTTGAGCAGCACCTTCAACAATTCGACGGCGGCAGCAGTGCCTTCTGGTACATGGGCATGCTTCGGCGGATGCGGCATATCGGCCTTCGGTAGTGCGAGCGCGGCATTGACCGCTTCGACGATGGCTGTACCCGAGGCCGAACGCTCCCAGCCCTTGGGAATGGTGCGCAGGCGACCGAGCGCTTCGGTATCTTTCGGCTGCTGCTGCGCGATTTCGTAGATAGCGTCGTCCTTCAGCACGCGCGAACGCGGCACGTTGCGGCTGCGGGCTTCGCGCTCGCGCCATGCGGCGACAAATTTCAGAATGGCAAGCTCGGTCGGCTTGCGCAGGCGGGCTTTAAGCCGCTGCCACGCGTCGTCCGGATGCAGGTCGTAGGTGGACGGGTTTTCGAGGATCGCCATTTCCTCGGTCAGCCAAAGCGCACGGCCTTCACGTTCCAGCTGTTCCTTGAGCGCCAGATAGACGTCGCGCAGATGGGTGACGTCGGCCAGTGCATAATCGAGCTGTTTTTCGGAAAGCGGCCGGCGGCTCCAGTCGGTGAAGCGGGATGACTTGTCGATATGGACGTTCTTGATGCGGCTGACGAGCTGGTCATAAGAGACGCTGTCGCCGAAACCGCAGACCATGGCGGCAACCTGAGTGTCGAAGATCGGATGCGGCACCAGCTTGCCGAGGTGGTGGACGATTTCGATATCCTGCCTTGCGGCATGGAAAACCTTCACCACTGCTGGGTTCGCCATCAGCTCGAAGAAGGGCGCAAGATCCAGCCCTTTTGCCAGCGGATCGACGAGGACTTCCATGTCCGGGCTTGCCATCTGGATCAGGCAGAGTTCCGGCCAGAACGTCGTTTCTCTCAGAAACTCCGTGTCGATGGTGATGAAATCCGATTGCGCCAGCTTGGCGCAGGCGTCTTGAAGAGCTGCGGTTGTTTCGATCATTGGTCCGTTCACGTGCGGTGTTCAACCTTCCTTTCCCTTTGAGCCGCGCATGTCAAGACCGGGAGAGGCTCGCTGAGGTGTTAGTCCCTGCCATCTTTTTCAGGCGGTGCCGCCAGCCGGTTGAAATAGGCGGATGTGCGCAAAAGGGCGCGGAAGCGGGAATGCCGCTCCGATGGCGGCACGGGCGGCCTTACCCCCATGCGCATGATGGTGAAGATCAGAAAACCGGCAAAGATGAAGGACGTATAGGCAAAAAAGGCGCGTGGGCCGAGATACTGGAGCAGTGTGGCTGCGAGCAGTGGGCCGACGATCGCGCCGACCGACCAGAAGAACAGCAGGCCAGCGGCAACCAGCGCATATTGCCCCGGCTTTGCATGGTCGTTGCCATGTGCCGAACACAGCGAATAGAGCGGCATGGAAAACGCGCCGAACAGGAAAACGGCAATGATGTTGGCCGTCTCGTTGGTGCCGGCGCCGAAGGAGAGATAACCGCCGGTCAGGATCGAACCGATCGTTGCCCAGACGATCACGCGCCGTCTGTCCAGCTTGTCGGAATAAAGGCCGAGCGGATATTGCAAAACCACGCCGCCGATGATGCCGGCGCTCATGAAGGTCGCAATCGACGTGATGTCCATGCCGATCTCATGCGCATAGACCGGCCCGATATTGCGGAAGGCCGCCATGGAGAGACCGACGGCGACGACGCCCACGACGGCCAGCGGCGAAATCCGCCAGACTTCCTTGAGGTCGAAGGCGACTGCATCCGGCGGAGCAGGGCTGGATTTGTCGGCAACGGAAATCGGCACGAGCGATAACGTCATGGCGATTGTAATGATGGCAAAGATCGCCTGTCCTTCGATGCCGATAGTTGGGATGAGATATTGAGCGAAGGTGACGGAGCCGAGATCGACAAAACGATAGATCGAAAGCGTTCGGGCCCTGTTTTCATTCGTCACCTTTGCGTTGATCCAGCTTTCGACAGTGGCAAACAGGCTGGCGACCGCAATGCCGATCAGGAAACGCAGCAATGCCCATGCGACGGGATCAATCACCTGCGCCATGACGACGGAGCAGGAGGCTCCGATCGCGGCCATTGCCGCAAAGGTTCGGATATGTCCGATCGACCGCAACAGCCGCGAGACATAGATGCAGCCGACCGCGAAACCGACGCTGTATCCCGCGCCGATCACGCCGATGACAGTGGGCGTGAAACCTTCGGCCGTGCCGCGCAGCGCGATATAGGTGCCCTGAAGCCCGTTTCCACCGATCAGGATGCCTGCGGTGACGAGAAGGGGCACGAGGGGGCGTATATGGGACATGAAGGGAATCTTTACGCGGGGGTGTCGCTAAAGCTGTAGCGTGATGCGCATGGAAACGACAGGCCGGAAATGGTTTAAGCTGACAACGCCGTGTGAAAATTGCGCGCCCTGCCGATAAACGTGGTGTTCAAACCTTGAATGTCACTCGCCCTCGGCCTTGTATGGGAAGGCTAAGGGCGAATGTTCGAGTGCAGATACCGATCGGGGCAGGACGACCGCTGTTACGGTCTGATCTCCATGTAGACCGACTGGCTACCGTCCTTGTTGAGGGCGATGACATCATAGGATGCCGACGAATCCTCACCCATCCCCAATGAGCCGCTCGGCATGCCGGGAACGGCGATGCCGGTGATCTCGGGACGCTCCGCCAGCACACGATTGACGGCTTCGAGCGGCACATGGCCTTCGAACACATAGCCGTCCGCTACGGCCGTGTGGCAGCTCCAGGCGTCTTCCGGCACTTTGTAACCGGCCTTTAATGCGTCCATGTCCTCGACATTTTCCATGCGAAGCGGGATGCCGGATGTTTTTAGCGCCTCGGCCCATGCTTCGCAGCAGCCGCAATAGGGGCTTTTGTAGACCACCATTTCCGCGGCCATCGCGCCAGTGGCAATAAAGGACGCAGCACTCATAACTGCGAAGGCGAGCGATCTCGCCGCAAATTTCTGGCTAATCACGATAATCTCCTTGGGATCGGCGAAAGAATGCTTCGGTTCGGGCGGTCAGGCCGCCTGAGGGTGATCGATCGGAGATTTGGGAGGAGGCGAGGCGGGTTCTTGCCGCAGCGAAGACAATGTTGCGTCCCGCGGCAGAGCGTAAGCCAGTGAACGGGATGGCTGAATCGCAGACGGGCAATCCGGGAGGATGGCGGCCGTGACCGATTGCACTTGGCAGGATGCAAGCGCGCATCCTGCTTTGGAGCACTGTATCTCGATCTGGTGGCCGTCTACCGGTGTAAGCCCGCGATGCAGGGTGAGTTCGGCATGGTTGACATGGATATGGTCCGGTGCCGGTTGTGCACCATAGATGGCCGGCCCTCGCACCAGAAACAGCGCGGCCAGAAGCATCAGCATCACCCGGACAAACTTGACCATGGAGCGATATTCGCACCCTTGGCCTGAACAATGAAGAGGCGGCAAAGGGACATAAGCACGCAGGCTCAAGTCGGCCTGAAGCTCCGCGGATGCCGACTATCATGTGCTAAGCGGCCCTGCCTAGCCATTGCAACCTTGACAAATCGGAGCACACATGCGCTTTTCGCGCCGATTTTCCATGCGATCGGCGGCCGTGCTTTGCACGCCATAAAGCCGCTCCAAAGCATCAGTCCAGGATTGAAGTCATGCATCGTTACCGCAGCCACACCTGTGCAGCCCTCCGCAAGTCGGATGTCGGCTCCAATGTCCGAATCTCCGGCTGGGTCCATCGTGTACGAGATCATGGCGGCGTGCTCTTCGTCGACCTTCGCGACCATTACGGCATGACCCAGGTCGTCTGCGACCCGGACAGCCCGGCTTTCAAGACGGCTGAAGTCGTTCGCGGCGAATGGGTCATCCGCATCGACGGCACTGTCAAGGCGCGTTCGGAAGACACCGTCAACAAGAACATGGCGACCGGCGAGATCGAACTCTACGCCAAGGAAATCGAGGTTCTGTCGGCTGCCAAGGAACTGCCGCTGCCGGTCTTCGGCGAGCCGGAGTATCCGGAAGACGTGCGCCTGAAGTATCGCTTCCTCGACCTGCGCCGTGAGACGCTGCACAAGAACATCGTCAAGCGCACCCAGATCATCGCTGCCATGCGCCGCGAAATGACGATCGGTGGCTTCACCGAATATTCGACGCCGATCCTGACGGCATCCTCGCCGGAAGGCGCACGCGACTTCCTCGTGCCGTCGCGTATCCATCCCGGCAAGTTCTTCGCCCTGCCGCAGGCTCCGCAGCAGTACAAGCAGCTGATGATGGTTGCCGGTTTCGACCGTTATTTCCAGATCGCTCCGTGCTTCCGCGACGAAGACCCGCGCGCCGACCGCCTGCCGGGCGAATTCTACCAGCTCGACCTCGAAATGAGCTTCGTCACCCAGGAAGAAGTCTGGGAAACGATGGAGCCGGTCATGCGCGGCATCTTCGAAGAGTTTGCCGAAGGCAAGCCGGTCACCAAGGAATTCCCGCGCATCCCGTATGACGTCGCGATCCGCAAATACGGTTCCGACAAGCCGGACCTGCGCAACCCGATCGAGATGGAAGCGGTTACCGAGCATTTCGCTGGTTCCGGCTTCAAGGTCTTCGCAGGCATGATCGCTTCGAACCCGAAGGTTGAAGTCTGGGCAATCCCGGCAAAGACCGGCGGTAGCCGCGCATTCTGTGACCGCATGAACGCTTGGGCGCAGCAGCAGGGCCAGCCGGGCCTCGGCTACATCTTCTGGAAGGAAGAAGAAGGCAAGGTTGTCGGCTCCGGCCCGCTCGCCAAGAATATCGGGGAAGAGCGTACGGCAGCGATTGCAGCGCAGCTCGGCCTCGAAGCGGGCGATGCCTGCTTCTTCGTCGCCGGCGAACCGGAGAAGTTCTACAAGTTCGCAGGCGAAGCCCGTAACCGTGCTGCCGACGAACTGGGTCTGGCCAACAAGGACCAGTTCGCGCTGTGCTGGATCGTCGACTTCCCCTTCTTCGAATACAACGAAGAAGACAAGAAGATCGATTTCGCCCACAACCCGTTCTCGATGCCGCAGGGCGGCCTCGACGCACTGGAAAATCAGGATCCGCTGACGATCAAGGCTTACCAGTACGACATGGTCTGCAACGGCTTTGAAATCGCCTCGGGCTCGATCCGTAACCAGCTGCCGGAAGTCATGGTCAAGGCCTTCGAAATGGTCGGCCTTTCCCAGCAGGACGTCGAAGATCGTTTTGGTGGCCTCTACCGCGCATTCCAGTACGGTGCGCCTCCGCACGGTGGCATGGCAGCCGGCGTCGACCGCGTTGTGATGCTGCTGACGGGTGCGAAGAACCTGCGCGAGATCACGCTGTTCCCGATGAACCAGCAGGCACAGGACCTTCTGATGGGCGCACCGTCGGAAGCCACTCCGACCCAGCTGCGCGAACTGGCGATCCGCCCGATCCCGCCGGTTAAGAAGGACTGATTTCAGTCCTCCGATTTGAACATTATCAAGTAATCTCGACGGCGGCCTTAGGGTCGCCGTTTTGCATAGCTGTGCAATGCGAAGTTGCATTGCTGCATTGCAAAATTGGGAACAACTTTTAATCTTCTGATTGAGGTTTATTTAAACCCTGACAGGCAGTTATCGCGGCATATTCATTTGCCTCGGGATTAACGACTTGGCCTTGTTTTCTCATCTGCGTATTTCTCACCGTGTGCTTTTGCTCGCCGTTATGGCTCTCGTCGGCATCATCGCCATTTCGGCGATTTTTCTTGGCCAGAGACAAATCGAGGCAAATTATCGGGCTACTGCGGACGCGCTGACGGAAAGACAGGCGGAGGTCTCCATGATGTCCGCGAGCGTGAGCGACAGCCTGCTTTGGGAGCAGTATTTCCTGCTGAATAAGGACATCGCGGCGGTAGAGAAGTTTCAAACGGCGATTGCGGGTGTTCATACCCGGCTCGATGGGCTGAGGTCTTCGGCAACCGGTGAGCTTACTGCCAATCTCGAACGGTTGGGTGAGGGGCTTACGGCCTATGAGGCCGCCTTTGCAACGCTGGTAAAAGACAATCAGGATCTTGGGCTAGACCAGAATAACGGCCTTGAGGGCGCCATGCGCTCCGCCGTACACTCGATCGAGGATCGCCTTCAGTCTGTCGAGGATGTAGCCATTCGCGCCAGCATGTTGATGATGCGGCGACACGAGAAGGATTTCATCCTGCGTCGTGATGCTGGCTATCTCGAAAAGCATGCAGCAGAGGCGGAGACCTTTACCGTTCTGGTCAAGCAGGCTTTTCGTCCGGGCGCGCAGCGCAGCCGCGTCATGGATGCATTGGAAGTTTATCGGACGGCTTTCAAGCTTTATGCCGATGGCAGCTTGAAGGAAGCAAAGTCGGAAGCCGACGTGTCTGAAGCCTACCGGGCGCTCGAACCGCAGGTCGCAGCTGTCCGCGTAGCCTATGAGACGCGACGGGCTGAAACGCTGGCCGAGAACGAGTTGGTTGCGGAACGCAATCTCATCATCGTCGCCGCACTTCTTCTTGGCGCCATCGCCATGTTGACCGCAGGCGTCTGGCTGATCGGGCGTTCTATCACCGGCCCGGTCGTCGCCATGACGGGAGCTATGCGCAGGCTGGCCGATGGCCAGACGGATATCACCATCCCGGCGCTGCACTGTCGCAATGAATTCGGTGCGATGGCCGAGGCACTCGATACTTTCCGCGAGGCTGCCATTGCCAACAGGCGGCTTGAGCAGGAGGCTGCAGAGGCTCGTGCCAATGCCGAGGACGAACGCAAGCGCATGCACGAGGAAGCGGAAGCCGAAGCGCGCAGGATACTTCAGCAGGCAACGCGTGGCCTGGCCGGCGGTCTGCAGCGCCTGGCCGAGGGTGATCTGTCCTTCACGCTGTCGGAGCCTTTTGCTCCCGATTTCGAGGCGCTTAGAAGCGACCTTAACCAGACTGTGGCGCGCCTTGCGGATGTGATGACGGAAATCGCCCATGCGAGCGGCTCGATCGAAGGCGGAAGCCGCGAGATCGCAGGCAGTGCCGATGATCTCTCCCGCCGCACGGAACAGCAGGCGGCTTCGCTTGAGGAGACAGCAGCAGCTCTGGACGAGATTACCGCCAATGTCGGCAACTCGTCGCGCCGCTCGCAGGAGGCACATGGCCTTGCAAGCGAGGCGAACACGGCGGCGGAGCATACGCGGGGCCTCGTCTCGAATGCGCTGGATGCCATGCAGCGTATAGAAGGATCCTCCGCAAGGATTTCAGGTATCATCGGAGTGATCGATGAGATCGCTTTCCAGACCAACCTATTGGCGCTGAACGCCGGTGTCGAGGCGGCAAGGGCAGGGGACGCGGGTCGCGGCTTTGCGGTCGTGGCGCAGGAGGTGCGGGCACTCGCCAGCCGCTCGGCCGATGCCGCACGCGAGATCAAGCAGCTCATCCGGATTTCGGCGGACGAGGTGAAGGATGGTGTCCGTTCCGTGCGTGATACCGGCGAAGCCCTGACCGGGATCAGCAGGCGCATTGAGGCGATCAATGTTCAGGTCGAGGCGATAGCGGTTTCCGCTCGGGAACAGTCGGTTGGGCTGGGGGAGATCAACAGTGCAGTCAATCTGCTCGATCAGGGCACCCAGCAGAACGCGGCGATGGTCGAGGAAAACAATGCGGCAAGTGCGCTTCTGATGACGGAGGCACAGCGGCTGCGCGAGCTCGTTGGCATGTTCCGCCTGACGTCCAGGCAGCAAATGGATCGGCGTCTCGACAGCCAAGCCGCCTGACCGTATCCAAGTCTCCGGCGAAGTTCAGACTGTTCGAATTGCCCGTTCGGGCAGGATCGTATGTATTGCTGCAGTTTTGCCATAGTTTCTGCCACAATTAAGGCAGTTAAAAATGCGGAACCATCTCATCCCGACCGTGTTGTTACTGCCAGCAGAAGCAAGGGAGAAACAACATGCGTAAGTTCCTGCTGGCCGTATCCGCGGCCTCGATGGCTTTTTCCGGTGTGGCTTTCGCCCAAACCACCGTGATCACCCAGGATCCGGTGACCACCAATTCCACGGTCGTGCTGCCCGGTGAAGTGCGCACCTACGTGATGGAACAGCCGATCGAATCCGTGCCTTATGAAGGCGATGTACTGGTCGGGCGGGTATTGCCCGATACTGTCGAAGTCCGCCCGGTTCAGGGCTATGACAATTACGGTTACACCATCGTCAATGAGCGACGTGTGATCGTCGATCCCCAGACCCACACGGTGATCCAGGTTCTCGAGTAAAATCGATAGTACCGTTTCAGATCGACCGGAAATCATAGCCCGGAAGGTTGAAGCCTTCCGGGCTATGTCATTTTTTGTTGCTGCTTCTCGCAGCCGCGTCTAAACAGCACACACCACAAGGACTCGGGTGAAACTCCCGGGTGGCTCTTCCGGCCGCCGATCCGCCGGACAACGCAAAGCATCAGCCGTTTTCACACCCCGGATATTTCCTGCGGCGATGCGCGAATGTGTGCGATTTTCCATGACAAGTTTGACCAATTACCGCCGTGAGTGGTTCTACAATATCCGTGGCGATGTTCTTTCCGGCATCGTCGTCGCTCTGGCCCTTATCCCGGAAGCTGTGGGTTTTTCCGTCATTGCCGGTGTCGACCCCAAGATTGGGTTATTCGCTTCCGTAGCGATCGCCTGCACCACAGCCATTACCGGCGGCCGCCCCGCGATGATCTCCGCCGCAACCGCAGCCACGGCCGTCCTGATGGGGCCGCTGGTGAAGGAGCACGGCATCGAATATCTCTTCGCCGCAACATTGCTGATGGGCGTGCTGCAGATCATCGCCGGCATGTTGAAGCTTGGCCGGCTGATGCGCTTCGTCTCGAAGTCGGTTATGACCGGTTTCGTCAATTCGCTGGCGGTCCTCATCTTCACGGCCCAGCTGCCGCAGCTGATCGGCGTTCCCGCGGTCACCTATCCGCTGATCGCGCTGGCGCTCGCTGTTATCTATCTGTTTCCCTATCTGACCAAGGCCGTGCCGTCGCCGCTTGTCGCCATCGTCGTCGTGACGATCGTGACGCTGAGTTTTGGCATCGATGTCCGGACCGTCGCCGATCTCGGTGAAATGCCGACCGCACTTCCGGTCTTTGCGCTTCCCATGGTGCCGCTGACATTCGAGACGCTGCAGATCATCTTCCCCTATTCGCTGGCGCTTGCCGCGGTCGGGTTGCTGGAGTCATTGCTGACCGCGCAGATCGTCGACGACATGACCGATACGGTCAGCAGCAAGAGCCGCGAATGCGTCGGGCAGGGCACGGGCAATATAGTCTCCGGTCTGTTCGGCGGCATGGGTGGCTGCGCAATGATCGGTCAATCGGTAATCAACGTCTCTTCGGGTGGCCGCGGGCGCCTCTCCACCTTCGTTGCCGGTGCCTTCCTGCTGATCCTGCTTCTGGTCCTTGATGATATCCTGCGCATCGTGCCGGTCGCGGCGCTGGTGGCGATCATGATCATGGTATCGATCGGCACATTTTCGTGGAAGTCGATCGTCGATCTGAAGCGCCATCCCGGAACGTCATCCATCGTCATGCTGGCGACAGTTGCCGTCGTGCTTTTCACCCACGATCTGTCCAAGGGCGTGATAGTCGGTGTGCTGCTGTCGGGCGTGTTCTTCGCCGGCAAGGTGGCGCGCATGTTCAAGGTGTCGTCGAGGCTGGAGGACGCATCACGGATCTATGAGGTTGAGGGGCAGATCTTCTTCGCGTCGACCCATTCGCTACTTCAGGCTTTCGATTTCGACGAGAAACTTGAACATGTGACGATCGATGTTAGCCGCGCCCATCTTTGGGATATTTCAGCTGTCGATGCACTCGACCAAATCGTCCTGAAATTCCGCCGCCGGGGCGCCGAGGTCGAGGTGAGGGGAGCCAATGAGGCCAGCGCCAGCATGATCGATCGCTTCGCTCTCCATGACAAGGAACATGCCTCTCTCGCGCCGTCTCCGGCGCACTGACGCAAAAAAAAAGCCCGGAGGTGCGCTCCGGGCTTTTAAAATCCTGAGATGACGATATCAGTCGTTTGCCTTGACCGTTACGCCGAGCACCTGCGGCAGCGTGTTCGGGGCGCCCATGCCAGCGCCGAGGATCATCGGGAAGGGAACCGGGCTTTGCGGCTGGGCGGTGATCGTCAGGCTGCCGGGATTGTCCAGATAGGTGTTGACCGCCTGGCTAAGCGCGTTCTGCAGTTCCGGAACGTTGTATTGGGCAAGCACGATCGGCGTCATCGCCTTGATCATCTGGGCGAGCTGGTCGCCGCTCGTGCCCTGCTGCTTGCCGACGACATCCAGTGCCTTTTCGGTAATTCCGTCATCCGCAAAGCTGATCATTGCGCTGTTAAAGGTCAGGCGCTGCATCAGACCGAGCATGGCGAGGTTGGCGGCCTGCTCGGCTTCCTGCTTGTTCGGATTGGCTTCCATCGCACGCGCCGTTTCATTGGCGGAGCGGACGAAATCGAGCGTGTAGCCGGAGAGGCTGAAAGCCATGTCGAGCTTGCCGATATTGGCGAAGTCGAACGCATATTCCTCGATTGCCAGCGTGCCGGGTTCCAGGTCCCAGCTTCCGGTCATGCTGACCTTGCCGTCGAGCGAGGTGACGCCGAGGTCTGAGATCGTCTGTTTCGTGGCCGGATCGTCGATCGTACCGAGATCAGCCTTGATGTCGGCGACCTGCAGGTCGAAGCTGATTTTCTTGTCGTCGTCGGACACATCCGTGGTCAGCTTCGACGATCCGATCGATGCGACGCTCTTGCCGTCGAGCTTGATCTCCATCGGGCCGGTCGTTGCCTCGTCATAGAGCAATACCGAATCCAGCGAATTGCCGGTGGTGCTGGCAGGCACGGTAACGCCGCTCATGACGATGTCGGAGGCGCTGATTTCGGTCTTTTCCTGCCGCACGTCGACATTCTCGAATGTCACGGTCTCGATCGTATAGCCACCGGCATCCTCTTCCACGCCTTCCATCTCGATCGTGCCGAGTGGCAGGCTGCCTTGGCCTGTGCCGGCTTCGAAACGGCTGTTTCTGAGCGTGACGTTGGAACCGTTGACCTCCACGGATCCCGGCACAATGCCTGCACCCTGCTGCATGTAGAGGGCGCCGTTGAGCTTCTTGACCAGATCGTTTCCATCAAGCGCCAGGGCAGGTGTGCCGAGTGCAATGAGGGTCGTTCCGGCTGCAAGCAGCCTGATTGAGGAAGAATAACGCATGAAAAGCCTCCTGCGGCAGAAAACTGCCCGTGAAATCAAACGCATTTATAGGTCTGGTGGATGAAACGTCCATTGCTTTGTGACGAAGGGCTTGAGCCATTTTTGTGACGCCCTTATCAAAGCGTTAGTTTCTCCACAGGCTGATATCCCCCGCTTTGTTGCTGAAAAGCGGGCTTTGAGCTAGTCAAAGCCCATGGGACAGATCGTGAATCCGCCCGGCGACGACGGCGGCGACAACATTTTACCGGTGGACCTCAAGGCAGCGCTCGAAGAGCGCTATCTCGCCTATGCGCTATCCACCATCATGCACCGCGCGCTGCCGGATGTTCGTGACGGCTTGAAGCCCGTCCATCGCCGCATCGTTTATGCGATGAGCGAGATGGGGCTTCGCCCCAACACCGCCTTCCGCAAATGCGCCAAGATCGTCGGCGAAGTGATGGGTAATTACCATCCGCACGGCGACCAGGCGATTTACGACGCATTGGCGCGTCTGGCGCAGGATTTCTCGCTGCGCTATCCGCTGGTCAACGGCCAGGGCAATTTCGGCAATATCGACGGCGATAGCCCCGCTGCGATGCGTTACACCGAAAGCAAGATGACGGCGGTGGCCGAGCTCCTGCTGGAAGGCATCGATCAGGACGCCGTCGATTTTCGCGATACCTATGACGAAAGCAATTCGGAGCCGACGGTTCTTCCGGGCGCCTTCCCGAACCTGCTCGCCAATGGCGCGACGGGTATCGCGGTCGGCATGGCGACATCCATCCCGCCGCATAACGCCCATGAGCTTTGCGACGCGGCGCTTCACCTGATCAGGCACCCTGATGCGACCGTCGAGAAGCTGGTCGATTTCGTGCCCGGCCCGGATCTTCCGACCGGCGGCATCATCATCGACAGCCGTGAATCGATCATCGAGAGCTACAGGACCGGCCGCGGCGGTTTCCGTGTCCGTGCCAAGTGGGAAGTGGAAGATCTCGGTCGTGGCGGTTATCAGATCGTCGTCACCGAAATTCCCTATCAGGTACAGAAATCGCGCCTGATCGAAAAGATCGCCGAACTGCTGATTGCTCGCAAGCTTCCGCTGCTCGACGATATCCGCGATGAATCGGCGGAAGATGTGCGCATCGTCATCGTGCCGAAGAGCCGTACCGTCGATGCGACGCTGCTGATGGAATCGATGTTCAAGCTGACCGAGCTTGAAAGCCGCATTCCGCTCAACATGAACGTTCTGTCCATGGGCCGCGTGCCCAAGGTCATGGCACTGAACGAAGTGCTGGTCGAATGGCTGGCACATCGCAAGGACGTGCTCGTTCGCCGTTCGCGCCATCGTCTGGCTGCGATCGATCGGCGTTTGGAGATCCTGGGCGGTTTGCTGATTGCCTATCTCAACATCGACGAAGTGATCCGCATCATCCGTGAAGAGGATGAGCCAAAGCCGGTCATGGTCGAGCGTTGGTCTCTTACCGATCTCCAGGTGGAATCGATCCTCAACATGCGGCTGCGCAATTTGCGCAAGCTCGAGGAATTCGAGATCCGCACCGAGAACGACAAGCTGACCAAGGAAAAGGCCGACATCGAGGCGCTGCTCGCATCCGACGAGAAGCAGTGGCGGATGATCGAGGTCGAGATCCAGGACGTCAAGAAGACCTATGCCAAGGCGACCGAACTCGGCCGCCGCCGCACCCAGTTTGCCGAAGCGCCGGAAGCCGATATCGAAGCCATCCAGCAGGCGATGATCGAAAAGGAACCGATCACCGTCATCATCTCGCAGAAGGGCTGGATCCGTGCGCTGAAAGGTCATGTGGCCGATACGTCGAGCCTCACCTTCAAGGAAGGTGACGGGCCGAAGATCGCTTTCCCAGCCCAAACGACAGACAAGCTTCTCCTCGTGACGACCGGCGGCAAGGCTTATACGCTCGGAGGCGACAAGCTGCCGGGTGGTCGCGGCCATGGCGAGCCGATCCGTATCATGGTCGATATGGAAAACGATCAGGACATCCTGACCGCCTTCGTGCATGACGCAAATCGCAAGATGATCATCGCCTCGACCGCCGGCTACGGCTTCATTGTCGCCGAGAGCGAGATGGTCGCCAATACCCGCAAGGGCAAGCAGGTGATGAATGTCGGCATGCCGGACGAGACGAAGCTCGTCGTGCCAGTTTCGGGCGATCACGTGGCGATCGTCGGCGAAAACCGCAAGATGGTGGTCTTCCCGCTCGAGCAACTGCCGGAAATGACTCGCGGCAAGGGTGTGCGCCTGCAGCGCTACAAGGATGGCGGCATTTCCGACATCAAGTGCTTTGCCATGGACGCCGGTCTTTCCTGGGAAGACAGCGCCGGCCGTGCCTTCAACCGCACGAAGGACGAGCTGCTCGAATGGATGGGTGATCGCGCTTCGGCCGGACGTACCGTTCCAAAGGGTTTTCCACGCAGCGGAAAATTTGCTGGCTGATGTGAAGCCACTGAAATCTGGCGCCGTTCATCGTTCCTGATGGGCGGCGCTTTTAATGTCTGGCCAGTTCCTTGAGCGCCGTGAGGTAGTTTCTCATCGCGGTTCCATTCGTCAGGGAAAAGGATCTAGGCTCCTCGCTTTCCTCGTCATGCGGTGCGATGAATTCGAGATGAACCTGATCGGAGCGGATCTCGATACGATCCCCTTCCTTCCAACCTAGCTTATCAAGATGCTCCTGCGGCAACATGATGCCGCATCTGTCCCCGATCCTCTGGATCGTCACTGTCTCGCCCATACCGCCCTCCACGGATTGAGCTGAGACGATATCACGTTTTCGGGGGCTGCGATATCGTTTCGGCTACGATCGGCGCCTAAGCGGGATAGGGAACGCAGTGGTCGCGAAGGAAGCGAGTTGCGCCATCCTCGTCGATCTCGCCGGCGGCAAGGAAGCGGACGAAGGAAACAGGATCACTTCATCAGTTTCGATGGCGAAACTGTTGTCCATCAGGAACACACCCGCGGCAACAATGGCAATCCTTTTGTTGCCATCGATAAAGGCAGATAGACACCGCCAACCTCTACAATATTCGTTGATCCGTTACTGTCGCGCGAAATCGCCTTCCATCGGTTTCAGCACCATTTGATCCGATTCCCGCCTTCAAGCCCGGCCCGATCAAAGATCTCTTTGGGGATGATGACGCCTTCGGAATTGCCGATCTTTCGAATGACCATCTGCCCGGCAAATTGCTCAGGAGAGACCCAGACGCTGGTTGCCGCGTCGCATCTGCCAGAGCGCGTGGCTGATCAGCGAAAGGATCAGGATCGCTCCGCCCAGCATCGTCCGTGCCTCCATTTCCTCGGCAAAGATCATCCAGACCCAGATCGGTGCGAGGACCGTTTCAAGCAGGTAGCACATGCCGACTTCAGCGCCGGTCAGGTATTTCGGGCCGGTCGCCAGACACCAGAAGGCGACCGGCAGCATCAGCAGCCCATCGAGCAGGATCCAGAAGGGGGAGGGAACAGACGTCAATCCGCCCGGCTGCATCATCGCCAGACCGAAGATTGCCGGAATAATAGTTGCAGCGAGCGGCACCAGCCCCAGATCGACCCTTGTCTTACGGCCGATGGTGATCGCGCCTGCAAGCAGAAGCGTCGTTGCCAAGGCCAGCATATTGCCCAGTAACTCGCCTCCGGACAGGCCACCTGAGACGATGATCCCGACCCCGAGGATCATCGCGATCATGGTGATCCATGTCGATCTTGAAAGCTGTTCGCGCAGTAGTACCCAGCCGAAAAGTGCGGCGAACATCGGCGTGAAGGCGACGATGAAGACGACATTCGCCGTTGTTGTATTGAAGACGGCGCCAAGGAAGGTGATTGTCGAAAACCCATAGAAAAGACCGGCAAGCAGGCCGGCCTTTCCGGGGCGAAGTACGGGATTGCCCGGTTGAAGCCGGGAGAGCAGGGCCCAGATGAGAACGCCCAGCGCGAAAGTCGAAAGCGAGCGTAGCGCCAGTGTCTGCCAGAGTTCTCCGCCACCCAGCCGCACCAGAGGCACGTCGAAAGAGAGCGCAATGCCTCCGGCGATGGTCAGAAAAAGTCCGCGGCGGTGGTTGTTCATCGACGCCCGCTAGTCGTCGCTATCTGTTGCCGAAGGCAGAGACCGTTCCCAACCGCGCGCCATCAACTGTTCCTGCGGCTGATAGCGGGTCTTGTAGTCCATCTTGGGTGATCCCTTGACCCAGTAACCGAGATAGACATGCGGCAGGCCGAGCGAACGTGCGCGGTCGATGTGATCGAGGATCATGAAGGTCCCGAGCGAACGTTTTTCGTATTTCGGGTTGAAGAAGGAATAGACCATAGAAAGCCCGTCACTCATCATGTCGGTGAGTGCGACGGCAATCAGCTCTCCCTGTGGCTGCTTGCTGAGACCGGATCCCGGTTCGCGAATCCGGTATTCGATCAGCCGCGTGTTCACATGCGTGTCTTCCACCATAATCGCATAATCGAGGGCGGACATGTCCGACATGCCGCCATGCTGGTGCCGGTCATCCAGATAGCGTCGGAACAGCGCGAATTGCTCGGTCGACGGTTGGGCCGGCTGGACGGTGGCGATCAGGTCTCGATTTGCCGACATGACGCGTTTCATCGAGCGTGTCGGCTCGAACTCACCGGCAAGTATGCGCACCGACACACAGGCGCGGCAGGCCTCGCAGGCCGGTCGATAGGCGATGTTCTGGGAGCGACGGAAACCGCCCTGGGTCAGGAGATCGTTCATCTCCGCCGCACGGGGGCCGACGAGGTGGGTGAACACCTTGCGTTCCATTTCACCCGGAAGATAAGGACAAACTGCCGGAGCCGTCAGATAAAACTGCGGGGAAGGCGTTGTCTGGGTATTCATGGATGTATGGCCGATCCCGTCATGGAGTGAGAAATGTCATACCATGGCGCATAAATGGAAAACGTCAACCATGCGCTTTTCGGGGCTTGGTTTTAAGCACGGCCAATCATCAAAATCGAATAGCTGGCCGTGCTTGGAGCAGTGGTCAGGATGTCCTGACGATAACCGTGCCGAGCAGCATGTCATGCACCAAACGTGACCTTTCGGTGAACAGGCCGACAAGCAGGATGAGCGGCGTGAGGATCGAGTTGATCAGCCAGAACAGCACTGTGTGGACCATCGCTGTCATGAAATCCAATCGCCGACCATCGGTTCGCATCAGCGTGATACCCATGGCGCGCATACCGGGTGAGGCTTGCGACGGGCCGCCCAGCGTCATGCCGAAATAAAGAAGCGCCACGATCACAAACAGCGCCGGATAAAGCATGAAGCCGAGGCCGAGCGTGATGATGCCGAGAAAAAAGACGATCACCGCCGCCGGAATGCAGAGCAGAAGCACGATCAGATAGTCGAGAATGAAGGCGAACACCCGGCGTGAAAGAACGCCGCTATAGGCGCGCCAGTCCTGCGGTGCGGCATAAGTCGGGTTCGGGTCGAGGCTCATTGATATTCGGTCTCCTGTTTCTCCCCAATCATATGGGGAGAGATTGCAACCTTAGCAAGTCTCGACCAGGTCCTGACGCGCGCGTGCAGCATCAGCCCTTTGCCAGCTTCTTGGCAACGTCGACGGCGAAATAGGTGAGGATACCGTCGCAGCCGGCGCGCTTGAAACAGAGAAGTGTTTCCATCATCACTCGGTCGCCATCGATCCAGCCGTTCATCGCGGCCGCCTTGATCTGCGCATATTCACCGGAGACCTGATAGGCATAGGTCGGAAGGCCGAAAGCCTCCTTCACGCGCCAACAGATATCGAGATAGGGAAGGCCTGGCTTGATCATCATCATGTCGGCGCCTTCTTCGACGTCGAGGGCAGCATCACGCAGCGCTTCGGTGCCGTTGGCAGGAGAGATGTAATAGCTGTTCTTGTCGCCTTTCAGCAGGCCCCCGGTATTGATCGCCTCGCGATAGGGACCGTAAAATCCGGACGAGAACTTCGTCGCATAGGACATGATGCCGACATCCTGATGGCCTGCCGCATCCAGGCCACGGCGGATGGCGCCGATGCGGCCGTCCATCATTTCCGACGGTGCGATGATGTCGGCGCCCGCATCCGCCTGCATCACGGCGGCCTTCACCACATGATCAACGGTCTCGTCGTTGACGATGATGCCTTCGCGCAGGATGCCGTCATGGCCATGGCTGGTGAACGGGTCGAGCGCCACATCGGTGATCAGGCCGATATTAGGCACGGCCTTCTTGGTCTCGCGAATGAACCTGTTCATGAGATTGTTGGCGTCGAGAATATGCGAACCGGTCGGGTCGCGCAGTTCCATCTCGATATCCGGGAAGGGCGCGATTGCCGGAATGCCGAGATCGGCCGCTTCTTTCACCGCTTCCACCGCCTTGTCGACGCTCATCCGGTTGACACCCGGCATGGCCGCCAGCGGTTCGGAAATGCCGGTGCCGTGGGTGATGAAGATCGGCCAGATCAGGTCGTCGACCGTCAGCCGGTTTTCCTGCACCATGCGGCGGACCCAGTCTGCCTTGCGATTGCGCCGCATCCTGCGGTGCCCGGTGATCTCGTCGACGAGATGCGTCTTATCCATGACGGTGTCTCCGTTATTTTTGTTGGCCGGTCCTTAGCATGCGACAAGTTGTTTATGAATGGTCAGGATCAAGCATTGCTGCCATGCGTGTGGCTGGCGGCTGGCCTGATGCGCCTATATATCGATGTCCATGGAACCTGATTCACCCACGACGCCACGGCGCACGCTGACCGAGCTCCTGTTCGTCTTCTTCATGAGGATGATTGCCGCAACCTGTTTCTGGTTCGGCATGCAATATTGGGCGATGCTCGTCGGGTATTCGCTCGAAGGCCGAGCTCGTTTCGATCTGCTGGACTTGCCTTGGCGAGTTACCGCTCCGGCACTTGCTGTTCTTTTCCCGGTTGCTTCTCTTGGTTTGTGGCTTGCCGTATCCTGGGGCGCGGTCTTGTGGACAATGGCGGCTATCATCCAAATTCTAATGTATGTCGTTTGGCCCGAAATTTTCGGCGAGAACCATCTCGTCCCGCTTCTGAACGTTCTCGTGGCAAGCCTTTATGTCGTATTTCGTCTCGCATTATGGCTGGAAGGCAGGCGCAAAGAGGAGAAGGTAAGGATTGATTCACCTTGATCCTAAAGGCATTTAGCTCGAATTTTAGCGATTTTTTCGAGCTAAGATGTTGATTTTTATAGGCAGAAAAAGCGAGAGGAAGGTCTTCGCCACAGTGCCGACAAAATCCGAAAATGCCGGTAGGCTTTTGTTAAGCAAGTGTTTTAAGTCGAATTTTATGCGCATTCGATAGGGTCTGTCTCAAGGCGGGAACAAACAAACACACCGCCAAACAAAACAGTGAGGCAGTTATGATGAACACGAAGCTCAAGCCGCAGGCACCGGCAGTCGCAGATCCGCACGAAGATACGATCCGTGGACTTTACATGGAATCGCTGCATCTGGTGGAGCGTCTCCACCGCCGTCTCCTCGACGTCATCAAGGACGAGTTCGACCGTCAGGGTCGCGACGACGTCAACGCCGTCCAGGCACTTCTTCTCTTCAACATCGGCAATTCAGAACTGACGGCCGGTGAACTCCGCTCCCGCGGCTACTATCTCGGCTCCAACGTTTCCTACAACGTCAAGAAGCTGGTCGATCTGGGCTTCATCAACCACGCCCGTTCGCGCATCGACCGTCGCTCGGTTCGTATCAGCCTGACGCCGGCCGGCCAGGAAATCGCCGAAACCGTCGCAAAGCTTTACGAACGCCACATCGGCTCGATCGAAAAGGTCGGCGGTATCGGCGAAGGCGAATTCTCCCAGATGAATCGTCTTCTGCAGCGCCTCGATCGCTTCTGGAACGACTCGATCGCTTACCGGATGTAATCGGACAGGAACTGCGATCTGCCTTTAAACCACTAAGGGCTTGGCGTTCCACATTGCCTCCAGTCATGCGGTGACGCACAAAAGCAAAACGGAGCGTAAGGCCTACGCTCCGTTTTGCTCGTTTTATATCCGGAAATGGTGGAGAATCAGCCGCCGATGGCCTTGATACGGGTCAGGTCCACAATCACTTCCTGCCAGCCTGTCGGACGATATCCGCGGACTTTGTCAGGCCATTCGCAAATGCCGTCTTCGTTGACGTAACCGACCCACTGAGCGCTCTCAAGATGATCGAACAATAGAAAGACCAGCTTGTTTGGAATGAGAGTGTTTATCGGTTTCCACTGCATTTAATTTCTCCACCCCTATATTTATAAGTCATAGAATTTATTGCTGTCGCCTTGCTTGAAACTGGCGCTTTGTTGAGAAGTTGCGTTCTCGGGTGATTGCTCGTGCCGAGGGTGATTCTTCAATGGTCGCCTGTTTTGCGGAAAGCGATAAAAAGGGCAAGACTGTAAAATGAAGGCGCACGCTTGATGCTCCCGTGCCGGGTGCCTTCTGGCTACGACGAATTTCGTGGCCAAACGAAGATCGGCCAGCTGTCAGCCAATGCGCCCAACCGAAGTGTGAATTTTGTGTCTGGGATACGGCAGAAAAGTCACAGCGCAACACAGGCTTGTGACCCTTCGCCTGGTGACACGAATTGGCCATATTGGTATGGGACCGGGCATGTTCACGCAATCGGTAAAAAGGGGCTTTGCCGATTGCGGCAGAGCGGGCCGAAAAGGGCACCTGCTTGGCTTTTGCGCCTTTTTAACCATATCCCTGTAGCGCTGTTCTGTTGACCGGGATCAGATGGATTGAATGATGTCGAAGAAAATCGGACTTGAAGTTTTGTCTCGCCGCGCGCTGCTGCGGTCTGCTGTTTCGGCAGGTGCCGCGGCGTTGGCCGCACCGGCGCTTGCACAGAGCCCGATTGATTCTCTCATCAATGCTCCGCGGCGCGGCAGCTGGGACGATCAGTTCGATGCGCGGGGCTCGCGCACTGCTGTTGGTGTTGTCTCGAACAACCCGATCCTGGGCACCGAAGGTCCTGCCAATATCCAGCAGGCAATTTACACTTACCAGTCGATCGTTTCCAACGGCGGCTGGCCGGAAGTGCGTCCGTCGACCCGCCTGCAGCTCGGCGTCGCCGATTCTAGCGTTCAGCAGCTTCGCCAGCGCCTTACCATTTCCGGAGACCTTGACGAGGGTGCCGGCATGTCGACGGCTTTCGACAGCTATGTCGATGGCGCCGTGAAACGTTTCCAGGCTCGGCACGGTCTCCCGGCAGATGGTGTACTTGGCGAATTCACTGTGAAGGCGCTCAACGTTCCGGCACAGACGCGACTGATGCAGTTGCAGACCAACCTCGTGCGGCTTCAGTCCATGTCAGGTGATCTCGGCCAGCGTTATCTCATGGTCAATATCCCGGCCATGTATATAGAGGCCGTAGAGAACGACCGTGTCGCCCTGCGCACCAATGCCGTTGTTGGCCGTATCGACCGTCCGACCCATGCGATCAACTCCAAGATCTATGAAGTAATTCTCAATCCGTACTGGACAGCACCTCGCTCGATCGTCGAGAAAGATATTGTCCCGTTGATGCGCAAGGATCCGACCTACCTGACCCGCAACCAGATTCGACTGTTCGACGGTCGTGGCCAGGAAGTGGCGCCGGAAACCGTAGACTGGAACGCACCCAAGGCACCAAACCTGATGTTCCGTCAGGATCCAGGCAAGATCAACGCCATGGCTTCGACCAAGATCAACTTCCATAACCCGAACAACGAATATCTGCATGATACGCCGCAGCAGGGCCTGTTCAACAAGCTGATGCGTTTCGAATCCTCCGGTTGCATGCGCGTCCAGAACGTTCGCGACATGATCACCTGGCTGCTGCGTGATACGCCAGGTTGGTCGCGTCAGGAGATTGAACGCGTCATCTCGACCCGGCAGAACAATCCGATCAAGCTCGTCCAGGAAGTGCCTGTCTATATCGTCTACATCACCGCTTGGTCGGCGAAGGACCGTGTCGTCCAGTTCCGCGACGATATCTACCAGAAGGATGGCAATCAGGAACTGGCGCTCCAGACGACCACCGGCATTGAACAGCGACAAGGGGCGCTCACTGAAAGTGACCTGCTGCCGCAGTAAACTGGCGGTAATATGTTGATGAAAGGCCGGGTCGTATTGCCCGGCCTTTTTCCGTTGATACCGATCGTAGCAACGAATTCGACGGGTCTGCTTTCCTGTTGTTTGCAGCTTAGGCGAGGCTGATCAGTTTCTCGGACTTAAAGCCTGAATGAATGGAAAGAGGCGGGATACCGTGTCTCTGATACCGCGGCAGAGCGCGCAAATGTCGCTCTTTGTCTTGCCCTTCAACTGGCAGAGCGCTAAGACGCCTCACACCGCTTTCTTACCTCTCCCAGGAGCCTTGCTCATGTCGAATACCGAAGCATTCTTCTCCCGCCCGCTCGCCGAAACCGACCCGGAAATCTTTGGCGCGATCGAGAAGGAACTCGGTCGTCAGCGCCACGAGATCGAGCTGATTGCATCTGAAAACATCGTCTCGCGCGCTGTGCTCGAAGCCCAGGGCTCGATCATGACTAACAAGTATGCCGAAGGTTATCCGGGCAAGCGTTATTATGGCGGCTGCCAGTTCGTCGATATCGCCGAAGAGCTTGCAATCGAGCGCGCCAAGAAGCTGTTCGGCGTCAATTTCGCCAACGTCCAGCCGAATTCGGGTTCGCAGATGAACCAGGCCGTGTTCCTCGCGCTGCTGCAGCCGGGCGACACCTTCATGGGTCTCGACCTGAATTCGGGGGGACACCTGACCCACGGTTCGCCGGTCAATATGTCCGGCAAGTGGTTCAACGTCGTCTCCTACGGTGTGCGTGAAGACGACAACCTGCTCGACATGGACGACGTTGCTGCCAAGGCACGCGAACACAAGCCGAAGCTGATTATCGCCGGCGGCACCGCTTATTCCCGCATCTGGGACTGGAAGCGTTTCCGCGAGATCGCTGACGAAGTTGGCGCCTACCTGATGGTCGACATGGCGCATATCGCCGGACTCGTTGCCGGTGGTCAGCATCCGTCGCCGTTCCCGCATTGCCACGTCGCCACCACCACGACCCACAAGTCGCTGCGCGGCCCGCGCGGCGGCGTGATCCTGACCAATGACGAGGATCTGGCCAAGAAGTTCAACTCGGCCGTATTCCCCGGTCTGCAGGGCGGTCCGCTGATGCACATCATCGCCGCCAAGGCCGTTGCCTTCGGTGAAGCGCTGCAGCCGGAATTCAAGGATTACGCAGCCCAGATCGTCAAGAACGCCAAGGCTCTCTCGGAAACGCTGATTGCCGGCGGTCTCGACATCGTCTCCGGCGGCACCGACAACCACCTGATGCTGGTCGACCTGCGCAAGAAGAACGCCACCGGCAAGCGCGCCGAGGCTGCCCTTGGCCGCGGTTACATCACCTGCAACAAGAACGGCATCCCCTTCGACCCTGAAAAGCCATTCGTCACTTCGGGCGTTCGTCTCGGCACACCCGCTGGCACGACGCGTGGTTTCAAGGAAGCCGAATTCAAGCAGATCGGTAACTTCATTGTTGAAGTTCTCGATGGCCTGAAGGCTGCCAATTCCGATGAGGGCAATGCTGCCGTAGAAGCTGCTGTTCGCGAAAAGGTCGTCGCCCTGACGGACCGTTTCCCGATGTACCCCTACCTGTAAGGAGAGCCGATGCGCTGCCCTTTCTGCGGCTCTGAAGACACCCAGGTCAAGGATAGCCGCCCGGCGGAGGATTTCACCTCCATCCGCCGGCGTCGCATCTGCCCGGATTGCGGTGGTCGCTTCACCACCTTCGAACGCGTCCAGTTGCGCGAACTGATGGTGTTGAAAAAGACCGGCCGCAAGGCGCCTTTCGACCGCAACAAGCTCGTGCGTTCCTTCCAGATTGCACTTCGCAAGCGGCCGGTGGATGCCGATCGCATCGAACGTGCCGTATCCGGTATCGTTCGCCGGCTGGAAAGCTCCGGCGAGGCGGAAATCTCGTCCGAGCAGATCGGTCTGCAGGTGCTCGAGGCCCTGAAAAGCCTCGATGACGTTGCCTTCGTTCGTTACGCCTCGGTTTACCGCGACTTCTCCCACGCGGAAGATTTCGAGAAGGTGATCGAGGAGATCAACGCCAAGCTTGCCCGCGATCCGGGGCTGGAATCCGGAGAGGGCTCTTGACGAGTGCTGCCGACGACGGTCGCTTCATGGCAGCCGCCTTGCGGCTGTCGCGATGGCATGCCGGTCTGACGGCAACCAATCCTTCCGTCGGTTGCATCGTCGTCAAGGACGGTGAGATCGTCGGACAGGCCGTGACCGCCGTTGGCGGTCGCCCCCATGCGGAAACGCAGGCGCTGGCCGTTGCCGGCGAGCGGGCGAGGGGGGCAACGGCCTACGTTACGCTCGAACCCTGTTCGCACTACGGCCGCACGCCGCCCTGTGCCAACGCCCTGGTTGCTGCAGGCGTGGCCCGTGTCGTCGTTTGCCTCAATGATCCTGACCCTCGGGTTTCCGGTCGCGGTTTCGGAATCCTGCGCGAAGCCGGTATCGTCGTTGAGACCGGTCTGCTGCAGGACGAGGGGCGTCGCGTGCTTTCGGCCTACCTCTCGCGTCAGACGAGGGGATTGCCCTATGTGACTCTTAAGCTTGCGGTTTCTGCTGACGGCATGCTCGGCCGACGTGGCGAGGAACTGCTGATCACCGGCCCGCAGTCACGCGCCCAGGTGCATATGATGCGTGCGGAAAACGACGCCATTCTTGTAGGCATCGGTACCGCGCTGGTTGACGATCCCGAACTGACGGTTCGCCTGCCGGGACTGGAAAGCCGCTCGCCATTGAGGATCGTTCTTGATCGTCGTCTGGAACTGCCGCTGTCGTCCAAGCTGGTTAAATCAACCGGCACGGTTCCGGTCGTCGCCGTCACCGATCCTTTCTGCGAGACGCATCCGTCGAACGAGGAGCGCCTGCGCGCGCTGATGTCCGCAGGTGTCGAGGTTCTGCAGGCGGCCAATCTGCGCGACCTTCTGGCCAATCTCGCTACACGCGGAATTTCCTCCCTCATGGTCGAGGGTGGAGCAAGGGTAGGTCGCAGCTTCCTCGAAGCCGGCCTAGTCGATCGTCTGGTTCTTGCCCAGTCCGAGCTTGTTGTAGGTGCGGGCGGGATTGAATCGCCGGCGACGCCTTCCGATATTCCGGCAGGATTTCAGTGCGTGCGGCAGGAGCGTTTCGGCGCCGACCGCAGCTTCGAATATGAAAGAGGCCTTTGATGTTTACGGGTATTGTCACCGATATCGGCACGGTTTCAGAACTGACCGCTCTGGATGAAGGCGTGAAGCTGCGCATCTCCACCAATTACGACCCGAAGACGATCGATATGGGCGCTTCGATCGCCCATGGGGGAGTCTGCCTGACGGTGACCACGCTTCCTGAAGACGGCAGCAACGAACGCTGGTTCGAAGTCGAGGCCTGGGAAGAGGCGCTGCGCCTGACGACGATCTCATCGTGGACCAAAGGCACGCGGATCAATCTCGAGCGGGCGCTGAAGATCGGCGATGAGCTCGGCGGCCACATCGTTTCCGGTCATGTCGATGGCAAGGCCGAGATCTTGGCGGTCGAAGCGGAAGGCGAGGCGGTTCGCATCACCTTGCGTGCGCCGGAAGATCTCGCACGCTTCGTCGCGCCCAAGGGTTCCATTGCCCTTGATGGCACATCGCTGACCGTCAATGCGGTCAACGGCACCGATTTCGATATCCTGCTGATCCGCCACACGCTTGCCGTAACCACCTGGGGTGACCGCAAGCCAGGCGATTTCGTCAATTTCGAAGTGGATACGATGGCGCGCTATGCGGCCCGTCTGGCGGAGTTTCCGGCCAAGGCCTGAGGTCTTTCAGCTTCAGATCGGTTGTGAGAACTGGCGATGGATTTCCGCAAACTGCGGGGCAACATCGCCGAATGCTGCGACGACGGCCGGATCGAAATGCTTGCCGCTTTCGCCTGTGATGATGGTAACGGCATCGTTGTGGCTCATCGCAGGTTTGTAGACCCGCTCCGACACCAACGCATCATAGACGTCCGCGACAGCCATGATCCTGCCTGCAAGCGGAATGTCTTCTCCCTTCAGCCCGCGCGGATAACCGGTTCCATCCCATTTTTCATGATGGCAATGGGCGATTTCCTTGGCGAGGCTGAGAAACGGGTTGCTTGAGCCGATATAACGCTCGGCTGTGGCGATCGCCGTGCGGCCGAGATCGGCATGGGTCTTCATGATGTCGTATTCCGCCCGGTCGAGCCGGCCCGGCTTCTGCAGGATGCGGTCAGGAATGCCGACCTTGCCGATATCGTGAAGCGGAGCCGACTTGTAGAGCAGGTCGACGAATTCTTCATCGAGTCCCGTCGTTTTCGGTTCGCGCCGGTTGAGCGCCTCGGCAAGCACGCGCACGTAATGTTGCGTGCGACGGATATGGTCGCCCGTCTCGTGGTCGCGTGTTTCGGCAAGTGATGCCATGGCGAGGATCATCGCATCGCGGGCGCGTGCCGCTTCGTCGCGCGCTTCGGCAAGTGAATTGGTCAGTGCCACATTGGCCATCGCCACCGCCGCCGTATTGGCAATACGCTGCAAGCTGTAGACGCTGTCGTCCGACGGCGTGCCGACGGTTGACCAATAGGCTCCAATCGCGCCAAGCGGATCGTCGGGCCGCAATGGCACCATGGCGAGGCTTTTGACAAAAGTCGGGCGGTAGGCATCCTGCGGAATACGCGGGTCCTTGGTGATGTCATCTATGACGACCACTTGCGAATGCTGCATCGCCCAGCCGGAAATGCAGGCCTCCATAGGGAAACGTTGTCCTTTCCACAGCGGCTGGATGGCGTCTTCGTCGACATAATAGCATTCGTTCTTGTCGCGCAGGATGAATGCGAGACCATCGGCGCCGATCAGTCGGCGCGCGGATTGCCTGACCACGGTCATGATCTCTTCCAGACCGCGGGCCATCGATATCTTCAGCAGCAGGTCGTCCATCTCATCCATCTGGAAACGGTGCTTGTCCATTATTCACCTGCATCTATGCGTCGAATAATAGATGTCTAATAAAACGAAGGTGGCAAGAGTGATACGCTTTGTTTCTGTAGTTTAACAGATAATTAATTACTGGCTATGGAGATGATCCGGGCCGGGATTGATATAGTATTGTGGAGCGTCTTGAGACGATCCTATTCCCGGCATGCAGGCCTCGTTCCCGCAAAATCGCTTGCCAAGCGCCTCCGGGCGTGTTTTGACCGCGCCCATGCTAGAAGTCCGCCACTTGCCGGACCGAATACACGTATCTTAAGGTGATCCATGTCGCTCGAAACCGCTCCACACATCCTGATCGTAGAGGCTCGCTTCTATGATGATATGGCCGATGCCCTGCTCGACGGTGCAACCTCGGCGCTCAAGGAGGCGGGAGCGAGCTTTGACGTGATTACCGTTCCCGGTGCGCTGGAAATCCCGCCGACGATCGCCATGGCGCTCGACGCTTCCGAAAACGGCGGCACCGAATATGACGGTTTCGTCGCCCTCGGCATGGTCATCCGCGGCGAGACCTATCACTTCGATATCGTTTCCAACGAATCCTCGCGCGCATTGATGGATCTTGCCGTGTCGGAATCGCTTGCGATCGGCAACGGCATCATGACCGTTGAGAACGACGATCAGGCCTGGGCGCGCGCGCGCCGCTCGGACAAGGACAAGGGCGGCTTTGCAGCCCGTGCGGCGCTGACCATGATTGCCGTGCGCGAAAAGCTGAACGGTGCACGCTGATGTCTAACGAAGAAAAACAGGTCAAGCCGGTCAACCAGCGCGGTGCAGCCCGCCTCGCAGCCGTACAGGCGCTTTACCAGATGGATATCGGCGGCACAGGCGTGCTTGAGGTTGTGGCCGAGTATGAGGCCCATCGCCTCGGCCAGGAACTCGATGGCGACACCTATCTGAAGGCCGACCCGTCCTGGTTTCGCTCGATCGTCTCCGGCGTCGTGCGCGACCAGACCAAGATCGACCCGATCGTTCGCTCCTCGCTGCAGGAAGATTGGCCGCTCTCGCGTCTCGATTCGACACTGCGCGCTATCCTGCGCGCCGGCACGTTTGAAATCCTCGAGCGCAAGGACGTTCCTGTTCCGGTCATCGTCACCGAATATGTCGAGATCGCCCGCGCCTTCTTTGAGGAAGACGAGCCGCGCATCGTCAATGCGGTTCTCGACCGTATCGCCAAACAGGTCCGTAGCGACAAGAAATAACAGGCAGGCAGAAAATGGATGGCGTGGTGGACGGTCTTCAGACGCAAATGCGCGCCGCCCGCCGCAATGTCGCATTGCTTGCCACTAGCCAGGCGATCCTCGGTTCGGCAGCGCCTCTCTCGATCGCCATCGGCTCGCTTGCCGGATATCAGTTGCTCGGCGACGACAAATCGCTCGCCACAGCCCCCATCACCGCCTTCAATGTCGGAACGGCCTGCGGTGCAGTCGTCATCGCCATTCTGTCGCGTTTTCTCGGCCGCCGGGAAGCCTTCATGGCCGGTTGCCTGATCGGGGCTGCCGGCGGTGCTTTCGCCGCGATCGCACTTTTTCGCGAGAGCTTCTGGCTCTTCGCCCTGGCGCTTCTGTTCATCGGCACGTCCTCCGGCTTTACCCAAAAAATCCGTTTCGCCGCCGCGGACGCTTCGCCGTCCTCCTACAAGCCCAAGGCAATCTCCTGGATCCTCGGTGCGGGCATCGTCTCGGCTATTCTCGGTCCGCAGATCGTCATCTGGGCAAAGGACTTGTTTGCCCCGGTGACTTTTGCGGGAGCTTTCATCGCGCTCGTTCCGATTTGCCTGGCGGGGATCGGCATATTCTCCTTCCTCAAGCTTCCGCAGACTAAGACGGCCACCCAGAGCTTGGAGCCGGCACGACCTCTGAAAGAGATCGTGCTGACGCAGCGCTTTCTCACCGGTATGATCTGCGGCATCTGCATCTATGCGCTGATGACCTTCGTCATGACAGGAGCGCCGCTTGCCATGGTGATCGGTTGCGGTTTCCCGCCTGAAATGGCGACTTTGGGTATCCAGTGGCACGTGCTCGCCATGTTCGGGCCGAGCTTCATCACCGGCTCGCTTATCTCCCGGTTCGGTGCGGAGAAGGTCGTTGCAATCGGCATTTTCGTGATGATGGCGTGTGCCGTCGTCGCGCATCTCGGCATCGAGCTCTGGAATTTCTGGGGCGCACTCGTCCTGCTCGGCATAGGCTGGAATTTCGGCTTTATCGGGTCGACCGCAATCGTCGCATCCAGCTATCGGCCGCATGAAGCCGACAAAGTTCAGGGTTTTCACGATATCGTGCTGTTCGGCACGGTGGCTCTGTCCTCCTTCTCCTCCGGCAAGGTGTTCGTCACCTGGGGCTGGTCCTTCATCAACATGGTCATCTGGCCGGTTGCCGTGATCTGCCTGCTGTTGATCGCGGCCCTACTGTTCAGGCGTTCGCCGGCGAAGCCGCTGTAAGGCGAGTATTAACTTATATTACAACCTGCGTCCATTTGAGCCCTTGCCCGGGCGGGGCTTGACGTCATTTCATCTCCACCGCAATCTCGCTTCGCATGGCGGAAACGCTTCCTTGGGAGGGGAGAGCATCCGCAGGGAAATGCGCAGCCGGGATTTTTCGTCCCGGCGATCAGGGAGAGGAAAATAGTATGACAGTCATTTTGGGTGTGATCGTCTGCGGTCTGCTGTCGATCATCTATGCCGTGTGGGCGACGCGTTCCGTACTTGCCGCCGACCAGGGCAATGAACGCATGCAGGAAATTGCCGGCTACATTCGTGAGGGGGCCCAAGCCTACCTGACGCGCCAGTATATGACGATCGCCGCCGTCGGCGTTGTCGTTGCCATTCTTGCATGGTTGCTTCTGTCCGGCACGGCTGCCTTGGGCTTTATAATCGGCGCGGTTCTGTCCGGCGCTGCAGGTTTTATTGGCATGCATGTTTCCGTCCGGGCCAATGTCCGTACGGCGCAGGCGTCTTCCCATAGCCTTGCTGCGGGGCTTGATATCGCCTTCAAATCGGGTGCAATCACCGGCATGCTGGTTGCCGGTCTCGCACTTCTCGGTGTGTCGATCTACTACTGGGTGCTGACCTCCGGTCTCGGGCATGCAAGCAGCTCGCGTGAGGTCATCGACGCGTTGGTCGCGCTCGGCTTCGGCGCGTCGCTTATCTCGATCTTCGCTCGTCTCGGCGGTGGCATATTCACCAAGGGTGCGGATGTCGGTGGGGACCTCGTCGGCAAGGTAGAGGCCGGCATTCCCGAAGACGATCCGCGCAACCCGGCAACGATTGCCGATAACGTCGGCGACAATGTCGGCGATTGCGCCGGCATGGCAGCTGACCTGTTCGAAACCTATGCGGTCTCCGTGGTTGCAACCATGGTGCTTGCGGCAATCTTCTTTGCCGGCGCTCCGGTGCTCGAATCGGCAATGCTCTATCCGCTGGCGATCTGCGGCGTCTGCATCGTCACGTCGATCATCGGTACCTTCTTCGTCAAGCTCGGCAGCAACGGCTCGATCATGGGGGCTCTCTACAAGGGCCTGATCGCAACCGGAGTGCTTTCCATCCTTGGTCTCGCAGTCGCCACGTCGATGACGGTCGGTTGGGGTGTGATCGGCACCGTCGCCGGCAAGGAAATTACCGGTACCAGCCTCTTCGTCTGCGGTCTGGTCGGCCTTGTCGTCACTGCGTTGATCGTCGTCATCACCGAATATTACACAGGTACCAACAAACGCCCGGTCAATTCGATTGCCCAGGCTTCGGTCACCGGTCACGGCACCAACGTTATCCAGGGGCTTGCCGTTTCGCTCGAATCGACGGCGCTTCCGGCAATCGTCATCGTCGGCGGCATCATTGCCACCTATCAGTTGGGTGGTCTCTTCGGCACGGGTATTGCCGTGACCGCCATGCTCGGCCTTGCCGGCATGATCGTCGCGCTCGACGCCTTCGGCCCGGTCACCGACAATGCCGGCGGTATCGCCGAGATGTCTCATCTGCCACCGGAAGTGCGCAAGTCGACCGATGCGCTCGATGCCGTTGGCAATACGACCAAGGCGGTCACCAAGGGCTACGCCATCGGTTCCGCCGGTCTTGGTGCACTCGTATTGTTCGCCGCCTATTCCAACGACCTGCAGTATTTTGCCGCCAATCCACAGCAATATCCCTACTTCGAGGGGGTAGGAGCGATCTCGTTCAGCCTCGCCAATCCTTATGTTGTCGCAGGCTTGATCTTCGGCGGCCTCATTCCTTATCTCTTCGGCGGTATTGCCATGACTGCCGTGGGCAAGGCGGCCGGCTCTATCGTCGAGGAGGTTCGTCGCCAGTTCCGCGACAAGCCGGGCATCATGCAGGGCACCGATCGGCCGGATTACGGTCGTGCAGTCGATATCCTCACGCGTGCGGCTATCCGCGAGATGATCATTCCGTCGCTGCTGCCAGTCCTGGCCCCCATCGTGGTCTATTTCGGTGTTCTTCTGATCTCCGGCGGCGACAAGGCCTCGGCTTTTGCAGCGCTCGGAGCCTCGCTTCTCGGCGTGATCGTCAATGGTCTCTTCGTCGCCATCTCGATGACATCGGGCGGCGGTGCATGGGACAACGCCAAGAAGAGCTTCGAGGACGGTTTCGTCGACAAGGATGGTCAGCGTCACCTGAAAGGTTCCGACGCCCACAAGGCTTCGGTCACGGGCGATACTGTTGGTGATCCCTACAAGGATACGGCAGGCCCGGCTGTGAACCCGGCGATTAAGATCACTAATATCGTGGCTCTGCTGCTGCTGGCGATCCTCGCTGGTTGAATTGCCTGCCACCTCTTCAAATGAAAGAAGCCCGCGGAGCGATCCGCGGGCTTCTTTGCATCAGATGAGCTTTTTTAGTTTTTAAGCAGGCTGCGCATGGCTGCCGCACCTGCACCGGGGCCAGAGCCGCTCGAGAGAATCTGCTGCAGGAAGGTCAGGTCGCGACCGCCGGTCGGCGTGGTGCGCGAGATCGTGTCGAATACCTTGCCGTCCTGAAGCGTGTAGTTCGCCTTGCGGGCGACGACGCCGTCCTTGTTGAGATAGATAGCGAGCACAGACTGCTCGACCAGCTTCGGCTTCATGAAGGCGGCGGCGCGCTCGCGCCTCTGGGAAATGTAATAGAGCACTTCCGAATCGAAGGTCGCCGTTGTCGATGGCGTGCCCATCGTCAGCAGCACCTGTTCGCGGCTCGAACCTTCCGGGATAAGGGCAAGCGACTTCTGGTCGATCACATAGCCGTTATACATGGTGTCGCCGATATTCATCGACGTGCAGCCAGCGGCGGTGACAGAAGCGACAAGCACAAGGCTGATGGCGGTTTTATTCAGAAAATTCATACCGTACTCGACAGTCCGCTTCTTCAACGGGATCCCCCAGGTAAACGAGACCGGCGCTTGAGACCGGACTTCTGCTGTTCATCACCATTGTGGCTATTCCGGGGAAGAGAACCCTGCAATGCCAAACCTTTTCCGGATCGAACGCATCCCGTCTGCGGCCCCGGCCGAACGGCATTGCAATTCGCGCCTGCTTCGGTAAACCAGCTTTCGTCTCCATGCAACATTGGGCCCGGACATTCGCGGGACTTATCGATGATCTTCGGGCTGTTCAAAAAGAAAAAACACAATCGGGCCATTGTCGACCGGCAATATGCGGCTCTGACCTCGGCTGCCCGCGTGCCGGTGTTCTACACGGACCTTGGCGTGCCCGATACTGTCATGGGCCGCTACGAAATGCTCTCGATCACAATGATCCTGTTTTTTCGCCGGACCGCGAAGTCTCCGACCAGCGGGCAGGAACTGGCGCAGGAAATTGTGGATGCGTTTTTCCAGGATCTCGATCATTCGATCCGCGAGCTCGGGATCGGTGATCAGGGCGTTCCCAAACGCATGAAGAAACTCGCCGGCATGTTTTATGGGCGGCTTGAGACCTATGCCAAGGCGCTCGACGCGGGCGATCTTGAAGAGTTGGCGAAAGGACTTGCCCGCAACATATATCCGGAAAACCAGTCTGCGCCCGATATGGCGCGGCTGGCAGCATGGATGGCCGAGGCGGAGCGGCATCTCGCTGCAACGCCGGAAGACGATATCGCCCGCGGCAACGCGGTTATCCCGCAGCCCTTGGACGGCTGAAACGGGAAAGTGAGGAAAGATGAAGAACGATAACAATTCAGCGGGAAAGCCGCCATTTTCATATCCGGTCAAAGTCGGAAACATTTCGGCCAATGCCGTTACAGTCAAGGTGTCTGCCGATGACCGCGAGCGCAAGGACCTCGCCGAGATGTGGCAGGTGCTGGATGTGAAGTCGCTCCAGGCGGAAGTCTATTTGTCGCGCTGGAAGAAGGACGGCGTGCGCTTCAAGGGCCGCGTCGAGGCTGAGATTGTCCAGGCCTGCGTTGTAACGCTGGAGCCGGTCGAAACGCGCATCAATGAAGATTTCGAGCAGATATTTGTACCTGAGGGTTCAAAACTCGCCCGCGTGGTCGCCAAGGACGCGGCCGAGATGGTGCTCGATCCGGACGGGCCGGATCTCCCGCAGGAGTTTGCCGGAGATTCGATCGATATTGGCGAGGCGGTCACGGAGTTCGCGGCGCTGGCGATCGATCCCTATCCGCGCAAATCTGGCGTGGAATTTTCCGACCATATCGAGAGCACTGCCGACAGCAAGAATGACCGGCCCAATCCGTTCGCGGCCCTCAAGGACTGGAAAAAAGACTAGGCCTGTTGTAAGGGGCGGCGAAAACTATATTTTGGCCACGATTTCGCCGGCAGGGCCAAGCATGAGCATGGCCGGAATGCTGGCGACGACAGCTGGACGGCTTTCAACGGCAGGTCCGGTTGGTCGAAGATAAGGATCAGATACGCGTGATCAGAATTTCTGTGGATGCCATGGGGGGTGATTTCGGTCCCGAGGTTGTCATACCCGGTACTGCAAAGGCTCTCGAACGGCACCCCGAGGCGACCTTCATCATCTATGGGTTGAAGGCCGAATGCGAGCCGTTGCTGGCCAAATACCCGAAACTGCGCGACCGCTCTATTTTTCACGAGTGCGAAGTCGCCGTCACCATGGACGAAAAACCGAGCGCAGCTTTGCGGCGCGGCCGTTACGTTTCGTCCATGTGGCGCTCCATCGAGGCGGTGAAACTCGGAGAGGCGGACGTCTGCGTTTCTGCCGGAAACACTGGCGCTCTGATGGCCATGGCCAAGTTCTGTCTGAGGACGATGGCCAATATCGAGCGCCCGGCAATCGCCGGCATCTGGCCAACCCTCAAAGGCGAAAGCATTGTTTTGGATATTGGGGCCACGATTGGCGCTGACAGCCAGCAGCTTCTCGATTTCGCCTTGATGGGCGGCGCCATGGCGCGCGCCCTGTTCGAGATCGACCGCCCGACGGTTGGCCTTCTCAATGTCGGCGTTGAAGAGGTGAAGGGGCAGGAAGAAGTCAAGGAGGCCGGCCGGTTACTGCGCGAGGCTAACCTTCCGACGATCGCCTATCACGGATTTGTTGAAGGCAACGATATCGGCAAGGGTACGGTCGACGTTGTCGTTACCGAAGGGTTCACCGGCAATATCGCGCTGAAGACGGCTGAAGGCACTGCCAAGCAGATCGCGACGTTGCTGCGCGAATCGATGTCCCGCACATTCCTTGCCAAGATCGGCTATCTTTTGGCTAAACCCGCCTTTGACCGGCTGCGCGAGAAGATGGATCCGAACAAGGTCAATGGCGGCGTATTCCTTGGCCTGAACGGCATTGTTATCAAGAGCCATGGCGGTACTACTGCCGATGGCTTTGCCGCAGCGATCGATGTCGCTTATGACATGGCGCGCAACGACCTGAACGCGAAGATCGCGCAGGATTTGACACTTTATCATGCCAAGCATCAGCCTCCGGCTGGTCCTGAAGCTGCATGACGACAGGATGTGATTGAGAATGATCCGATCAGTAGTTCGTGGTTATGGGGCAGCGCTCCCGAAACGGGTAGTGACTAATCGTGAGTTGGAAGACATCGTCGATACGACCGACGAATGGATAGTCCAGCGCACGGGTATCACGCAGCGTTATATCGCCGGCGAAGGCGAAACCACGGCCTCGCTCGGTGAACAGGCCGCACGCGCAGCGCTTGATAACGCCGGTCTGACGCCTGACGACATCGATCTCATTCTGGTCGCGACCTCTACGCCGGACAATACTTTCCCGGCAACCGCAGTCGATATTCAGCGCCGTCTCGGCATGGAGCATGGCTACGCATTCGACATGCAGGCCGTTTGCACCGGTTTTGTCTATGCGATGGCAACGGCCGATCTGCATATTCGCGGCGGCATGGCACGCCGCGCACTTGTAATCGGCGCTGAGACCTTCTCGCGTATCCTCGACTGGAAGGACCGCACGACCTGCGTTCTGTTCGGCGACGGTGCGGGCGCACTCGTGCTCGAGGCCCAGGAAGGCGAGGGGACCGTGGGCGATCGTGGCATCCTGACGGCCAAGCTGCGCTCTGATGGCTCCCACAAGGAAAAGCTCTATGTCGACGGTGGCCCGTCCTCTACCGGAACGGTTGGCCACCTGCGCATGGAAGGCCGCGAGGTCTTCAAGCATGCTGTCGGCATGATCACGGACGTTATTGAAGGCGCGTTCGAAGCTACTGGCACAACAGCCGATGATATCGACTGGCTTGTCCCACACCAGGCCAACCGCCGTATCATTGATGCGTCTGCCAAAAAGCTCGGCATTCCGCCCGAGAAGGTGGTCGTGACTGTGGATCTTCATGGGAACACGTCCGCGGCATCGATCCCGCTCGCACTTTCAGTGGCTCTTTCTGACGGCAGGATAAAGAAGGGCGACCTGGTGATGCTCGAAGCGATGGGCGGTGGATTTACCTGGGGTTCTGTTCTCGTTCGCTGGTAGGAATACCACGGCCTTCCGGAACAAATAACTGATTGGCGACAGGTGCTTGACCCTGATCGCCAAGCAAAATAGTCTTGGGTGGCTTTGACGAGATCAATTTGCAAACTGGGCGGGGATCATGGCCGGAAAGACAGTGACGCGTGCAGACTTGGCGGAATCGGTGTTTCGCAAGGTTGGGCTCTCCCGGACTGAGTCGGCGGAGCTCGTAGAGACGGTAATCGATGAGATCTGCAACGCGATCATTCGCGGCGAGGTCGTGAAGCTTTCCTCCTTCGCGACCTTTCAGGTCCGCTCGAAAAATGAGCGTATCGGACGCAACCCGAAAACCGGTGAGGAAGTGCCGATTTCTCCGCGCCGGGTCATGACCTTCAAGGCTTCCAATGTCCTGAAGCAACGGATCTTGAAGTCTCATACCAGCCGCAAGGCCAAGCAGAAGTCTGCGGCTCCGGTCGCCTGAGCTTGGAGAAATTCTGGCCAAATCGGGCACCGATTTTGCGTGCGGAATTTCGTCATACATAGAGATAGAGCGATTTAGCGCTTTGAAGAAAAGCGGAAACGTTCTGCGCAAGCCCCTATTTTATCTCATTCCTGTGAACATGCTTGAATCCTCGCTCTCAACCCATTGAGATAAGTGGGAAACCGGGCGTAGTCTGGCACATCGCCACGAAAGCCGGAATCGGCATGCGATACCAGGATTATGAATTGTCACCCGGCCGTTCTCGAGTCAGATCTGAAGCGAGATGGCATGGCTTGGGTCGGCTTCACAGCCGCTGTTTGGAGGTTTGAGCGTGGACAAGAGCCCGGATGCATTCCGCACGATCAGCGAAGTGGCAGATGATCTCGATCTGCCGCAGCACGTTCTGCGCTTCTGGGAAACCCGTTTCACACAAATCAAGCCAATGAAGCGGGGCGGTGGTCGTCGTTATTACCGGCCTGAGGACGTCGAGCTGCTGAAAGGCATCCGTCATCTTCTCTACGATCACGGTTATACGATCAAGGGCGTGCAGAAGCTTCTGAAGACGAATGGCAACAAGTTCGTCGCGGCTATCGCCTCGGGCGATGTTGCCACCATGGACGCGATCATTGCCTCAAATAGCGAAAAACATGCTGAGCCCAAAGTTGGAGCAACCGAGGAAGACCAGGTTCTGGGCCGGCCGAAAGTAAAGCCCAGTGGTCGCTTTTTCGGCTTCGGTTCGTCCGGCGACGACGGCACTCCGGAAGTGTCGATCGGAAAGTCGAGTGTGGGCAAGGAGGATCGCGCCTTACTTCAAGAGGCGCTGTTCGATCTCCTGGAATGCAAGCGGCTGCTCGATCAGGTGCGCTGAAACAACTGGCGCAGATCACTACAACTATATGTGATCACTGGAATTTGATCGTTCACCTCTGGTTCAGCACGTAAATCAGATCATTTACCTCAGGGAGACATTCCGAGGAGAATGAAATGAAGAAGAAACTTGCAATTATCCTGGTGTCCGCGGTTACCGCATTGACTGGCATTGCACCGGCAAATGCATTTCCGATGGTAAGCGCCCCTTCGGTTCAAGCCTCACAGCAGGTTGAAAAGGTCCAATGGCGTGAAGGCCGTCATGACTGGCGACGTTACGGACCACGTTATTCTGATCGTCGCTGGCGTGACGACCGTCGCTGGCGTGATGATCGCCGGTATTACAGTGATCGTCGCTGGCGTCACCATCGCCATCACGGCGGCTCGAACGCAGGTGCCATCATTGGCGGGCTCGCAGCTGGTGCTATCATCGGCGGCGCACTGGCCGCGCCTCGCTACGCTCCGTCGGAGCGCAGTTATGTCGGCGGCAATAGCCACGTGAACTGGTGCTATGCTCGCTATCGTTCATACCGGACATATGACAACACCTTCCAGCCCTATAACGGCCCCCGCCAGCAGTGCTACTCGCCTTATCGTTAAGGTGCTCGATCTTTCCGGGATCTGCGATGCCGCTCCGTACAACGGGGCGGCATTTTTTTGTCGGGTGAAGGGGACTTGCGATTTGCGGGAAGAGCCGTTGTCGAGATAGAGGGGAACGGCGAAAAAACGCCCTTCGACGATCCATAGTGCGAACCGCGAGAGATAAAATCCAAACTGATTTTATATGGGGGATAATTGGTCGGAATGGCGGGATTCGAACCCACGACCCCTTGACCCCCAGTCAAGTGCGCTACCGGGCTGCGCTACATTCCGACCTGCTTCGAGAGCAAGACTTCCATACTGGCATGACATTCCTGGCGCAAGCGAAAAATCCTGGTCTTGATGCAGGTTGCACATGATCCCACGAAAAAGTCCTGCCCCACGCGCAAGGTAGGGCAGGACAAGATTGATTTCGCAAAAGCATCCCGTATCAGATGATTGGGCAACCTCGTCGGTTTGCGAACGTGATGCGGTCAGGACCTCTTCGTGTCATGCCTTCAACGGTCACGCTGCGTGATGTCACGCGAACCACCTCGGGACGACGAAGTCCTTCGTCGCGTGCAGCGGCACGTGCCTCACCGGGGCTGCAGCCGCGGTCGCGGTCGCGATCGCCGTAACGATCCCGGTCGCGGTCGCGTATAACCGGGCGTACGCCATCCGGTCCGATGCGAAGTTCCACATCCTGTGCCGCGGCCGGCATGGCAAAGACCGAGCACGTTGCGACAGAAAGGGCCGCCGCAAGTCCGAATTTTGAAACCATCCTGAACATCTCTTCTCCTCCGCGCGTAAGCCGCAGCGTCGCGCATAAATAATAAATCCACGGAGAAGTAACCCGCTGGAGGATTAAAATGTTCCGCCGCAGTGAGAGTTTGCTTTTAAGTATAGGAAATAATCAAACGCAGAATAGGAAGCACTCGATCGACGAGTGCTTCCTGATGTTTTTCCGGGATATTATCTGAAACGCGGAGACCGGCTCGCGTTCATCAGCAGTTCCTGCTGGGTAGCGAAGGGGCCTAGAAGCTTCAGAAGTCTTGCTTCCTCTTCGGTATCGAGGCGATAGCGGCGCGAAAAATCGGCGACGCTCCATACTTTCCTCAATCCTTTTTCCTCGATGTCAGCAGTGCTGAGATGCGATGTCATGTGAACCCCTCTTCGTGTTCAGCGACTTTGCCAAAGGTAATGTGAATTAAAGGATGCGCTTATGTAGTTAAGTTTATATACGCAATTTTACTTTTATTGTCCTTCAACCTTCACACCATTCTCCCCGATGCTGATCGAAACGCCTTCAGGCTTTGTTTCTTCGCGGTAGAGATAGAAGCTAAGGCCGGCTACCACTACGATCAGTGCGCCGATAATGAGATAAAGGTTGTTGCTGCGTGTCATGCATGTCCCCGATGTAGATTTCGGCGGAGAAACGCGTTTCGACTCAAATGGTTCCAGAAAATTTATGGAATCTAGTCGTCATTGGTCGAATTCAGATTCTGAGGCCTGATACCTTCGTCCGCACGCTGTTGATGCAGCCGGACACCGGGGAGGCATCCTGCTGTCCGGTGGCAACAAAGATGATGCCGCGGGATTCAAGCGCGTGCTTCAGTTTTCTTGAAAGCTCCGGCTCGGCATTGCCTGTTGAAGCCTCGGCATCACGAATGCTGTTGCCGGAGACGCTGGCCGCCTCTGCAAGCTCTTCGATCGAAAGCCCGATCATGGCGCGGGCTGCGCGCAATTGTGCTGCAGTGATCATGCTTATGAATTGGAATGGCTTCGGCTGAAGTCAAGCGCTTGCAGCATCTGCTGTAGCGGTTATGGCGCGTTGCCGCCGCATATGCCTATGCTCAAGCGCGTAGCAACCCCACAGGAGGCCGAGAAGCAGATAGAAATGTCGCCAGTGGTCGGTGTCGATGACGTTGCCGATGAGCGAATGGCCAAGGATCATGACCCAGCAGATCATCAGATAGGGCTGCCATGGTCGCTCCCGCAGGAGGTAGCGGAAACCCATCCAGATCGTCGACCAGATCATGATCTGGTAGGTCACGGCACCCAGCCAGCCATAGGTCGTCAGTGATTTCAGCCAGATATTGTGCTCGTCCTCGCCATAGATCTTGCCGAATGCCATTGGGCCAAGCCCGAATGGGCGCTCCATAGCCATCAGGAAGCCGATCCGGTGCCGTTCGAAACGGCCGAACCTTGCCCCGTCGTATGACTGCACCAGCTTGGCACGGTTGGTGAAAAGGTCAGAGATTTGAGGAATCTGAAGAGCGATGACCAGGGCAAGAATGAGCGCTAGTGCTGCAATGGCTGAGATCATCAGAATCTTCAGCCGGAACGCGGTTGTCCGCTCCTTCAAAAGCATAGCGACGACAAGCGCAATACCGCTGAAAAGCAGTAGTCCCCAGGCTGCACGGGAAAATGAAAGGAATACGCCTATGACCAGTACCAGTATGCCGGCGATCAGAAACGGCGCTTCCATGATGCGACCTGTCAGCAGCCGATAGAGCATGTAGAGGATCGGGGCGATGAGGTAAGGCCCGAACACGTTCGGATCCTGAAACGCACCCATGGCGCGATCGTAGCGGGTAAACATATGGGCGCCGGGAAAGGCGTTGAAATAGCCGAGAATACCGAGAAGCGCCGTTATGATCGCTGCAACCACCCAGACGCGAAAGATCAGTTCGAATTTGCCCGGATCATCCTCGATGATCGCGGCATAGAAGACCGAACTTAACGCAAGAAAGATCGAGACGGCGATATACATCGGCGCGCCACTCATATCCTTCATGACGGTAATGGAGAACATGCCGCCGATATTGAAGACCATAAGCAGGGCAAGCAGAAGGCAGACAGTGCGCGAAATACGCAGGCCAAGCAGGAACCAGATGGCAATCTGCATCACCATGACGAGTTCGTATGGCGCAGGTTCCGAGATGACGAAACCGGACAGGAAGACACCGAACGCCAGCAGACCGGCCCCGAGAAGCCGGGCAATTTGTGCTGCGGAAAGGCGCTGGGCCCGGGTTTCGAAATTCGCCGTGCTCAATACGCGTTGTCCGTGTTGAACAGGCTGATCGGGGTCAAAAACAGGATTTTGAGATCGAAGAGCAATGACCAGTTCTCAATATAATCCAGGTCATGCTGGGTACGGGCACGGATTTTTTCATCCGAATCCAATTCACCGCGCAGGCCCTTGACCTGTGCCCATCCGGTGACGCCGGGCTTGACCCTGTGACGGGCGAAATAGCTTTCGATGACATCGACATATTTGCGTTCGCCCGTCTGAGCGTGAACGGCGTGAGGGCGTGGGCCGACCAGAGAAAGTTCGCCCTTCAGCACATTGAAGAGCTGCGGCAGTTCATCAATCGATGATTTGCGCAGGAAGCGTCCCACCGGGGTAACACGCGGGTCACCCTTGGTGACCGCTTTGACCGCTGTCTGGTCGCTCATGTTCGTATACATGGAACGGAACTTGAGGACCTTGATGGTTTCGTTGTTGAAACCGTGGCGGTTCTGCCGAAACAATATCGGGCCTTCGGACGTCGTTTTGACCGCGATCGCGGCGGCCAGCATTATCGGCCACAGCAGTACGATAGCAATGAGTGTGAAAACGATGTCAAGGGCACGTTTTGCAACGGAATCCCAGTCGCGGATCGGTTTGTCGAAAATGTCGAACATCGGCACCGAGCCGACATGCGAGTAGGAGCGGGGTCGGAAACGCAGACGGTTCGCATGAGCCGCAAGCCGGATGTCGACGGGAAGCACCCAGAGTTTGCGAAGAAGCTGCAGGATGCGCGCTTCTGCGCTTGCCGGCAAGGCGATGATCAGCATGTCGATGCGGGCCAGCCGCGCGAATTCGACCAGTTCGGCAAATGTGCCGAGTTTAGGATAACCGGCCACGACGCTCGGAGAACGGTCGCTGCCGCGGTCATCGAAGATACCGCAGATGCGAATGTCGTTGTCCGGCTGCTGTTCCAGTGCACGGATGAACTGCTTCGCAGGCTCGCCGCCGCCGACGATGACGGCGCGGCGTTCCATCACGCCATTGCGCGCCCAGTGGCGGATCGCATAGGCGGTCAGAAGGCGTTCACCGAGCAAGAAGGCGCAGCCGCACAGGAACCAGATCGTTGCAGCGCCTACGGGATAAAGCACGCCTTCGGCGATCGAGACGCCGAGATAGGTCAGAATAAAGCCCATCGCCCACGCGGCGAGTACTCGGCCGGCATTCCGTCGCGCCGCGCGGATCGAGGGTATCAGATAAGTATCGGCTAACTGCAAAAACAGCACCGTCAACGTTGCGCCAACGGCAGTTACAACGAAACGAGTAAGGAAATGACTGTCAGCAGGAATCGGCTGCAAATAGCATGCAAGCAGACCTATCGCGAGAAGCGATGCGAGTTCGAACAGGCGAAACTGTCCGATCAGCATAGTCGGTGAATAATTGTTGTCGCGAAACTGGTCGGCTATCTGTTTGGCGAACGGATTAAGCTCGACGGGCGTTGCCGGTACCGTATGTGATCCGCCATCCGCGATGCTGCGGCGCAATGCCTCTAGGTCCAGGTCCTGCCGATTGCCCAAGTCGCTCATGAAACGGTCCCTTGTCTCCCGGTTGTAAACGGAGAGATCATGAAAAATCGCTTATCAGCAAGATGCTAAGGAAGCATTTAGGCTGACTTTTTACTGTCGGTCTGCAGGGCATCCCGATAGAGCCCCAGCATGTCGCGCGCCATCACCTGTGCGGAGAACACTGACTTGAAGGCGGAGGGTTTCGGCATGGTGCGGACACGCCAATCAGGTTGTGTTGCGGCGGCTGTCATGATGCTGGAGAGGTCCTGGGCGTCACCCGGAATGGCAAGTGCCTCGCTGCTTTCGCCCAGCACTTCCGGTATGCCGCCAACCCTGGATGCAATAACGGGTTTGCCTGCCGCGAGTGCTTCGAGCACGATATAGGGCATTGCCTCCGCGCGGGACGGAACCACGATTGTTGTGGCCAGCGCAAAAGCCTTGCGGGCAGGCATGGCGGGCAGCATCTGCATGCGCCGATCAAGCCCGAGCTCCGAGATCATGGCCCGGTATTTGTCTTCATCGGGACCGTCGCCGATCATCATTGCGGTCAAAGGCCGGCCGATGCGGCGTTCGGTGCGCAGGAAGGCGTCGATAAACACGTCCGGCCCCTTCATGTCGCGCATCATGCCGATAAAGAGAAAATCCGCTGCCTGCGGCTCCAGCGAGACGGGTGCGAATTCGGCTTCGTTTATACCGTTATAGATGACCTGCGAATGTGGTCTTGGTGTTCCCACCTTGGCCTCGTAGGTCCGCCTCTCGTAATCGCAGACGAAGGCGATGGCATCGCAAAAATTCTCCTGGAAGCGCTCAAGCCTGAGGATAATCTGCCCGGTCGGTGATGACCGGGCAAAATGCAGGCTGCCGCCATGCGGAGAATAGACGCGGGCTACGCGATACCTGTTTACCCGCAACACTGAGCCGATCGTCCGGGCCACTGCGCCACCCTTGGCGCCATGTCCGTGCAGGACGTCCGGCTGCAAACTTTTTATATGCCGATAGCTCTTGGCAAGAGCAATCATGTCCGAGGGCGAAATCGCCCGCCGCATCGGCAGACGTGTCAGTCCCAGGGCGAGCTTCGGCCTGATGGTCTCGAACAGCGCGTCCTCGTAAGCGCCGCCCGTCGAGCTGTCGCACAGAATGCCGATCTGATGACCAGCGGCGCTGTGCTCCTCCACCAGATCGCGCACATGCCGAAAGATCCCGCCTATCGGATTGCGGAAGCAATGCAGGATGCGCAAGGGGGGAAGGGGCCGCATCTTGGGTCAGAACAGGCGCTCGCGGACATAGATCGTGTCGCCGGCAAGGATCGGGGCGGTGATTGCCGTGCGGCCGGTCGCCACCTGTCCATTGACCTTGCGTGTCACGTCGACGTCCCGCTCGTTGCCGCGCGGGGTGAACCCGCCAGCAATGGCGATCGCATTTTGCGCCGTCATGCCCGGCACGTAAGAATACTGGCCCGGCCGTCCGACTTCACCCATGACAAAAACGGGGCGATAGCGATCGATTTCGATGCTGACGTCGGGATCCCGCAGGTAACCCTGCTTCAGACGGCCCGCAATAGAGCCTTCTAGCGCGGGCAGGGTCTGGCCACGGGCCGCGACCTGTCCGACCAGCGGGAATGCGATATAGCCGGCCTGATCGACCGTGTAGGTGTTTGTCAGTCCCGGCTGTTCGAACACGGTGACTCGCAGACGGTCACCGCTATCCAGCCGATAGGGCTGCAATGCAGCTGTCTCAAAGCCCTTTGCCGGCGGCGGGCTGGAGGCACAGCCGCTCAACAGTGCGGCCGTGACGGCCAAGGCCGCTGCCAGCACCTTACGGGTCTGCACTTGTCTGCGTCGGGCAACGACCATGTCCCACTCAGGCTCCGGCTGTTCGTATCATTTTGTTTGTTATGGATCTGTTAGGGTTAATGCCGGGTAAAGGTGGGCTGAAGACCAGCAACTTCGAAAACATGGGGTCATTAACCGCAGCGTTACCATGGTCCTTTACCATTCGCTGAATTGAGACGCTGGAGTGTGTGATGTCGGGTGCCAACGGCAATTACCAGGACGTGGATATCGATCTGGGCCGCGTGATCGCTGCCGTGTGGGCGCGCAAAGGGCGGATCATCGCTGTTACTGCCTTTGCGGCCGTCGCCTCTCTTGTCGTTACCAGCATGATGACGCCGAGCTACAAGGCCGAGACGCGACTGCTGATCGAAGCCCGTTCCCCGAACCTGACGGGTGGGCAGGGCGGGGGTGCCGGGAACGATCCCGTGCTCGACAGCCTCAATATCACCAGCCAAGCGCAGCTTCTGCAGTCGACCGATCTGATCCGTCGTGTCGCTCGCGAACTGAACCTTGCCCAATACAAGGAATTCGATCCGGCCGCTCGATCGCTTTTACCGGACTTTCTGGTCATGTCGGGTCTGAAACCCGACCCTATGGCGCTCGATCCCGAAGACCGCGTCGTGGAGAAATTCCGCGAGAGGCTGCAAGTATACGCGGTTGAAAACTCCCGCGTCATCGGCGTCGAATTCTCTTCACACGATCCGATCCTTGCCTCAACCATTCCGAACAAGATGGCCGAGGTCTATCTTCAGCTCCAGAGTGGCGCCAAGCTCGATACGCATTCGGAAACGGCCAAATGGCTCGAGCCGGAGATCGCCAATCTGACGCAGAAGGTCAAGGAGGCCGAAAGCAAGGTTGCCGAATATCGGTCCAGAAATGGACTGTTCCGGACGAATGAAACCAACAGCTTCTCCAGTCAGCAGTTGAATGATATCTCGACCGAACTCACCCGTATACGCGGAGAGCGTGCCAATGCCGAGGCGAGAGTGGAAAATGTTCGCACCGCGCTGAGTGCGGGGCGGGCACCCGATACAATTGCGGATGTTGCGGGATCGCAGGTCATCCAGCGGCTCAAGGAAGCAGAGACAAATCTTCAGGCGCAGATTTCGGATCAGGCGACATCGCTTCTCGACGGACATCCCCGGATCAAGGGGCTGCGGGCACAGCTGGCGCAAATCCGACAGCAGATTGCCGGCGAAACTCGTAAGGTTCTGGCGAGCCTCGACAGCGAGGCCGAGGTTTCTCGCCTGCGCGAGCAGCAGTTGATGGCACAGCTCGATACGTTGAAAGCAGATTCCGCTCGCGCCGGAGAGGAAGAGGTGGGTCTTCGCGCACTGGAACGCGAGGCCGCCGCCCAGCGGCAATTGCTTGAAACCTATCTTGCTCGTTATCGTGAGGCGACTTCCCGGCTCGATGGCAATGCCTCGCCAGCCGATGCCCGTGTCGTGTCCAAAGCAGTTGAACCGTCCGAGCCCTATTTCCCCAAGGTTATCCCGATTGTCACCGTCGTGACGCTGGCGGCACTGATCGTCAGCTGCCTGATCGTGATGATTTCCGAACTGTTCAGCGGTCGGGCACTCCGGCCGATCAATCGCGAGGTTTCGCTGGAGCCTGCGCCGGTTCAGGAACGAGAGAAGATTGCAGAAGCGCCGTTGCCGGCCGCAGCGCCAGCCGCCGCCATCGTCTCGCGCGAAACGCGGGTCGAGACCACGGCGCTGCCGGAGCAGAGAGCCGTGATTGAACGGAAGGAGGAGGTTCGCACCGCCGTCCTGCCGCCCGCACCGGCAGCCGCTCCACCGGCAAAAGAAGTCAATGTAGCCAGCCCAGAACCTGTCGGATCCGACGAGACTGAAATCGCTCCCGTCGTCGATACCAGCTTCACGATCGGCTCGGTTGCCCATTACCTCCAGCGTCACGCTGTACCTGTCGCTGTTGCCGTATCCCCGAATGGTGATGGCGGTTCGACGGCCAGCGTCATGCTGGCACGCGCGGTGGCGGAAGCCGGTCGAAACGTGATCCTTATCGATCTGACCGGATCTGCCTGCCCGACGCGTCTGATGGCCGAGCATGACCGGCTACCGGGGATCACTGATCTCCTTTGCGGAGAAACCGCCTTCGGCGAGGCTATCCATCCCGATCGCCTCTCTGAGGCCCATATCGTGCCGCAGGGCATCTCCGATCCTGTTCGTGCGATGCGTGCCGCAGATCGCCTGACGATGATCATCGATGCGCTTTCCGACGCCTATGACCTTGTGCTGATCGAATGTGGTCCTGCAGATACAGGCAGCCTGAAGCGTCTTTTGCGCGCGGATGGAACGGAGATCATTCTTTCGGTTCCGGGCTTTACCGAAGATGCCATTGCCGAACTTGTCGTCACCTATGCCGATGCCGGTTTCCGCAATCTGCTCGTCATGGCACAGCCGGACGACAGCCAGTCGCCGTCATCGCGCCGCCGCAGCGCCGCTTGAAACTCTGTCAATCCTGACCGTCGCGGCGGGAGCGCCAGCGCTGGGCCAGGGCATAGAGCCTGTGATTCCGTTTGATCGCGGTCTTTATGCCGGTCTGCGTCAGATACAGGCCAGCAAGCACAGAACCCTTGGTGCTGATTGGCAGGACCATGTCGTGCAGCACGGTTTCCTGGTTACACCAGCTGTGCTTGTAGGGTTGGTCGCCGATGCCGAAATCGAAAAGCGTCGCCCCGTCTTCGATGCTGCGTTCGATCGCCAGCCAGAAAAGCAACTCCCCCGGACTTGCCTCGGCTCCGATGCTGTCATCGATGGAGCTGAACTGGCAAAGCACGTGGCCGCCCTTGCGCGAAAGGCCGGTGACCGCCGCGATATGGCCGTCATGTTCTCCCTTCAGGCGTATCGCATGCATGGATAGCGGCTTGTCCTTGCCTTGTGCCGGTGTGTCCAGCAGCCGGTGCAGGAAATCACGTGTCGGGGCAGGGGCAAACACATCCGGTAGGCCGAACGCTTTCAGCCTTTCGCCTTTCTGGGAAAAGAACCGCTCAAGAAGCGTGTGCTGTTCGTCCGGCGTAGTCGCCACGACATAATCGAAACCGCCGATCGCCTCCAAACGGCGGACTTGGACGCGATACTTCTTGCGCCGTGTCCTGGCGTTGATCTGCGAAAGTGTTGCCTCCATCGTGTCTAGGAGCGTCAACTGAAACGAATGGTTTTGGTTTTCGATTGAGGCCAGCTCGCTGAGCGGATGCGAGATACCTTTCCAGCGCAACGGAGCTTCATCAATCACGAGAAGATCGGCAACACCACGCAAGGACCGCATGATATTGGCCTTGAACCGTCGCAGCGCATTCGCATCCGGCGTAACAAGCGCCTCGTCCAAAAGCCCGGTGTTGAGATTGTTGAACCGCCCGCCCGGTAGCCGCGCAATGCGCCCGAACCTGCCTTGGTCGATCTCCAGCGGCAGCAGGAACAGGATGCGGGAGCCGACCGAGCCAGTGACGGCCAAAAGCGCGCTCTGATGCGCCGAAGTCCAGGCACGGCACCAGTCGATGCTCTGATTGAGTGAATTCCATTCGCGGTTTTCGAGACGCCGCCATTCGATTTCGATGGAAGAGATGTCGCGTACCAGCGTGATCTCGAGTTCATCGAAATGCATCACCGGTTTCTCCACCGTCCCGGAGAGAACCACTGGAGTATGCGTCTCGTTATGATTTGCCCTTGCGGTCATCCATCACCCATATGATCGTTGCTATATTGGGCGGTGAGCAAGAAGAATGGGTTTATGCCACTGAAAGGCCGGTTGGAAGCGTTGGGTCTGGTTAACCTGCGGTATACGTCTATCGCTTCGGTCTCGGACCGGCCATCCATTTGATGATCAGCATCGCAGGCAGGATCCACAGCAGGCCGGACAGAAGAAAGTAAAGGAAATGCACCCACCACGGGGAGGTGGCGAGCGTCAGCGTTGCTATGGTCGTTGCGGCAAGCGCATAGGTGATCACCAGGATGATGATCAGGATGGTACCGACAAAACTTCTCCAACGCGGCACCGAACATCCTCCATGACCTTCGCGGCCGCGACCGGATGCCGCAAAGCCTTGGGGCTTGTTTTGCACGGGTCCATGGGGCAAAGCAACGTGGAAACCGGAGACGATGTGCCGCTGTGGCGCGTTGTCTCACGGCGTCCCATGAAAACGGGCCGATGAGCACCCCGGATTGCGGCCCGAATGAAGCCATGAATGGCAGGAGTCGTCACCATGTCGGCAACGGACACGATCATCATCGAAGCGACCCGCGAAACCGGACGGCTGGACCGGAACCGCAAGGCGGTCCACATCTGGCTCGGCTTCGTCATCTTCACGCTTTTCTGTCTCGTCCTTGTCGGCGGCGCCACGCGGCTCACCGACAGCGGCCTGTCGATTACCGAATGGAAGCCGATCCACGGCGTCATCCCGCCGCTCAATGCCGCCGAATGGCAGGAAGAGTTCGAGCTTTACCAGCGCATTCCGCAATATCAGCTGCTCAACAGCCATATGACGGTCGATGAGTTCAAGTCGATCTTCTGGTGGGAATGGGCGCACCGTTTCCTCGCCCGCTCCATCGGCATCATCTTTGCCCTGCCGCTCGCCTTCTTCTGGCTCACCGGCCGTATCGAAAAGCGGGTGCGCCTGCCGCTGCTCGGCACCCTTGCGCTAGGTGGCTTTCAGGGTTTCATCGGCTGGTGGATGGTCTCGTCCGGCCTCACCAAGCTGGTAAGCGTGTCGCAATATCGCCTTGCCACCCATCTCGTGATCGCCTGTCTGATCTTTTCCGCCTGTGTCTGGATCATGCGGGGGCTGGCGCCCCATGCGAAGGATCGCGCACCGACGGACAGGTCGAAATGGGCAGCGGGAGCGATCGCCTTCCTTGTGCTCTTCCAGATTTATCTCGGCGCACTCGTCGCCGGTCTCGATGCGGGCCTCAGCTACAACACCTGGCCGTTGATGGACGGCGCCTTCATTCCAGGCGATCTGTTCATCCAGAACCCCTGGTGGATCAATCTTTTCGAAAACCCCAAGACGGTTCAGTTCGTGCATCGCTGCGGTGCCTATGTCCTCCTCGTTGCCGTTTTCCTGCACATGATCGTCTCTCTGTCGAAGGCCCCGGCGACGACCCATGCCCGCCGTGCCGTGCTGCTGTTCATCCTCGTCTGCATCCAGGCGGCAATCGGTATCTCGACGCTGGTCTTTCAGGTTCCGCTCGACATGGCGCTCGCCCATCAGGGCATGGCGCTGATCGTGCTCGGCTTCGCCGTCGCGCATTTCCGCGCCTTTTTCGGCGAATATCAGCGGGAAGCGGCAATCGAGATCAGAGGCTGAAGGCAGGCTCTTCCAGCATTCGTCTCGCAACCTTCAGGAAGGCAAAGCGCTCCATCGCATTGCCTTCTCCCGAAATCCTGTCGCCGCCCTCCAGAGACCAGCAGATCGACAGGCCTGCATGGGCAATCGCATGGCGCAGGATTTTCTCTTCGCTGCAACCGATCGCCGGGGCGAACAGCTTAACAAGCCGAATGATCCGCGGCGGATCGATAATGTCTGCAAAGGCGCTATCCGGATTTCCGAAGACATTGGCGACATCATAGGCCGGATCGCCGATAAGCCCCTGAGGATCGATCGCGAGCCAGCCTCGCTCCGATCCGCTGACGATATTCTCATGATGCAGATCGCCGTGCAGCGGGCGGATATCGGTCTGAGATGAGAGAAGATCGTCTGCAATCGACGCAGCATAGGTCAGGGCGGTCGAAAGATCGGGTCTATCTTCTCTGGATGCCCGATCGAACAAGGGCTGAAAATGCGACTGCAGCGGAATGAGGCCGTCAGGTGGCGTGTCCGCTGATGCCGAATGCAGTTCACCCAGAACCGAAAGGATGATGTTGTTGGCGGCGTCCTCGCCATGCGCGAGCCGGTAATCCTTCAGCATCAGCGTTCCGGCATCTTCAAGCAGGCAGGCCGTCTCTACGCGATCAAGAACCCAAACGCTCCCACTGCCCTGGCGCCAATCGAGAAAATCGACGCCGGACAGTTCGTGCAGTCCTTCGGGTTTCAGCTGCTTGCTGATCGCCCCGGAGCCATCGCGGCGAATAACGCGATGGACGAGACTCGTGCGCGTATCTGCAATCAGTTCTGCAGATTGGATGCCCCATCGCTCCACGAGGTCTTCGGGGAGAGATGGGGCGGAAGCGGTCATCAGGCAGACAGCATCAGGTCCATGTTCTGCACGGCGGCACCCGAAGCGCCCTTGCCGAGATTGTCGAGCAGGGCGACGAGATTGACATGCGCGCCGCCCGGTGTGCCGAACACGAAGAGCTTCATGCGGTCGGTATTGGCCAGTTCTTCCGCATCGACGCGGCCAAGCTTTGCGCTTTCTTCGAGCGGCACGACGGTGACGATATCCTGGCCGGCATAATGGGCAACGAGCGCCGCATGGATGCTTTCGATCGTTGCGCCATCCTTCAGATCATCGAGGAACAGCGGCACCTGCACGATCATGCCCTGCGCGAAGCGGCCGACCGAAGGAGAAAACAGCGGCGCGCGGTCGAGCAGGCCATGGGTCTTCATTTCCGGCACATGCTTATGCTTGAGCGTCAGGCCATAGACGAAATTGTTGGCGGAGATCGCATCCTCGCGGGACTGGTCTTCCATCTGCGCAATCATCTGCTTGCCGCCGCCCGTATAACCGGAGACCGCATTGACGGAGACGGGATAACCGTCGGGCAGGATGCCGGCAGCGCGCAAGGGACGGATGAGGCCGATTGCACCGGTAGGATAGCAGCCGGGATTGGCGACATGCCGTGCGGCCTTGATCTTGTCGGCCTGCGCCTTGTCCATCTCGGCAAAACCATAGGCCCAGTCGGGCGCGATCCGGTAGGCGGTTGACGTGTCGATGATCCGAACGCTGTTGTTGCCGGACAGCATGCCGACAGCTTCCTTCGACGCATCGTCGGGCAGGCAGAGAATGGCGATATCGGCGCTGTTGAGCAGATCCTCGCGCATGGCGGCGTTGCGCCGTTCGGCTTCCGGGATGGACAGAAGCTCGACGTCGCGGCGGCCGGCCATGCGGGTGCGGATCTGCAGTCCCGTTGTGCCGTGTTCGCCATCGATGAAGATCTTCGGTGTCATTGCCTTTATCCTGTTAAATCAGTGCCTTGGAGGAGGAGCCGGAATCACTTTACCAGCCCGTTGAATCAGTTTGTTAAAGAGTAGCTTTTTCGTGAGCCAGACGTTCGGCCTTGAGCCCGAGCATATACATTGCAACGCTTGCCCCGGCAATGGCGGTAATATCGGCATGGTCATAGGCCGGCGCCACCTCCACCACGTCTGCACCACGGATGTCGAGGCTGCCGAGCTTGCGTAAGGTCGACAGGATCTTCGCGCTGGACGGCCCGCCGGCGACCGGTGTGCCTGTGCCCGGGGCGAATGCGGGGTCGAGGCAATCGATATCGAAGGTGAGATAGACCGGACGATTGCCGATATGGGCGAGGATGGTATCGGCGATCTGTTGCGCGCCCATATCCTCGACATCGTAACCGTGCAGGATGCGTATGCCGAAATCCTCCGGCGCATGGGTGCGGATGCCGATCTGGATCGAGTGCGCCGCGTCGATTACGCCCTCGCGCACGGCGCGGGCGACAAACGAGCCATGGTCGATCCGCTCGCCATCGTCATCCCATGTATCCTGATGCGCATCGAAATGAACGAGGGCGAGGGGGCCGTGTTTTGCAGCATGGGCTTTCAGCAGCGGCCAGGTGACAAAATGATCGCCGCCGAGCGACAGCAGGAAGGCGCCGGAGGTGATGATCCCTGCCGCCGTCTCTTCGATGAGTCCCGGCGTCTTCTGGTGATTGCCGTAGTCGAGCAACACATCGCCGTAATCGACCACGGCCATGGCCTCGAACAGGTCGCGTGCGAAGGGATATTGCGGATCATTGTCGAAGATCGCCGAGGCGCGGCGGATCGCTTGCGGCCCGAAGCGGGCGCCGGGCCTGTTGGACACGGCGGCATCGAAGGGAATGCCGAGAACGACAGCATCTGCGCCCTCGACATCCTTGGAATAACGCCGTCGCATGAAGGAAAGCGCGCCCGCATAGGTCGGGTCGGTCGCAGCACCCCGCAAAGCTTTCGCCGTAAAGGCGTTGTCGATCGATTTGCTTGCCATCCCTATCCCTGTTTCTCGAACCCGTAGGCTCGTTCCACCCGCGCGATCCGCACCTGATAATCCTCGTACCAGCGCTCCCGGCCCAGTTTCTGTGCCGCGGCATGCGAGACGACGGCCTTCCATGCCCTGATGCTGTCGTCGTCCTTCCAATAGGAATTGGTTATTCCGAAACCGTCAATGCCACGTGCACTCTCGACGCCGAGAAAGCCCGGCTGCTGGCTGGCAAGCTCGACCATGGCATCGGCCATATTGCCATATCCATTGTCGCCTGCGGTGCGACAGGACGAAAAGGCGACGACATAATAGGGCGGGGCGGGAAGTTGGGCAAAAGAAGTGGCCGGCAGGCTGGACATGTATTGCTCTTTCATCGTTTCGCAATCCGTCACGTTGGCGATCGGGGCGTGATAGGCAAATCTCAAATCTTGATGGATCGGAAGCGGCAAGCCGCCATCTTGCTCGCCTCGATTTCTGTATCGGAGCGAGACCTTTTCATCGCTTTCCGGCGTGTCTGATAGTTAAGATCTGGTGAAGCATAAAATCGGAAGTATTTCATTCAAGTACATTTAAAGCCTCCCCGCTTATTCGGACATCATATCATGATTTCGGGTTGGGCGTTGATAATGTTAGTATTTTTGAATGTAGCCTTGGCCGGCGTGCGCAGATTGGGTGGCGATCGCGGTGGCAACTTTGCAATCGCCACCGCGGTCATGTTGCCGGTCCTGATTGTGGCGGGTGGCGGTGCTGTTGATGCATCTTCCGCCTATTTCGAGCGAAGCAGAATCCAGGGGCAACTCGATGCAGCCGTTCTGGCCGCGGCCGGTGAAAGCGATAGCGCCAAGCGCCCGGCCACTGCGGCAGGCTTCATGCCTGCAGTATCGACCGGTACGAGCCAGAACCCTCTCGTCGTGACCAATAACAGCGATGGCAGCGTAACCGGCACCTATACCTACACGATGCCGAATTCCTTTCTCGGTATTGTCGGCATCGATAATTTCAAACTGGTTGTCACCGCAACAGCCATGGCAACCAGCAAATCTGGCGGAGAGGCCGTTAGTGACGGGGCGGCATGTATTCACGTGCTTGCCAACACGTCCCAGGCCGTGCTGATCAATTCCGGTGCGAACGTGAAATCGGAGAACTGTGGCGTGGACGTTCTTTCCACCTCCAACCCGGCCTTCATCATGAATGCCGGAGCCAAGATCGATACGCCGCGCTTCTGCGTCAAGGGCACGAACTACATCAAGAACGGCGGCACGCTGACAAACTTGAAGACCGGTTGTGCTGCTGCCCCCGACCCTTATGCTGGCAGGTTCGCGGAGCCGGTGCTGCCCGCGAAATGCGAGACATCCGGCGTGCCGAACGGCTCAACCTTCACATTGAAGCCCGGCATGCATTGTGATGTGACGTTCAACGGTAGCCCGACGATCACGTTCGCGCCTGGCCTTCACATCATCAAGGGGCGCATGATCATAAATTCCGGCGCGACGGTGAAGGCGGAGGGCGTGACCTTCTACTTTCCCGATGTCAACAGCGAGATCCGCGCCAATGGTGGCCTGACCTTCAATGCATCAGCGCCCACGTCGGGCCCGTACGGCGGGATCCTGATGTACGAGGCTACCAGCAGCGCTTCCAACAACTCGAATAAGCAGCAGTATATCTTCAACGGATCGGTCAGCGAGACGTTGAGCGGCATCATCTATCTGCCGAACCGCAACGTCACCTATAATTCGAAGACGAACCAGACGAGCCGTATCAATATGGTCGTCAACACGATGATCATGAACTCCTCCAACTGGAATATCGAGCCTTATGAGGGCGGCTCGTCGTCCAGCCAGCCGGGCTCCGCTTCCGGTTCGAGTGCCGTACGGCTGATCAACTGACCGCAAAGCCTCGTCCTCGATTTTCAGCCGTCGCCTCCCGAAAGGAAGGCGGCGGCTTTTTGTTGGATCGCGCTTGCCGTGCTGTCGAACGCCCAAAGAAAAAGGCGGAGCCGAAGCCCCGCCTTTCGAAAAGCATAAATCCGGAAGCGATTAGCGCTTGGAGAACTGGAAGGAACGGCGAGCCTTGGCCTTACCGTACTTCTTACGTTCAACAACACGGCTGTCGCGGGTCAGGAAGCCACCCTTCTTCAGAACAGAGCGCAGGCCCGGTTCGAAGTAGGTGAGGGCCTTGGACAGACCGTGACGAACGGCGCCGGCCTGACCGGAAAGACCACCACCGGCAACGGTAGCGATGATGTCGAACTGACCGGTGCGGGCAGCCGAAACCAGCGGCTGCTGCAGGATCATCTGAAGAACCGGGCGTGCGAAATACGCGGTGAAATCGCGGCCGTTGATGATGATCTTGCCGGAGCCAGCCTTGACCCAAACGCGGGCGACGGCGTTCTTGCGCTTGCCGGTTGCGTAGGAACGGCCCTGGGCGTCGACCTTGCGGACGTGAACCGGTGCTGCCTGGCTTTCAGCCGGAGCGAGGTCCTTCAAAGAGGAAAGATCGGCCATTATCAGGCGCTCCTTGTGTTCTTGCTGTTCAGCGAAGCCACGTCGAGAACGACCGGCTGCTGTGCTTCATGAGGATGGTTCGAGCCGGCGTAAACGCGCAGGTTCTTCATCTGGCGACGTCCGAGCGGGCCGCGCGGAACCATGCGCTCGATAGCCTTCTCGAGAACACGCTCCGGGAAGCGGCCTTCGATGATGGCGCGTGCGGTGCGCTCCTTGATGCCGCCCGGGTAACCGGTGTGCCAGTAGTACTTCTTGTCGGTGTACTTCTTGCCGGTCAGGACGCACTTTTCAGCGTTGATGATGATGACGTTGTCGCCATCGTCAACGTGCGGGGTGTAGGTAGCCTTGTGCTTGCCGCGCAGACGGTTGGCAACAATGGTGGCGAGGCGGCCGACAACGAGCCCTTCGGCGTCGATGATCACCCACTTCTTCTCCACCTCTGCAGGCTTCTGAACGAAGGTAGACATGATTTTCTCTTTCGTTTGATCCCCGAGGCCGGAAACCGGTCGCCGGGGCGTTTCTTGTTGCTTGTATTGGCAGCCTTTCAGGCGCCAAAAAGAAAGCGGGCCCGTTAAGGTCCGCAATCTGGCGCGCTTATAGCGTGACGCGCGGAGGCGGTCAACTTTGACGATTTGGCAACTCGAAAAATAAACCAAGCAAAAACAGCGCGTTATGCATGTGGTATTTTAATACCACAAATTTATCGCCCTTGCGTCGCCGACCTTCCGCTGATGGGTGGGGCGATGGGAGGGCGGCAGCAATAACCTTTGTCGGTAATTTTTCGTTAAATTGTTAGCCCTCTCTAAAGTGTTGCGAACAAAGCTGGAATGTTCCCGCAACAAATGAGGCAAATCCCTGAATGCATCCCTGGGTCGGTCCTCGCGACCATGTGAAGCGCCGCAACATGTTGGCGATGGCGCGGTCGAAGACTAGATAGAGCAAACAGACGACCAAATGAGCGGACAGAACCGCCGGGAGAGCCGTGTATGAACCATGATCGTTATGACGACGACTATATCGCCGGGATCTTGAAGGAGACCCGTACGATCGCTCTCCTCGGAGCCTCACCCAAGCCGGATCGACCGAGTTACGGCGTTATGCGTTTTTTGCTTGAACGCGGCTACACTGTCTATCCCGTTAATCCGGGGCAGGCGGGCAAGGAGATTCTTGGCCAAAATACGTATGCGACGCTTGCAGACGTTCCGGAGCCTATCGACCTGATCGACGTTTTTCGCGCGCCGGAATATCTGGATGGCGTGGTTGACGAGGTACTTGCACTAGAAGCTCAGCCCGCTGCGATTTGGGGCCAGCTTGGCGTGCGTGATGATACTGCAGCGGCAAAGGCCGAGGCAGCGGGCATCAAGGTGGTGATGAACCGCTGCCCGGCAATTGAGTATCCGAGACTTGTCGGCTGATGAAATCAGCCCTGCAGAAGTTCCGGATCGGCACGCATCGTGTTGAGATTTGTGGCATTGCCGCAATAGCCGACGAACTCCCTGTCGGCTACGTCAGCCTCAAGATCGTGTCGACAGCGGCTCTTGGACTTGCATTTGCTGCACGTCAGTTGCATCTCCCGATATAGAGCCGGATGCAGGACCGCCACGTCGCTCTGATCGATGTTGAGTGCACGCATCATCTCGATCATTTCATCCGCGGCGTGTGGTCCTGCCTTGACCAGCTGCAGCAGATCATCCGGCGCGATTGCGCAATCCTTGGAAATCTGCCGGATCGTTGCTTCATCCAGCATCGCGATTTCCTCGGCTTCCGCCGCAGCCGACCATGCCTCCGCGCACCAGCTAAGGAACCTTCGCGAAATGCTCGTATGTTCCTCGAATGCCATCCTTCCCATGACGTCCTCCTTCGTTTCGAGAAAGATGCGCCCGGCAGAATTATATTCCTTGATCCCCGTCAACGTCCGCGCTTTGCTGCGACAAGATAAAACAAGTCACATTTTGGGGAGGGTATGATGCCGCCATTCAATCCGGGGTTTTCCACGCTTGCCGTTCATGCCGGTGCGGCACCCGACCCGACCACGGGCGCACGGGCAACGCCGATTTACCAGACGACTTCCTTCGTCTTCAACGATGCCGACCATGCGGCAGCGCTCTTCGGCCTGCAGCAGTTCGGCAATATTTATACCCGGATCATGAACCCGACCCAGGCTGTCCTTGAGGAGAGGGTGGCGGCGCTTGAGGGCGGCACGGCAGCGCTTGCCGTCGCCTCCGGCCATGCGGCACAGATGCTGATCTTCCACACGATCATGCAGCCCGGCGCGAATTTCGTCGCCGCCCGGCGTCTTTATGGCGGCTCGATCAACCAGTTCGGCCACGCGTTCAAGAATTTCGACTGGCACGTGCGCTGGGCCGATACCGACGACCCCGCAAGTTTCGAAGCGGCGATCGACGGGGAGACCCGCGCGATTTTCATCGAAAGCCTCGCCAATCCGGGCGGCACCTTCGTCGATATCTCGGCAATCGCTGACATTGCTCACCGCCGCGGCCTGCCGCTCATCGTCGACAACACGATGGCAAGCCCCTATCTGTTGCGGCCGCTTGAACACGGCGCCGATATCGTTGTGCACTCGTTGACGAAATTCCTTGGCGGCCACGGCAATTCGATGGGCGGCATTCTGGTCGATGGCGGTACCTTCGACTGGTCGAAATCCGGCAAATATCCGATGATGTCCGAGCCGCGGCCCGAATATGGCGGTATCGTCCTGCACGAGACCTTTGGAAATATTGCCTTCGCCATCGCTGCCCGCGTGCTTGGCCTGCGCGATCTCGGGCCGGCAATCTCTCCCTTCAACGCCTTCATGATCCAGACCGGTATAGAGACCCTGCCGCTCAGGATGCAGAAACACTGCGACAATGCGCTGGCGGTCGCCAGATGGCTGAAGCAGCATCCGAAAATCGCCTGGGTCAATTACTCTGGCCTTGAGGACAATCCAAACCATCTGCTGCAGCAGCATTATTCGCCCAAGGGAGCGGGCTCGGTCTTCACCTTCGGCATTGAAGGCGGTTACGAGGCCGGCAAGAATTTCGTCGAGGGGCTGCAGCTATTCTCCCATCTCGCCAATATCGGAGACACCCGCTCGCTCGTCATTCACCCGGCATCGACGACGCATCGCCAGTTAACCGAGGAACAGCAGATTGCAGCCGGTGCCGGTCCAGACGTCGTGCGCCTGTCGATCGGCATCGAGGACGCCGCCGATATCATCGCCGATATCGAACAGGCCTTGTCGAAAGTGAGCTGACGCTTCTATAGAAGCCACTCATGTTATCATTTCTACATGGTCGGCCGCTATCGGCTGACTGTGGCGGCTGTCTTCCTGCATGTCGCGGCAGGGCATCGCCCTGAGAAAATCAAAGAAAGGGCAGGGGCGTGAGCCTCTGCTCCAATGGAGAATACCCGTGAGCGAGCAGTCACTTCTTCGGCTGTCCATCGCCGTCACGGCCTTATTGGCTGCATTCGGCATTACCGTCGGTCTCGTGTCCGGCTCTTTCGCCATCGTCTTCGATGGCTTCTATTCCCTGACCGACGCCTTCATGACGTTCTTGGCCTTGCTGGTCTCAAGGCTGATCGTCACGTCGGCGGAGCCGATGGCAAAAGGAAAGCTGATCGATCGTTTCAGTGTCGGTTTCTGGCATCTGGAGCCGATGGTGCTCGGCCTGAACGGCACGCTTCTGATGGGCGCTGCAGTCTACGCTTTCATCAGCGCCGTCGGCAGCCTGCTTTCTGGTGGACGGCCGATCGATTTCGGTCCGGCGGTTATCTTCACGATCGTCACCGTGACTGTCTCCTTCGCCATGTGGCTGTTCTGCCGCCGCGCCAATCGTGAACTGAATTCCAGCTTCGTTGCGCTCGACAGCCAGGCATGGGCGATGACTGCAGCACTGACCTCGGCTTTGCTGGTCGCCTTTGCCGCTGGCCACGCAATCGAGGGAACTGAGTTCGAATGGCTGAGCCCCTATATCGATCCTGGTGCGCTTGCACTCATCTGCCTGATCATCGCTCCGGTGCCGCTTTCGAAAGTGCGCCAGGCAGTGGCCGATATTCTTCTGGTCACCCCGGTCGAGCTGAAACAGCATGTCGATGCGGTCGCAGAAGCGATCGTCGAACGCCACGGCTTTCTCTCCTACCGCGCTTATGTCGCTCGCGTTGGTCGTGGCCGGCAGATCGAGCTCTTCTTCATCGCTCCATCCGACTGGCCGCCGCGTCATCTCTCCGAGTGGGATGCGATCCGCGACGAGATCGGCGAGGCGATCGGCGGTGAGGGGCCTGATCGCTGGTTGACCATCGTCTTCACCGGCGATCCGGAATGGGCGGACTGAGCGCCATAACTACCGGTCGCGGAAGTCATTTGTTCGCATTTTATTAAACATGTTTCGAATTGGCACAGGCTCTGCCGTAATCCTTTCCCATCCATATGCGTTGATGTTCTGAAACCAGAGCGAGGGCATTGCATATGGATAGCTTCCGGCAGAAGACGATTTTGGTCGTGGAGGATGAGGCGCTGATCCGCTTCACGATCGCTGACGCGCTCGAGGATGCCGGTTATGCGGTGCTTGAGGCGGGAACTGTTCTGGAAGCTGTCGGCAAGCTCGGCCAGCACGAGCAGATCGACCTTGTCCTCACCGATATAGACATGCCCGGTGGCCTGAACGGCATCGATCTGGCGAAAATGGTCGCAGAATGTGCGCCGAAAATCAGCATCATCGTGTCGTCGGCCCGCAGCCACCGTGATCTGGCAGGTCTGCCGGATGTCGCGCACCGGCTGGCAAAACCCTGCACTGCCGCCTCGTTGCTTTCGACCGTCGGAAGCGTGCTGAAGGCGAAAGAACGTGCCACCGGGCAGGTGCAGCGCCAGAGCGCCTGATATTCGATATCGCCCAGTGAAAATGCCGCGGAAATCGATCCGCGGCATTTTTGTTTTCATGAGGGTGTTCAGGCTGTTTCGGCCATTGCGCTGACGGACGATGCCGCCCTGATCCGCACTTTGTCGATATTGCGCCCGTCGAGCGAGACGACTTCGTAGGTCAGGCCGCCGAAGGTGAATGTCTCGCCCTGTTCGGGAAGATGGCCGAGACGCCAGAGGATCAGACCTGCCAGCGTCGAATAACGGTCGGCATCATCGACCAGATCGCTGTCGAGAAGGCGCGAGATGTGGCGGATGTCGATCCAGCCATCGACCAGAAGCGAGCCGTCTTCGCCATGCTCTACTGTCAGCTGCTCCTCGTCGTCATCGGCAAAATCACCGGCAATTGCCTCCAACAGGTCGGTTGCCGTGACCATGCCTTCGACAGATCCGTATTCGTCGAGCACGATCGCCACCTGAAGCGGCGACTGACGCAGCTGTTCGAGCAGGCGCAGCGCATTGACGCTTTCATGCACGACAAGCGGCTGGCGCAGCGAGCGTTCGAAATCGATCTTGCCTGTCTCGATGAAGTCGCGCAGCAGGTCTTTGGCGAGCGCGACGCCGAGGAACTCGTCGAGGCTTCCGCGGGCGATCGGGAAACGGGAATGGCCCGATTCCAGAACCTTGCGGCGAAGTTCCTCGTCGCTGTCTTCGATATCCAGCCAGTCGATGTCGAGACGATGCGTCATGACCGACTTCGCTGGGCGATCGGCGAGCGTCAGAACGCTCTCGATCATCTCGTGTTCTACCGGCGTGAAAAGTTCGTTTTCCGAGGCGCGTTCGGCAATCACGTCAGCGGTCTCGCCGAGCGAACTCTCCCCACGGCGGCTGCCGAGCAGGGAGAGCACGGCGCTGGCCGTGCGCTCACGCAGGTCACCCGTGCTCATGAAGCGTTCGCGGTTGCGCCGGCCGATCTGGTTGAAGGCTTCGATCAGGACCGAGAAGCCGATCGCAGCGTAGAGATAGCCCTTCGGGATATGGAACCCGAGGCCTTCGACGATCAGCGAGAAGCCGATCATCATCAGGAAACCAAGGCACAGAATGACCACGGTCGGATGTTTCGACACGAAGGCCATCAGCGGCTTGGAGGCGAGCAGCATGATGCCGACCGCAACGATTACGGCAATCATCATGACGGAAAGATGCTGGACCATGCCGACGGCGGTAATCACGCTGTCGAGCGAGAAGACCGCATCGAGCACGACGATCTGCACCAGAACCTGCCAGAAGACGGCATGCTCGACCTTGCCGTCCTTGGGGCCGGAATGCCCTTCCAGCCGTTCATGCAGTTCCATCGTGCCCTTGAACAGCAGGAACAGACCGCCGAACAGCAGGATCAGGTCACGGCCGGAAATTTCAAGGCCGGCGACGGTGAAAAGTGGTGCCGTCAGCGTCACGATCCAGGCGACTGAGGCAAGCAATATGAGGCGCATGATCAGCGCAAGGCTGAGGCCGATCAGGCGTGCCTTCTCGCGCTGGTGTTCGGGCAGCTTGTCGGCAAGGATCGCGATGAAGACGAGATTGTCGATGCCGAGAACGATTTCTAGAACAATGAGGGTGGCGAGACCCACCCATGCGGCGGGGTCGGACATCCATTCGAATATCATGATGACAAGCGGCACACCGTTTCTGGTGGCCAATCCTTCTGTGATTGAAAGGGAAAACAAAAAATGCCGCCCCAGGTCGGGGACGGCAGCAGGCTATGAATAGAGGGGATAGCGTGTTCAGGCGCTCCCGACTTTCGTCGGGGCGCGGTCGTCTCTCGACCTTGAAGGTGGAACGTCCGGTCCGATGTCCTTGCCGATTTCGATCGGACAATCAGGCCGGACACACGCAATCGGCTGTCCATGGCGAAGCGCTATAGCCGATTATTGCCATAATTGCATCCGGGCCGTGTTCATTTTTTCGAGAAGACAAGTCTGGCGGAGTGTTACCGGATCGCGGAACGCCCTGTTATCGTTGAAGATCAGGAGCCGGATCAGGCTCCCATGCCGCCGTCGATCGTGTGCATTGCGCCGGTGATGAAGCCTGCTTCCGGGCCGGCAAGATAGGCGGCGAGGCCTGCGATTTCTTCCGGGCGGCCGTGACGTTTCAACGCCATGAAACCGTGCATCGTGTCCTTCATCGGGCCATCGGCCGGGTTCATGTCGGTATCGATCGGGCCGGGCTGGATCACGTTGACGGTAATGTTGCGCGGGCCGAAATCGCGGGCGAGACCGCGCGCCATGCCCTGAACCGCAGATTTGGTAAGCGCATAGGCAGCACCGCCGGCAAACGGCATCCGGTCACCGTTCACCGAGCCGATGATGACGATGCGGCCGCCTTCCGGCATAAGGCGGGCTGCTTCCACCGAGGCGTGGTAGGGCGCGCGCACATTGATGTCGATCATCCGGTCGACTGCATCGGGATCGGTTTCGAGCGGGTCGCCGAGCACAAGCGTGCCGGCATTGACGACGAGAACATCGATCGGCCCTGCAGCCTTGACCGTTGCGATCGTCTGGCCGCGATCGCTCGCGTCCGATTTAACTGCTTCTGCGCCGGTTGTTGTCGCAAGAGCATCGGCCGCGTCCTTTGAGCCGGCATAGGTGAATGTCACCTTGGCCCCGTCATTTGCGAAGCGGCGGACGATTGCGGCGCCGATGCCGCGGCTGCCGCCGAGAACCAGTACCTTTTTTCCATGGAAGTCTGTCATTGTCATTCTCCCTTTATCGGGCTTGAGATTTAATGTAGTGAGCATTACATAAATCTGCGAAATGACGACGTCAAGGATTTTGTAGTGAGCGATACAAAAATAAAAGCGCAATCAGCGACGAGACGCGGAAGGCCTCGCGCATTCGATCGTGAAGAGGCGCTGGCCAAGGCCCAGGCCTTGTTCCATGCGAAGGGATATGATGCTCTGAGCGTCGCCGACCTGACGCAGGCGCTCGGCATCAATCCTCCAAGCTTTTATGCGGCTTTCGGCAGCAAGCTCGAACTCTATGACGAAGCGCTGCAGCGCTATGAAAAGACCGAGGGGCTGGATGTCGATACGGCACTCGCGCCGGGCACGTCGCTTTCCGATGGTGTGGCAAGGCTCCTGCGTTACGCTGCGGATGCCTATGCCAGCGGAGACGCCTGTGGCTGCATGGTGATCGAGGCGGCGAGGGGCACTGCGGATTCGGCGGCTGGCGAAAAGGCGCGAGAACGGATGGAGGCGAGCCGGTCCTATATCCGTCAGAGGATTACGGGCATCGATGCAGGCAATGCGGATCTTGCCTCCGACTATGTGATGATGTCTCTTGCCGGCCTGTCGGCCAGTGCCCGCAACGGCATGCCGACAGCGCGCTTGCGTGTCATGGCCGCGATCGCTGCGGAAGGTCTCAAAAGCCAGCTGGAAAGTGCCGCCTGACCGCTGGTCGCGCAAGAGTACAAATGAGGACGGCAACAAGGAGTGACGATGCAGGCCTGGACGACATTCGATCTTGCAACGATCAAGCCGGAGGAAGGTGCCCCGGCGCCCGATCGCCTCATCGAAGGGGATCCTCAATTTCGCACCTGGAATGTCGAGGAGGCCGATGGCGGCATCTATGCGGGCGTCTGGGAGGCAACGCCGGGAACGTGGCGGATCGTTTATGAGGAATGGGAATATTTCCACATCCTCTCTGGCCGTTCCATCGTGACGGAGGAGGGCGGCAAACCGGTTCACCTTCGCGCCGGCGACCGCATGGTGCTCAGACCCGGCTTCAAGGGAACCTGGCAAGTCGTTGAAACGACTCGCAAGGACTATGTCATCCGGCTTTAGAATTATCGCGTTCCGGCGTGAATTGGGGAAAGCCTGTATCGAGGGTTTCGAGCCGATATCGATCGCTATAGACATCCGGGATCGATAATAACCCGGACATCGCAATGCGCATTCTGAGACTTCTCCTGACCGTCGTCATCGCCATCTCGGTCGTGATCGGCTTCCGCTGGTACCGTTATGTCAGCAATACCGACAGCCCCTATGACGAGGTCGGCATCGAGATTAACAGCCGCCTCCCGACGCCGTTGCGCAAATGGGGCTGCGACAGGCTGCATGTCACATTCGGCAATGTTCTGCCGCCTTACGGCTGCCAGGCCGGTGCCGATGGACGCAGCTGGCTGTAACACTCCGAAGACCTTGGGGCGACGCTCAGTCGCCCTTCTTTCCCGCGGCAGCAAAGGCTTCGGCAAAGTTTTCCGAAGCGATGAAGGCAAGCGTCCGACGAAGCTCCGCTGATTTTTCCGCACCCAGCACGGCATCGAAACGCCTTTGCGCCTCTTGCCAGTTCGCCACCAGTTCCAATTGTCTCGCGCGGCCTGTTGGTGTCAATCGCACGCGTTTGGCGCGGCGATCCTTTTCGTCCGGCACAAGTTCCACCAGATCGTCACGGATCAGCGGCTTCAGCGTATGACCGAGCGCCGAAAGATCCATGACCATCGCCTTTGCCAGTTCCTTTTGGGTCGGTTCCTGCAAATAACCGATCTGGGTCAATAGTGAGAACTGCGTGCCGCGCAGGTCACTCAGTCCCATCGCATCGTCATAGAGTTGCCCGAGCTGGCGCGATGCCCGGCGGACGGAACTGCTGCTGCAATGCGCCCAGATATTCTCTTCCTGCTTTTCCATGTTCCGATCATTCCCGACCTTGCCGGCTCAGGCAACGCTTGAGACGTCCCGTTCCGGGCTGCCGCTCCAAAAAAAATCATCTACCCACTTGCACTCGCAAAATTCTCGCTCAAATATAGTGGCATATGCCAGTAAATTCCAGCCATCATGGAAACAGGAGAATTGTCATGACATCCAGACTTGGAACTGCACTCGTAACCGGCGCATCTTCGGGGATCGGCGCCACCTATGCCGACCGGCTTGCCCGCCGCGGATACGATCTTATCCTTGTTGCGCGTGATGCCGGTCGCCTCGGCGAACTGGCCGGCAAGCTGGCAACCGCTCACGGTATCAAGGCCGATGTGCTGCGTGCCGATCTCGCTGATCGCGCCGACGTCCTCAAGGTCGAGGACAGGCTCAGGACGGATGAGGCCATCACGCTGTTCGTCAACAATGCCGGCATCGGACCTGTCACGTCATTGCTTGAAAGCGATGTCGACTATCTGGACACGATGGTGGCGCTCAACGTCACGGCCGCCAATCGCCTTGCCGTCGCGGCCGCACAGACATTTGCCAAGCGCCGGGCAGGGGCGATCATCAACACGGCGTCCGTCGTGGCTCTCGCCCCGCAGATGTTCAACGGCACCTACAGTGCGACAAAGGCCTTTGTACTGAGCCTGACCGAATCCCTTGCCGCCGAACTCAAGGACAAGAACGTCCGCATTCAGGCCGTTTTGCCGGGCCTGACACGCACCGAGATTTTCGATCGTGTCGGGCGTTCCTTCGACGGTCTGGATCCGGAAAAGGTGATGGATGTGACCGATCTGGTGGATGCAGCCTTGGCCGGCTTCGATCAGGGCGAGATTGTAACGATACCGGCCCTGTCGGATGATGGCATCTGGAATGCCTATCTCGCCGCCCGCGGTGCTCTCGGCCCGCATCTGTCGCTGCGCAAGCCGGCAGCTCGTTACGGCGTTTCGAGCTAACGCAGGATATAGGCGAGGATCGGTGCTGCAAGCACGTTGACGAGACCGACCAGCACCATCACCAGTCCGGCGACCGAGCCTTCCTCGGCGCCGATCTGGTTGGCCTTGGCCACACCTGCGCCATGGGCTCCCATGCCGAACAGCGCCCCTCGCGCAAGCGAGGATTTCAGCGGCAGGATCCGCAACAGCTTCTCACCCAATGCAGCGCCTGCCACGCCGGTTATGACGACGAACAATGCCGTCAGGTCCGGCACGCCGCCAACCTTTTCCGAAATCGCCATGGCAAACGGCGAGCTGACCGAGCGGGGAAGCAGGCTGAGGCGAAGCGTGCCGTCAATGGAAAGCAGGCTCGCCAGGGCCCAGGCGGTAAGGATTGCGGTGCCGCTGCCCACCACGATGCCGAATGCCAGCACGGGCCAATAGCGCATGATCATCGCCCGCTGCTCGTAGATCGGGATTGCGAACGCGACGGTCACCGGGCCGAGAATGGCCATCAGCCAGCGGGTGGCGCCGATATATTCGCTATAGGTCGTGTGCAGCGACAGCGCCAGTGCCGCGAGCAGGACCGGAGTCAAAACCAGCGGCGACGACCAGATTGCCGGCCAGCGACGATAGGTTCGTTTGGACAGAAGGTAGATCGCGATCGTTGCTGCCGACCAGAAGACGGTGATCAGGATCGTCTCAAGAGACGGCATGTTTGCTCTCCATGCGGAGCATCAACCGGTAGCCGACATCGACCGCCAATGCAGTCATGCACATGACCATCAGCGTGCCGGCAAAGATGACCGCAAGAACCTTCAGCCCGACAAGGCCGAGAAATTCGGAGTGGTCGAGGACGGCAAGAACGGCCGGCACGAAGAAGAGCAACATGTCCGCCAGCAGGACATTGGCACCGCGCCGCATCGTGGAAAGACGGATCGTGCCGGTGATCAGCAGATAGAGGAGTGCAAACAGGCCAAGCACGCTGCCGGGGATCGGCAGGCCAGTGCTGCGCGATACGGCTTCACCGGCAAGCCAGAGAAGCACGATCAGTGCAACCTGTGCCAAACGGTTGCCGTGGAGGCTCTTGTGCAGGAGAATGGCGGTCTTGCGCTTGGTCACGGAAGGGGTCCTGTTCAACGATCCTCCCTCAGCCGTACTATAAGGTACTGTTTCCGCTAAACAATCGAACAGATTGCATAAGAGCCATGTGTTTTCGATGTGGCGTACTGTCGCTCGATGCCTGATTTTGCATCACCAAACGAGATCGAGCCGCTCCAACCCATGGAAATGATAGACATCTTTGACGGTGGGTTTGGCCTGCAGTCTCAAGTCGGGCAGCCGTCGAAACAGGATCGGTAGAACCGTATTGAGTTCCAGCCGTGCCAGCGGCGCACCGATGCAGAAGTGGATGCCCGCTCCGAATGAGAGGTTCTGAGCTTCCCTTCGTTCCGGCTTGAAGGTGAGAGGATCGGAAAACACCTTTGGGTCGAGATTGGCGGCCGCCAGGATCAGGCTGACCTTGTTTCCGCGCTGCAGGCTGACGCCATCGACCTCCACGTCTTCCAGGGCCCAGCGCTGAAAGATATGGACGGGCGCGCAGATGCGCAGCGTTTCTTCCACCGTCCGTTCCGTGGCTGCCTCGTCTCGAAAAAGCTCGGCCGGAGAGAGGCCGCTCTCGAGAATGACCCGAACCGAATTACCGATCTGATGCACGGTCGCCTCGTGCCCGGCGTTGAGCAGCACGATTGTCGTCGATACCAGTTCGTCGTCGGTAAGGTGCTGGCCCTTATGCTCGGTATGGATCATGTGGCTGAGCAGGTCCTCGGCAGGTGTCCTGCGGCGCTCGGCGATCAGCGTCTTGACGTAATCGGCGAATTCCTTCGCCGCCCGGTCGGCTGCGTATTCGTCTTCTCTCGATCGCTTGAACATATACATGCCGACATAGGCATGGCTCCATTTCAGCAATTGTGGCCCCATCTCATCGGGAATGCCGATCATTCGTGCGATCATCGTTACCGGAATGATGTCGGCGAAGGAGGAAAGCAGCTCGGTCTTTCCATCCTTCTCGAAACCGTCGATCAGTCTTTCCGTGAGAGCGGCAATCTCCGGCCTCAGCTTTTCGATATGGCGGGATACGAAGGCGCGGTTGATGAGCGTGCGAAGCCGCGTGTGTTCCGGCGGCTCGATTTCGAGCAGTGAATGACGCTCGGCTAGGTCGAAATTGGCGAGATGCGCCTGTGGCTCCGGCAAGTCGAGTTCTTCGCGGGTTGCCAAGTGCAGGATCTGGCGCCCGAAGCGCCTGTCACGCAGCAGCGCGTTCACGTGGTCATAGCCGGTAAAGAACCATTGCTGCTGCTCCTCCCAATAGAAGGTGGGACAATGCTTATGCAGCGCGGCATAGACGTAGTTCGGATCGCTGTAGAAAGCCGGATTGCGGCCATCGAGCGAAATATGTCGGGTAGTAGGATCAATACGGAGAAAATCAGGGAGCGATGTCATTCCCGATGCGTAGCGCAAAGTTTTGGCGCTGCGCAATCGGGAAAGCCGGTTGCGGTTATTCACCGAGAGCAACGCCCTCGCGACGGGGATCGGCACTGCCGACAAGTCCGTTTCCGGTGATCTCGATGGCATGCAGACCGGATGTCATCTCGACGGGTTTCACCTCGTAGCCGAGCGCCTTCAGTGGCTCGCCGAATTTTTCGGCTGCCGTGCCCGCTTCGATATCATAAGTGCCGAAACGGTTGATCAGATGGGGCTGGGCGACGATCTTTTCCACCGGCATGCCCCAGTCGATATAGGCGATCAGCGCCTGCGCCACATAACCGATGATCTGGCTGCCACCCGGAGAGCCTAGTGCGAGTAGCGGCTTGTCGTCCTTCATCACGATCGTCGGAGCCATTGAAGAGCGCGGCCGTTTGCCCGGCTCGACGCGGTTGGCGATTGCGAAGGCGCCGTCATGGGTCTTGAAAGAAAAATCGGTCAGCTCGTTGTTGAGCAGAAAGCCGTGCGTCATGAGGCGCGACCCAAAACCGTTTTCGATCGTGGTCGTCATGGAGACGACATTGCCTTGCCTGTCGACGATGACGAAATGGCTGGTGGATGGCAGTTCGATCGCGGCATCCCGGCCAAGCAGCATTGCATGGTCCCATTCGGGCACCCCCGCCTTCACCGCGTCCTTTGCAAGCGCCTTGTCACCGTCAAGCAGTTTTGCCCGTTCGCCGAGATAGGTCTTTTCCAGGAGCCCCTTGATCGGCAGCGGCTGGAAATCCGTGTCCGCGACGTAACGCTCGCGATCGGCAAAGGCGAGACGCTGTGCATCACCAATGATCCGCCAGCTTTCGACATTCTCCGGACCGAGCGCCTTGAGGTCGAAATTTTCCGCTACGCCCAACATCTGACCGATAGCAATTCCGCCCGAAGACGGTGGTCCCATGCCGCAGATATCGAGAGCGCGATAGGCAAAGCAAACCGGCTCCCGTTCCTTGATATGATACGTTGCAAGGTCGATTGGCGACAGGACGCCGGGATTGTCGCGGGCGCCGCGCACCGTCTTGACGATATCTTCCGCGATCGGGCCGCGATAGAAGGCGTCGGCGCCTCCTGTGGCGATCGCTTCGATGGTTTTCGCATATTCGGGATTCTTGAGAATATGCCCGGCCTTGAGTGGGGCGCCGGCCTGATCGAAAAAGTAGTTCCGCGCACCGTCATATCGTTTTAGCGCGTCGCCTTCTGCCGCTATCATTGAGGCGAGGCGAGGGGATACCGCAAAGCCGTCACGGGCCAGCTTGGCTGCGGGTTTCCAGAGGGCCGGCCAGCTCTGCTGGCCATAACGTATCTGAACATCCTCCAGCAGTCGCACCGTGCCGGGCGTGCCGACCGAACGGCCGCCGACAACTGCGTCCATGAACTTGAGCGGTTGACCTGCATCGTCGAGGAAAAGCTTCGGCGTCGCTTCCATCGGCGCAGTTTCGCGGGCGTCGAATGTCGTCAGCCGTTTCGCACTTGCATCGTAATAGACGAGGAAAGCGCCGCCGCCGAGGCCTGAACTCTGCGGCTCGACAAGGCCGAGCACGGCTTGCACCGCCACCATCGCATCGATGGCATTGCCGCCGTTGGCGAGAATTTCACGACCAGCTTGTGCGGCAAGTGGATTGGCGGCGGCAACCATGAAATCGGTTGCCTCCACTCGGCTGGCGCTTGTCTTGCCGGTCGCGCCTTCGGGGGCGGTCGTGTCGGAGGCCTGCTGCGCAGGTGCGGACGAAATCGATAACAGGCTGATGACCACAGCCCCGTACAGTGTCTTCGCCATGTCCCACTCTCTCATTTTTGTGTGGGAGGGATTTGGGGGAGCCGGCATGCGAAGACAAGAGGGTGGCACCGAAAAACGGAGCCGCCTCCTTCGAGCATAACACTTACTTGCCGATCGCCACGATCCGCCTCAGTGCAGCGACCTGCTGCGTCATGCTGGCCTGGACTGGGGCATCCTGCGTATCAACGTGGTCGATCGCAGGAACGACCGATACATCGCTCTCCGTGCCGATCGCCGTGCGGTCGCGGCCGTTTGTCTTGGCGACATAGAGTGCGCGGTCTGCCGTGCTGAGCAGAGTGTCCAGGTTGGCCGATCGGATTTCCGCCAGCGAAATGCCGATACTGACGGTTACGGGTATCTGATGGTCGCCGACGCTGATGGGCTGCTGTTTCAGCGTAGTCCTGATCGCCTCTGCGACGCTCGCGGCCTCAATCATGTTGGCAACATACATGATTGAGGCGAACTCTTCGCCGCCCATGCGGCCGAATGATCCGCGTCCCCGCTGTGCGGCCGTGCCGATTTTTGCGAAGGCGACTAGCACCTCGTCGCCAGCCTGGTGGCCGTATAGATCATTGATCTGCTTGAAACCGTCTAGATCCAGATGGATCAGAGCCAGTAATCCGCCTTCGCCCGAGTGCATTCGCTTCAGCGTGTGGAACTGGTCTATCAATCCGCGACGATTGAGAAGGTTGGTCAGTGGATCGGTAACGGCGAGCAGTTTCAGCTTGGCTTCATTGCGTTCGTTGATGAGCTTGCTGCCGCTCATGATGGCGGCGATGAAGCATAGTGCAGCGACCAGAAGCAGCAGGAAGGAACTGTTGCCGGCCGCAAAGGACTGCGGTTGGCTGATCAGGGCAAAGATCGCAACGACCGTACTCGACAGAACCTGGACACCGACGCAGGCGGCAAAAACGCGGCGGGTCTGCGAGCGGCCGTTTTCACCCCATAGAACGGTGGCGATCAGCATCAGATATCCTACCGATGCAGCGCCGTGGAACAAAGCGACACGATAGCTGAAATTGTTCCGTACCGGCTCCAGCAGCATGCAGGCGATGAAGATCAGCGACGGAATGGCGATGAAGGGTTCCACCCGCCGCTTGTCGAACTGCAGCATACCGGCAACCCACAATCCTATGCCGGCGAGCGCCATGACATTGGCGATTTCGATCGAGATGAAATCCGGCAATGTCCCGCGAAGCGCGACCATGCCGACGCCGAGGCCGTGAAAAATGAAGCCGGTTCCCCACGTGAAGTAAAATGACTGGCGCTCATAAAACCAGCGTGACCATAAAAGCACGCCGATCGTGCTGGCCTCAGCGGCCCAGATCATGAAACCTGTGACAATATCCAACGCAACACTCCTCGCCGAACCTCGGCATGCGGCGTGTATAACGTCGAAAGTTTAAGGTGAGGTTTGCGTAACGTGCCTGTCTGCCTCATCGTATCCGACGTAAGGTGCGGTTGCGTTGTATGATTTACCTCCGCTTTACCTTGGCTGCGAAAAAGCCGGTGCGCATTACCTGTGCAGCATTGAGCCGGAGTGATTTATTCGCGACAGCGCGGATGCGATCGGCTTGGTGATTCCTTGAGAGTTGAAGTCGTCATTTCGGGGTTGAGGATTGCGAGTTAAGGATATCGGGCTCTCCGTCTTGAAGTACCGGGCATTGACACTCTATGTAGGGGTTGACCCATTCCAATGATTCCGGAGCGCCATGCTGCCTTCGGCAAGGCATTTGACAAAGGACGGACATGAAAAATCCAGTTGATACCGCAATGGCCCTGGTGCCTATGGTCGTCGAACAGACCAATCGCGGTGAGCGCTCTTATGATATCTATTCGCGCCTCTTGAAGGAGCGCATCATTTTCCTGACCGGTCCGGTGGAAGATCACATGGCGTCGCTCGTCTGCGCCCAGCTGCTTTTCCTCGAAGCCGAGAACCCGAAAAAGGAAATCGCGCTTTACATCAATTCGCCGGGTGGCGTGGTTACCGCCGGCATGGCGATCTACGATACGATGCAGTTCATCAAGCCGGCCGTTTCGACGCTTTGCATCGGCCAGGCCGCCTCGATGGGCTCGCTGCTTCTTTGCGCTGGTGAAAAGGGTATGCGGTTTGCAACGCCGAACGCCCGCATCATGGTGCATCAGCCGTCAGGCGGCTTCCAGGGTCAGGCCTCGGACATCGAGCGTCATGCCCGCGACATCCTCAAGATGAAGCGCCGCCTGAACGAAGTTTATGTCAAGCACACCGGCCGCACCTACGAGGAAGTCGAAAAGACCCTCGATCGCGACCACTTCATGACCGCTGACGAATCCCAGGAATGGGGCGTCATCGACAAGATCCTGACCTCGCGTCAGGAGCTCGAAGGCGGCTCGGAAGGCTGATTGGGTTGTAGCCTTTCCGCCACTGTAACCCCGATGTGAGCAAAAAGGGGTTTCAAGTCGGTCGGAAAGCGCTATTAGTAACTATTAATGCTGTGTTGAACTTTTATGACATAGCATTTGTTTCTTAGGGGTTTCGTTGCCGCCGGACCGTTATACGGACCGGTAGAGTACCTCCGAAGAAGGGCAGGCACGTGAAGCCCGTCGGTGTCACGTGCCGGCAGCGGTTGAGTGGACTGCGCCCGTTTGTACGTGAGCGCAGAGTGCTGGAAGGAAAGTGATATGAGCAAAGTCAGCAGCGGCAACGGCGGCGACTCCAAGAATACCCTGTACTGCTCCTTCTGCGGAAAGAGCCAGCACGAGGTCCGCAAGCTGATTGCCGGACCGACCGTATTCATCTGCGATGAATGCGTTGAACTGTGCATGGACATCATTCGCGAAGAGAACAAGACCTCG